>Ga0163162_10003163_pt1 | contig 15734 bp, 13 predicted proteins | sample S55metaG_FD_115310 | JGI IMG/M metagenome (GOLD analysis project Ga0163162, IMG submission 115310) | Switchgrass rhizosphere microbial communities from Kellogg Biological Station, Michigan, USA - S5-5 metaG | ecosystem: Host-associated > Plants > Roots > Rhizosphere > Soil | place: USA...
GAGCTGACCGGAGGAGAGTACTTCGGGTTCAAAGACGACAAGAGCCTTGAAGGAGCACTGGCTACGATCACGAATCATCTTCCAAACCGTTACGTCCTAAGCTTCCAGCCGCATAATCCCCACGCGGGAATTCATGCGCTGGTATTGAAGTTGCCGGATTACCCGCAGCTGGAGGTGACGGCCCGCTCGAGCTACTGGGTGAATGTGGAGATCGACGCGAAATCAGCTACTGACATCTCCGCGAAGACAGTTCATTAAGCGTGATTACTCCTTCGCGCCGGGCAGCACCATCTTGCCGCTGGCGAGATCGCAGGCCCTCCACAGATACCAGGTTGCAACGGAGCGCCATGGGGTCCATTTTTTTGCGCGTTTGTGCATCGACGCTGCGTCGGGGAGGTCGGAGGGCTCAACTTTTTTGGTTGGCTTGAGGCCCTGAAACGTGAGGGCGAAGCCCTTGCGAACTCCGTAATCGGAGACGGGGAAGACGTCGGGGCGGCCGAGACGGAACATCAACAGCATTTCGACGGTCCAGCGTCCGATGCCGCGGACCTGGGTGAGGTGCTCGATGATCTCGTCGTCGGACATGCGGCGGATCTGCGGGAGTGTTGGTACGGTGCCGTCGAGGGTTTTGGCCGCAAGGTCGCGCAGGGCGAGCATCTTGTTTTTGGAGAGGCCGGCGGCGCGGAGCTGCTCGTTGGGGCAGTCGAGAAGGTGTTGGGCGGAGGGATGTACGCCGATGCCACAGACGTCGTGGAAGCCTTCGAGCAGACGGCGGTGAATGGTGGCCGCAGCCTTGCCGTGGAGTTGTTGGTAGACGATGGCCTCGGTCAGTGCCTCGAACGGGGATTGCGTGCTTGCGACGCGAAGAGTGAAGGGTCCAGCACGTTCGATGAGGCGGCCGAGCTTGGGGTCGACGACGGACAGATGTGCGGCGGCGGCGGCGGTGTCGTAGCGCGGGGCGCGAGGGCTCGAGAGGGATCGCGGCATGAGGATGACGGTATCAGAGGGGAGGGGTCGAGTTGATGCATGAGGCGATCCCTGATGACAGATGCTGCCACGATGGTTTAGGGTGTTTGCGAACTAGGACTGAAATGGTGTGGATTTACAAGGGCGATACCTTTCGGGCAGGGTAGATATTGTGGTGCGCAGGGCCCATGCAGCACCAATGCACGACATGTTGTGCAGGCTTGATTCGCGGGTCTCTTCCTCGGTTTCGATAATCGGATGTTGCAGTTGAAAAATCAGTTGCGAGTATCGCCCAGTGGGTAAGGAATGCCTTTTTCCACTGCTATACTCGAAATTTCAGAGAGTCCTAAAAGTCGGGCTGAAGTGTAAGAACCGAAGCCTGAGATGCCGGTGCAGGCATTGACCGGCAGCAAGCAGCCAGGCACCACAACCCTTGAACACCTTCTCGGCCTGAGGACAGGCGAACCAGAGAGGAAGCAGGAAAGCACTCATGGCGCAAGTTTTTGACCGCAGTTCGAACGCGCTGGCTCGCATGAGCCTGGTATTGACGGGCCTGATCGTCATCGCGCTCGGCGTTGCTCTGAACCAGCTGCAGCGATCCCCGTGGGTCACCAAGCAGGGCCAGCGGCCGGACCAGCCGATTCCATTCAGCCACAAGCATCACGTTGAGGGTCTGGGGCTGCAGTGCCAGTACTGCCACACGCAGGTGGAGAAGGCGGCGTATGCCGGCATTCCTCCGACGAAGACCTGTATCAATTGCCACGCGCAGATCTGGACGAACGCCGATTATCTCGAGCCGGTGCGCCAGAGCTGGGCGACGGGCGCGTCGATCCAGTGGATCCGCGTTCATGATCTTCCGGACTTCGTTTACTTCAATCACGACATTCATGTGAATAAGGGCATCGGCTGCGCCAGCTGTCATGGACGCGTCGACGAGATGCCCCTGATGTATCAGCAGAACACGCTGCAGATGGAGTGGTGCCTGAACTGCCACCGCAATCCTGCCGTGAACCTGCGGCCTACAAGCGAGATCTACAACATGGCCTGGGAGGGTCCGTCGGGTTCGAAGCCTGTGGCCTGCACCTCGACCGACAAGGGCGGAGCGACTGCACAGAATGTGAGCTGCAAGGTGCTGAGCGAGGGCGCTGAGGCTCCTGCGGGTTATACGAAGTTCACCAGCCAGATGGAGCTGGGCAAGTACCTGACGGCGCAGTACCACATTCGTACGCCGAATGAGCTTTCGAGCTGCGAGACGTGCCACCGATGAAGACGACAGGAATAGGAACCGAAGAGACGATGGCTGAGACAAAGTCACTGGCGGAAGAGAAGGCGCAGGTCGTCACCGCGATCAAGCCGGCGAAGATGACGCTGGCCGAGGTGCAGGCAAAGCTCGATGGCAAGACGGGCAAGCGATTCTGGAAGAACCTCGACGAGCTGGCCGAGACCCCGGCCTTCCAGGAGTTGATGCACGAGGAGTTTCCCCGGCAGGCTGGAGCGGGCGAGTGGGTCGACCCGGTTTCCCGGCGCGGCTTCCTGAAGGTGATGGGAGCATCGCTGGCGATGGCCGGAATGGCCGGTTGCACCAAGCAGCCCGATGAGCCGATCTATCCCTACGTGAAACAGCCCGAGGATCTCGTTCTCGGCAAGTCGATGTACTTTGCGACGGCGTATCCCTTCCCGACCGGAGCAATTCCGGTGCTGATCAAGTCGGACTCATTCCGGCCGATCAAGGTGGACGGCAACCCTGAGCACCCGATGTCGAAGGGCAAGTCGGACGGGTTTTCGCAGGCGACGCTGCTCGACCTGTACGATCCCGATCGTTCGCAGCATGTGCGCTTGCGCGGACAGGTTTCCAGCTTCGGAGACTTCCAGAAGGCCTTCCAGGATGCCGCGAACAAGAGCAATGGCGGCCAGGGCTTGTACTTCCTGAGCGAGACGATTACCTCGCCGACGCTGGCCGGACAGTGGAAGTCACTTCAGGCGAAGTATCCGCAGGCGAAGCTGGTGCAGTGGGAGCCGGTGAACCAGGACTCCTCGCGCGCGGCTTCGAAGGCTGCGTTCGGAAGCTACACCGACGCACAGTACAAGCTGGAAGAGGCGGACGTTATCCTCTCGCTGGACGCCGACTTCCTCGGCGGCATCGCGCACCCGGGCTTCCTGCCTCTTGCAGCGGCTTATGGCGAGCGTCATCGCTACGAAGAGCACAAGACGATGAACCGGCTGTACGTTGTTGAGTCGATGCCGACGGTGACCGGTCTTCGCGCAGAGCACAGGCTTGGCCTGAAGCCGAGCATGGTTGCCTCGTTTGCCGACGCGCTCGTTCTGGGTTCCGCTCCGCAGGGTCTCGATCCCGAGCAGGCGAAGTTCTTCAATGTACTGCTTGCCGATCTCAAGAAGAACTCGGGTAAGGCAGTAGTTATCCCTGGCGAGCAGGCTCCTCCTTCCGTTCACGCCGCTGCGTATGCGATCAACACGCTGATCGGTGCAGTAGGCAAGACGGTTGTCTACACCGACACAGTGAACCCGCTGCCGAGCGAACATACGGCTGACCTGAAGGCACTGGTCGCCGACATGAACGCCGGTAAGGTGCAGTGGCTGGTGATGCTGGGTACGAACCCGATCTACTCCGCACCTGTTGACCTGAACTTTGCCGATGCCTTCAACAAGGTTGCGACAACGGTTCATCTGGGTACTCATGTGGATGAGACGGGGGCGATTTCGACCTGGCACATCAACAAGTCGCACTACCTGGAGAGCTGGTCGGACGCGCGTGCGTATGACGGCACGATCTCGATCATCCAGCCCATGATCGATCCGATGTATGGCGGCAAAAGTTCGCACGATGTCTTCCAGACGCTGCTTGCGGATCCCGCGGTTTCGGCTTACGACGCGGTGGTTGCCAATGCGAAGACCTACATCACCGGCGACTTCGCCGCGGGCTGGCGCAAGGCGCTGCACGATGGCTGGGTTCCGGGCACGGCGTTTGCGGCGAAGGCTGGTGTTCCGGCTCGCGTGACGGCGTTTGCGGCTCCGAAGGCCTCTGCCGCTGGATACGAGCTGGCGTTCCGTCCCGATCCGTCGCTCTACGACGGTCGCTTTGCCAACAACGGTTGGATGCAGGAGCTTCCCAAGCAGGTGACGAACCTGAGCTGGGACAACGCCGCGCTGATGAGCATGGCCACGATGGCCGAGCTGAAGGCGGAAGAGACCGAGATTATCGAGCTGGAGCTGAACGGCGGTAAGGTGAAGGCCCCGGTCCTGATGGTTCCCGGCCACCCGGACGGAGTGATCACAGTTCACCTCGGCTTTGCTCGCAGCCCGGTCGTCGGCCGCGTCGTCGCCAGCGGCAAGGGTTTCGACGCCTATCAGCTGCGCACGTCGGACGCTTTACTGGTCGCAAATGGCGCGACAGCGAAGAAGATCGACGGTAGCTTCTACGACCTGTGCGTCACCAAGGTTCACAGTACGGAGCATCGCGGCAAGTTCGCACAGCATGACCTTGAGCATCCGCAGTACGACAGCGAGGGAACCTACTCGCTGGCCGGACACGAAGCGATGGAGCGCTCGATCATCCGCTACGCGACGGTCGAAGAGGCGGAGAAGAACCCGAAGTTCGCCGAAGAAGGCGCTAGCGGCACTTTCGTTAATAAGGTCGGGTACGGGCCGCAGGGCGAGAACCCCGAGAAGGGCGATCCTGGCTGGCAGGCGGAGAAAGAAGTCAATCTCAGCATGTTCCCGGATGCCTGGAACTACAAGAAGACCGACCCGTCTTCCTTGAAGGTCCAGAACGCCTGGGGCATGTCGATCGATCTTAACTCCTGCATCGGCTGCAACGCCTGCGTGGTGAGCTGTTACGCGGAGAACAATATCCCCGTCGTCGGCCGCGAGCAGGTAAAGATTGGCCGCAACATGCAGTGGTTGCGCATCGACACTTACTTCGAGGGCGACCTGCATGCTCCGAAGGCACACTTCCAGCCGATGGCCTGCCAGCACTGTGAGAACGCAGGCTGCGAGCAGGTCTGCCCGGTGGGTGCGACGGTGCACTCGCCCGAAGGCCTGAACCTGATGGTCTACAACCGCTGCGTGGGTACGAGGTACTGCTCGAACAACTGCCCATACAAGGTTCGCCGGTTCAACTTCCTGCTGTACTCGGACTACGACACTGAGAGCCTCAAGTTCTCGCGTAACCCTGATGTTTCGGTCCGTTCCCGCGGCGTGATGGAGAAGTGCACGTACTGCGTGCAGCGCATTGAGGCGGCCAAGATCACGGCCGACAAGGAGAACCGCGAGGTTCGCGACGGAGATATCGTTACGGCCTGCCAGCAGGCGTGCCCGACCGATGCCATCGTCTTCGGCAATATCAACGACAAGAACAGCAGGGTTGCCAAGCGTAAGGCCGAGGAGCGCAATTACCCGGTGCTGGGCGACCTGAACTACCGCCCACGCACAACCTATACGGCTGGCGTCATCAACCCGAACCCGGAGCTGGCATAAATGGCGACCAAAGTTCCCATCAACGACCCGATGATTGATCCGCGGACCGGCGAGTACGCGGTCATCGCGCCGGGCCACAACTTCAAGTCGGTGACGCAGAAGATCGCCGGGCTGGTGTTGACGTCGAACACTCCGCTGGGCTGGTTCTTCGGCATGATCGTGGCCGGTGGCGTGGCCTCGCTGGTTCTGGTCGCGTTGACCTGGCTGTTTCTGAAGGGCACTGGAATCTGGGGCGTCACGATGCCCGGAGCCTGGGGCTTCGCCATCATCAACTTCGTGTGGTGGATCGGTATCGGCCACGCCGGAACGCTGATCTCGGCGATCCTGCTGCTGTTCAAGCAGACGTGGCGGAACTCGATTAACCGTTTCGCCGAGGCGATGACGATCTTCGCCGTGGTCTGCGCTGGTATGTTCCCGCTGATCCACGTGGGCCGTCCCTGGGTGAGCTACTGGCTGTTCCCGTACCCGAACACGATGAATATCTGGCCGAATTGGCGCTCGCCGCTGGCGTGGGACGTCTTCGCGGTGTCGACGTACGCAACGATCTCGGTGGTCTTCTGGTACATCGGTATGATCCCGGACTTCGGCACGCTGCGCGACCGCGCACAGCTTCCGTTCGCCAAGTACTTCTACGGCGTCCTGTCGCTGGGCTGGAGAGGATCGACGCGGCACTGGATCCGTTATGAGACGGCCTCGCTCCTTCTGGCCGGACTCTCGACGCCCCTGGTGCTCTCTGTGCACACGGTCATCAGCTTCGACTTCGCTGTGGCGGCCCTGGCGGGATGGCATACGACCATCTTCCCGCCTTACTTCGTCGCCGGCGCTGTGTACTCGGGCTTTGCCATGGTGCTGACGCTGGCGATTCCGATCCGCAAGTTCTACCACATGGAAGACCTGGTCACGCTGCGCCACCTGGACAACATGGCGAAGGTGATGCTGGCAACTGGCTCGATCGTGGCCTATGGGTACGGCATGGAGGTCTTCATGAGCTGGTACTCGGCCAGCCATTGGGAGTTCTTCATGATGTGGAACCGCATGTTCGGCCCGATGTGGTGGGGCTACTGGATGCTGATCCTGACGAACATCGCGATTCCGCTGACGACACTGTGGTCGCGCAAGCTTCGCGTGAATGTCGGCTACCTGTTCGTGCTGTCGTTCATCGTGAACATCGGCATGTGGTTCGAGCGCTTCGTCATCGTCGTGACCTCGCTCTATCGCGAGTACCTGCCATCGAGTTGGGGAACATACACTGCCACGAAGTGGGACTACATGACCTTCATCGGAACATGGGGACTGTTTACCTTCCTGTTCCTTCTGTTTGTGCGCTTCCTCCCGATAATCCCGATGTCGGAGATCCGGATGATGCTGCCGCAGACCAAGATCACGCGTGGCGGCCCGACCGCTGACACCGTAAGCGAGGAGATGACCTAATGCCGCGCAGAGAAGGAATCTACGGCCTGCTGGCGGAGTTCAACACCCCGAGCGAGCTGGTTTACGCGACCGAACAGGCGCGTGCCGCCGGCTTCCGCCGCATGGAGTGCTACACGCCGTACCCGGTTGAAGAGGCTGCCGAGGCGCTTCACTTTCACAAGAACCGCGTGCCCTTGCTCTGCCTTCTGGGTGGACTGATGGGCGTCACGACGGCGTTCCTGATGGAGACATGGATCTCGGTGTGGGCGTATCCGCTGAATATTGCAGGACGTCCGTTGTTCAGCTGGCCGGCGTTCATCATCCCGGCTTATGAGTGGACGATCCTGTTCGCCGGTCTTTCTGCTGGCTTCGGAATGCTCGCGCTGAACGGCCTGCCGCAGCTCTATCATCCGCTGTTCAACTCGCCGAACTTCCGGAATGGCGCGACGACGGACAAGTTCTTCCTGTGCCTGGAGGCGACAGATCCCAAGTTTTCGCCCAACGAGACCAGGGCGTTTCTCGAGAAGTTCCATGCAGTCTCCGTGGTGGAGGTGGACCATTAATACGCAGAACACACACGCGAGGCTGAGGGCAGCGGCTGTGGCGACGATCGCGCTTGCAGCGACAGCAGCGCTGACCGGCTGCCGCCAGGACATGCAGGACCAGCCAAAGTTCTTCCCGCAGCGCGGCACGACGCTGTATGCCGACGGCCGTTCGGTGCGTCCGCAGGTAGCGAACACGGTAGCTCGCAATCAGCTCCACGAGAACTCGTACTACTACACCGGTCTGGTGGACGGGAAAGAGGGCGACGGTCTTCCCTTCCCGGTGACGGCGCAGGTTCTTCAGCGCGGCCAGGAGCGGTACAACATCTATTGCACTCCCTGCCACTCGCGCGTGGGTAATGGCGAAGGCATGATCGTGCAGCGCGGCTACTCCAAGGCGGGCGACTTACACACGACGCGTCTGCAGCAGGCGCCGCTGGGTCACTTCTTCCATGTCGTCACCAATGGCTACGGCTCGATGCCGGATTACGCCTCGCAGGTGACCCCTGCAGATCGCTGGGCCATTGTGGCCTACATCCGCGCACTACAGCTGAGCCAGAATGCGACGCAGGCTGATGTTCCAGCGGGAGCACACGTCGAGTCATTGAAGGACATCGCCGAGCGCGAGGGAATGCCTGACTCGTTCGCGAGTGAATGGAAGCTTCCGGCGACCTCGGTAACGGGTACCCCGGACAACAAGCTCATGGTTCTTCCTACCCCCGGATCGAGCGTCTCCGGCGCGGGAACACAGTCCAGCGCTCCGGCGACGAAGCCGGCAGCCAAGCCAACAACCCCCGGAGCAGCAACTCCACAGTAATCTCGGAAGCTTCCGAATGAAGGCCTGAAACGCATGTCACATGGACACGAACATCACGGAGAAGCAGGACACCATCACCACGGGCCGCGTCCGCTTCCTGCATCGCTCGCCGCACCACCGGCCGTCTCGGCCTGGCGGACGCGACTGCTGATCGTCGCCGCCGCGGCCGCCATCGTCTCGCTGGTCTTCTTCTTCGTTCCCGGAGGCCAGGGACATCTTCTGCGCGCCTATCTGCTGGGCTACATGATCTCCTTCGGCCTCGCCGGCGGCGGTCTGGCGATGCTGATGCTGCAGTATGTCTCAGGCGGCAAGTGGGGACTTCTGCTTCGCCGTCCTCTTGAGGCGATGTCGCGCACCCTCAAGCTGGTCGCGCTGCTGCTGATTCCGATCCTCTTCTTTATGAAGCACCTGTATCAGTGGGCTGCCTTCTCGAACCCGAAGGAGACAGCCGAGGCTTATGCAAAGGGCCTGATGACCCAGGAGCAGATGCTGACGGCGAATGCAAAGCACGCCATGCTCAACCCGGTCTCGGCGTGGGTACAGTCCATCGCGATCTTCGCGGTGCTTGGCTTTATCGCGTGGCTGCTGAACAAATGGTCGATGCAGCGTGATGCCGACCCCGCCGCAGGCACTCAGGCGAGCTACGATTTCTGGCGCATCAAGACCGAAAACCTCTCCGGCATCGGCATCCTGATCTACGTGATCCTGATGACGGACGGCGCGATCCTCTGGATCAAGTCGCTGGACGTGACCTGGTATTCGTCGATCTATGGTTTGCAGTTCCTTGTCGGGCAGGGCTATAGCGTCCTGGCGCTGGGCATCCTGTCGGTCATCCTGCTCTCACGCTACGAGCCGATGAAGACGCTGCTGCGTACCACGGAGCAGCACGATCTCGGCAAGTTCGCCTTTGCGTTCACCATGCTGAACATCTATCTCTGCTTCGCGGAGTTCCTGATTATCTGGTCAGGCAATATCCCGGACGAGATTCCCTGGTACCTGGCGCGCATTCGCGGGGGCTGGTGGGTGATTTGCACGCTGGACTTCATCAGCCACTGGCTGATCCCGTTCTGTCTGCTGCTCTCGCGCGACCTGAAGCGCAACAAGAAGAAGATGATCTGGCTGACCTGCTGGATGCTGTTCGCACGCTGCCTCGACATGTTCTGGCTGATTGAGCCGAACTTCAAGGACGCAGCCGGTAACCTGCACCTGAGCGGAAACATTGGAATCCTGGCGTACATCACCGTTCCGATCGCAGTGCTGTCGCTGTGGGGAGCCTACTACCTTACCGAGCTGATGAAGAGGCCTCTGGTGAACGTCAACGATCCTCACCTCGAAGAGATCCTGGAGGCAGAGCATGCCCACTAATGATCACGATCTGAATCCGAAGATCAAGCACGACCCCCTTGGTGGCCATACCGATGACGCGCCGGGCTATGAGATCACCGACGTCAATATCAATGGGATCGTGGTGTTCCTCTCTGGACTGGTTGGTTTCCTTGTTGTCTTCTTCGTCTTCTGCTGGGGAATGGGCAAGGTCATCAACGGCGCGCTCCAGAAGGCCGACGGCCCTGCCGACAAGTGGCATGAGGCTCAAGGCGGCGGAATGAAGGGCCTGACCAGCAACCCGGAGTTTCAGCAGCAGAAGCTGCAGCAGTTGTCGCAGGCATTTCCTGAGCCGCGCGTCGATCTCGACGACGGCAACCAGCAGACAGCCGATCTGCATGCCCGCGAAGACCTGATGCTTGAGCACTACTCCAGTACTCAGGGCAGCAACTCTGTCCGTATTCCGATTGACCGCGCGATGGAGCTGATTGCTGAGCGCGGACTTCCAGTCCACGCACCTGTAGTAGCGGGAGAGAAGATGGCCGGCGATGTTGAGCCGCAGATTCAGTCTCCATTAACCAACGGCTTTGCCCGTACCGGCTATGAGCTTGAGGTCATTGAGGCACGTGAGCAGAAGATGAACTTCGGCAGGGCTGAAGCCGCAACGCACGCAGAGCTGACCCCGGCTAAGTAACTGGCAGAATTAAGATAGAAGCAGAGAGCAGAAACGATGAACGAGAGACAGACAACACGGCGAGGATGGTGGGCGGCAGCAGTCGCGCTCGGCTGCACGCTGCTGTGCGCTCCGCTCTCGGCTCAGGTGGCGAGCTACGGCGACAAGCAGGTTGGCGAGAACTCCGGCGATCAGCTTCCGAACGTTCTGAAGAAGGTTGGGGTTGAGCAGCGCCTTAACCAGCCGCTTCCGCTGGATGCACAGTTCGTCGACGAAACCGGCAAGACCATCCGTCTGGGCGATTACTTCGGCAAGCACCCTGCCATCGTCACGCTGGTCTATTACAACTGCCCGATGCTGTGTTCAGAAGAGATGGACGGCCTGACGGCATCCCTCTCGATGGTGAAGCTGACGCCAGGCAAGGACTTCGAAGTCGTCGTCATCTCGATCGACCCGGCGGAGACACCACAACAGGCGGCACAGAAGAAGGCCTTCTACCTGAAGCGCTATGGCCGTCCCGAGACGGCATCCGGCTGGCACTTCCTCACCGGACAGAAGCCGGCGATTGACGCCGTGACTGATGCAGTCGGCTTTGGCTATGTCCGGGTTCCCGGGCCTGACGGAAAGCTGACGCAGTTCGCGCACGCCAGCTCAATTGAGATTGCAACAACCGAGGGCAAGCTGGCGCAGTACTACCTTGGCGTGGAGTACTCCCCCAAGGACATTCTGCTCGGGCTGATCGAGGCCTCGGACAACAAGATTGGGTCGCCGGTCGCAAACATCCTGACGTACTGCTACCACTACGACCCGCAGGCTAATAAACATTCGCTGGTGATCGCACGCGTCGTGCAACTGGGCGGCATGGTCACCATGGCAGGTCTGGGAGGCTTCATCTTCCTGATGTTCCGCAGGGACATGAAACTCGGACGCGATCACGATTTGACGAAGAAAGAGAATGGATAAAGGGTAACGATGCATATCAGTCCCGTACTGTGGCAATTTCTGATCAAGTGGCTCACGAACTCAGCGCTGTTCCCCGCTGAGGCGTCTACGATTGCGCCCTGGGCCGATGCGCTCTACTTCTTCCTTTTGCTGATCACCATCGTTGGACTGGTGCTGGTGGGAACTCTGGTCTTCGGGTTCGCCATCCGCTATCGCAAGGAGCGCAATCCGGTCGCCACGCAGATCGAGGGCTCGACGCTGCTCGAGGCCACCTGGACCATCATCCCGCTGGCGCTCTTCCTCATCGTCTTCGTCTGGGGAGCACTGCTTTACTTCCGTATCTATAACCCACCGGCGAACGCGATGAACATCTACGTTGTCGGCAAGCAGTGGATGTGGAAGGCAGAGCATCCCGGTGGACAGCACGAGATCAATACCCTGCATGTTCCTATCGGCCAGCCAATTCAGCTGACGATGATCTCGCAGGACGTCTTCCACAGCTTCTCGATTCCCGACTTCCGGATCAAGCGCGAAGTCATCCCGGGCCGCTACTCGACAGTTTGGTTTGAGGCGACGACGCCCGGAACGTATCACATCTTCTGCACGCAGTATTGCGGAACCAAGCACTCAGGCATGATCGGCGAAGTTACGGTGCTGACCCCTGAGGACTACAAGAAGTGGACGGAGAGTTCGACCAGTGGCATGTCCCTGGCGCAGAACGGCGAACGACTCTTCGCCAGCATGGGCTGCAATGCCTGCCACTCAGGCAACGCAGCAGCCCGCGGACCGAGCCTCGCAGGCGTCTACGGCTCCAAGCTGACGCTTACGAACGGCTCCCAGGTTCTGGTCAACGAGGCCTACCTGCGTGACGCCATTCTGAATCCTTCGCAGCACATCACGGCGGGCTATGCGCCCATCATGCCCACCTACCAGGGGCAGATCAGCGAAGAGGGACTGATCGATCTGGTGGAGTACATCAAGACCCTGCAAACTAACTTCCGCGTACATCAGACGCTGACTACGTCGGAGTCCAACCAAGCGGCGCCAATGACGCCGGGGGTGGTGAAACCATGAGCACAACCATCGTCAACCTGCCCGACCAGAAGACTGCCACGCTTCCAAAGAAGAACTACATCAATGCTGAAGACGGCATCATCAGCTGGCTGACTACGGGTGATCACAAGCGGATCGCGATGCTGTACCTGATCTCGATCACCTTCTTCTTCTTCGTCGGAGGCATCTTTGCCGGCCTGATCCGCCTTGAGCTGCTGACACCGCAGCCCGATCTGGTGGCCTCGGACACGTACAACAAGCTCTTCTCGATGCACGGCATCGTGATGGTCTTCTTATTCCTTGTTCCCTCGGTTCCTGCGACGATCGGAAACTTCCTGATTCCGATCATGATCGGAGCCAAGGACCTGGCGTTTCCGAAGATAAACCTGCTGAGTTGGTACCTCTACATGTTCGGCGCGGCGTTCATCGTCGCCGCTATGATCATGGGCGGAGTCGACACCGGGTGGACCTTCACCACGCCGCTCTCTACTCACTACGTCAATACACACGTGGTCACGGCCGGGTTGGGAATCTTTATCATTGGATTCTCGTCGATCTTCACCGGACTGAACTTCATCGTCACGATCCACCGTATGCGCGCTCCGGGCATGACCTGGTTCCGCATGCCGCTGTTCGTGTGGTCGAACTATGCTGCTTCGATTCTGATGGTGCTCGGCACGCCGGTTCTGGCGATCACTCTGGTCCTCGTCGTTCTGGAGCGCACGATTCACATCGGCGTCTTCGACCCGACGTTGGGTGGTGATCCGCTGCTCTTCCAGCATCTCTTCTGGTTCTACTCTCACCCGGCCGTGTACATCATGATTCTTCCGGGCATGGGTGTGATCTCAGAGGTGATGTCGACCTTCAGCCGCAAGCGCGTCTTCGGCTACACGGCGGTCGCGTTCTCCTCGGTGGCCATCGCTCTCTTCGGATTCTTCGTCTGGGCGCACCACATGTTCATCATGGGTGTCTCGAACTATTCGGCGCTGGTCTTCTCACTGCTGACCATGCTGGTTGCTGTACCTTCGGCGATCAAAGTCTTCAATTGGGCGTTCACGATGCAGAAGGGTTCCATCACTTTTGAGACCCCCATGCTCTACGCCCTGGCGTTCATCGGCCTGTTCACCATCGGTGGACTCACGGGCGTCTTCCTTGGCTCGCTCGGAATGGACATTCACCTCACCGAGACCTACTTCATCGTTGCGCACTTCCATTACGTAATGGTGGGCGGCATGTTGATGGCATTCCTCGGCGGCGTTCACTTCTGGTGGCCGAAGATGGTTGGCCGCATGTATCCGGAGTCGCTGTCGAAGCTCTCAGCGGTGATCAGCTTCGTCGGCTTCAACCTGACCTTCATGCCACAGTTCATTCTGGGCTACCTTGGTATGCCGCGCCGGTATCACTCCTACCCGGCGGAGTACCAGGTGATGAACGTCCTCTCGACTGCTGGCGCGACGGTGCTTGGGATCGGCTTCCTGCTGCCCCTGATCTACCTGGCCTGGTCGCTGAAGTATGGTGCGATTGCGGGCAACAATCCCTGGCAGGCGACCGGCCTTGAGTGGCAGATCCAGTCGCCGCCGCTGACCGAGAACTTCGTCGAGACGCCAATTGTTACGCAAGAGGCTTACGACTACGAGTGGCTCGCCCACAAAACGGAACAAGAGGTGACGACCGTTGGATAACACGATCGTAGCGACACACGATACTCACGCAGCGGAGCACCACCACGTCTCCCTGCCGCAGCACCGTCATCACTTTGAGACGGAAGAGCAGCAGCGCGAGGCTGGGACCTTCGGGATGTGGCTCTTCCTGCTCACCGAAATCATGTTCTTCGGCGGGCTGTTCTTCGCGTACCTGCTCTACCGCAACTGGTACAACCCGGCTTTCGTAGCAGCTTCGAACCAGCTCAGCATTCCGCTGGGTACCGTAAATACAGGCGTCCTCATCACCTCCGGCTTCTTCATGGCGCTGGCGGTATGGGCTGCAGAGGTCCGCAAGAAGGGCCTGCTGGTGTTGATGCTGATCCTCACCACGGTCTTCGGTCTCGGATTCCTTGGAGTGAAGTACTTCGAGTACAAGGAAAAGTGGGAGAAGCACCACATTCCTGGCGCAAGCTTCGATATCTCGGAGTTCGTGAATCCTCCGATCGACGCGAAGACCGGCAAGCCGACGGAAGAACCGCTGGCTCCCGATATGGCAAAGAAGACCCAGGTCTTCTTCTCCCTCTACTTCGCAATGACGGGAATGCACGCGCTTCACATGATCATCGGCATCGTGTTGCTCTTCTGGTATACGGCGCGAGCGCATCGAGGGGACTTCTCGGCAGGGTATGTCGCGCCAATCGAGAACTTCGCGCTCTACTGGCACTTCGTCGATATTGTGTGGATCTTCCTGTTCCCGCTGCTGTACCTCATCAACCGGCACCCGGTGTAACCATCTCCTGAAAGGAAGAAGACCATGTCGTCTCAGCATCACGATCCGGCAAACATAACCAACCCGGAGCACGCCGAACATCACATCGTCGGACCGAAGACGTACAGCATCATCTTCATCACGCTGCTTACTCTTACCGGGATCACGGTCGCCGCGGCATTTGTTAATCTCGGCATTCTGAACCCCATCGTTGCGCTGGCCATCGCGTCGACCAAGGCGGTGATCGTCATCCTGTTCTTCATGCACGTCTTCTATCAGTCCAAGCTGGTCAAGATGACGGTTGCGGCGGGCTTCTTTACCTTTCTGATCCTGATCACTATGACGCTGACCGATTACATCAGCCGCGCGTGGGGTCTCTGGTAAGATTGTCCCGACATACAAGTTGTTTCAAACGATAATGCGGCCCTCGGGCCGCATCTTTTTTGCTCAGCGCGAACGTATCAATATGGATTCGGTTGGTTGCTGAGAATCTCTTTGCCTCCGCTTTGCAACAACAGGAAGCTCTTTCCGGGAAGCTTCGGCAGCGGTTGGCTGACGTCCTGCCAGAGGAAGACGCGTTGGACTCCGCTCCACTTCAGCTGGAGTGAGTTCGCGTCTTCGAAGATCGGCGGAGCGTCGGGGAAGAAGCTGCCGTACCAGAGGTTTGAGCTGCGTCCCTCGAAGATATGGATGTCGTTGCGCCCGAGGTAGAAACCGAGAGTGCTTCCGGCTTCGTACTCACCGTGAATGACGATGATGTCGCTTGGCTTGAGGTCAGGAGCGATCGCGTCTGCAAGTTGCTTTGACGAGAGGACCGGCGCGAAGATCTGCAGACCAAGATGTGCGGCTAGCAGAAAGCCGAAGGCGCCGGCGGCGAGCCACAGGTTTGCCGCGTGCGGCTTGTAGTTGCGGCGTAGAAGCCACGCAGTGAGGGTTCCTCCGAAGAGTGCGACCGCTGTCATGAGAAGCGGTCTGCGAAACGCTCCCATCGCATGTGCGTTCAGGTCGAGGAAGTGGCCGAAGGAGAGCGCATACTCTCCCGGGTTCTGTTGAAGCAGGCTGGCGAGGTCTATGTTTGGTGCTGCCGGCTTGGAGTGCATCA
>Ga0163162_10003170_pt1 | contig 15717 bp, 13 predicted proteins | sample S55metaG_FD_115310 | JGI IMG/M metagenome (GOLD analysis project Ga0163162, IMG submission 115310) | Switchgrass rhizosphere microbial communities from Kellogg Biological Station, Michigan, USA - S5-5 metaG | ecosystem: Host-associated > Plants > Roots > Rhizosphere > Soil | place: USA...
CGATGGCGCCATGCAGGGTATGCACGGCACGCAGGAGCGCATCGTCCACCGGCAGGTGTCCATCGTCGGTGCTCGAGAGCGCGGTACGGATGGTCTGCTGGTACTGGCTCACTTCCGTGCGCAAGATGTCCAGCAGCACCGGATCGATCGGCGGCAGTGCCGGACCGATGAACATGGCCGGCGGCGCGTCCGATTCGTCGGCATGGAACGCGTCCGCCGCGGCCGTGGCCGCCGGAACGTCGGGTGACAGCTCGGGCGTGGCGGCAGGCGCGAACGCAGCCGTGGGAATGCTTTCGACCGTCGCGCGCGGCACGCGGCGACGCACCTTGGTGCGCACGGTCTGGCGCGCGGTGAGGACATCCTCGATGCGGCCGGAGGCACCCGAAGCCAGGCGGTCGGCAACGGTCATGATCGCCGCCAGCGGCGCCATCGGGGCAGGACCGCCGGACAGCGCGATATGCAATTCGGGGAGGGCCGCCACGGCATGGGCGACCAGCGTCTGGACGTCAGCGTCCGGCGCTATCGTGCCGTCGAGCACGCGGTTGAGCATGTTCTCGACCTTCCAGGCGAACTCGCCCAGCAGGCGCGCACCGACCAGGCGACCGGAACCCTTGAGGGTGTGGAACGAGCGGCGGACCGGTACCAGCGACTCGCGCTTCTCCGGATCCTGCATCCAGTTGGCCACGCCCTGCTGGAGATTGGCGATCTCCTCGAGCATTTCTTCCAGGAAGATCTCGCGGATCTCGTCGTCGATGCCATCGACGGTGACCTGGAAGCCGGCAAAATCGGCCATGTCGTCGCCGCCGACTTCCTGCTCGACTTCCTCTTCCACTTCCACCCAGTCGTTGTCGTCGGAGGCGGCAACATGGGATACGAAGGCGGGCTCGGACGATGGCAGGGGCGCACCGGCGGTTTCGACCGTGGGTGCTTCGTTGAACATCGGCGGCACGCCGCCGGCGTCGTTCAGCAGGCCCACCGGTTCTTCAGCGGTGACTTCGTGCGACGCGGCGGCAAATTCGTCCGCAGCCACATCGGTGGCTTCTTCGCCGGTGCCGCGTGCTTCGGGCAGCGGCCAGTAACCGAGCGCGGCAAGGCTCTGCTCGGTGACGTCAAGGATGTGTTCCAGTCCGCCGCGATGTTCGCGCGCGGCCTCCAGGTAGTACTCGAGCGCGGCCAACGCATCGGCCAGGCGATCCATCTGCACGCCCGAGGGAATGCGGCGATCCTGGACCAGTTCATGGTCGACGAAGCGGCCGATGCCCACCGCCAGTTGCGACGGACGCGCGGCACCGAGCATCTGCATGGCACCGGAGACCTCACCCATCAGGCGCGGCACCTCGACCAGTTGCGTGTGGTCCCAACTGGATTCGACGAAGCCGACAATGGCGTCCTTGACCTTGGCGGTGTTGGCCGTAGCCTCGCGCATCAGGGACGCCAGGATATGGCGTGCCTCGCTGCGCGGCAGCGGTGCCGGACCGTCGCCGATGTCATCGGTGGCGCCTTCGGCGCCCAGGCGTTCGATGTGGTCGTCGAGCGAGGCCTCGACATAAAGCAGGGCGCCGGCGACGTCGAGCAGGGCTTCTTCGTCCGGTGCATGGATGCGCGTGGCGATTTCTTCCACGACGCGGCGTTGTTCGTTCACCACCCGGCGCGGCACGGCCAAGGCCAGCATGCCCAGCGTGTCGCCGACGCGCTCGAGCACTTCCACCTGGGGCGCCAGTTCCGTGGGGTCGCCTTCGCGGCGGCGCAGGAAGAGGTCCAGGGCGTCCTTGACGCGAAGCAGGTCGTCCTTGATGGCCGAGGCCACCGTATCGAGCAGTGCGCGGTTATGGCCGGACATCGAGCCACGGGCGTGTTCGAGTTCGGCGGCATCCGGAAGCAGGCCGTCCAGGCGATAAACCCGGCGCAATTCGTCGAGCCGGTCGCTGCCAGGACGCGCCTGGGCGACGAAATAAAGCAGTTTGCGCGAAAGTTCGTCGGCTTCGCCGCCCAGCAGGGCTTCCTCGCCATGCTCGAGCAACTGGCGGATGCAACGGTCGACACGGCCGATCAGCTGCCGCACTTCTTTCACGTGCGCCTTCAGCACGCCGCGCTCCAGGCCATCGAGGACGCCGGCGGTGATCCACCACAGGCGGCGGCCGGCGATGGTGTAGCAACGGGCAGCCAACGAATCGAGCGTGGCGCGCATGCCCTGGAGCTGGCGGTCGCCGCCCTGCCCGCGGAACCAGGACAGCAGCAGCTGCTGGAAACGCAGGCGCAGCGCGGCGATCTCGTCGCGGTAGTACTCGGTGGCGTGGGGCTCGGTGGCGCCCGGGGCATCCATCGGCAGCGCGACATCGAGGTTGGGCGTGAACAGGGCCGATTCGTGCAGGCCATCCACGCCACGACTGGCGCGCAAGTCATTGAGCAATGGCAGCAGCACGATGGGTACGTCGCGGTGCCCGCTCTGCAGGCGCTCGAGGTAATCGGGCATCTGCACCATGCCGCGCATGAGCGCCGCATAGGCGTCGTCGCGCTGGGCCACGGTGCCGGCCATCAGGGCCGCCACCAGCTGCTCCATTTCCTCCACCACCATGGCCGCGCCGTAGAGCTCGACCATGCGCAGGGTGCCGTGCACCTGGTGCAAGTCCGCCGCGCACGAGCGCATGACATGGATGTCGCCCGGCTCGCTGACGTAGGCTTCCAGGGCCTGTCGTGCCTTGGAAAGTGCCTCGTCCAGCTCCGCCTTGACCCAGTTGAGCGTGGTGAAATCGTTGTGGTCCTGAAGTCTCATTGGGCGCATCCGGGTGAGGCTTTTGGAGCTCGGGTGTGGCTGGCGTTGCTATGGGCAAATGAGGACACGCACCGCTGGGGCGTACGGGCACGGCTGGCCGAAGCGAAGGTATTCATCGCTTCTCTCCAGCAAGGGCAATGCCAGTAAGCATCCAATTCATGTGATCCACGTCCCAAAATTCGAAACCCGAAGAGCGCAACCGGGCTCAGCCCGGAAGCTTGAAGTTCGCCACCGAGAGGCGCAGGTCGTTGGCCAGCTGCGCCAGGTTGCCGATCGATTCGGCCGTCTGGCTCGCGCCCAGCGATGTCTGCGAGGTAATTTCCTGGATCACGTTCATCGTTGCCGAGGTATCGGTTGCCGCGACCGACTGCTGGCGCGCGGCGGTGGAGATGTTCTGAATCAGGCCGGCAAGGTCGTTCGAAACGCGCTCGATGTCCCCCAGCGCGGTACCGGCGTCCTCGGCCAAACGGGCGCCGGCCACTACCTCGGCCGTCGTCTGTTCCATGGAACTGACTGCTTCATTGGTGTCGGACTGAATCGTCTGGACCAGGGTCTCGATTCGCTTGGTGGCACTGGCCGAGCGTTCGGCCAGGCGCTGCACTTCGTCGGCCACCACCGCGAAACCTCGGCCTGCCTCACCGGCTGAGGCCGCCTGGATGGCGGCGTTCAAGGCCAGGATGTTGGTCTGCTCGGCAATGTCGTTGATCAGTTCCACGATCGAGCCGATTTCCTGCGAAGACTCACCCAGGCGCTTGATTCGCTTGGAGGTTTCCTGGATCTGATCGCGAATCGAATCCATGCCCTGGATGGTTTCGCGCACCACTTCGGCGCCGCGCGAGGCAATCTGCACCGAGCGCTGGGCCACGTCCGCGGATTCAGCCGAGTCACGGGACACGGTATCCATCGAGGTCGCGATCTGGTTGATGGCGGTGGTGGCCGTGCTGATCTGGGTAGCCTGCTGCTCGGCGGCGTCGGCCAGGTGCATGGCCGTGGCCTGCGTTTCCTGGGCGGCGGCCGACACGCGCACGGCGGTCTCGTTGATCGTGGCCACCAATCGACGCAGTTCGTCCACGGCGGAGTTGATCGAGTCGGCGATGGCGCCGGTGATGTCCTCGGTCACGGTGGCCTTCACCGTCAGGTCGCCCTCGGCCAGCGTCACCATTTCGTCCAGCAAACGGCCAATGGCCGCTTCGTTCTTGCGGTTCAGGGCGTTGGTGGACTCGAATCGCGCGCGCTGGTCGCGGATCTGGGTGATCACCAGCAGCAGGGCGAAGACCGCGGCGCCCACGGCGCCGAGCAGGCCGAACCAGATGTTCGGGAAAAGGCGGGTGAGCGGCAGCTTGCCGATCTGGCTGGCGACGTCGTTGGCGCGAAGGAGCACGGTCTGCGAATCGAGCGAGGCCTGGTTACCGGCGCGCTTGACGTCCTGCAGGTTGGGCGAGGCGGCCACCAACTGGGCAACGGGATCGTTCAACTCGCCCCAGCTGGCCTGCATGGCCTCGAGAATCTTCTTGGCGTTGGCGTCGCTGATCGGCTTGACCGAATTGTCGTCGCTGCCGGAGGTCAGGCCCTTGAGCACCGCCCCGTAGAGCTGGGCGTCGCGGGACAGGCCATCGGCGGCCGGCTGGCCGGCGTCGCCGCCCTGCAGGATTTCCGACACGCGGCGGATCATGCGGTCGCCCAGCAGCAGCTGGCGGGCGGTGGTGTAGGTCTGCTCCACCGAACCGTTGCGCTGCTGCAGGATGGTGAGCACCTCGTCGTTGCGCGCGTTCAGCAGCGGCATCTGGCGCGAGAACGTACCGGCGCGCTGGGTGGAGTCGATCACCAGCTGCTTGTTGGACAGGATCTTGCCGATGTCCGAATCCAGCTGGTTCCACGCGTTCGTCAGCGCCGCGACCGACTTGCCCGCCGCGGTGGCGTTATTGTCGGCATACGGCGGCATGCGGGTCTTGTCGTCGCCCTTGTTCAGGCGCTGCACGGCCGAATCGATGGTATTGCGGGCGGCCTGCAGCTCGCGGAAGGCGTCGGCGTTACCGTCGGAGGCTTCCAGCGCGTCCTTGGCCGTCTGCTGCGAAATCACCTGGATCTGGGTGGTGAGCCCGACGGCCTGGCGATCCTCGTCGTTCTTGGTGTTGAGCATGTAGAAATCGACTGCCGCGATGCCGATGGACAGCACCAGCGCCGCGATCAGGATCAAGTTGCTGCGATCCTTCGCGCCCCCTGTGGTCGTACTCATACTCACCTCGTCACACGCACGTTATACGTCGATCCACATGGCAAGGCAGCCTTGGGAAAAGCTGTCTTTGCCTGCGAAGCTGAAATCCGCTTCGCCCCCTGTCCGGCGCGCTGCTGCCGGCCTACCTGGTATTGCCACACGGGACCTGCCTTCTGGCTGCCACGCGCTTGAATCCAAATCCGTCCGCTACACCGCGGTCTGGCGGAAGTCCGGCGCGCGCACCAGGCGCGTCATGCTCAGCATCCCGTATTCCCGGTCACCCACGGTGACATTTTCCGAAACGAATCGCGTCAGGCGCGGATCTTCCTCGGCGCCCGCCTGGCTGCGCTGTTCTTCGTCCACCAGGCGCTGGCCGAACACCTCATCGACCAGCAGTCCCACCGTGCCGTTCTGCTGGCGCACCAGCAGCAGGCGCGTGCGCTCGGACGAGGGGGTACGGACGTTGAAGAGAAAACGGCCGAAGTCGACGACCGGCACCAGGTTGCCACGCACGTTGGCCACGCCCATCAGCCATGGCCGGGTGCCAGGCACGGGGGTGAGCGACGGCGGGGCCAGCAATTCGTTGATCTCATCGATGCTGGCCACGAACGACCGCGTGCCCACTCGAAAACCGATGCCGCGCCACAGGCTCGGCGCATCGATCTGCTCGGGGGTCGCCGCCGAATGCGCCAGGCACCGGCGCTCGTAATAGGCCAGGAGCTCGAACGGATTGAAGGCAGCGACATCGGTCATGGGTAGGCCTTCAGTGCGGCTTGGGCAGCAGGTTATCGATGGTGGCGAGAAGTTCCTTCTCGTTCACCGGCTTGGTGATGAAGGCCCGCGCGCCCTGGCGAAGGCCCCAGACCCGATCGGTTTCCATCGACTTGGTGGTGATCATCACCACCGGGACCTCGGCCGTGGCAGGGTCGCGGCTGAGTGTCCGCGTGGCCTGGAAACCATTCATGCCCGGCATGATGACGTCCATGATGACCAGATCCGGACGGTTGGCGCGGATCCGCTCGATGCCGGCCTCGGCGTTATCGACGCTGGACACGGCAAAACCGGCCTTCTCCAGCAGCGTGGTGAACACGCGCACGTCGGTCGGTGAATCGTCGATGATCAGGATGTTGGGCAAAGCGGTGGTTCCCCTGGTGTCGGGTCGCGGCCCTTGAGCCCCTTCCCCACGAAAAACTTCAATGGACTTCGAAAGCGACGGGACCTGCGCCTTGGCTAGCTGGCGATGGCGTAGCGCTGGATAGCGCCCAGGAGCTCGTCACGGGTAAAGGGTTTGGTGAGGTATTGCTCGGCGCCGACGATGCGCCCCCTCGCCTTGTCGAACAGCCCGTCCTTCGAACTGAGCATGATCACAGGCGTAGGCCGGAACTGCGGGTTGTTCTTGATCAGGGCGCAGGTCTGGTAGCCGTCCAGGCGCGGCATCATGATGTCGACGAAGATGATATGCGGCTTCTGGTCGGAGATCTTGGCGAGCGCCTCGAAGCCATCGACCGCCGTGAGGACGTCGCAGCCCTCCTTTTTCAGCAGGGTCTCCGCCGTCCGGCGAATGGTCTTGGAGTCGTCGATCACCATGACCCGCAAGCCGGTCAGGCCATTACTGCGTCCGTTTTCGTTCACTACCGCCCCCGTAAACCCCACCACGAAGCCATGCACACGGTAACGCGATTAACCCTCGCCCGACCGTGCGCCAATCGACGGACCGTATCCCGATGGCACGCCAAGTGACCGCTCTTCGGCGGTGCACCCCAAGCGTCGCTGTTTAACGCCTGGGTACCGTGCCGTCAAGCAAAACTGACCAAATGTCTTTGAGGCACGCATTTATGCGGCCATCCCCTACACTTGGAGTTTGCCCCGTCGTTGGCCCTTATCGGCTGTCCAGGGGCCAACTTTAGCTTTCGGAGAGCCCCTCCCCATGCCGCTGCGCGTTGCGGTGCTGATGGACCCCATCAGCCATATCAAGATCGCCAAGGACTCCACCTTCGCCATGCTGCTGGAGGCCCAGCGCCGCGGCCATGGCCTGCTGTACATGGAACAAGGCGATCTGGCCATCCGTGACGGCGTGCCCATGGCCCGGCTACGCCCCTTGAGCGTGCGCGAGGACAAAACCTCCTGGTTCAGCCTGGGCGAACCTGAATGGCACGACCTGGGCACGGTGGATATCGTCCTCGCGCGCAAGGACCCGCCGGTCGATGCCCAGTTCATCTACGACACCATGGTGCTGGAACTGGCTCAGGGCCGGGGCTGCCGGGTGGTCAACGATCCCCGGTCGCTGCGCGACTGCAACGAAAAACTGTTTGCCCTGCAGTTCCCGCAATGCATCGTGCCCACGCTGGTGTCCCGCGATGCCGGGGAGCTGCGCGCGTTCGTCGCCGAGCAGGGCCAGGCGGTTCTCAAGCCCCTGGACGGCATGGGCGGCCGTGGCATCTTCAAGGTCCGCCATGGCGACAGCAACCTCAATTCCATGCTGGAAACCCTGCTCGACGGCCATCGCCACTTCGCCATCGCGCAGAAGTTCATCCCGGAGATCACCTCCGGCGACAAGCGCATCCTGCTGATCGACGGGGAGCCGGTGCCCTACGCCCTGGCGCGCATCCCGCAGGGTGATGAGTTCCGCGGCAACCTTGCCGCCGGCGGCCGCGGCGAAGGCGTGCCGCTGTCCGACCGCGACCGCTGGATCGCCGCCCAGGTGGCGCCGGAACTGCGTCGTCGCGGCCTGCGCTTCGTGGGCCTTGACGTGATCGGCGACTACCTCACCGAGATCAACATCACCTCCCCCACCTGCATCCGTGAACTCGATGCCCAGTTCGGCCTTAACATCGCCGGGTTGATGTTCGACGCCATCGAGGGGTCATGACCACAAGAGGTTCCGCAGGGCCCGACCTGTTCGGCCCGACCCTGCTGTTTTCCATCGTGCTGCACGGCATCGTGCTGCTGGGCGTGACTTTCAGCGCCACGCACCCGAAGGCCGGCCTGCCGTCGCTGGATGTCACCCTGGTCGACGTCGCCAACGACCAGTCACCGGACAAGGCCGATTTCCTGGCCCAGGCCAACAATGCCGGCGGGGGCGAAAGCGACAAGGCCGCGCGGCCCTCCGAGCGCGCATCCGGACTGCTCCCCACCGATGCCCACGGCACCGCGCCCACGCGGGTGGCCGCCACCACCGCAAACCCGACACCTGCCAGCGATCCGCGCCTGGTCACCACGGCCGGCAGCAGCGATTTCACCGTGACGCGCAACGAGGCCAGCACCCGGCAGGACGACCAGGCCTCGGCCGAGGAAACCCGGCGCGCCGAGGAAATGGCAGCCCTTGCGGCCGAGGTGCGCGACCAGTCAGAAAAGTACGCCAAGCGGCCGAAGAAGAAATTCATCTCGGCCAACACCAAGGAATACGCCTACGCCGCCTACATGAGTGGCTGGGTCAAGCGCGTGGAACGGGTTGGCAACCAGAACTACCCCGATCAGGCTCGCCGCGAAGGCCTGCATGGCGATGTGGTACTCACCGTCGGCCTCAACCGCGACGGCAGCATCAAGAGCGTGGATGTAATCGACTCCTCCGGGCACAAGCTGCTGGACGACGCCGCGCAGCGCATCGTGCGCCTGGCTGGCCCCTTTCCGCCGCTGCCGCCGGACAAGACACGCGTGGACGAGCTCTACATCACGCGGACATGGCAGTTTCTCCCCGGGGATATCCTGCGCAACCGCTAACGCCCCGAGTGCGTCGCGCCCCGCTACAATCAAGCCATGAACCATCCGACCAGCTTTGCCGGCCAATTCCTCATCGCCATGCCGGGCCTCGTTGAACCACCGTTTGCCCGCGGCGTCACGTTCCTGTGCCAGCACGGCGAGGATGGTGCGGTGGGCCTCTTGATCAACCAGATGTCCGAATACCGCCTGGCCGATGTGCTGGCGCAGATGGACCTGGAATGCCAGGACGACGAGATTGCCGATCACCCCGTGCTGATCGGGGGCCCCGTCAAGCAGGAACGCGGCTTCGTGCTGCACCGCGAACCGGGGCAATGGGAATCGAGCTACCGCATCAACGAAGCCTGGTCGGTCACCACCTCGCGCGACATCCTGGTTGCCATGGCCGCGGGCGAAGGCCCCGCGCAGGCGCTGCTGGCGCTTGGGTATGCCGGCTGGAGCGCCGGACAGCTCGAACAGGAGCTGATGGAAAACGCCTGGCTCACCACCGAGGCCGATGCGCGCATCGTCTTCGACACCCCGCTTGAAGAACGCTGGAATGCCGCCGCTGGACTGATGGGGGTGAACCCCGCGCAGTTGGCCGGCTACGCCGGTCACGCCTGAAGGCATGGCCTGCCTGTTCGGGTTCGATGTCGGCACGCGGTTGATCGGCGTCGCGGTGGGCAACACGCTTACCGCCACCGCCCGCGGCATTGCCGCCGTCGCCGTACGCGAGGGTCAACCCGACTGGACCCGCCTTGATGCCCTGCGCCAGGAATGGCTTCCCGAGCGTGCCATCGTGGGCTTGCCGCTCGATGCCGGGGGCAAGGAGCAACCCATGACTCGCACCGCGCGCCGTTTCGGAGCGGTGCTTGCAGAACGCTGGCAATTGCCGGTGGAGTTCGCCGATGAAGGCCATACTTCGCAGGAGGCCGCGCGTCGATTCGCCGGCCAGCGCGCCGCTGGCCTGAAGAAACGCAAGGATGCCGCGACCATCGATGCCGAAGCCGCGGCGGTGATCCTCGAAGCCTGGCTTGCCCAGGCATGATCCGTAACCAACCGTCCTTCCCTGCCACGAGGGTTCCATGAGCCAACGCCTGCGCCACCTCACCACGCTTGCGGGCTTGCCCACCGAGACGATAACGCGCCTGCTCGATCGGGCCGAGACGATGCGCGAAGCCTGTGCCCATGGTACGCGCAAGCTCAACCTGCTGGCTGGGCGCACGGTGCTGAATCTGTTCTTCGAACCTTCCACGCGCACGCGCACCTCGTTCGAACTGGCGGCGCGGCGATTGGGCGCGGACGTGATCAACTTCGACATTGGGCTTTCCTCCACCGCCAAGGGCGAGGAACTCTTCGATACGTTGCACACGCTCGAAGCCATGCACCTGGACGCGATCATCGTGCGCCACAAGGAGTCGGGTACACCGGAGTCTCTGGTCAAGCACGCCATGAGCGGCGTGGCGGTGATCAATGCCGGCGACGGCAACCGCGCCCATCCCACGCAGGGCCTGCTCGATGCCCTCACCATCCGCCAGCACCGACCCGACTTCGACCAGCTCACCGTCACCATCTGCGGCGATGTGCTGCATTCGCGCGTGGCGCGCTCGGATGTCCACGCCCTGCAGGCGCTCGGTACCCGGACCATCCGCCTGTGTGGCCCGGCTGCGTTGCTGCCCGACGCCAACGAGCTACCCGGCGTTGAAATCAGCACCGATTTCGACGCCGCCATCGAAGGCGCCGGCGCGGTGATCATGCTTCGCCTGCAGAAAGAGCGCATGGCGGCCACGGAACTGCCCGACGAAGCCAGCTACTTCGCCCGCTACGGCCTGGACAAGAGGCGCCTGGCGCGGGCCGACAAAGGCTGCCTGGTGATGCATCCGGGCCCGATCAACCGCGGCATCGAGATCGCCCCGGACGTCGCCGACGGCGCCCAGTCGCGCATCCTGGAACAGGTGGGCAATGGCGTATTCGTGCGCATGGCGATCCTCGCCGAAGTGCTTGGACGCTGAATAAAGCGGAATTTGCCCCGTTTTTGTCGCCTGACCTCCACTTCTTACGGGCATAATGGGGCTTCGCTCCCGGTCTGGCCGGGTAGCCAACGACACCGATATGGGGAAAGGAACTTGAAGATGCGACCGACGAAGCGACTGATTGCGCTTGGCCTGGCCACCGCCCTGCTGGCTGCGTGCGGCCACAAGGACAAGGACGCGCCACTGGCCTTCGTGCCAGCCGATACCCCCTATGTGTTCGCCAACATCGAAGCACCGTCCGACGACGTGCGCGCAGCGGCTTACAGCCAGTGGAACCTCCAGCTTCCCGGCCAGGTGGCCCAGCTCAAGACCCTGGCCGACAGCCAGGAGCAGGTCGGCCACACCAACAACGCCAATCTCCTGCGCGCGCTGGTGAAGGAACTCGACGGCAAGAAGGCCGAGGATGTCGTCACCACCCTGGGCATGGACCCGAAGGGCAAGATGGCGTTCTACGGCATGGGCCTGGCGCCGGTACTGCGCGCCGACCTCGCCGATCCCAAGGCATTCGATGCCTTCGTCGATCGCATGGAAGCCGCCTACGGCCAGAAGTTCGACGTGGCCAAGGTCGGCGACCAGTCCTATCGCCGGGCCGTCTCTGCCGAGTCGGGCACCGAAGTGGTGCTGGCCGTCGTCGGTAAGCAGCTGGTCGCCACCCTGCTGGCCTCCGATACCACCGAACCGCAGCTGCGCCAGGCCCTGGGCCTTGATCGTCCGGAAAAGAACCTGCAGGACGATGGTCGCCTGGAGAAGATCGCCAAGGACAAGGGCTACGAGAAATTCGCCGTCGGCGCCGTGGACATCGCGCACCTGCTGCCGCTGATGGCCAGCGGCAAGGATCCGCTTTTCGCCGCCATGGTGCGCCAGAAGATGCAGGCCGACGCCGCCAAGACCGGCGAGCCGGTCAGCGCGCAGGCCAACCCGTTCCCGCCGTCCTGCGAAGCCGATGCCACGCGCATCGCCGCACGCTTCCCGTCGGCCAGCTTCGGCTACACGCGGATCGACCCCACCCACCAGGAAACGCGCTTCGACATCGCCCTGGCACCGGACATCACCCAGGCGTTCTCGGGCCTTGAAGTGGAAGTGCCGGGCCTGGGCAAGGATTCGGACACCCCGTTCGATTTCGCCCTGGCGCTGCCGGTGAAGCAGGTGCGTGAATTCTGGACGGCCCAGGCCGACGCCGTCACCGCCAAGCCGTTCCAGTGCCCGGCACTGGCGGGCCTCAACGAGGCCTTCGGCAAGGTGGGCCCGGCGATGCAGCAGGCAGCCATTCCGCCGTTCGGCGATCTGCGCGGCATCCGCATTGCGCTTGATACCTTCACCATGCCGCCGGCCGACAAGGCCGGGCAGATCCCATCCATCACCGGCCGCATCCTGATCGCCACCAGCAACCCGGCGGGCCTGGTGGCCATGGGTAGCGCGGTGATGCCGGCGCTGGCCCAAGTCAAGCTCACGCCTGACGGCAAGCCCGTTGCGTTGCCAGCGGACATGACGGCGATGGCAGGCGGCCCCGGCTTCGCGGCGATGACCGACAAGGCCGTGGCCATCGGCATCGGTGCCGGCCAGGATGCCAAGCTCGGCGACATGCTCAAGGACACCATCGGCGACAAGGGCCGCCAGATGCGCGTGCATCTGAACGGCGACATGTACCGCACCTGGATCGACCTGATGGCCGACAAGGCCGACGCGATGAGCGCCGCCGGCGCCGGCATCGACCCCACCGCCGACCCGGCCACGGCCGAGAAAGCCCGTGCCGACGCCGCCGCACGCTCGAAAGCCCAGTTCGACACCATGCGCGCCCAAGCCCAGCGCATCGTCCAACTCTCCGGCGACGTCCAGGTAGACAGCAACGGCCTCGTCATCACCAGCAAGGCCGAAACCAAGTAAGCCGCGGCGCACCGCGTACTGGAAAGGGCGCCCTCGTGGCGCCCTCTTTTTTCGGACGTGGTCGCGGGAGCCGGGGGGCATTAGCCTCGTCGCTCCGGTTTCACCGGCGCTTGGGAGAAGAGGCCGCTACGCGGCTTTTTCTTATGGCTGCGCCCCGGCGCGCGCGCGTCGCGGGCGGGGGTTTTCGAGGCGGCCTGCGGCCTTCGCGAAAACGGCCGGCCAAGGCCGGCCCCCTGCGGGCCTATTCCGCCCGCAACGCTCGGTTCCACAAGTCGCTGACGAGGCTAATGCCCCCCGGCTCTGGACAGTCCGACGCTGCGTGATGGGACAACATGGTTGCTGCCACATGTCGTGCCTGCGACCTACGTGGGTTGGGGGGTCAGAATAATTACTCTGACCCTCGCTTTCTTCCCTTCGCGAACCTCAGAGTTCGAAAGAGCCGGCGGAACGCAGTGGCGGCGCTCCATGCGAAGGCGAAGGGCTTCGGACGGATCAGGCCCGCAGGGGGCCGGCCATGGATGGCCGGCCGTTTTCGCTGAGCCAGGATGGCGAATCGAAAACCCCCGGCCGAAGCCCGTCCCGATGGGGGCGCAGCCATAAAACACGGCCGCGTAGCGGCCTCCTTATCCCGAGGGTCGCCGCAGCAAGGAGCGCCGCCGCTGCGTTCCGCCGGCTCTCCTACGACAACCTGAACGCTTCACGTGGATTTGCCAACTGGGCGATGAATAAACTGGTGAGTTCCTACGGATCGTTCACTCGTTGGCTGTTTCCATGTTTACACGGCACGCGGCGCCTTCGGGTTGTCGGCCGTTGTTCCCATTACTAGGAGTTAGCCACATGAATGCGTCCCTTATTCGCAAGACCATCCTTTCCGCCGCCCTTATTGCCGGCGTGGCTGCGCTCCCGATCGCTACGGTGAGTGCGCAGGATTCGATGTCGAAGGAAAAGAGCAACCAGACGGTGCCCGACAAGGCTGCCGACGGCTGGATCACCACCAAGGTGAAGAGCGAGCTTGCTTCGACCAAGGGCATCAAGTCGACTGATATCTCGGTCGAAACCAATGACGGCGTGGTGACGTTGTCGGGCACCACCGATACCGCCGCAGCCAAGACCAAGGCCGAGCACGTAGCCAAGAAGGTCAAGGGCGTGAAGAGCGTCTCGGCCGATGGGCTGACGGTCGACGCCTCGAAGTAAATTCTGTCGTCGCGTAACGAAAAAGGGAGCCCTTCGGGCTCCCTTTTTTTCCACGCATCCCCGAAACCGGCGAACAATTGGCTAGCAAAAGAAACGATCTATTGCGTCCTTCCACGGAGATTTCAGCGGAAAACGGTATGGTCTGAATTTGGGGTTGGAGGAACATTCTTCCAAGTAAGCTCGCGCGAGCCCAAGATGTTGACGGAATTTTCCGGCCAGCGACGTCGAATCCACCGGCTGCTCCAGATACTCTTTTGCAGCGCCAAGGGTGGGGCATGCGGCCAATCCGCAAATCACTTCAGCAGAGCCTAGTGAACCGGCCTGCCAACCAGCCGACGCTTCGGCAGCCAATACCGCCAACACGACAAGGTGGGCGAGATGCACGCGTTCGTCGCTTAATTTGTCCAAACTATGATTCTCATTGTCCGAGATCATGATGGTTGCAGACTGCAAGGTCTTGTAGATCGACTCTGCGGGACCGCAAGCGTCGCCTGCCTCAATTAAAGCTTCGTTTGAAGGAATACAGCCGCCACGAACCGCTTCCTTCAAACCAAGCGCGGCTTTTACGAGGCGCTCGGGGAGAGGTTCAGGAAGCGGATGTCCGAAGAGAAGACGCATCACCTCGCCATAGGCGAAGGCGGCCCTTAGCCTCCGGTTGCCCAACATCTGCAGAGCATCTGCGCCGGCAACCATATCTTCGGGGGGATCGGTCTTGGCCACAGGCTCATCCAGTGTTCGGCCTATGAACCTTCCCGACGCAACGACATTACCGATGCGAGATACCGCGGGTGAGGCGGCAAGGTAAGCATTCACGTCCTGCGTGACAGGGCTCCTTGCACGCGAAGACGCGCCAGAACAGATATTGGAAAACATAAGTGAGACCTATCTTAAGGAACTGACCGCAGACTGGCTCGCGTCTTTTCGACGATCTTGTCCATCCAGAGCTGGCTCGGGTGTTCCCCAAATGACGGACAATGATTTCGTACCCATGCGGGATAATCGAAGGACTCTGAAAGTCTCCAATGAACGAATGCCAGCGCCGGACGGAGAGCGTCCACCGTGGATGACGACAAATTGTCCGAGCCGTGCAGGAAGTGCAAAATCGCTTTCAGTTCGTCCGCATGGCGGCACTTTCCAATGTCGGCGATCAGGTCAACAACCATCGCGACCTGTGGCATGGTCGCGCATTTGTCCGATACCGTGAGGAGTGCCGCCTGGAGGGCGCCTGCCGCTTGCTCAAGCTCAAAGATCTCGCCGCTCGAACCGCACTGGGGAACATGATTGGCCTTGCACTTCAGTGCAACGTCTATGTCGCTATCGAAATCTTTTTTTATGTCGCCAATATGTGCGACACGGGCATTAGGATCCAGGCGAAGGACGGCGTGTTTCGCAGCCACTCGTGCCTCGTCGAGGCTACGGCCATAAAGATTTTTCGGACAACCCTCCGTCTTTTGGAGCAGGTAACGAACGTGTTGAAAATCCTTTCCGATCTGCTCCAGATAAGGCTGGCTAGGCAGCCTGAAAGGTGCGGCCACGCGCCAGGCTGCCTGGCATGTGTTGGCCACCTCGGCTGGGGCAGGAAAATAGGAAGGTGCGGGGGTCCGCGAAATTGGCAGACTTGACGAGAAAGCGGAAAGGACGATCGACTGCATGCACTGGATGCTCTTTGAACCAGCGTGCAGTGTGACAATCCGAGTGAATGGCCGCTTGCACGAACCGGCCTCGCCTCGCCAATCAGTTAGCGGCGAAGCATGCCGCCGAACTGATTCTTGTCGGACGTCTCCTGCACCGACACGCCTTCCAGCCCCTGGCTGAGCGTATGCGCATCGCCACCCTGTGCCAACTTGATGCGCAGGCGCACCTCGTTGGAGCTATCGGCGTGGCGCAGGGCATCTTCGTAGGAGATTTCACCGGCGTGATAC
>Ga0163162_10003173_pt1 | contig 15715 bp, 14 predicted proteins | sample S55metaG_FD_115310 | JGI IMG/M metagenome (GOLD analysis project Ga0163162, IMG submission 115310) | Switchgrass rhizosphere microbial communities from Kellogg Biological Station, Michigan, USA - S5-5 metaG | ecosystem: Host-associated > Plants > Roots > Rhizosphere > Soil | place: USA...
ACATAGGCCACGAGGTCCTGCGCAATGAAAGCTTCCCAGTCGCCCGTCGTCATGGAATTCGAATACATACTGCCGCGATGAAGAGTGAACGCATCGGGCATGACGATGATCGGCGAGCTATAGCCAGCCGCCGACGCGAGACGGTCCGCGCTCTCCGTCAGGTTGCCGAGCCGCCCGATGAACATGTCGTCGTGCGCGCCATATCCATGCAGGAGATACACTACCGGATAGCGTCGGTTCGGATCGTTACCATAGCTTGGGGGAAGATAGACGGTGACCTTGCGATCCGGTGAATCCCCTTCAAGATTGCGTTCCAGCGCCTTTCCATGCACAACGATATGTTCCACTGTCGATGGGCCGCCGGCCGGACCCGCGCCACGCCGGCCCTGCGCCTGCAGAAACACCACGGTCAGGACAAGTAAAGTCAAAGTAAGCCAGCTTTTCACGAATGAGCCTCCACGAAAGAATCAGGGAAACGTCACATAGTACCTCCGATGGTGAAATGCTGTCGATATCGGTAACGGTGAATGCCGGCGATTAGCCCTCCTGAGTGAGGCGCGAGGGGTGGTTCTCCAAATGAAATGTTTCAGAATGCATTCTTAAAGACTGCGGTTCTGGAACCACCCCCCCGCACGATCTCGACTGCTGTCTCGACCGGGCTGCCCTCCTGCCTCAGGAGGGCAGTTCGCAATGCCTGAGACTCACGCCAGGCCGTGGTTCGACGAATTTGGCGAAAAGTAATTTGGCCAGCAACCAGTTCAGGACGACGCCGGCGAACAGAGATTCCTTATGAAAGGTATACTGGCTTCACTATGTCTTCGACACCTCTCAGGATGGTCTCTTCAATGGCGACGCGCGACGTACTCGTCGAACTCGCCTTGCAGTATCAACTCATCACTTCCCAGCCGGTTTCCGCCGAAGCTGCTGGCGGCGTGGATGTCGCCAGGCGCGTGCAAGCGGACGAAGCAGTGGACGTGGTGGTACTGTCCGGCGATGCCATCGACAAGTTGATCGCGGAAGGGAAGCTGCTGTCCGGCAGCCGCGTGGACATTGTCAAATCCGGTGTTGCCGTTGCCATACGGGCCGGCGCTCCGGAGCCTGTCATCGATTCGGAAGAAGCGGTGAAGCGCGCCGTACTGGCTGCAAAAACGTTGAGCTATTCAACTGGTCCCAGCGGCGTGTATCTGGAAAAGATGTTTGCGCGTTGGGGAATCCTCGACGACATCCGCAACCGCATTGTCGTCCCGCCCCCAGGTATTCCGGTGGCTTCACTGGTGGCAGACGGCAGTGCCGAACTTGGATTTCAGCAATTGAGCGAACTGATGAATCGTCCGGACATCGAAGTCATTGGGCCATTACCGCCCGCGATTCAAAGTGTGACGACTTTTTCCGGCGGCATCGCCGCTGCCTGCAGCCGACCCGAGGCCGCGCGGGCGCTGCTGGCCTACCTCGCTTCGCCCGCAGCTGCAGATGTCAAGCAACGCTACGGTCTTCATGAGGCGTGATTCGCTGCCCTACGGCAGTGCAAAAACGTAAAGTGATTCGGTGTTTGCAGGGTTTGGATCCGTGATGGCGCCGCCGCCGGAAGCACTGATCGCGACATACTGCTTGCCGTTCTTCCCCTGGAACGTGATGGGCACCGAGATCGCACTGTAGTCGAGTTTTGCGCTCCACAGTTCCTTGCCGTTTTTCGAATCGAATGCGCGGAAGCGGCGATCATTGGTGGCACCGATGAATACGAGGCCGCCAGCCGTTGCAATGGATCCGCCGAGATTCACGCGGCCCGTATTCTTCTTTCCTTCGGGCAGTTCGTCGGTGATTCCCAGCGTGACCTGCCAGGCGATATCCCCGGTGCTGACATTGATTGCGGTGAGCAGACCCCATGGCGGTTTCTGACAGGGCCAGCTTTGTTCCCCAAGCAACCTGCCCCGATCATCGACCTTTCGATCCCAGAACTTGGATGCGACCGGGTTTCCAAACACACTCGTCTGATCGTAAGGTACGCGGGAATTGGCGGCCTTCTTCTCCACCCATCCGATACTGGCGTAGTTCGACGTGTTCACGAAGATCAGTCCCGCCTTCGGGTCAGACGACATGCCGCCCCAATCCGTTCCACCAATGGCTCCGGGAAAAATCACGCTCGAGGTCGGAGGGGCGCCTGCTTCACGATAGACCCACGGCGTAAATGGTCCCTCATTAACGAGCGTCCCGCTTTTCTCGGCAAGATCGCGGCACGCTTTCGCATGCGCTTCAGTCGTGTCCGAGGCAGTGACCATGTCTTCCATCTTGAAACTGTGGCGGCCGAGAGCGGGAGGTTTCACAGGGATTGGTTGTGTCAGCGAGGTGAACTCGCCGGGCACTTTGCTTTGCGGAACCAATTGTTCGTTCACCCCGAATACCGGCTTACCCGTGACGCGATCGAGGATGTACACATATCCGACTTTCCCGGTCTGCGCCAGGACGGGAACCGACTTGCCTTTCACGGTGACATCCAGCAAGACCGGCGCCGGCGGCAGGTCCATATCCCAGAGGTCGTGATGCACGACCTGGAAATACCATTTCAGTTTTCCAGTTGCGGCATCCAACGCGACGACGGAATTTCCAAAAAGATTGTTCCCCTTGCGATCGCCGCCGTAGAAATCGCTGGCAGGGCTGCCGAACACGGTGTAGAGGATGCCGCGCTCCGTGTCGACCGTCATGAAGAATCCCCAGTTGTTAACGCCGGTGCGATCTTTCCAGGCGTCGCCTTCCCATGTCTCATTGCCGACTTCACCTGGGCGCGGCACGGAATTGAACTCCCATACTTTTTCGCCGGTGCGCGCGTCGTATGCTCGCGTGTTGCCGGACGGACCGGTGGCCGGTTGCTCGGAAACATTGGCGCCGACGAAAAGAAGGTTTTTATAAATCGTAGGCGGCGAATTGTACGACACGACAAGATCGACCTCGCCGTTCTTCCCGAATCCGAGAACGGATTCGCCGGTGAGCGCGCTGAGGGCCATCATGCGGCGGCCCGACGTGAAGATGATTCGCGGTGGAAGTATTCCATCTCCCGGCCAGTAGGTGACGCCGCGCGTGGATGCGTTCCCACCCGTCACCGTGTATTTCCACATTTCTTTACCGGTTTCCGGATCGAGGGCGAGAACTCGATTGCCCGCTGTCAGGTACATCACGCCATTGACGACAAGTGGGGTGACTTCCGAATATCCCCCTCCGGAAGCGTTGTTCATTTCGGCGTCGGAACGCAGCCGATACGTCCAGGCACGAGTCAGCTTCGAAACGTTTTTAGCGCTGATCTGTGTCAGCGGAGAAAAGCGCGTCGACGATAAATCGTGACTGAACATCGGCCAGTCGCCGGGAAGTGGTGTTGCCGGTTTAGGTGCTTGTCCGAGCAGCACAGACAATGTCGCGATGCAGAGAAGGGGAATGGCAATCGGATTCAGACGCATGTGATTTCTCCGTTTCGTAATTCGCCCGGCATTCTACCCCAATCGGCGATTGGCAGTGAAAGGGGGATCGGAGACTGGGTGCGCCGCCACTCTCCAGTTGACGGGGCGCATTCCAGACTGCCCTCCTGAGTCAGGAGGGCAGCACGACCGAAGGTCGTGCGAGGGGTGGTTCCAAGGCGGATACCCGAAAAATGGTCCCTTTGGAACCACCCCGGCGCTTCGCGCCACCCCTCCTGACTCAGGAGGGGAGTTCTTGCTAATCTCTCAGTCCGCGAAGCTTCAGCTTGTCGATCTTTCCCGGACCGGTTTTGGGCAGGGCATCGCGAAACTCGATTCGCTTTGGAACTTTGTAGTCGACAAGCCGCTGCCTGCAATACGCAATAAGGTCGTCTCCGGTAACTTCGCGTCCCGGCTTGAGAACAACAAACGCGACAGGGATTTCTCCCCGAAAAGTATCCTTTATTCCCACCGTTGCCACTTCGAAGGTATCCGGATGGCTGTTCAGCACCTCATCGACTTCGCGCGGATGAATGTTGTAACCGCCGGAAATAATCAGCTCCTTCTTGCGATCGACCACGAAGAGATATCCGTCATCGTCGAAATAACCAATGTCGCCCGTGTAGAGCCATCCATCCCGAATGGTGTGCGCCGTTTCCTCCGGACGATTTCGGTAGCTCGATACCATTTGCGGGCCGCGCACCCGGATTTCACCGCGTTCGTGCGCGGGCAGGACCTGCGTGCCCGTTTCGAGATCGACGATTTCGACCTCGGTCTCCGGCGGTGGAACCCCGACCGAAAGAACCTTCCGCTTGCCCACGTCCGGATTGTTGGCATAGGGTGCGCCCTCGGACATGCCAATGCCCTCGTAAATATCGCAGCCCGTTGTCGTGGACCAATTGCGCAGCAGGTCTTCCGAACACGCGGATCCGCCGGCGCAGCAAATTTTCAAACTGGAAAGATCGGCAGTCTTCATACCCTCGGCGGCAAGAAGTCCGACATAGACCGTCGCGGGGCCGCCGGCGAAAAGAGAAACCTTGTATTTCGAAAGTTGGGCGAGAACGATGTCCGGTTTGTACTGCCGTATGAGAACGTGCGTGGATCCGATATAGAGATGATGGATGACGCAGTGGTGGTGACCGAAGATGTGAAACAGCGGCGCTACCGAAAGCGAAACTTCCTTGTCGTATTGAAGCGTGGTAAAGAACGCCGCCTCCAGCCGGCAGAACGCCATAATGTGGCGATGCCGATGCTCGGCGCCTTTGGGAAGACCTGTCGTGCCGCCGGTAAAAAACATCATCGCGTAATCGTCGGATTGCGGAAGCGGTTGGGGTAGTCCGTCGGAGCCTTCCGCAAGCCATGAGGCAAGTGTGTCTTCACCCTCGCCCACAACAAGGACGTGGGGGATTCCCATGGCCGTTGCCACTTTGTATACGCGTGGATAGAACTCGGGAAGTGTCACGATGACCTTCGGGCTGGTGTCTTTCAGCAGCGGTGTCATCTCGGAGTCCGAATAGTTCGGGTTCATCGGGGCCACGTAGGCATGCGCCGCCATTGCCCCGAGAATGCAGACCGGCATCTCCAGGCAATTGGTCATGAGGATAGCGACACGCTCTCCTTCGACACCAAGTCTCTGCAGTCGCCGCGCAAAACCCGAAACCGCTGTCCTGTGCTGAGCAAAGGTCAGGCTTCGATCTTCGCAGACCAGCGCGAGGCGATCCGGCGTGCGGCGCGCGACATCTTCCAGCGCGTGAAGAATGGTTGGATAATTGGGTGCATTTGGGGGAACTTTTAATTTCACGGAAGGTATTCTAGCAGTTGAGAAAAAGGGTCAGGCGTGTTGGGCCCCTTTTTTGTTTAGATGAAGCTCCGATTCAGTCCGTGTAAGTCGTGCGAACAAACTACTCCGAATTTGAATTGCCTTCACTCGCAGATTGGCGGTTCGTCCATGAATCCTTACGATCCGCGCAGCGGCGAAGCGCGACGAAAGCATTCAACATTTCGTCATAGGTGTAGTTCGCATTGCGCCCGCTTGGATTAGGTAGAACGAACAACTGTGCGTCATGAATTCGCTCCGGCTGCAGGCCGATCACCTTTGCGCGCCGTCCGCCGGTCTCGGTCCCATTGGGAAGCAGTGGCAGGATCGCGCGGTAAAGTGTCACGCCCACCAGCGCAACGATCCGTGGCTGCAGGCGCCGAATCTTTCGATTGAGTACTTTCCATCCCTCGACATATTCGGCAGGGCGGAGTTCATCAATTCCCGGAGTCGGGCGTGCAATGAGATTCGTAATTCCGAATCGCCAACTGGGAATTCGTTCATCATCCATGTAGGTTGCCGGTTCAGGCGTGAGGCCTGAGTCGTTGAGGAGCTTCCAGAAACGGTTGGAATATCCGGCGAAGTGGTGTCCGGTTTGAGCCGACCGCACGCCAGGGTTGATACCCACAAAGAGCACACGCAAGTCGGGAGCGATTCGATCCTTGAGCCGCAGCCTAGACCAGTCCGAGTCCATGATCCCTATTATGAAGAATTGCCGCGGCGTCCGAAATTCAGAACTGCGTTATAGTGCTTCGCCAGAAAAACGGAAGGAGATTATCTATGTGCGATGAACACTACGAAAAAGATGTAGAAAAGACGCGTGCTCGACTGGGACTGAGTCGACGTGAATTTGCAGCGATGACGGCCGCTGCCGGCATGTCGCTGCTGATGCCTCACGCCGCGGATGCCGCAGTCGACGTGAAGGAAGAGGAAGTCAACATCAAGACTCCGGACGGAACTGCCGACGCGTATTTCGTTCACCCCGCCAGCGGCACCGGCGCCGGTGTCGTCGTGTGGCCCGATATACTCGGATTGCGTCCCGCGTTTCGCACGATGGGTAAACGGCTCGCCCAGGAAGGATATTCGGTCCTGGTGGTGAATCCGTTCTACCGATCGAAAAAGGCTCCGGTTATTCCGGACGGCACAAAGTTTTCCGACGGTATGCCGATCGCACGTCCTATGGCGAGCCTTCTGAACCCGACAACGCATGTCAGCGATGCCAGAGCGTTTGTCGCATGGCTTGATACTCAGCCGTCCGTCTCAAAAACCCGAAAGATCGGCACGACCGGTTACTGCATGGGGGGCCCCATCGTCATGCGCACCGCGGCAGCGATTCCCGATCGCGTCGGTGCCGGTGCCACGTTTCACGGCGGCACGTTGGCAAGCGCAGCAGACAACAGTCCGCACCTGCTCGTTCCACAAATGAAGGCGCAGTTTCTTCATTGCGTCGCTCAAAACGATGATGCGCAGAATGCGAACAACAAAGTGCTCCTGAAAAAGGCCTATGACGATGCGAAGTTGTCTGCCGAAATCGAAGTCTACAAGGCGGACCATGGCTGGTGCGCGCTCGATTCGGATCAGTACAACAAGGAGGAGGCGGAGCGAGCCCATGCTCGTCTGCTCGTACTGTTCCAAAAGGCACTGGCGTAGACACGATTTGTGAGTCGGCAATCCCGCGGCGAGCCGCGGGATTGCTGCAAACGACACTCATGCATGAAGGTCATAAAGAAGTCCGTCCTATTTAGTCCTCACCATCGCCGGCACCTGACCGTGACAACTCCTGAAGTTTGGAAATTCGGCGACAGACTTCATAATTCGTTCACGCCGAGGACGGGAGTGAGTTCGGGTTTATCGAAACTTCTCCCGACGGAGCTTCACATCCACCTCGCGTCCGATTCGTGCGACGAGGTTCGGAACGGCGAGTACATCCGCATCGGTGGTATGAAAATTCACAATGCAGGCACGAAGAACGTAGTGGCTGTCGATGACGGCGTTGGAAACAAAAATCTCGCCGCTGCGCTGCAGCCGGTCGAGCAGTTCCTGGTTGAGCGCATCGAGATAGCTTTCCGTTGGCGCATCGTGTCGCTGCGCTCTGAGGTCGAGTGGAACATAACGGAAGGTGGCGATGCTCAAGTCCTGAGTCATCAGCTGAAACTCCGGGTGACGGTCGATCGCTTCCGCCATCATTTTAGACAACCGGATATCGTCTCCAATCATTTTGCGATAGCCGGCTGCACCCACCTGCTTTAGTGCGAGCCACACTTTCAGGGCGCGAAAACCTCGCGAGTTCTGAGGTCCGTAGTCGACGTAGTTCGTGGCACTCTCCTCGAAGTGATAATACGGCGGGTGGTACGCAAACGCCGCACGGAGCAGTTCCGGATCGCGGACCAGGGCGCAACCGGCCTCAAGCGGAGCGTACAACCATTTGTGTGGATCCACGGCGACGGAATCCGCCTGACTCAGTGCTCGCAGATCCATCGACGCTTCGGGAACGCACGCCGCAAACCCGCCGTACGCGCCATCCACATGGAACCACGCCCCATACTCGTGGCAGACTTCCGCAATTTTCGGCAGGGGGTCGACCGCGCCTGTGCTGACGGATCCTGCCGTTCCGATGACAAGGCATGGGACATCTCCTGCGGCGGTGTCGGATTCCATCTGCCGGCGAAGCGCGTCAACGTCCATACGCAATTTCTGATCCGTTGCGACCCACCGGATCGATGCCGTACCAAGACCACTGCAGTCTGCGGCCTTATGAATCCAGGTGTGCGTTTCGATCGATGCATACACCCGAAGCCTGTGTCCGCCATCCTCGGCGACTCCCCGTTCGCGTACGTTCCATCTCGCTTTCGCCGCCCGCGCCGCCAGGAAACAGACTACGTTCGCCATATTGCCGCCACTAAGTAGCAGGCCACCGCAGTCCTGCGAGTAGCCGATCAGCGATGCGATCCAACGTACGGTCTGTCGCTCAATCTCCGTGGCCGCGGGAGAAAGTATCCAGGCGCCAACGTTGGGGTTCAGCGCCGAAGCGAGGAAGTCGCCGAGAATCCCGATCGGCGCCGGCGACGCAGTAATGTATCCGAAGAAACGCGGATGCCCATTGAAGAGCGAATGCTCAAACAGCAGTTTCGCGGTCTGCTCCAGCAGTTGCTCCGGTTCCATTCCCGATTCCGGTAGCGAACCATTGAGTTTCAGCGCGTCCCGCACGGACGAGGGCGATTCATCGTGGTTTACCGGACCCTGCGGCATGGATTCCAGGAGTCCGGCCACCCTGTCCACGAGAAGATGCCCAAGCTTGCGAAAAGTTGCGCTGTCCATCTCGAGCGGCGCGTGCCGGCGAGCTTCACTATCCATGGGTGGACTCCTTGATTGGCGATTCCTGCGTTATGGGCGAATCCCTTCCAGGAGATCGGTCTCCCGCGTTCGACCACCATTGACGATACTGAAAACCCGATAAAACGACTGCTGTCCCCACAACGCCTCGTGATCTTCCGCAGACAAATGCTTCAACGCTTCATAGGCGGAGATCTGCGACTCGTGGCAGGAGATTGCCTGCCAGACCGTGGACCAATTGCTCCGTGTATCGATCACGCTGGTGATCTCCCACTCGGGCCAGGGCACCGCCTGCCGCTCCACGCCATCCACGGTTGAGACCAGTTTTCGGAACGCCGCCTGGTAGGCGTTCCATGTCGAGTTTGGCCAGGCGATGTAATAGAACTTCGAAACCGCATGCGGTCGTGCAACACCATTCCCTGAATCTGGAAACTCCGGAAATGCCGCCGCTGTAATGGCAGCCGCGGTGAATTGAGAAATCGCGATGTGATCCGGATGCCCGTACGCGCCGTCCGGTCCGAATGTAATGACGACGTCGGGCTGCACGCGCCGGAGATGGGTCACAATAGCGGAAATTACTTCGCGTGTGTTCGCGCGGTCCAGATGTGCGTCCTTATAGTCCAGCAATGAGACTTCACGAATTCCCAGCACCGACGCGGCGGCGCGCAACTCCGCCTCCCGGATGTGCGCCAATGACGATGAGCCGGGGTGTTGCGGATCGCCGGGAGGATGTCCGTAGTAACGGCCGCCATCTCCGCGCGTGGCGGTCAACAGAAACACGTCCACGCCTTCGGACGCGTATTTTGCCAACGTACCGCCCACGCCCAGAGATTCGTCATCCGGGTGCGCCAGCACGGCCATCAGTCTTGGAGTCTTCATGGATTGATTATGCGACAGGGTGCCCAACAGGTTCTTGATCCAACGTCCGGAGTCCTTGATCGTTGTAATTGCGGTCTATGAAATGAATTGGAGGAGAAGGACGAGCCGCTCCCCTCCTGGAACAGGAGGGGTGGCCGAAGGCCGGGGTGGTAGTAAGGTCGAAATGGTTCTCTTTGATTCCAACGAACGAATGGGCGGAGAATTGTTCGATCCATCTACCTCCTGCTCCAGGAGGGGAGTTGCTCCTACCTGGATGCAATTCATTCACACCTTCCGCCCCACTCACTTCTGCGGCAACGCAAATACCATGTACTGTCCTGGCCCTGCCGCAGGAATGGGATTAGCCGGAGCAGGTCGCGGCTGGAACACGCCCGCCCCGCCGACGGAGACGGCGATGAACTCACGGTTTCCAACCTGGTACACTGCGGGCACTCCTTCCTGCGGTCCGGGAAGTTCGAACTCCCAAACGACCTTTCCCGTGTCCTGATCGTAGGCGCGCAGTTTGCGGTCCGATGTGCTGCCCGCAAACACCAGTCCCCCTGCGGTGACGACCACTCCACCCCGCGGCGCAATGCTGCCGGTGTCTTTTCCTTTATCGCCGAGCGCGGTCACACCACCATGAGGAACACGCCACAGGATATTTCCGGTGTTGAGGTCATACGCCGTCAGCTGCGACCACGGCGGCCCCATGATGGACAGTCCGCTGACGCCATCCGGTGTCGAGCCAGTTTGCATGAAGTCATAGGGCGCCTGATACTCCACGAATCCATCCGGACGATACGCACGCGGAGCCGCAGCCCCTCGCCCTGCTGTTGCCGGGGCTTCCGGTGCGCCGGCCGGCGCAGCCGCACCACCACCTCTGCCGCCGCCACCTCCACGTCCACCGCCAGCTCCACCACCTCCACCACCACCTCGGCCTCCGCCGGCGCCCGGCGGAACGATTTTCAAATACGTAGGCAATTCTTTCGAGACGATATACATCGTGCCCTTCGCCGGATCAACGGCCGAACTTCCCCAGTTGGCGCCGCCATTGTGACCCGGCAACTCGACAGTTCCTTTCATGCTTGGGGGTGTGAACAACCCTTCGTTGCGTGAATTCTGCAGCAGCTGACGGGCGGATTCCTTTTGCGCATCGGTGAGAAGCGGGTTGATGTCCTTTTCCGTGAAAGACTGGCGTGCGAATGGCGGCGGCAGCGTTGGAAACGGTTGTGTGGGCGACGAGTATTCACCCGGCACGTCCGACTGCGGCACCGGACGTTCCTCGATGGGCCATATGGGAGCACCGGTCAGTCGATTGAACACGAAAAGGAATCCGTGCTTCGAAGGCTGCGCCACGATATCGACATTCTGCCCATTGCGGCGAACCGTCAGCAGCTTCGGCGCAGTTGGAAGATCATAGTCCCAAAGATCATGATGGACCGTTTGGAAATACCATCGCATCCTGCCGGTGTTGGCGTCGAGCGCGACTAAACTGTTCGCGAAAAGATTGTTTCCCTTTCGATTGCCGCCGTAGAAGTCGTATCGCGCGGTTCCAAATGGAACGAAGACGATGCCGTTCGCTTCATCCACCGTGAACTCGCTCCAGTTGTGACCTCCGCCCGGCGCAGCTGTTAGTGTTTCAGCGGGCCATGTTTCCGATCCGGGCTCGCCCGGGCGGGGAATGCTGTGGAATGTCCAGTTCAGTTTCCCGGTTCTCACGTCATATGCGCGAACGTCGCCGGGTGTGGAATCGAAGCTCGCGCCGCTCGCCGGCAGTGAAACGATGATGGTGTCCTTGTAAATGCGTCCGGGATTGCCGCCGACATTGGCAACAGTGCGTTCGGAATCGAGCTTGGGATCGAGGCGACCGCTGTCGCCGAACGTCATGATCGTTTCGCCGTTGGTGGCGTTGATTTCTTTAATGAATCCGTTGTTGACGAACACCAGCCGCCGATCCGAACGATCCGCATTCTCCCAGTAATTCATTCCGCGGGCGCCCGTTCCACCCGGACTTGCCCACAGCTCCCTTCCCGTCGCCGCATCAAGCGCGACAATCGCTGCCGACTGTCCGGCTCTCGGAACGTACATCACATTGTCGACAACAAGGGGACTGGTCGATGAGTTTCCACCGATGGGAAACGTCCATGCGACCTGGAGCTGCTTGACGTTCGTCTTGTCGATCTGCTTCAGCGAAGAATACTGAGATGAATCGACGCCTCCTCCATAGCTCTTCCACGTATTGAATGGTCTTTGAATCGGTACCAGCAGCACTGTCGCCGTCACCAGAATTCCAGGCAATACCTTTTGAATCACGTGGGTCCTCCTCTGTCGTCCGACGAATGCGCGGAGTATACATGCTGAAAAACGCCAACGAAACTGTTCTGCGGTATGAGAAGCACTTCCGAATTGTTGTAGTCGCGGTCTTATGACCGCGCACAACCTTCAGTCGATGATTGGTGTCCATGATGGACCGCGCTTACAACTTCGCAGCGGTCAAAATTTGCCGGATCGCGCCGAGGTGGTATGCCGTATGTGCAATGGTGGATAACGCTCCGGCTGCAGTGATGTCATCCCATTGAGTTCGAGCAGTGACGGCGTTTCTCCACGTATCGGATTGCTTTCGAAGGTTATCGCAAAGGGTTCGCCACTCCTCGTCTGTAACGGTGTTGCGCTTCCACGCTCCAGTCCAATCCGCATCGGCCCACGGATTTTCCTCGCCGGATATCCAGCGTGTCAGCAGAGACATTCCGAAGTGAAGATGATCGACATGCGCGGCAATCGACGGCTTTCCGGGGATCGCCTGCTTTGAGGCGGTGGCTGCCGATATCGCTTCCAATTGACCCAGAAGTCCGGAATCGCCGGGATTGAGAATGTAAGCCTCCGTGCCGGGAGGCCCATCGAATATCTCGACGAGTAGCTTCGATACCGCGCGCTGAAAAATGCTGTCGGTTTCGCTCATGGATTCACTGGCGATTCACTTCTTTGTCGGATCATTTTTCGGATCGACGTAGACCGTGCTGCTCGGCCCGTATCCCGTGATCTCGATGGTCGCGCCCGGGCTCCTGGTCATTGCGAAGTGCTCGACTTTCGGCGGTTCGGTATAAAAGCTTCCGACCGGCAACTCCTTCAATGCGCTCTCATTGAACTCGCGACCATACCCGAAGTACCACACTCCCGACACGACAACGGCGGTGCGATCATCGCCGTGAGAATGCGCCTGAATCTTCACGTTGGGCGGCACCTTGAGCATCAATGTGTAAAGGCCGGCTTTCGTCGGATCGCCCTTGAGGACAACCGTCTGAATTCCAGCGACGTTCGAAGTGCCTGCCACTGGCGCACTCGCAGGCCACTGCATTTCTTTAGGGGTCACCCGCTGTTGAGTAGGATGCGCATCTTGTGCGAGGGCCGCGCCAACGACGGACAGGAGAAGAAGAGTCATCAGAATTCGCATAATCGCGGATGCTATAACCCGGCTTCAGGTAAACGCAAGCTTTCGCAGAGACATGAATCGCAGGCTTACGGTCGTCGCCAAAGCCCAAAGGCCACGCAGATCCACGCCACAGTCAGGCAACCAAAGCCGAAGAATATGGGAACCAGCGATTCGGAAATGGCCAATGCATTCACTGGTGAGAACGACCCCGTTTGGCTCATTCCCATGTTGCGAAACGTGTTCAGCACACCGAGCGTTGAGCCGCTGAGAACCGCGAAAATTGTCGCAAGGGAAACGGGCCGCATCATGGCCAGGCGCCGCTCGTTCGGCCAAATGGCATAGACGATGCCCAGGACTAAGGGCACGATGCCGATGAATATGCTCGCGAGCGCCACAATACTGGCCTGTTTCAGTGCTTCACCAATCATGAATACCTCCCGGAAAATGTCGCCATGATGTATAACGCGCGGGTGCCCGAGAACGTGACGCCGTCACGTTCTCGCGACGTGCGCGTTATTACTACGATGGATCGCGAGTTTGAGCTACGACTTGTTCACCGCCTGCGAACAGGCGATACCGAGGCATTCAATGCGGTGCACGACGCATTCAGTCGGCGAATCTTCAATTTTCTCGCGAGATTATCGAATCGGAGGGACGTTGCTGAAGATCTGCTTGAGGAAACCTGGCTGCGGCTCGTCGTGCATGCACCGCGTCTTCGTTCCGACACGCGCCTTGGCCCGTGGCTGTTAACTGTCGCCCGTAATCTACACACAAGCTATTGTCGTTCGCGGCTGCTGGAGGAATCGCATAGTGAGACTCTGCTGGGTCTGTGGCCAAACGGTCGACCTGGGCCATCCCCACTGGAATGCGTTGAAGCGGACGAGACACAACGCCGAGTGGCAATGGTGCTGGCTTCGCTTCCCATCGCGTATCGCGAAGCGTTGTTGCTGGTAGTCATTGAAGGATTGCGGCACTCGGAAGCTGCTGAAATCTGCGGCATATCGACAGATGCGATGCGCCAGCGTGTCAGCCGCGGTCGCGCACTATTTGCTCGTCATATGAAAGACGGAGCAGCACCAGCTCCAGCATCATTAAAGGAGGTCGCGATATGAATGGTGACGACGAGAGGGCTTTGGCGCGATTGGAAGTGCTGAGCCCGGACCCCGAGCGGGTCGAATTTGTGAGAGCGCGATGCATCGCTCAGTTGAATCGAAACCGGCGGCGCACGTCGCGCCCCGCCGAGAGGATAGGATCCGTACGGCGTCTACTTGCGCCGGTTGTCGTTTTCGGCTTCTGTGCGCTCTATATCGCTTCACTCGTGGCTGCAACTCTTCACCTGAATGGTGTCATTCATTAGAGGGATAATCATCGGGTATACTCCAGCGCCATGACGACGATTGGCGACAAATACATACTCACTGGTACCGGACGAAGCGATCACGACCGGTTGCGCGTCATCAGCGAAATACACGACGGCCGCACTCGCGAGTTGCTGCTGCGTGCCGGGCTCGTTTCGGGGCATCAATTCGTGGAGTTTGGATGCGGACTTGGCTACGTGTCGCGGTGGGCGGCGGGCCAGGGTGTCCATGCAACTGGAATCGATTTGAATCCGGAGCAGGTCGCGGTGGCTGATGGACTGGCGCGCGAAGCGGCACTTCAAACCGCACGGTTTCGTGTGGGGAGCGTCTACAATCCGGACCTGGAGCCTGCAAGCATCGATGTGGCCTATTCGCGCTGGCTCATGGTCCATTTGAATAAACCAGTGGAAGCAATGCGAGCCATCTATGCGGCGTTGAAGCCGGGCGGCGTCATGGTTTGTGAAGAGGCAGATGTGAGCGGAGTCTATACAGAGCCTGCCTGTGACTCTTATCTTGAGTTGCGCGACATCTGCCTGGAAGCAGGCCGCAGGCGAGGGGTGGACTATGCGGGCGGACGCCGCGCTCACACCTGGGCCAGGGAAGCGGGTTTTGAACTCGTGCATGTGGATGCCTACCATCCTCACTATATGAGCGGCGATCACAAAGGATTCTGGAACTGGACTCTACGCGCTGCTGCCCAGGGGCTGGTCAACGAGGGAACACTGTCCGCGAGCCGGCTGGAGGAGTTCGTCGCCGGAATGAATGAGGCGGATGCCTCCCCGCACACGTTGGTTGCCCATTGCCGTATGCATCAGGTGATCGCGAAAAAACCTGCAGCAGGCTTCTGAATTCGCCATTAGAATGCTCCCACCATGACAAACGATCTTTCGAAACGCATCACTCGGCGCCAGGCGCTCGAACTTCTCGGCATTGGTGCGGCAGCCGCCGCACTTCCGCAAAGTGGATTCTCACAAGCTGCGGAATTTCCGAAGGGGGCGGTCATCCGAACGATACTGAAAGACTATGCGCCGGAGGAACTGGCAGGCGGAGCCACGCTGTTTCATGAGCACATGCAGCTCGGTCCGGATTTCAATGCGAAGTTTTCAGCGGCCAGCAACGCCGTTCGCGTCGCAAATGGTCAGCAGCCGACGCCTGCGAGAGGCGGGGGTGGCGGAGGCGGCGGGGCAACTCCTCCCCCGGACATCATGCATAACGTGGACCTGATGTCCGCTGAAGTGAGCAAGGTCAAAGACGCAGGCGTGGCATGCATTGTCGACGCCGGTCACGCGGACATGGGACGCGACGTCGAATTCCTGCGACAAGTGTCGATGAAGTCCGGAATCCCGATCGTCGTTGGCGGAGGATTTTATTCGCAGCCGTTTTATCCCAAAGAAATTTCGACGATGAGCGAAACGCAGATATTCGATGCCCTCATCAAGCAGGTGGATAACGACACACTCGGCGTCTTTGGGGAGAT
>Ga0163162_10003175_pt1 | contig 15712 bp, 13 predicted proteins | sample S55metaG_FD_115310 | JGI IMG/M metagenome (GOLD analysis project Ga0163162, IMG submission 115310) | Switchgrass rhizosphere microbial communities from Kellogg Biological Station, Michigan, USA - S5-5 metaG | ecosystem: Host-associated > Plants > Roots > Rhizosphere > Soil | place: USA...
GTGCGACAGCGCGTGCCCGGCGAACGTCTGCCCGCGCAGCACGAGGAAGTATCCGACGATCCCCGCCAGCACCGCGACAATCCCCGACGCCGCGAACGCGTTCACCATGAAGTCGTATTCAAACATTGTGCGTGTGCTTTCCCTTGGCCGCGTGGCCGTGTCCGTGACCATGTCCGTGGTCGTGATGGTCATGATCATGGTCGTGCTCGTGCGCGTCCTCGCCTTCTTCGTGCGCATGATCGAGCTTTTCTATTTCGACGTCGCCGGACATCACGAAGATGCGCCCGTTCACGCGCATGACGTCGATCGGCGACCCGTAGAGCTGCGACAGCACGGGCTTCGTGATGACTTCGTCGACGGTGCCGAGCGCCGCGCGACCGTTGCCGAGGTAGAGCACGCGGTCGAGCGAGTTCAGGAGCGGATTGAGTTCGTGCGCCGAGAACAGCACGGTGATGTTCAGTTCGCGCTGCACGCGGCGCACCAGATCGACGACGCCCGTCTGATGACGCGGATCGAGGCTGATGAGCGGCTCGTCGAGCAGCAGCAGCGTCGGCTTGCCGAGCAGGCATTGCGCGAGCAGCAGCCGCTGCCGCTCGCCGCCGGACAGCTCCGAGAGCGGGCGCGCGGCGAGCGCGTGGGCATCGACGAGATCGAGCACGCGCTCGACGTCCGCCCGAACCGACGCACTCGCGTGCGGCAGGCCCCAGTGATGGCCGTCGGCGGCCATCGCGACGAAGTCGCGTCCGCGCACGCGCCGGCCCGCGAGGCCGCTGCGGATCTGCGGCATGTAGCCGATCGAAGGATTGCCGCGCACGACCGCCTGCCCGTCCACGCGGATCGAGCCGCCGGAGACCGGCAAGAGGCCGAGCAGCGCGCGCATCAGCGTGGTCTTGCCCGCGCCGTTGGGCCCGAGCACGCCGATGAACTCGCCGGTGCGCACGGAAAAGCTCGCGTCGTTGAGAATCGCGCGTCCGCCGAGTTCGAGCGTGACGTGCTCGACTTCGAGCGCGCTCGCGGCGCCGTGCTGCGGGCCACCATTCATCGTTGCCATCCTTGCAGCGCGCCCGACAGCGCGTCGAGCTGCGAAATCATCCATTGCTGGAACGTCTTGCCGGCGGGCAGCGTCTCCGTGACGCTGATGTTCGGCACGCGCGAGTCCTTCGCGACCTTCAGCATGCGCCGGGTCATCGCGTCGGCGGCCTGGCTGTTGTAGATCAGCACGTGCACGCGCCGCTCGGTCAGGTCCTTTTCGAATGCCGCGATATCCGTGGCGCTCGGCTCCGTGTCGTTCATCGTGGCAAGCTGGAAGCGCTGGTTGCGCATCTCGAAGCCGATTGCATCCGCCATGTAGCCGAAGACGGGCTCGGTGGCGGTCACGGGCACGTCCTTGTAGTGCGAGCGCAGCGCGGCGACCTTGTCGTCGATCGGCTTCACCGAGGCGAGGAAAGTCTGCAGGCGCGCGTCGTAGTCGGCCTTGTGAGCCGGGTCGGTCTCGCCCAGATACTGCGTCACGGCCTTCGCCACGGCGGGCATCGTGGCCGGGTCGTACCAGAGATGCGGGTTGTCGCCGGATTTCTTGCCGACCAGTTGCGCCGCGACGATCGTCGTGCGCTTTGCGTTCTTCGATGCCGCGAGCAGCTTGTCCATCCACGGATCGTAGTCGGCGCCGTTGTAGACGACAAGCGCCGCGTGCTGCAACGCGCGCGCGGTCTTCGGGCTGGCTTCGAAGAGATGCGGGTCCTGGTCGGGGTTGCTTAGGATGCTCGTCACCTGAACGTGGTCGCCGCCCAGTTGGCGCACCACGTCGCCGTAGAAGTTTTCCGCCGCGACGACGCTCACGCGAGCGGTCTGGGCGGCTGCCGTGCCGCAAAAGCTCAGGGCGAGCGCGGCGCAGGTCAGGATGGAGGCGAGTGTTCTCATCGTTTTCCTCGTGAGGGGGTGGGACAGTTGGGGTTCAGGTGTTGCGCAGCCGCTGCTGGCAGTCGCTGCAAAGGCCGCTCAATTCGACGACCTGATGACGTACTTCGAAACCATGTGCGGGCGGACTGGCGGAGAGCGTGGAGGCGAGTTCGTCGCCGGGAATTTCGAGCGTGGCGCCGCATTCCTCGCAGATCAGGAACTGGCCCGCGTGCGGCTTGCCGGCCTCGCAGCACGCGAGAAATGCGTTCTTCGACGCGATTCGGTGCACGAAGCCGTGCTCAACGAGAAAGTCGAGCGCGCGATAGACGGTCGTGGGCGGCACGCGGCCGCCGCGCTGCGGCTTGATGGCGTCGATCAGGTCGTAGGCGCCGATCGGCTTGCGCGCCCGCACGACGAGTTCGTAGACCTGCCGGCGCAGCGGCGTGAGCGCGAGGCCGCGTTCTGCGGCAAGCGCTTCTGCACGGGCGAGCATCTGTTCGGCTGACGACGACATAACTGTTCTTCGAACCGTGTCCTTCGAATCGCGCAGCCGTTCTTTGCAGACGGCGCGCGAGTCCGGCGGTGGTCCGTGATCCGGGAGATTAGGAATTGTCCGAGATGATATAACGTATCACTCCCATCCGCAGGAACGGATCACGGCAAACGCCGTGTTCGCCGCGGCTCGAAACCCGCGTGAGCCACGCCAGCAGGGGTTTTCCCGGATCCTAGGCGCATTGCGCGCCGCAACATCGAAAGATCGCAACTCGCCTTGACAGCGCTCGATGCGTCGCCGATCATTCGATCAAACAGAGAGCAATTGTTCGCGCGTTGAGCGTTCGCTCACCGCGACCCTCGAAAATGCACTCCCGGAGACAGGCTTGAAACTACAGGACAAGGTGGCAATCATCACCGGCGCCGCGAGCGGAATCGGTGAGGCGGTGGCCAGGCGCTATCTGGACGAAGGCGCGAAAGTGGTCGTCGTCGACGTGAAGGACGAGGGCGAACTGGCCCGTCGTTTCGAGCACACCGCGGATCGCGTGCTCGCACTGCGCGCCGACGTGACCCGCCGCGAAGACATCCGGCGCATCGTCGATGCGGCCGTCGAGCGGTTCGGCAGCGTCGACATTCTGTTCAACAACGCGGCGCTCTTCGACATGCGCCCGATCCTCGACGAATCCTGGGACGTGTACGACCGCCTTTACGCGGTGAATGTGAAGGGCATGTTCTTCCTGATGCAGGCCGTCGCAAAGCGCATGGTCGAGCAGGGCCGCGGCGGCAAGATCATCAACATGTCGTCGCAGGCGGGGCGGCGCGGCGAGGCGCTCGTTGCGCACTACTGCGCGACCAAGGCCGCCGTCATCAGCTACACGCAATCGGCGGCGCTCGCGCTCGCGAAGGAGCGCATCAACGTGAACGGCATCGCGCCGGGCGTCGTCGATACGCCGATGTGGGAACAGGTCGACGCGCTCTTCGCGAAGTACGAGAACCGGCCGCTCGGCGAGAAGAAGCGGCTGGTCGGCGAAGAAGTGCCGCTCGGACGCATGGGCGTGCCCGGCGACCTGACCGGCGCGGCGCTTTTCCTCGCATCGGCGGATTCGGACTACATCACCGCGCAGACGCTCAACGTCGACGGCGGCAACTGGATGAGCTGAAGCGCCGACCGGGCGCGTGAGTTGCTCGCGCCCGAATGCCCGCTTCACTTGATTGCCCCAGGGCGCCGTCTATATTGGAACGGCGCGGATTCGAACCGCACTCGACGACGCACGTCGCTCGCGCGCACCGGCATCTTCGCCACGCGAATACAGCAAACGGAGCAATGCGCATCACGCAAGCACACCAGCCAGCCATCAAGATAGCCACGCAGCACGAGCGCCCGTGCTAACGAAAAAGGAGACGAAACAACATGAAACGCGCCCAACCCAACGTTCGAACACTGCAGGCCCGCGCGACGGCCGGCCGAATGCTCGCCCTTGCCGCATTTGCGGCGGCCTTCGCGCCGTTCGCTGCGAACGCTGCGACCACCGTGACGATCGCCACGCTCAACAACCCGGACATGATCGAGCTGAAGAAGCTCTCGCCGGCATTCGAGAAGGCCAACCCGGACATCCAGCTCAAGTGGGTGATCCTGGAGGAGAACGTGCTGCGCCAGCGCGCGACGACCGACATCACCACCAACAGCGGCCAGTTCGACGTGATGGCGATCGGCACCTATGAAGCGCCGCAGTGGGGCAAGCGCGGCTGGCTCGTGCCGATGACGAACCTGCCCGCCGACTACGACCTCGAAGACGTCGTGAAGACGGCCCGCGACGGCCTGTCGTACAACGGCCAGCTGTATGCGCTGCCGTTCTACGTCGAAAGCTCGATGACGTATTACCGCAAGGACCTCTTCCAGGCGGCCGGCCTCACGATGCCCGACCAGCCGACCTACGACCAGATCAAGCAGTTCGCCGAGAAGCTCACCGACAAGGCGAAGGGCCAGTACGGCATCTGCCTGCGCGGCAAGGCGGGCTGGGGCGAGAACATGGCGTACGTGTCGACGGTGGTGAACACATTCGGCGGCCGCTGGTTCGACGAGAGCTGGAAAGCGCAGCTCGATACGCCCGAATGGCACAAGGCGGTCGGCTTCTACGCGGACCTGCTGAAGAACGCCGGCCCGCCGGGAGCGAGTTCGAACGGCTTCAACGAGAACCTCACGCTGATGTCCTCGGGCAAGTGCGCGATGTGGATCGACGCGACGGTCGCGGCGGGCATGCTCTACAACAAGGCGCAGTCGCAGGTGGCGGACAAGATCGGCTTCGCCGCGGCGCCGGTTGCCGTCACGCCGAAGGGCTCGCACTGGCTGTGGTCGTGGTCGCTCGCCATTCCGAAGACCTCGAAGTCGCAGGACGCCGCGAAGAAGTTCGTCACCTGGGCGACCTCCAAGCAGTACATCGAGATGGTCGGCAAGGATGAAGGCTGGGCGTCGGTGCCGCCGGGCACGCGCAGGTCGACCTATGCGCGTCCCGAGTACAAGCAGGCGGCGCCCTTCGGCGACTTCGTGCTGAAGGCGATCGAGTCGGCGAATCCCAACGACGCGTCGCTCAAGAAGGTGCCGTACAGCGGCATCCAGTTCGTGGGCATTCCGGAGTTCCAGTCGTTCGGCACGGTGGTCGGGCAGTCGATCGCCGGCGTGGTCGCCGGGCAGACCTCCGTCGACGCCGCGCTGAAGGCGGGCAACGCCGCCGCCGATCGCGCGGTGCGCCAGGCCGGGTACCAGAAGTAAGTGCTGCGGCATTCGCCGCAGTAAGGCGGGCCGTGGGGTTCGAAGAGACGGCACGGCCCGCGCATCATCGAGAGGTGACACGATCATGAGTCAACTGAATCCCCCCATGACGGACCACTACGCGCAATCCGCGGCCGAGCGGGACAAGCGGCGCGCCAAGTCCGTGCGCTGGCTGATCAGCCCGTCGACCGGGCTGCTCTTCCTGTGGATGGTGATTCCGCTCGCGATGACGATCTGGTATTCGTTCTCGCGCTACAACCTGCTCAATCCCGACGTCAAGGGCTTCGCCGGTTTCGACAACTATCACTTCCTCGCCACCGACCCCGCGTTCGGCCCGTCGATCGGCCATACGCTGACACTGATCGGCTCGGTGCTCCTGATCACTGTGGTGGGCGGCGTGCTGCTCGCCGTGCTGTTCGACCGCAAGTTCATCGGACAGGGTATCGCGCGCCTTCTGATCATCGCGCCGTTCTTCGTGATGCCGACCGTCTCCGCGCTCATCTGGAAGAACATGATCCTGCATCCGGTGTACGGGCTCGTCGCGTCGGCGATGCGCTCGGTCGGGCTGCAGCCGATCGACTGGTTCGCGCAGTACCCGCTCTTCGCGGTGATCATGATCGTCGCGTGGCAGTGGCTGCCGTTCGCGTTCCTGATTCTCTTCACGGCGATCCAGTCGCTCGACCAGGAGCAGAAGGAAGCGGCGCGCATCGACGGCGCGGGTCCGTTCTCGATGTTCTTCTTCATCACGCTGCCGCACCTGAAGCGCGCGATCGCCGTCGTGGTGATGATGGAAACCATTTTCCTGCTGTCGATCTTCGCCGAGATCTACACGACGACGGGCGGCGGCCCGGGCACCGCGACCACCAACCTGTCGTACCTGATCTACGCGCTCGGCCTGCAGCAGTTCGACGTCGGCCTCGCGTCCGCCGGCGGGATTCTCGCGGTCGTCCTGGCGAACATCGTCGCGTTCTTCCTCGTGCGGATGCTCGCGAAGAACCTGAAAGGGGAGTACGAGTCATGAGCCATCCCGTAACCACCACCAGCTCGGTGCCGGTCCTCGATACGGTCAAGCGCAGCATCCCCGGCATCGTCGCGTGGCTCGTCTCGATCCTGCTGTTCTTCCCGATCTTCTGGATGACCATCACGGCGTTCAAGACCGAGCAGCAGGCGTATTCGTCGTCGCTGATCTTCACGCCGACGCTCGACAGCTTCCGCGAGGTGTTCGCGCGCAGCAACTATTTCGGCTTCGCGTGGAATTCGATCCTGATCTCGCTCGGCGTCACGGTGATCTGCCTGCTGCTCGCCGTGCCGTGCGCCTACGCGATGGCCTTCTTCCCCACGAGGAAGACGCAGAAGGTGCTGCTGTGGATGCTCTCCACGAAGATGATGCCGTCGGTCGGCGTGCTGGTGCCGATCTATCTGCTCTGGAAGAACGCCGGCCTGCTCGACACCGTGACCGGGCTCATCATCGTCTACACGCTGATCAACCTGCCGATTGCCGTGTGGATGGCGTTCACGTACTTCAACGAGGTGCCGCGCGACATTCTGGAGGCAGGGCGCATCGACGGCGCGTCGACCTGGCAGGAGATCGTCTATCTGCTGATGCCGATGGCGCTGCCGGGGCTCGCATCGACGGGGCTGCTGCTCGTGATCCTGTCATGGAACGAGGCGTTCTGGAGCATCAACCTGTCGAGCTCGAACGCCGCGCCGCTCACGGTGTTCATCGCGTCCTACTCGAGCCCCGAGGGACTTTTCTGGGCGAAGCTCTCGGCGGCGTCGCTGCTCGCGGTCGCGCCGATCCTGATCGTCGGCTGGCTGTCGCAGAAGCAACTGGTGCGCGGCCTGACGTTCGGCGCGGTGAAGTGAGGCGACGCTCGTGAACCTCACTTCGAACCAGACCAGCGTCGATGACCGCCTGATGATCTGCGACTGCGACGGCGTGCTGATCGACAGCGAAGCCGTCGCGGCCCGCGTGCTCGTGGACGAGCTGGCGGCGCTGTGGCCGGGGCTCGATATCGAGCCGGTCGTGATGCCGCTCCTCGGACTGCGCATCGAAGCGGTGCTCGCGAGCGCCGCCGACACGCTCGGCCGCACGCTCGACGCCGCGCAGATCGGCGCGATCCGGCGCGCGGTGGAAGTGGCCGCGGTCGAGGCGCCGCCGGTGCAAGGCATCGCCCACGCGCTGTCGGCCATCGCGATCCGCAAGGCGTGCGCGAGCAACAGCTTCTCGCCCTACGTGGACACGGTGCTCAACCGCACGGGCCTCGTGCGCTTCTTCGGCGAGCGGCGCTTCTGCGCGGACATGGTCGAGAATCCGAAGCCCGCGCCCGACGTGTACCTCGCCGCGTCGCGCACGTTGCGCGTCGCGCCGGCGCACTGCCTCGTGGTCGAGGACAGCGTGACGGGCGTCACGGCGGCGCGCGCGGCGGGCATGGCGGTGCTCGGCTTCATCGGCGGCGGGCACGCGACTGAAGGACAGATCGATGCGCTGCGGCGCGCGGGCGCGAGTGTCGTGTTCGACGACATGACGAAGCTGCCCGGGCTCGTCGAGCAATGGTTGCAGCACGCGACTTTCGAAATTCGTGAGTGACCGGAAGGTCACGATTCGAACAAGCACTGGAGACACATCATGGCAAGCCTGACCTTACGCGCGATCAGCAAGCGTTACGAAGAAACCGAAGTGATGAAGAACGTGAATCTCGACATTTCGGACGGCGAGTTCGTCGTGTTCGTCGGCCCGAGCGGCTGCGGCAAGTCGACGCTGATGCGCATGATCGCCGGGCTGGAGGAGATCAGCGGCGGCGATCTGATGATCGACGGCACGCGCGTGAACGAAATTCCGCCGGCCAAGCGCGGCATCGCGATGGTGTTCCAGTCGTATGCGCTCTATCCGCACATGACGCTCTACGACAACATGGCGTTCGGCCTCAAGCTCGCGGGCGAGTCGAAGCCCGCCATCGACGCCGCCGTGAAGCAGGCGGCGAAGATCCTGCACATCGATCACCTGCTCGATCGCAAGCCGAAGCAGTTGTCGGGCGGGCAGCGGCAGCGCGTCGCGATCGGCCGCGCGATCACGAGGAAGCCGAAGGTGTTTCTCTTCGACGAGCCGCTCTCGAATCTCGACGCCGCGCTGCGCGTGAAGATGCGCCTCGAATTCGCGCGTCTGCACGACGACCTCAAGACGACGATGATCTACGTGACGCACGATCAGGTCGAGGCGATGACGCTCGCGGACAAGATCGTGGTGCTCTCGGCGGGCAACGTCGAGCAGGTGGGGACACCGACCGTGCTCTATCACGCGCCGGCCAACAAGTTCGTCGCGGGCTTCATCGGCTCGCCGAAGATGAACTTCCTGAACGGCACCATCGTGCAGGTGATGAGCGACGGCGTGCTCGTGAAGTACGCGACGGGCGAGACGCAACTGGTCGCGGTCGAGCCGGGCAACGCGAAGGCGGGCGACACGGTGACGGTCGGCATCCGGCCCGAGCATCTGCATGCGGGCACGCCGGCGACGGTGGAGCACGGCGTCTCGAGCACGACGATGGCCGTCGAATCGCTCGGCGACGCGGCGTATCTCTATGCGGAGACGGGCGTTGCGCCGGACGGCCTGATTGCGCGCATTCCGCCGCTCGAGCGGCATGCGCGCGGCGAGACGCTCAAGCTCGGCGCCACGCCCGAGCATTGCCACCTGTTCAACGCGGAAGGGCAGGCGTTCCGCAGGAAGATCATCGAGGTGTTGTCGGCGGCTTGAGGATTGGCGGGATTCGCATGCGCCGGCAGGCGTCCGTCCCGCCGGCGCGTCGTTTGCGGGGAACGCGCGGCGCTTGATCGCGGGCGGTCCGGAGATGAAAGATGAAGCGGGGGCGCGGGGGACCGCCCAGGCGTCACCCGATGAAGGAGTACGTCAGGCCTCCAGCGCCGCCCGCGCGCACAGCTCGTCGGTGACGAGCCCCGAGAGCCACTTCCCTTTGAGCGTCGCGATCAGCGCCTCGCGTTTTCTTTGTCCGCCGGCAAAACCGATCGTCGGGCGCTTCGGCGGCGCGTCGAGCCGCAGGCTGGTCACGCGCGCGCCCGTTGCCGATTCCACCCGCGCGCCCTCTGCGTCGATCGGCAGGCCGAGCAGTTCGGCCACGGCGCCCGCCTGCATCAGCTCCTCGACCTCGGTGGACGTGATGAAGCCGTCCTCGTGCAGCGGACAGTTGAGCCCCACGTTGCCGATGCCGACGAACGCGACATCCGCCTGCTGCGCGAGCTCATCGACGATCCTGTACAGCCGGTGATTGCACCACTGCGCGCGCTCGGATGTGCTGTCGGCCATCAGCGGCGCGGGCAGCATGAAGTGCTTGCCGCCTGTCTTCTCGGACAGATGCTGCGCGACGTCGTAACGATTGGACGAGCCGTCGTGCGCGATCGCGCCGACCATCGACACCAGCCGGTGCTGCGGCCGGTCGAGCTGCCCGATCTGCGCGACGACGGCCTTGAGCGTGCGACCGCTGCTGATCGAAACGACGAGCGGCTTCTCCTCGACGAGGTAGCGCTCCATCACCTGCGCGCCCGCCACGGCGAGCTTGCGGTCCACCTGCTCGCTGGTGTCGCCGTCAATCGGCACGACCTCGCACATCGCAAGGCCGTAGCGCTTCGAAAGCTGCGCGGCGAGCGCGAGGCAATCGGCGATCTGGTGATCGACCCGCACGCGAATCAGGTTCTTCTCCACCGCGAACGCCACCAGCCGCTGCGCCACCGGCCGCGAGATCTGCAGCTTTTCCGCGATCTCGTTCTGGGTGTTGCCCGCGACGTAGTAAAGCCACGCGGCGCGCGTGGCGAGATCGAGCTTTTCGTTGGACTTGGGCACGGTGTTTCGCTGGTTTCCTCGTTGTCTGCGTCGCTGACTGTGTCGTTGCCCGGCTCATGCGGCGCCGGGGCGACACCCGCGCGCCGCTCTCCCGGACTGTCGCGCGCCTATGTATCGTATTGTGCCTGCGTCCCGCGTGCCGACTGCCCTGAAATGGCGGCCATATCGAATCGTGAAGGCTTGCTCAGGCGAGCCGCGGACGCGCCGGATCGAAGAGCGGCCGCACGTGCTGGTACAGCTCGCGAAACCCTTTCAGACGCTGGCGCAGCAGTTCGTGGCGCTCCTGGTTCGGCACGAATTCGTCCTTGATGGCCGGCTTCGCAAGCACGCTCGCCGGGTCGCCGCCTGCCGCGAGCCAGCCGAGCCGCGCCGCGCCGAGCGCGGCCCCCGTCTCGCCGCCGCCGTGGGTGCGCGTGCGGGTGTCGAGCGCATCGGCGAGCAACTGGCCCCAGTACGCGCTGCGCGCGCCGCCGCCGAGCAGCGACAGCGCGTGCGCCTCGGTGCCGCCCGAGCGCAGGGCGTCGAGACCGTCGGTAAGCGCGAGCGTCACGCCTTCCAGCACGGAATAGCCGAGGAGCGCGCGATCGGTCGCGTGCGTCATGCCGAAAAACACGCCTTGCGCATACGGGTCGTTGTGCGGGGTGCGCTCGCCGCTCAGGTACGGCAGGAAGAGCGGGGCGATCGCGAGCGACTCGGGCGGGAGCGCGCCGATTTCGGCGAGCAGCGTGGGCTCGTCGGTGGAGGTGAGCTTGCAGACCCAGCGCAGGCAGCTCGCCGCCGACAGCACCACGCTCATCTGATGCCAGCGATCCGGAATCGCGTGACAGAACGCGTGCACCGCCGACGCCGGGTTCGGCCGGAAACGGTCGCCCACGACGCACAGCACGCCCGACGTGCCGAGCGACAGGAAGCCGTCGCCGGGTTCCGTCGCGCCGATGCCGATTGCGCTCGCCGCGTTGTCGCCGCCGCCCGCCGCGACCACCACGCCTTCGCGCAGGCCGAGTTCGCGCGCGAGTTCGGGGCGCAGCACGCCCGACGGCTCGCTGCCTTCGGCAAGCGCGGGCATCTGCGCGCGCGTCATGTCGCAGGCGGCGAGCAGTTCGTCCGACCAGTCGCGGCGTGCGACATCGAGCCAGAGCGTGCCGGCGGCATCCGACGGATCGGAGACCTTGGTGCCCGTCAGGTGCAGCCGCAGGTAGTCCTTCGGCAGCAGCACGCAGGCGGTCTGCCTGAAGATGTCGGGTTCGTTGTGCGCGACCCACAGCAGCTTCGGCGCGGTGAAGCCGGGCATCGCCAGATTGCCCGCGACGCGGTGCAGTTCAGGCGCGCGCTCGGTGAGTTCGGCGCACTCCTTGTCGCTGCGCATGTCGTTCCAGAGGATCGCGGGCCGCAGCACGCGATCGGACGAATCGAGCAGCACGGCGCCGTGCATCTGCCCCGAGAGGCCGATGCCGCGAACCTGCGCGAACTCGCCGGGAAACTTCTCGCGCAGCGAAAGGAGCGCGGCGCGCGTGCCTTCCCACCAGTCGAGCGGATTTTGTTCCGACCACCGCGGTTTCGGCCGCGAGACGGTGAACGGCGTGCCCGCCGTGCCGATGACGCTGCCGTCGCTTGCGAGCAGCAGGACTTTTACTTCGGATGTGCCGAGGTCGATGCCTAAGTACATGAACGGACCCTTATCGAAGGCTTTTGGCGGGAGCCGCTAATGTAGCGTCCCGCCCGGTGTTGCGCCATGGGCAGATGAACTAGGCGCAGCGGAGCGCCGCCCGATGTTCGGACGTATCGAGGTTCCCTCACGCGCGCGCGGCGAGCCACGCATCGACGCGCGCGACGGCCGCGCGCAGCACGCGCTCGAGGCCTTCGGTCTGCGCCATGCTGCCCCACAGGAGCCTGTCCGCGGCGAATGCCCTGAGCGCGTCGGGCGCGGTGAAGAAGCCGTGCGCGGTTGCCTCGTCCATCACGCCGTCCTGGTATGTGTACGGCAGCGCGCCCTGATGCCAGCGCTCGAGAAAGCGGAAGAAGAGCGCGGGCAGGACGGCGGTCGCGTTCGGATCGACGTTGCGGGCGAAGCATTCCGCGAGCGTCGGCGCGATGAAGCCGGGGAGCTTCGAGAAGCCGTCGGCGGCGACGCGCTGGTTCGTGTCCTGGATGTACGGATTGCTGAAGCGGTCGAGCACGACATCGCGATACTTCGCGAGATCGAGCGGGCTGGGGGTGAGGCACGGGATCACGTCCTCGGTGACATAGGCTTGCGCGAACGCGCGGATCTCCGCGTCGAGCGCGCCTTCATGAATGTATTGCAGCCCGACGAGCGTTCCCGCCCACGCGATGCAGCTATGGGTCGCGTTCAGGATGCGGATCTTCGCCTCCTCGTAGGGCAGCACCGACTCGACCATCTCCGCGCCGACCGTCTCCCATGCCGGGCGGCCCGCGCAGAAGTGATCCTCGATCACCCACTGGATGAACGCCTCGCCCATGACGGGCGCGCGGTCGTCGAAACCGGTCGCCGCCTTCACGCGCTCGCGCACGTCCGGCGTGGGGCGCGGCGTGATGCGATCGACCATCGAATTGGGACATGACGTGTTCGCGCTCATCCAGTCGCGCAGCGCCGTTTCTTCGCGCAGCCGGAGGAATTCGAGCATGCCCGCCTTGAAGCGGTCGCCGTTGCTGCGCAGGTTGTCGCAGTTCTGCAGCGTGAGCTTGCCGGCGTTGCCCTTCATGCGCGCGCCGAGGATCGCGGCAAGCGCGCCGTAGATGGTCGTGCGCGCGCCTTTCAGGTCGGCGGCGATGTCGGGATTGGCGGTGTCCAGCCGGTCGTGTTCGTCGAGGTAATAGCCGCCTTCGGTGACGGTGAACGACACGATTTTGCATTCGGGCGCGGCGCCCGCGGCGACGAGCGCATCGAGATCGGCGGACCACGGCACGACCTTCGTGATCGAGCGGACCGTTTCGTAGGCGCGCTCGCCCTGCGGGGTCACGGTTTCGAGCGTGTACGCGCCGCCCTGGGCCGCGAGCGCCTCCAGCACCGGGTTCATGTCGCCGCGGATGTTGCCGACGGTGAGCGACCAGCGCCGGTCGCCCGACTCGATCAGCCGGTGCAGATACCACGCCTGATGCGCGCGATGAAACGATCCCGCGCCGATGTGAAGGATCACGTCGGCCGCCGCGTTGCGTTCGCTAGTCATGTCTTCTCGTCCTCTGATAGGAATGCGCCCGGTCGGTGTCGGCCGCTTGTGAGTCAGCTGATCGCTAGATCAATTGCTCTCTATGTGAGCGAATGATCGTATCCGCATCGGTGAAAGTCAAGGCGCCGAAAGGCGGATCGCCGTCGCTGCGATGCAATGTGATTTGTGCCGCGACGACCGCTGCACGGGCTTGCCGCCGCCCCGTGCCATGAGGTGCCCGGTCTGTTGCGATGCACAAGCGAGACGCGGCGCGAGGGTAGGGAATAACCCGGAGCGCACCGAAAGCGCGCCGGTTTCGGACGGGCGCCAGGGATCGGGCCGCGCGGTCGGCGTAAATCCTGATGTGCAGAATGCGATCCGCCGGGGAATGATCCTGCTTTGCGCGGCGCGGGCAGCAGGTGGCGCGAGGCGCCCGAACGGCGGCAGCGCCCCGCTGGCGCGGAGCACGCAGCCAGGGAAAAAACCAAGAACAACGAGGCAAGCGATGAATTACGTGATCGGAATCGACATCGGCACCCAGAGCACGAAGGCGCTGCTCGCGGACACGACGGGCGCGATCGTCGCGCAGCATGCGAGCGCCTACCATCCCGACACGCCCCGGCAGCGTTGGGCGGAGCAATGGCCGTCGGTCTGGTTCGATGCGGTGACGGAGTGCATCGCCGGGTGCGTGAAGAAAGCGAAGGAAAAAGGCGTGGACGCCGCCTCGATCCGGGCGGTCTGCGTGAGCAGCCTGTATGGCGGCTCCGGCATTCCGGTCGACGAGCACATCGAGCCGCTTCACCCATGCCTCATCTGGATGGACCGCCGCGCGACGGCGGAAGTGGAGTGGGTGCGCGAGAACGTGAATCTCGAGCGGCTCTACGAGATCACGGGCAACGGCGTCGACAGCTACTACGGCTATACGAAGATCCTCTGGCTGCGCAACAACCGGCGCGAAGTGTGGGACAAGACGCGCTATTTCCTCCCGCCGAACGCGTTCGTGATCCACCGGCTGACGGGCGAGCTGGCGATCGACCACAGCTCGGCCGGCAACATCGGCGGGGTCTACGACGTGGAGCAGCGCGCGTGGTCGAAGGAAGCGCTCGACCTGCTCGGCATTCCCGCGTCGATGATGCCCGCGCGACTCGTCGATTCGTCGGAGGTGGTGGGCGGCCTTCTGCCGCAGTGGGCCGAACGGCTGGGGCTGGCGGCGAACACGCCGGTCGTGGCGGGCGGCGTCGATGCGGCGGTCGCGACCTTCGCCGCGGGCGTGACGCGCGCCGGACACCACGTGGCGATGATCGGCACGAGCATGTGCTGGGGCTACATCAACCAGCGCGTCGATGCGCGGCACGGGCTCGTCAGCATGCCGCACGTCTACAACGGCAGCAGCGATCTCTACATCTTCGGCGGCGCGAGCACGGCGGGCGCGTGCGTCGCGTGGTATCGCGAGCAGTTCTGCCATGCCGAGACCGAGGCCGCGAAGGCGACGCCGCATGGCGACGCGCACCGGCTGCTGGAGGAGGAGGCGTCGAAGATCGCGGCGGGTTCGGACGGCGTGGTGTTCCTGCCGTACCTGATGGGCGAGAGGAGTCCTGTCTGGGATGCGAAGGCGAGCGGCACGTTCGTCGGCCTGTCGCTCTTTCACACGCGCGCGACGCTGTATCGCGCGGTGCTCGAAGGCGTTGCGCTGGCGCTGCGGCACAACATCGAGGCGGGCCGCCAGGGCGCGCAGTCACTCGACGACAAGCTGATCGTCGTCGGCGGCGCGGCCCATTCGGATTTGTGGATGCAGATCATCGCCGACGTGACGGGCTATCCGGTGCTCTCGATCGAACAGGACGTGGAAGCGGCGATGGGCGCGGCGCTCCTCGCCGCGCTGGGCGTCGGGCTGATCTCGCGCGAGACCGCGGAAGGCGGCTGGGTCACGTTCGTGGAGCGGGCGCGGCCGGATGCCGCGCGCGAGCGGCTCTATGACGAGCGCTTTCAGGTCTACACCGGCCTTTACCCGGCGCTCAAGCCCCTCATGCACCGGCTGCAGGCGTCCTCGTCCTGACGCGCCTGTCACGCATGTCACGCCTGTCACGCGCTCATCGCGCGTGGCTGGGATGCGCGTCGAACACGGGGCCCTGCACGAAGCGCACGTCGAATTGCTGAAGGGCGTCGAACTGCGCTTCGTCGTTGACGTGGCTGAAGATGAGCGGAATGCGGAGCCGGTTCGCGTAGCCGACCAGATGCTTCACGACCGAGTCGCGCAGCGCGGCACCCGCGTCCATCTTGATGAAGTCGAGCCGCGCCATCTCCGACACCGACATGATCTGGCCGGCGTTCGGCAGATTGCCCGCGACCTTGAACCCGTAGTGCTGATAGCTCTTCGTCAGGTAGCCGAGGAAGGTCTTGTGCGCGACGGCCGCTGCCGGCAGCTCGATCACGATCCGCGAAGGATTCAGCCCGAAATCGATCAGCACCGATGAAAAGTGCAGGCCGTGATCGTATTTCACGCTCTTCAGGAGCCGCTCGTGCACGCGCAGGAAC
>Ga0163162_10003176_pt1 | contig 15711 bp, 12 predicted proteins | sample S55metaG_FD_115310 | JGI IMG/M metagenome (GOLD analysis project Ga0163162, IMG submission 115310) | Switchgrass rhizosphere microbial communities from Kellogg Biological Station, Michigan, USA - S5-5 metaG | ecosystem: Host-associated > Plants > Roots > Rhizosphere > Soil | place: USA...
GAGCGCCGCGGACAGGAACCCCAGCGGGCGGCGATCAAACTTATTATTGCGAACCCGGCAACTGTCGAAGTTCAGCTCGCGCGCTGGGAAGCCTCCGCGAAACTTTCCCATCCCCATTTGCTTCGGCTGTTTGAAACCGGAAGCTGCCAGTTGGATAAAGTGGTTCTGCTGTACGTGGTGATGGAGTACGCCGAGGACAATCTGGCGCAGATACTCCCTCACCGGGCGCTGACTCCGGAAGAAGTTCGCGATCTGCTGGAGCCTGCTCTGGACGCCCTAACCTATTTGCATGGCAAATCGATCGTGCATAGCCGCCTGAAGCCGTCGAATGTCATGGCGGCGGGTGATCAGCTAAAGCTCTCGAGTGACAGTCTGATTCGAACTGGCGATCCAGCCGGCAGGCTCGGAACGCCGACCCGTTACGATGCACCCGAACTTGCGAAAGGGAATATTTTGCCGGCATCCGACGCGTGGTCGCTTGGGATGACGTTGATGGAAGCTCTGACCCAGCGTCTGCCAGCGGTGGAAGGCATTACCGAACCGTTGCCTGAGACTGTGCCCGCGCCGTTCATGGGAATCGCACATTGCTGCCTGCGCCGTGATCCACAGCGCCGCTGCAATGTCGCTGACATCGCGACCCGTTTGCAGGTGGCAGGACCTGTTCCGCAAAAGCCTTCACCAGTGCGGATACCGGCGTCATCGAAAAAATCGCAGTACATTTTTATTGGTGCCGCGGCAGCGCTGATACTGGTTGCGATCGTTGTCGGGCCGAAGCTTCTCAATCCGCATCCCGACGCCAAGGGAGTGGGTTCGGTTTCATCTCAACCAGCAGCGTCATCGTCAGGCACTTTGCCCGAGACTCAAAGTGCCGCGCCTAAGCAGGAACCTGTTGCTGTTGCGCCTGAAGCTAAACCGTCTGCGACGAAGCCCAGCCGCGAAGCGCAAACCGCGAGAGCGTCCGCGTCGCGGGCCACTCCAGTCCCGGCAGCGAGCGTGCCTTCCGCAACGGCTCCTGAGCAAGGAAAAGTCCTCCAGCAGGTTGATCCGGTCGTTTCCAAATCGGCTCGTAACACGGTCACGGGGACACTGAAGGTCAGAGTCAAAGTTTCAGTGGATGCAGTAGGCAATGTGGAGAACGCGACGTTTGTTTCGCCGGGACCGAGCAAATACTTTGCCCGGCAGGCAATGGAAGCAGCACGGCAGTGGAAGTTTTCTCCGGCGCAAGTGAATGGGCAGGCGGCTCCGAGCGCATGGATTCTACAGTTCGGCTTCCGAAGATCCGGAACAGAAGTGGCGTCTGAACCGTCCAAGCCTTAGTAGTTACGATTCGTCGAGTTGACGCAACAGCCGCTTCGGAGCTTTTCGGCGCCACGCCATTCGCAGCGCGGCTGCCAGGATGTCGGGAGCGACCTTAGCCAGCCGTACGCGGGTCGAGCCGCTTCGTCCCCAGCCTCCGGGAACGGGTGAGAATATTTCGGGCTCATCTTCCACCATGCCAGCTTGTTGTTCCGGAGACAGCACCAACACGCCATAGCCTTCCTTCTGTAAGGAGAGAGTGGCGAAGATCTTGCCGCCGATGCGAAAGTCGGCATTACCGAAGTGCGAGCCTTCCACGGCTTCGGGCAAACCAAGGGCAATGCGTCGAAAGCCTGATGGAGTCATTTTGACGGTCTCCGAAAACGAGGTAAATCTTACAACTGTCGGCTCTTAACAGGTGCGATTGGCACAGCCCCTTTGCGACAGGGCACAAGAACCGGAGTGCGCAGCTCCCATAATCCGCAACTTTTTTGATTCGTCTGATTCAAAGTTTTCATCCAATGCACCTAGAAGCGGATTGACAGAGTCCGCCGGGTTCTCTACGATTTATTAGTTCATGTCAGCTTCCAGCCTAACGCGTTGCCAGTGTTGTACTTGTTGTTGTATGCGTGTATCCACTGGCGCTCGGAGGCTGCTGACCTAAGAATTATCTAGTAATCGGCAATCATACCCACCGCCAGTGCAACCACTGGCGGTGGGTTTTTTATGGCCCAAAATTATGGCAAATGTAGTCACAGAAACGGCAGTTAAAGAGACTAAGGCCCAGCGGGTCGAGCGCCTGAAGCGGGAAAAAAATCCGTGGGAAGGCCTGGACGACATCCGTAAATTTGCCCGCGACGGCTTCGATTCCATCACTCCCGAATGGCTGGGCACATATTTTCGTTGGTGGGGCGTTTATACACAAGGTGACGGCGTCGGCGTGATCGGCGGAAAAAACGGAGAAGGGAAGGCGCTACCCTATTTCATGGTGCGCATCCGCATTCCCAACGGCCTGCTTCATTCTCATCAGCTGCGAACCATCGCCGATGTTACAGAAAAATACGCGCGCGGAACCGCAGATCTGACGGTTCGACAAAACATCCAGTTGCATTGGGTGACGATTCAGGACTTGCCCGAATTGCTGGACGGATTGTGGCGCGCTGGCCTGACCACAATGGGCTCTTGCGGAGACGACACCCGGAACATTACCGGCTGTCCGCTGGCTGGAGTGGACGCCGACGAAATCTGCGATGCGTCCGCGCTGGCGCTTGAGGCCAACAGTTTTTTTGTGGGCAATGGCGATTTCTACAATCTGCCACGCAAATTCAAAATCTGCATCACGGGCTGCAATGTGTGGTGCGCCTATCCGGAAATTAATGACGTTGGCCTGACCGCGATCCGCCGGCCGGAAGATTCGGAAGTTGGTTATTCGCTGCGAATCGGAGGAGGGCTCTCAACCGATCCTCATCTCGCGGTTCGGCTCAATGCCTTCGTGCACCGGCACCAGGTAATTCCTGTCCTCAAGGGAGTTGCCGAGATCTTTCGCGAAAGCGAAAAGCTGCGTGAAAACCGTGAGCGGGCGCGGCTCAAGTTCCTTTTCCTGAAGCATGGCTGGACAGCCGAAAGCTTTCAGGAGGAACTGGAACGGCGCGTGGGATTTCATTTTGATCCGGCAGTGGAAGAGAAGCCGCCTAACGATATCTACCGCGATCACGTCGGAATCCATCCTCAGAAGCAGGCCGGCTATTCGTACGTTGGAGCCGCGGTATTGCGCGGACGCATTTCGTCGCAACAGATGCGCGCCGCAGCCGACGCTGCGGATCGCTACGCCTCAGGCGAAGTTCGGACGACGAACATGCAGAACCTGCTGATCGTGAATGTTCCGAATGGTAAGGCAGCAGCGCTGGCCGCCGAACTGGAATCGCACAAAATGCCGGTCGCTGGATCAGCCTTCTGGCGCGGCGTCGTGGCGTGCAGCGGAACAGAATTCTGCAAGGTGGCGATTACCGAAACCAAGAGTTTTTCCCGCTGGCTGGTGGAAGAGCTTGAGGAGCGGCTTCCCGGCTTCGAGCAACACTTGAAGCTTCATGTTACGGGATGCCCCAACAGTTGCGGACAGCACTGGATTGCCGATATTGGCATCGAGGGAAAAAAGATCAAGGTCGATGGCCGTCAGCAAGATGCGTACTACTTCTGCGTGGGCGGCGCCGTTGGACTGCATCAGTCGGTGGCGCGCCCTGTCGGTTATCGGTGCCTGGCCAGCGATGTGCCGGATGCCATCGAACGTCTGCTGCGTCGCTACCTAAACGAGAAATTGCCCGAAGAAAACCTGCGTCACTATTTTGCCCGGCGGAGCGACGAAGAGTTGCGGGAGTGCCTGGCGGGAAGGTTCGTGGCGGCGATCGAGCGTGACGCTTCGCCCGGAAAGGTACCGCATGCAGTCGAAGGCTAACGATCGAGAAGCGGGACGTGCGCGGGTTTGGGAAGGGCACGACTTCAGTCGTGCCGGTATGAGATCAGAAACGCTTCGCGCTTTAGCGCCTGAGGTTTGCCGTTTGAGCGCATCCCCGATTTCTGGATGTAGCCGTGAGTCGTATGGTGAAAGCCGACCTCAGGCGCTGAAGCGTGCTCGACTTGTAGCGGTCTACGGCACGAGTGAACTCGTGCCCTTCCCATTTCGTGGTAGGGCATTTCGCTGTAGAGCAATTCGTGACGGGGCATTTCGTGGCAGGGCAATAGGTTCTTTGTTGTTTACGCATTCGTGCGGGACGTTTACGTCATGACGCTATTTCCAATGTTCATGAAACTCGAAGGCCGTCCGTGCCTGGTCGTAGGAGCCGGCACCATCGGCGAGCCCAAGATCAGCAGCCTGATTGCTGCCGGCGCTTCGACCCGCGTGATCGCGCTCAATGCTACTGCCGCGGTTGCAGAGTGGGCGCGAGCGGGAAGCATCACATGGGAACGGCGGGCTTTCGAGTTTGCGGACCTCGATGTTGTCTTCATGGTCATCGCGGCGACGAATTCTCGGGAACTGAACGCCGCAATTTTCAACGCAGCGCGGCAGCGAAATATTTTGTGCAACGTCGTGGATGACCCGGAATATTGCGATTTTTATTATCCCGCGGTGGTACGCAGGGGAGATCTGCAGTTGGCGATATCGACCAACGGACAGAGTCCGGCACTGGCCCAAAGAATCCGGCGCGAACTGGAGATTCAGTTCGGACCCGAATACGGCGAGTGGCTGGAGCAACTGGGCAAGATCAGGCAGCAATTGTTTGCCAGCAGGATGAATCCGGAAGAGCGCCGGCAACTGCTGCATGAACTGGCCAGCAGCGCGGCGTTCGAAGAAGCACGGGCTGCAGGATTCAACACGGAGTTAATGAGTCTGGAGAAAATATCATGACCGGTAAGGTGTATCTGGTGGGAGCGGGTCCGGGCGATCCCGAACTGCTCACACTCAAAGCTCTCAAACTTTTGAAGTCAGCCGATGTGGTTCTGCACGACGACCTGATCAGCCCCGAGATTCTGGCGTTCATTCCGTCTTCGACCGAAGTGCAAAATGTCGGCAAGCGTTTCGGGCAAAAGAAAATCAGTCAGAGCGACATCAACTCTCTGCTTGTCCAGAACGCTTTGTTGGGATTGCAGGTCGTGCGTCTAAAAAGCGGCGACCCGTTGATCTTCGGCCGCGCCGGAGAAGAAATCGAAGCCTTGCGTAAAGCCGGCATCGACTTTGAAATCGTTCCCGGTGTCACGGCAGCCTTCGGCGCCGCTGCGAACGCGCAAATTCCGCTTACGCATCGTAAAGTGTCGTCCGCCGTGGTCCTTGTGACCGGCCATCACGCAGACGCAGACGAATTTGCCGACTGGCCGTCGAAGATACCGACTGATGCGACGGTCGTGGTTTACATGCCCGGTTACAACTACGAGAGCACTGCGAAACAGCTGATGAAGGCTGGCGTTCCCTCGACGACGCCCTGCGCCATCATTTCTCAAGCTACGTTATTGAACGAGCAAGTGCATGTCACCACAGTCAATGAGCTTCACACGTCTCCACGATTGCCCTCGCCTACGTTGCTGGTTGTCGGCGAAGTAGTCCGACTGACGAAGCCTGCGGAACTGCATCGGCAACTGGGATGGCCAAAGGATTCAGTTCGCAGCGGCGCTGAATTTCGCCTTCAATTCGCGGCGAACGGTGCAGGCCTGGTTCAGGAGCGTGCTGAGTGAGAGACCACGCCGAGTTGATCCCGGCCGATGCTGAAACGTGGAAGCCGGAAGAAGTGTTGAGCTGGGCCTTCGCCACCTATGGCAAAGATGTGGCAATCGCGTCGGGCTTCGGTGTAGAGGGAATGGTACTTCTCGACCTCGCCGCACGAGTGCAGCCTGATTTTCGAGTCTTCACGCTGGATACGGAATTTCTGTTCCCGGAAACCTACGATCTGATGGACCGGGTCGAAAAGCGTTACGGAATCAAGGTCGAAAGAGTCTACAGCCCACTTACCCCCGAGGAGCAGGAACGGGAGCATGGCGCGGCGCTCTGGAGCCGCGATCCCGACAAGTGCTGCGGCATCCGCAAGGTCGAACCGTTGAAGGGGAAGCTGAAAGAACTGCGCGCCTGGATCACCGCCATTCGTCGCGACCAGACTTCGTCCCGCGCCTCAGCCCGCAAAGTAGAGTGGGATGCCAAGTTTCAACTGTTGAAGGTCAATCCCATCGCCGACTGGACTTCGGCGATGGTTTGGAGCCATGCACTCAAGCACAACGTCCCGTATAACCCCCTTCATGACAAGAACTATCCCAGTATCGGGTGCACGCACTGCACCAGGGCCGTCCGTCCGGGGGAAAATGCCCGTGCCGGACGCTGGTCAGGATCTGACAAGACCGAGTGCGGACTGCACGTTGCGGCTCCCGCTGAAATCGCACCACTGGTGGAAATCAAGAATTCGCTGGCCAAGGGCTCGGTCGGGTGCGAGTAAAACCAAAAGCATAAACCACGAAGGACACGAAGTTTCACGAAGGAAATCCCGTTTAACTCTAATGTTTTCCTTCGTGTACCTTCGTGTACTTGGTGGTTAGAGTCTTTATTCCTTCAGAACTCAGCTGCCTAAAAAATCCATCCGGCCCATCGAAATTCTCGATTGTACTTCCACCCTCCATCGACGGTACACAATCTAAAGATGAGTCCGAGTCACTTAACCACAGACCACGACGCCTGCGGTGTCGGCCTGGTCGCCCACGTCAGCGGAGTCGCGTCAAGAGAGATCGTTGACCGCGCCCTCGAGGCCTTGGTGCGGCTGGTCCATCGCGGCGGGGTGGACGCCGACGGCAGAAGCGGTGACGGCGCTGGTCTGCTCACCCGCATCCCGGAAAAATTGATCCGCAAACAGGCGAGTAACTCGGGTATCCATCTGCCTGCGGAATTCGGACTTGGAATGGTCCTTCTGCCGCCTGGTCAGGAAGCGACTGCGCGCACTGCGATTGAAGCACAAACTAAGAAAAGCGGTCTGAAGTGTCTTGGCTGGCGATCCGTTCCTACGAATCCAGAAGTTACCGGGCCGCGTGCTCTCGCAACTCTTCCCGTCATTGAGCAATGTTTTTTCGCTCCCGAATCTGAAACCTCGAATCTGGAATTCCTGCTTTTCCTGTTTCGCAAAGAGGCAGAGGCCGCCGCTCCTGCCGGAACCTATTTCTGTTCACTGTCGTGTCGGACCGTCGTCTACAAAGGGCTGCTGACTCCCTTCCAACTGCCGGCTTTTTACGTCGACCTGCGCGATCCGGATTTTGAAACTCCTTTCGCAATCTTCCATCAGCGCTACTCCACCAATACCCAGCCCAGTTGGGCGATGGCGCAACCTTTCCGCTTCGTAGCGCATAACGGCGAGATCAACACCATCAGCGGAAACCGTCGTTGGCTCCGTGCAAAGGCGCCGGGCTTACGGAGCAAACTAGGTCTGTCGGATCAGGTTAGTCTGCTGGAAGAACGCGTCAGCGACTCCGCCAGTTTCGACAATGGTTTCGAAATCTTCCTGCGACGCGACTTCAATCCAGCGGAAGCCATGCTGTCGATGGTGCCTCCGGCGTGGGAACGTTCGGCTGAAGCCGCTCCTGAGCTGCGCAATTTTCTGGAGGAGCAGTCTCGCGTTCAGGAAGCGTGGGACGGTCCCGCGGCGATGATCTTTACCGACGGCTGCACCGTCGGTGCGAAGCTCGACCGCAACGGGTTACGCCCTCTGCGCTACACCCTGACTACGGATGGATTGCTGGTGGTCGGTTCCGAGGTTGGTATCGCAAATCTGCAAGAAAAAGAGATCGCCGAGCGTCAGCGCCTCGGCCCGGGCGAAGTTCTGCTGCTGAATCTCGCCAGCGGAGAGTTTGTCAGTCCCAAGGATTCTGCGAAGCTGCATCAGGGTATCCGCACGGTCTCATCAGTGCCTGCGGTGGTAGTGCCACCCACGGACAAAGCTTTCCTCGAGCGCACGCTCGAGCCAAAGGCGACCATGGCGGCATTGGGCTGGAGTGAAGATCAGTTCAAACTTCTCTTTCAGCCACTGGTCGAACAAGGACAGGAAGCCGTCTGGAGCATGGGCGATGACGCGCCGCCAGCTTCGATGTCGTCTTTCCGCCGTCCATTGTGGGACTACTGCAAGCAGCGCTTCGCGCAGGTGACGAATCCTCCGATTGATTCACTGCGTGAAACTCACGTGATGTCGCTCAAGGTATTTCTGGGCCCTACTGTCATCAACTCACCGTTGCTTGACGGCGGACAGTTGCTGCAACTGCAGAAGGAATTAGGAGCCACTGACCAAATTACCTTCGCTTTCCCGGTAGAGGACGGAGTGCAGGGAGCAAAGGCTGCGCTGAAGAAGCTTCAGGAAGCGGTGAAGAAAGCGTCGGCGAAAGCGCCAGGCTTCATTCTGTTAAGCGATCGCGGCGTCGATACGGAACGCGCAGCGCTGCCGGCGCTGCTGGCTCTGGCTGCGGCGTGGAAGTCCATGGTTGAGTGCGGCGCCCATCAAGTTCCACTGGTCATCGAAACCGGACAGGTTATTGATACGCATCACGTTGCTCTGCTAGTAGCTGCGGGAGCGAGTGCAGTGTTTCCATATCTTGCTTTGGAACAAGCCGCACACCTGAAGCCCGAGGGCGCAGCTGCGTACCGCGCCGCCGTAGAAAAAGGCCTGCGCAAAGTCATCGCGCGCATGGGCATATCGACCATCGCCAGTTACCGTAACAGTCATCTTTTCGAAATGATTGGTCTGGACGCCGACGTTTGCGGCCGCTTCTTCGAAGACGCCAGCAGTTCGCTCGCGGGCAAAGGTCTGAACGAACTTCTGCAGGACTGTATCGATCGTCACGACTCGGTGTTTTCCATCACCTTCCCATCGATGACGATGACCGCCGCCTTGCAAGACCACGGCCTCTATCGCTTCCGTCACCAGGGCGAGCAGCACGCGGTGTCGCCCGAACTGGTGCGGCGCATGCATCGCTACATCAAATTTCCCACGGACGAAAACCACAAAGCTTTCGTCGAACTCGGCCATCAGAGAGAGCCGGTCGCTGTCCGCGACCTGTTGGAAATTATTCCGGACAAGCCATTGCCGGTCGATGATGTCGAAACCGAAGCCTCGATTCTCGGCCGTTTCAGCACCCAGGCCATGTCTTTGGGCGCGATTTCGCCGGAGACTCACCGCACTCTTGCTGTCGCTATGAATCGACTGGGTGGGCGCAGCAACACTGGCGAGGGCGGAGAAGATCCGGGAGCTTACACTCACGACCGCGAGGCCAACAACCGGGTAAAGCAAGTAGCATCGGCGCGCTTTGGAGTCACTGCCGAATACCTGGTGAATGCCGAAGAGCTCGAAATCAAGATTGCGCAAGGCGCTAAGCCGGGCGAAGGCGGCCAGTTGCCCGCCAGCAAGGTGTCGGTCTATATCGCGAAGTTGCGACACGCGGTGCCTGGCATGATGCTGATTTCTCCACCGCCGCATCACGACATCTACAGTATCGAAGATCTGGCTCAGTTGATTTACGACTTGCGGGCGATCAATCCGGAGGCGCGCATTGGCGTGAAGCTGGTGGCCAGCGCGGGCGTGGGAATTATTGCCACAGGTGTGGCCAAGGCCGGAGCAGATGTCATCACCATCAGTGGCCACGACGGGGGCACCGGAGCTTCGCCGATCACCTCGATTAAGAACACCGGTCTCCCCTGGGAAGTCGGCCTGCGGGATGCCCACATCATGCTGGTGAAAACCGGGTTGCGCGGCCGCGTCAAGTTGCGCGTGGATGGCGGATTCAAATTCGCTCGCGACGTGATTATCGGTGCTCTGCTCGGCGCCGAAGAATTTGGTTTTGGAACTGCGTCTCTGCTCGCACTGGGATGTGTGATGGCGCGGCAATGCCATCTCAATACCTGTCCGGTTGGGATCGCTACCCAAGACGAAAAATTGCGCACCCGCTTTAACGGAAAGCCAGAGATGGTCGAGACCTACTTCCGGGCGATTGCAGCGGACGTTCGCGACCTGTTGGCTTCGATCGGCGCCAAGTCGATCGACGACATTGTGGGCCAGGCGGAACGATTGCGTCCTCGCAACCTTCAGGCAGGACGGACCCTTGGCGGGTTACTGGAGCCCATCGTCTTCTCCGGCCAGCCTGCTTTTCTCGCCGAAGACCAGAGCACTCTCTATCGCGAGTTGAATCTCACGGTGAAGCCCACGCTCGATGATTCGGAAACTCGAGCAGCGCGACGGCGCCGTTTTCGGATTACAAACGGTGATCGCTCGATTGGCGCTCACCTCAGCGGGGAATTGTTGCGCCTGGGAGGATCGTCCGAGGCGCCGGCGAAATACGAATTTGTTGGCAGCGCCGGACAGACTTTCGGCGGATTCATGGTCAAGGGATTGAATTTTCGGCTGGTGGGTGAAGCTAACGATTACGTGGGCAAATGCCTGTCTGGTGGCACAATCGCAATTACCGGCGGGGAAGAGGCCTCACAGCGTGGCGATGTCCTTGCGGGAAACACGTTGCTATACGGAGCCACCAGCGGCGAACTGTATATTTCCGGCCGTGTCGGAGAGCGCTTCGCGGTGCGTAACAGCGGTGCGCTCGCCGTAGTCGAAGGCGTGGGCCAGCATGGATGCGAATATATGACTGCAGGCGTCGCCGTCATTCTAGGTCCAGCTGGAATGAACTTTGGCGCGGGCATGACCGGCGGCCTGGCTTACGTCCTGTGCGATTCCATCGGGGGTCACGGATATAACCAGCAGTCTGTACGCCTCGCTCCGGTCGAAGTCAGGGAAGAAGTCTGGTTGCGCCGGGTTCTGCGTAAACATCTACGGTTGACGGGAAGTCCGCGGGCAGCCAGTCTTTTGAATGCCGACACGCCGCTGCCGTTTCTGCGCGTCGAACCTCTCGCCTTGCCTTGCTCGATTGCGGATACCTGGGCGCCGACTCTCGCCAGGTTCAAGCGGCAACCTGTTTCCGTCTCGGAACCAGACGAAGTCTTCATGCCACACTCAGCTGATCCGCGCACAATTGCCGTGGTGTAGAACCGAAACTCCCGCTGAATTCACTCCCTCGCCCTCTTGTCATTCCGAAGCCAGGTTTATCGGCGAGGAATCTGTTTTGCTGCTGGCGGCGAAAACAGCAGATTCCTCGCGCGAAATTCGGCGCTTCGGAATGACAACCCTTTAGGACTTTTCAATCTGGACTACCACCAATATTTCTAATCCTATAGGTTGTTCGCTATAATCTCCCACTACCCATGGACTTTGACCAGTTAGTTACCTTTTTGGAAGTGGCCAAGCTTGGAAGTTTTTCCCGGGCGGGGCAAAAGGTATTTCGTTCGCAATCCGCGGTCAGCGCTCAGATCCGTCAACTGGAGCAGGAGTACGGAGACCGCCTGCTCGACCGCTCCGGCAAAGACGTCACACTCACCCCCGCCGGACGGGTGTTGTTCGCCTACGCCGAACGCCTGCTGCAGATGAAGGACGAATCTCTGCTGGCAGTCGCCGACCAGGGCACCAGCCCACGCGGCACGCTGGTAATCGGCGCCAATGAAGCCACCTGTCTGTACGTGCTGCCTGACGTTTTCGCTAAGTATTGTCATTTGTATCCCGGAGTACAGATCAGCATTTATCGCAACTTCAGCTACAAAATCGTCGAGAAGTTGGAGAACGGAACCATCGACGTGGGCATTGTGACTCTGCCTGTGAAGTCGGCAAGCGTCAAGACTCATTCCATATTTCGAGATCAGCTGATGCTGATGGTGAGTCCACAGAACGCTTTGGCGAAGCTCGATGTGGTGCCCGTGAGCGAGGTCGCCAAGCAGCCGTTGCTGCTGCCCAAAACCGGCTATAGCCGGCGCGTCATGGACAAGCTGTTCCGTCCGTATGCCTCTCATTTGCAGGTCAGAATGGAACTGCCCAGTGTGGGTATGATCAAAAGCTTTGTAGCTGCCGGCCTCGGTGTTTCGCTCATCAGTTCCAGCTTTGCGAAAGACCAGGTGTTGGCGGGACGAGTCAAGCTAATCCCCATCCGGGACCAGGAATTGTGGCGAGAATTGGGCATTGCCTACCGGCGCGATCGCACGCACACCCGGGCAACCACGACTTTTATTAGCACGGTTCGGCAGCTGGCCACGGCCTCCAAGTAGGCATTTTGGGCTGTAAAACAGGCTAAAACGGCGTCTCCGGGACTGATCGGTTTTGTCGATTGCCGCCATCACAATTTCAAATTTCCTTTTTAATAAAGAATATTGTTAATCTCCGAACAGAAGCCTCAGAAGCTTTGATCGCGGTAGCCCGCGGTTATCAAAATAAAAATAGACCCAGCTGAGGGGGTGCGGTATGAGCGAACTGGAAAGTGGATTGAACAAAATCCTGGAAGAGCATCAGCATGAGAGCGGTCTCCATGTCATCGGAGGCAGGCGCAAACTGGTTGACCGGCTGATGCAATTCTTTACGGAATTCAAACCGGACACTCCGGACCCGCGACTGGGCCGGGAGCAACACAACTAGCTCGGGCCCAGAAAACAGCAACCATGAAAGCAACTACCCAGAAGGCTAAGCGAATTACATCGACATCGACAGGCATGTCGAAGCGAATTCGCATGCTTCTGGGGGAGGGCGTCAGGTGAGCTGAGAAGTAACAAAGATTGAACGGCTTACAAAAGACCCACCGCCAGAAGCAACTGGCCGGTGGGTTTTTTATTTGCCCCAACGTCAACGACCAACAACCAGCGGTACCAGGGAGACAACAATGAACGCCCCGTCTGAAGCGAGCAGTGAGGCATCACAACAACCTCCGGAGTGCGTGGTAATGAAATTCGGCGGCACCTCGGTGCAGGATGCCGCCGCCATTCGCCGCTTGTGCCAACAGGTAGCCCGGTCGTCAGCTCAGCGTCCGGTGGTGGTCGTCAGCGCGCTGGCCAAAGTCACCGATCAGTTGATGAATGCGGGCAGTGCGGCGGCTGCAGGCAAACTGGATTTCGCCCGTGAGGTTCTGGAACTTCTCCAACAACGGCATGAAACGGTCGCCAGTGGCTTGGTGAAGAAGGAAGACCGCCGACGGCTGTTTCACCAATTCGCGGACGAGTTCGAGGCGCTGGATATCGCTCTGCTCCGTATCGTTTCCGAGAAGGCGATGACTCCTTGTACGCAAGACAGCGTCCTGGGAGTAGGCGAAGCTCTCTCCGCGAAGCTCGTGGAAGCCGCATTGCGGTCTGCTGGAGTGAAGTCGGTCCTGGTCGATTCCAGAGAATGCGTCGTCACCGACGCTGCTCATACGCAGGCCACGCCGCTGTGGGACGAAACCAATCGACGTCTGCAGGCGGTGGTGGTGCCGTTACTGGAACTGGAGCAAGTCCCGGTTATGGGCGGATACGTCGGTTCGACTCGCGACGGCATTCCGACCACGCTGGGCCGCGGCGGCTCCGATTTCAGCGCCTCGATTATCGGTGCCGGTCTTGGTGCTCAGCGAATCGAGATCTGGACCGACGTGGACGGTGTGATGACCACCGATCCGAATCTATGTTCGGACGCGTTTCGCGTGCCTCGAATGAGTTTTGACGAAGCCGCCGAACTGGCTTACTTCGGAGCCAAGGTCTTACACCCCGCCACCCTGGCACCAGCCATGCGCTGCAATATTCCGGTGTGGGTGCGCAATTCGCGCAATCCGGACTGTCCGGGCACGGAAATTGTCGCGCACTGCGAAGGTGACGGCGTCAAAGCGATCACGGTAAAGCGCAACGTGGCTATCGTGGATGTTGAACCGGTGCGCTGGTTCGCTCCCGAACTTGTACGCGAAGTATTCGACGTATTCGAGCGCAACCAGCACAACCTCGATCTGTTGTCGGCTTCACGTGGCAGCCTGGCGCTGCTGGTGAATTCCGTGTCAGGACTGCCGGCGATTGCCGAGGAGTTGAAGGGAATGGCAAACGTCCGCTGGAAAAACCACAAAGCGCTGGTCTGCCTGGTGGGGGAACAACTCCGGCGGCATCCCGAACTGGCGAGCCAGGCGTTTCGCGCTGTGGGCGATATCGAGGTGCGCATGATCTGCCAGGGAGCTTCGGAGCGCAGCATCAGCTTCCTGGTGGACGAATCTCGCGCCGTCGAAGCGGTGCAGCGCCTGCATCGTGCGTTCTTCTCGCAACCGGAACCGGTAGTGACGCACAGCGCGTCAATGGCCATGTGCCAAGCCGAAGTGGTATGGCACGGCGCCGACTGATGTGTGTGTGGTGTAGGGCGGACACTTCTGTCCGCCCACACGACCGAGGTCGTACTCCGCGATGGTGATTTCCGATTAGCCGTATCGAAATTTCTACTTGACACCCACCCCATACCAATTATCATAAATGAATAATTATTCAGTACTATGAATAGTCATTCATGAGCAAGCCGCTGCGACAAAAGGTGATCCTGGAGCTGCTGGATCGCGGTTCCGTAAGCAGCCAGGAAGACTTGCAGCGCGCGCTGGGTAAACGAGGTTTGAAAGTAGGGCAGGCAACGCTCTCGCGCGATATTCATGAGCTTGGCCTGATCAAAACCGGAGCCGGTTATGTGCTGCCGGGAGAAGCAGTCTCGGAGCCGGCGTTGCCGCCAGTTTCGCGCCTGGTCAGGGAGTTTGGACTGGAAGTAAAGGCAGCACAAAATTTGCTGGTGATTAAGACGACAGTAGGCAGCGCGCAGCCGGTAGCCGCGGCGCTCGACGGACAGGATTGGGAGGAAGCCATCGGCACCATCGCAGGAGACGACACGATTTTAATGGTCTGCGTCGACAATAAAGCCGCAAAGCGGCTGGCTACGCGGATTCAGGAGATGCTCGTCTGATGGCAACCAAGCTCAAAACCGCGATCCTGGGTGCGACCGGCTACTCCGGTTTCGAACTCGCCCGAATTCTTCTGCGCCATCCCGGCGTGGAAACTCCGGTGTTTCTTCAGCGTTCGGGAGAATCAGCAAAGGAGACGAATCTCGCCGAAATGTATCCCGCCATCTCCGGGAATGGCGGATATCCCTTGCAAGCCTGGTCCTGGGCTGAGCTGAAGCGTCGCGAAATCGAACTGTTGTTTTTGGCCACGCCGCACGAAGTCTCTCGAGCACTCGTTCCAGAAGCCATCGCGAACGGTATCCGAGTAGTTGACCTCAGCGGTGCCTGGCGCTTGCACGAGGCACAGAATCGCGCCGTTTACGGCTTCGAAGACAAAGATGCGGCTACCGCTGCCGATTTGATGGCGAAGGCTGTGTACGGCCTTCCGGAACTCAATGGCGACAAGCTTCCCGGCGCCACACTGGTCGCCAATCCCGGATGCTATGCCACGTCGGTGATTCTTGCTTTGGCTCCGCTCGTCGCCGCGGACATCGTAGACCGCGAGAAGGGAATCATCTCCGACTCGAAGTCCGGAGTTTCAGGTGCGGGGAAGGAAGCGACGGCGCGCACGCACTTCGTTTCCGTGGCGGACAATCTTTCTGCCTACTCGGTCTTCGGACATCGCCATGTGGGCGAGATTCTCGAGCAACTAAAACTGGATTCAGGTGAGCTGATTTTCACTCCGCACCTGCTGCCGATTCCGCGAGGAATCCTTTCCACCATCTACGTTCATCTGAAACAGGAGATGAAAGCCGCGGAGGTCGAGTCCTGCTTCAAGGAATTTTATAAAGGCAAGCCGTGGGTTCGCGTCTTCGCGACTCCGAAGCTGCCACAGATCCAGTTTTCCTTGCATACGAATTACTGTGATCTGGGTTTCTGTCTGGCGAAAGATGGACGCCGTCTGGTGCTCGTGTCGTGTGTAGACAATCTGCTCAAAGGCGCAGCCGGACAAGCAGTTCAGAATATGAATCTCATGTTTGGGTTTAAAGAACAGGAAGGGCTGCAGTGAAAATCGTAATCAAGCTGGGCGGCGCGGCACTCGAAGATAAGGACACA
>Ga0163162_10003180_pt1 | contig 15704 bp, 13 predicted proteins | sample S55metaG_FD_115310 | JGI IMG/M metagenome (GOLD analysis project Ga0163162, IMG submission 115310) | Switchgrass rhizosphere microbial communities from Kellogg Biological Station, Michigan, USA - S5-5 metaG | ecosystem: Host-associated > Plants > Roots > Rhizosphere > Soil | place: USA...
AAGCTAATACCCAGGCTGCCATTTTAAAAAAATCACCTATCAACTGAAAAGCAAAGAGTTTACTCATAGTTTCAAACTCTTTAGTATATAAGATATGAATTATAAAAAAGCGTAATAAATAAATAAGCAAACAACTCACAAAAACAACAGGCAGAATAATCTTATATCCCTGATATATTTCTTTACGCAGATCGTCGTCATTTTGCAATGATGACAATTTAGGTAAGTAGTAAGTGCTTAAAGAGGTAGTAACCAATAACAGGTACCCGTCAGAAACGCGCATCATGCCTTGCCAATATCCGGCATCATTGATCCCTAATTTATTAATTACCATATTACGCAGGATGATCTGGGAAACAGGTACAGTTAAGGCCGAGACTATTGCCATTAAGCTGAATCGTGATAATTTTCGCGCTGTTTCTTTATCAAAAGGCTGGTTAAAATAGGATCTTGAAAACCAGCTGCTTTTTACAACCATTGTTAAAGTAACAAAAAACACGATGGATTGCGCCAAAACCAAAGCGTAAAGCGCACCTGATATTTTATAAAAGTAAACTAATACAACTGTAAAAACTAAACCAACAATACTGCCTATGGTATTAACTAAAGTATACCTTTTTATTTCCTTTTTCCCATTTAAAATAGAAATCAGGAGTGAATTAAGAGCGTATAGAATGATGGTGATACCTAAAACCCTTAAAGGATTGATGTAAAGAGGCGAATGAAATAACCATTGGGAAATATAGGTTGCGATACAGAGTAATATTAAACCAAATACACCGGAACTGATAATACTTATTTTAAGCGAGGTGCTGAAAAGTTTTTTTAATTGCAGCTCATCCCCCTCAAATTCTGCAGTGTACTTTATTACACCGGTATTAATTGCGCCATTAGCAAATGTTAATGCAATAGTTATAAAGTTAGCAAACTGCCCAATTAAAGCTATACCAGCCGGCCCTGTAAATAATGCAACCACTTTACTCGCTACAAAGCTTGAAGCAATGCGGATAAAAGTAATTATAGCCGAAAAAAAAGAAGTTTTTATAAGTTTCAAGTGCCGGGATTAAAAGATGATTTTTTTAAAACTTCTTTAATATTTATTCAAGGTTTCTATAACATAGTTCACCTCTTCGATTTTTAATACAGGGCTTAAAGGCAAACTTAAAACTTCACGATGGATAGTTTCACTTATAGGATAACTTAAATCACTCCACTCTTTGTAAGCCTCTTGCTGATGAGGTGGTATAGGGTAATGGATAACCGTTTGAATGCCGTTATCGGTAAGGTACTGCTGTAAATGCTCCCGCGTATCTGTCCTTACAACAAATAAATGCCAAACATGTGCATCTTGTTCAGCTACCTTTGGTAAAATAATTTTAGCATTGTTTATCTCCTTCAGGTAACGATTGGCGATTGCCCTTTTTGTTGCCGTTTCCTGATCAAGTGTTTTTAGTTTAACACTTAATAAAGCAGCTTGCAATTCATCTAAACGGCTGTTGATGCCTTTATACAAATTTTCATATTTTTTATGCGAGCCATAGTTTAGTAAAGCCCGTATAGATCTATTTAATGCATCATCATTAGTGGTAATAGCGCCTGCATCACCTAAGGCACCTAAATTTTTACCCGGATAAAAACTAAAGCCAGTGGCATCACCAAAATTGCCCGCTCGTTTGCCATCGCTTGTCGCGCCATGCGCTTGTGCGCTATCTTCAATTACTTTCAACTGATGTTTTTGGGCAATAGCATTTATTGCCTTCATATCACACAGTTGCCCATATAAATGAACAGGCAAAATAGCTTTTGTTTTTGCTGTTATGTGAGATTCAATTAGCGCGGGATCGATATTATAAGTATTGATATTAGGCTCAACCAACAGAGGGACTAAGTTGTTAGCAGATATGGCTAAGATACTGGCTATGTAGGTATTAGCAGGTACAATAATTTCATCACCATCCTGAAATATCCCCATCTCTTTATACGCCCTGATAATTAAAATTAATGCATCCAACCCATTGGCCACACCTATCGCGTGTTTTGTTCCGCAATAAGTTGCAAACTCGGTTTCGAATTTTTTTAATTCCTCCCCCATTATATACCAGCCCGAATCCAAAACACGTTCAAACGCTTTCTTTAATTCCTCTTTATGTTGTTTATTAATTTCCAATAAATCTAAAAACTTAACCATACTTAATACTTTAATATTACCCCACCCCAGCTATAACCAACACCAAAGCCAGCAAGTAATACTGTGCTGCCTTTATTAATTCTTTTTTCGGCCATGGCATTATATAACGCTATGGGAATTGTTGAAGAAACCGTATTACCGCAATCGCGCAAATAAATAAAGAACTTGTCGGCAGGTATCTGTAACTTCTTTCTGATATGATCAAGCATAAACTGGTTAGCCTGGTGAAACACAAACAGATCTATATCATCTAAATTTAATTGGTTCTTCAACAATGTTTCATTTACCAGCGTTGGAACCGCCCGGGATGTAAACATGAAAATCTCAGAACCATTCATGTAAAGATCACTGTCATTCCGTTCAAAACCGTTGTCGCCATAGATATCCTTTGCCTCAACATTTCTGTAGCGCATTCCTCCATTTTTAACAATCAGGTTCTCTGCACCGGCTCCGTCGGTCCCTAAGCTAAAGTCACCTACTTCCGCCCCTTCTTCGCTATCAGCAACAATCAGGCTTGCGGAGGCGGCATCACCAAAGATCGTTCTGTTACTTTTATCTTGATGATTAATGAATTTACTATAGGTTTCTGCTGTAATCAGCAAAATATTTTTTGCTATACCTGCTACTACCAAACCTTTTGCTAATGCCAGCCCATATACAAAACCCGAGCACCCAAGGTTATAATCAAGGGCTCCTGCCGATGTTGGAATCCCCAATTTTTGCTGCAGGATACATGCCGTAGTAGGCAAAAAATAGTCAGGACTTTGAGTGCAAAGCAAAACAAAGTCAATTAATTTGGGGTCGATAGCATTTTCTTCAAACAATTTGATCGCCGCCTTGATTGCCAAATCACTCGAGTATTCATCTTTTGCGGCAATTCTGCGTTCGTAGATACCGGTTTTTTGAGAAATTTTCTCAGCAGACCATTCAGGAAATTCGCTGTTTAGCTGATCATTGCTGAGAATGTTTTCTGGCAAGTGAAACGATGTAGCCTTAAGAAAAGCTGGCATAATTATATTTTTTTACTTTCTACAAAATCAAACATTTCCTGAACAGTTACCATTGATCGAAGTTCCTGATCAGACAATTTAACCTCATAATCATCCAATATCATTGTTTGTACACACATTGCCGTTAGTGAGTCCCAGTTGGGCAATTCACGAAATACAGTTGCAGGTTTCACCTCGGTTTCCTCAACGTCTTCAAGCTGCAAAGTGAATTTTGTTATAAATTCATCTATATTCATAGTAGTATTTTTATTAGTTTATCACGTTGTTTATAAAAATCCTGTTTATTTAATTCGAAGTAAAAATTCAATTCGTCTTCGGCTACTAAAAGTGGTTTATATCCATAGTGGTATTTTAATACCGTTTTATTTTCTTTTCGTACGTCAAATTTGCAGATGTCAAAGCTCAATTGCTCAAACGCTATTTCTCTGGTTGCAATATCTCCCTTAATCGCTATTCCAGCGGGACTATCGTCTAAAAAAACCCAGCTTCCTACCTCAAACCTATCGTTATTGAAATTATACAATCTTGTAGTCCCCCACTTGTTCCCATCCAGGTCTTTAACAATAAAGTAGTATTCTAAATTATTTTGCTCCCTTATTTTATACTGCTTGATCCAACTTACCTGTTTTAAAATATCAGGTTCGGTATATGATATATGTGTACTTCTTTTTCCGGATCTTAAGTCTATAATAAACTGGGCATCTTCTTCGGTAACTAACTCTAATACGATATTGTACTTTTTTATAATATCACTAATCATTTCCCTTACTAAAATTTAAAAAGTAATCATAATCCCTTATGTAATCTTTTTCATCATATTTATTGGATGCCAAAACCAGAAGCACAGCTCCAGATGAAAAATTGACAAGATCACGCCAAATGCCGGGTGTTATATATAATCCAAAATTAGGCCTGTTAAGAGTAATTGTTTTTTTCATATGACCATCATCAATCACCACATCAAAACTTCCACTGGCTGCTACAATTAGTTGTTTTAATCCATAATGAGCATGTCCACCACGTATTTCTCCGCCAGGCACATCATATAAGTAATAAACCCTTTGAATATCAAATGGTATTTCTGATGAGCCGTGAATAGCTGTAATATTCCCTGCTCTATTATGAATTTTTTTCAATTCAATTACATTGCAATTGTATACCGAAGCTCTCATGATTTATTTTGCTTAAATAGATTATAATCTCTTATATAATCATGTTCCTGATAAGCTGTTGATGCAGCAATAAAAGCCAATGAATTGGTTGAAAAATTTTCCATGTGCCTCCAAATTCCTTCAGGCACATATAAGCCATAGTATGACCTGTTTAGTGAGTAGCTTTTAATTTTTTTTCCATTATCTAATATCACATCAAAGCTCCCTGATAAAGCGATGATGAACTCTCTGTTTTCTTTATAGGCGTGACCACCCCGTTCCTCACCACCCGGAACATCATATATCCAATAAACGCGTTCGATTTTAAACGGGATATGGTTGTGTTCCTCCAAAAACGAAAGATTTCCTCTCTCATCCAATATTTGAGGAAGTTTTATTATTTGAGGAGTATTAAAATTATCAACCATCGGTTAATTTATCATTTTAGTGGAAATTTTCTTAAAAGCAGCTCCCATGCAGGCCAAAAAGATGCCGGCTATAAAACCCAGTATTGAGGCTTTAATTTTACCCAGTTTATTTACAATTAAAGGCAATATGGGTGTATCAATAGTTTGAATAAGTGGTGTTTCTTTTCTGAGCTGAATTTTAGATAATTCAAGATTTTTTACCATTTCTGCATAAACGGCAGTGCTTGTTTGAACATCAACCTGCTTGCGTTGCGAAGGGACCCTTAAAATTGATAATGCCGGGTTAGCATTGGGTGAAGCGTCGGCAGCAGAAGCAACTCCTACAATAGAACTGTTAAGTATTGATTTGACACTATCAACCTGTTTTTGAAGAATAGTAGCATTTTGTAGTTGCTTTTTGGTTTTGGTTAACACATAAAAGCTGTTTACAGTATTAACTATATTATTGGCAAATTCTTTTGCAAACAACTCATCTGTTGAAGTAACGTCAACTTCTATAATGCTAAGTTTTTTGTCTGGCTTGTCAACTTTGAGCACACTCTTGTTTATAGTGTTTGTCAAATCAATGATAATACTATCCTGTAATCGGCTAAATGAATCGGGATTTCCATTAAAGCTGATGTTTTTTAATGTGGGGTTATCATCCCATTTTTCCCTTAGTTTATTAGATTCAATATATCTGTAAATAAGCTTTTGTGGTTTGCCGTTAAATATGACCGTGCTTAACAAGGTTTTACTAATCATGTTACGTGATCTGTAAAGTTCAAGTATGTTATTGCCATGAAAAATTCCGCTGGCACCGCCACTTACATCAATACCTGCCAATGATGCCAAACCTGCATATTGGCCAAGTCCACCGCCCTTTTCTTCTTCCTCAAGCACAAAGGTATAAACAGCCGTGTACTGAGGCTTCTTGAATATACTATATACAAGACCTGCGATTAAGCCCAGAAACCCGGTCAAAACTATCAGCAATAATTTACTGCGAAGATATTGCGCAAAGCTTTTGACTTTTTTAGCAATATCGGCAAACGAAATATCGTTGGCTGATTGACTTGAAACTGTACTATTATGTTGGTTAGTCTCCATTAATTAACATATTTAAGCCGAAAAATTTCTGTTGATATTAATTATTTATTCAAACTTAAAATCCCCAAAATAATAGCACCTAATGAGGCCAGCCCTGTAGTAAACCCTAAAATAGTTTGCGCTGTATTTCCTTTGCTTTCAGACTTTTTAGGAACATATATTTCGCTGCCTGGTTTTACCGAAGGATGGTTATTAAAGAATAAGAATTTGCGCGTCCCTTTTACAGTTCCGTTAGGATAAACTACATATGCTCCACGCCGTAGCGCATCAGGGCCGTATCCGCCCGCATTTGAAACAAAATCGTTAAACGATTTTGACTTATCAAATACCACGGCACTCGGATAAAGCACCTGGCCGTTAACACGAACAACCTGTTGCTGCTTAGGCACCCTTATAACATCGCCATTTTCCAAAAGCAAATCGGTTTTGGATCCCGGTGATTTCAGGATCTTATCCAGTTCGATACCCACAAAGTTATTTCTTAGCTGTGTAGTGTCTACAGCTATGTTTGTGGAGTCTTTGTAAGATCTTTTTAACCTATTGATCCTGGCCGAACGTTCAGCATTTATTGATACAGTATCGGTTTTGTTTTTATCTATACCCAGTATTGCAAAATTATCTCGTTTCAGAGAACCTCCAGCTGCGTCTGCCGACGCGGTAAGCCCACCGGCCCGGGCAATCAGGTCGGATATTTTTTCGTTTTTATTTTTGATAGTATAAGACCCGGGGTATAAAACCTCACCTTCCACTTTCACGGTTTTTTGTTTTTCGTATCCTGGCAAACTGTATACAGAAACAATATCGAAAGGAGTCAATACAAAGTTAGCATCAGCCGGTTTCAAGTTGCCGTCTATGTTGACGCTAAACACCTGCGACACCGAACTGCTTTTTGATGATGGATCAGCATCAGATACCCTGCGTGCCACTTCAATACGATTTGTACTGGCGCCTTCAGCAAAGCCGCCTGCTTTTAAAATCAGGTCTTCTACCTTCATGTTTTCTGAAAAGGCAAATTTTCCCGGCTTTCTAACATTACCGTTGATGGTAACGGTATACTTATCCCGTAAATCAAATATGGATGAAATGTTGACGATATCTTCACGCTGCAATGGGATATTAACGGTTTTATTGATAACATCTTTAATATTAAATCCTATTATCTCGGTACTGTTGTCAGGTTTTAACCGGGTAATTGTACCTCGTTCAGTAAAAGCATCTTCTTTTAGTCCCGCAGCTTTATCAATCAATTGCAGTAGGGTTAGTCCATTTTGCAGTTCATAATCGCCAGGGCGAAAAACAGCTCCTTTTATTACCACCCTGTTCTCAAACCTGTATATAATAGGCTCAATAGTATATTTATCGCCCCTTAATGGAATGTAATTTTTATAGTCTGCTTCTAATACGTCGGTTATTTTTCGCTGCTGATCACTTACCTGCGATACTTTGATCCTTGCGGTATACGCGCTATCGGTAAAGCCGCCTGCATAGGTTATGATGTTATCCAGGCTTTCTCCCGGTAAAACCTCAAATAGGGCCGGTATTTTAATTTCTCCAACAAGTTGCACCCTGGTTCGGTAAGTTGGCACACGTACGATATCCTGATCCTGCAAGGTAATATTGTTTTTCTGGTCGCCCTTTAGCAAAAAATCGTAAACATCCAGATGCCTGATAATGCGGTTATTTCTGATGATCTCTATCTGCCTTAAACTACCGTTGTCATTAGGGCCACCTGCTGTATATAATGCATTAAACACAGTAGCGAGCGATGGCAGTGTGTAAGTGCCTGGTCTAGCTACCTGCCCTATAATAATCACCTGGATACTACGAATATTACCGAGTGTAACCTGTACGCTGGTGCCCCTGCCAACTGCGTAGTTGTTTGCCGCAAGCTTGCTTTTTATTAAAGCCGTGGCCTGTTCAATAGTTTTACTGCCAACATTTAAAATACCAACTCCAGGGATATTTATATTCCCTTCGGGCGATACTTCCAATTTCCAATTTACTAATGAACTGCCATAAACGCTTATGTTAAGCTGATCATTGGGGCCAACGATATAATTTAATGGCGTGGCGAGTTTAAGGTTAGGTTCAAATGAACTTTTTTTGTTCTTAAAAATATCAGCGCCGAAAATTTTAGGTTTTAAACTTTCAAATAACTCTTTGTTGGTATAAGCGGAATCAACTGTATCTGGTTTATAATTAAGCTGCCTTCCCTGCTGTGTAATGGTTGAATCGGATTGAGTATTGGACGACTCGTTGTTTTTGGTTCTTAATTTTTTTATGCGGAGCTCTAACTTTTGAACCTGCGCCGCAGACATACCCCGGCTTTGAGCCTGTTGTAGTAATTCTGCATCAGTTAAGTTTGCTTTTTGGGCCTGTTGCAATAGCTGAATCACCTGCTGATCTGAAATATCGTCGACATTAATGGAAGAAATGTTTTGTAGGCTGGTTTGGGCGGTAATATTAGTAACTGCTCCTAAACTAAGCAAGGTAATTAATAATATAAGAAAGCGAAGTTTGTTCATATGTAAAAAGTCATCAGAGCATAAAAAATAATATGCTAATGAATGCTATTATTTTCTGCAAAAGTAAACCAATTTCCCATTTTGGGGGATAAAGTATTCTTTTTTAATTTGTAGTATAAATGGTATTTTATCAATAAGCTAAAAATGAGGAGCAAAATGGTTCATTAATTAAAAAAATAAGTAAAGTTAACCCTCGCATGTAAATTAAAACTTGAGCCATTTCTGTACTCGTAATTCAGCGTGTAAACCGGTGTGGCCTCGGCTGAGATAAGGTAGTTCTTGAATTTCAAGTTGGTATAAAAGGTACCTGCTATATCAACCCAGTGCAGGTTACTTATGCGGCTATCACTAAAAGCCTGGTAATACATATCATTATTATGCAACTGCCTTTCCAGCATAAGACCGTATGAGTTGTAGTTTTTAAGGTAACTTATGTCAAAAATGAAGCTATTACTTCCCGGGCCAATCCCTGCACCTATGTACCTGCCATAATTTGTATAACCATCTCTTGGGCTTATTGAATGAATATACCAGCTTGGTTCGTCGCGAAGTAAATAAGTTGCCGCTCGTTGCAGCTGCGTTATTTCTGATTTGATCTGTATAAACCCACCCCTGCTAAGTTCAAACAACTTGCGCCCGCCAAACGTATATGCTGCTGAATGTTCGGGTTCCTCCAGGAAATCAGAAAGACTTCCCGTGCGGTCATTGCGGGCCCATTCAAAGTAAATTTCGGCTTTATATAAAGGTAAAAGCTGCCTGATATTAAGCGCATAGGCAAAATCCTGCTGATCTCCACCTTGTGGATTGTTAATGTCATTGGCTTTAAGAGAAGAGCCAGTAATAACCGGAATTATTTTACGAATAATGTTTCTGTTGTGATAAACGGAGTCTTTGTCAAGATAGTCATAAGCAGAAGCACCAAGATATAGACCCTTTAACCATTTTGGCTGCCAATTGACACTGTAGGCCGAAATATACCTGGAAATTTTAGGCTTGGGGCTATATAAGTTACCGCTATATATTAATTTGCTTACATCATCAGGAGCAAAACCTGATTGTTTCAGATTCCCCCCTATGATCTGCCACTCAAATGAACCAATAATTGTTTTAACCGGTTTGGTAGAATTGAATGTCCAATGAAAAAATCCTGGGGCAGAATTGCTCATCATGATAGAATTTCTTATTCCCGGCCCCCACCACAAATTTTCTGTTGATACTCCGGCCTCTATGCTTTTATAGGCTATCGTGATTTTTGATTGTCCCGGATAAAGATGTTTTAATGATGATGAACCAAATCGCTCAGGCGCATCAATGCCATTGATCTGGGCAAAGTAGGCATTCATAAGTGCCGGAGAATTATTGTTTCCCTGCACATCGGCAAAAGTTGAAAAGCTTTTATTTTGCGCATAAACCAACTCAGGTTTTATCTGTATGTTGAGGATCCCTGCTTTTAAAAATAAGCCTCCGCTAAGCATACTTTGATAACCGGCGTTGGGGTATAATGAAGAATTATTGTAACCATAGGGGCGGTTTACGTTGTACTCGTTTAACCAGTTAATTGGCAGGATGCGTAAACCCGAAGGCATCCCCATAAAATTAAATTTAATATATTGATGGCTGGCAATCAGCGGCTGTAAAGTAGAATCAGCAATAGTTGAGGCCAAAGGCCTGATAATAAATGATGTTTTATTATTAGTATCACCTGCCACCTGTTGCCTGCGCAATAGCTCTTCGCCATAGCTGCCAACAGGTACTGTTTGACTGTAGCCTTTTAGCGACACAAAGAAGCACAGTAAAATGAAGATATATAAGGATCGGATAGTTATATTAATGCTCATCAAAAAGAAAGGTTTAGGAAATTAATAAATTAACCAAATGTTAATTGTAAAATATCTTCCTGATAATATTAATTCAAGTATAGTACTTGTGTACTTATCTTAAATCAAGGTTATCCTGTACAACTGATATTTCTGCAACAATTATCGGCTTTTTTTTTAAATTCCAAAACGTTTTTTAAAGTTTAATAAAGAAACTACAATTTGATTACTTATACGTTTGGATTTGTCAAAACATTACAGTGATATTCCAATTGATGAAATTATTTATGCGATATCCGAGCTTGGAATGTCAAAAGAGGTCAGAGAGATGGCTTTCCCGAATCCACGGATAGTGTCGACTAATATAAAACAAAAAAACCGATCAAATTTTGATCGGTTTTAATTGCTGTGCGGAAGAAGGGACTCGAACCCCCACGCCGTGAAGCGCCAGATCCTAAGTCTGGTGCGGCTACCAATTACGCCACTTCCGCGTTCCTGATTTAACAGGCTGCAAAGATAGCGTTTAATATTATACTTAAAAACATAATTTTCATTTTTTTGCTATCATGCTCATTTAGTAGGAATTAATTTTTCACAGCCCAGTTATTAGCTGTTCAAAGTATGCTGGTGCATATAAAAGCCTGCTGCCATACCAGGAAAACATTTCGCCGTCTACCAAAATTATCCTCGCATTTGGTAAAAGCACTTTAAACTCCTCTATATGTTTTTGAACGAATGGATACGGCTCTGATGACAAAAAAACAAGATCCGGATTGGTATTTATCAAACCAACTGCATCAATCTCCGGGTAACGCTCTAATTCTATCGAATTGCTAAACCCGCATCTTTGCAGCATGCAATCAATAAAAGTATTTTTACCGGCGAGCATATAGGGTTTACGCCATATAAGATAAGCAACCTTTAACGCAGTTAAGGGAAGTTTTATGCAGTTAAAACGTTTAATTATTTCCTTGCAAAGACTGGTAGCCTGCTCCAATCGACCGGTAATATCACCAATACTCTCAATCATCTGCAAAGCCGAATGAAGATCAGAGATATCACTGATCCAAACCGGGCAGATATTCATCAATTCTTCTACCTGGAGGCGATCATTCTCTTCTTTATTGGCAATGATCAGATCCGGGGCCAACAACCGGATCTTTTCAATATCAAGCTGTTTGGTCCCTCCTATTTTGGCTGTTGAATTAAGCTTAGCCGCAGGGTGTACACAAAATTTAGTAATACCTACTAACTCGGTATTTAATCCAAGGTAAAACAGCAGCTCTGTTTGAGAAGGAACAATGGAAATGATCCGTTTAGGTATTCCGGAAAGTTCAACCTTACGGTTTAGCTGATCCCGGAATACCGGCATGTTAAAATGCGTTCTTTTCGCCCTTAAACACGTTCCATACGGTTAGGAAGATGATCTTCATATCCAACAGAAACGACCAGTTTTCAAGGTACCAAACATCGGCTTCCACGCGCTCAAGCATAGCCTGGGTAGTTTGGGTTTCACCCCTTAAGCCTGATACCTGGGCCCAGCCTGTAATACCCGGTTTAAGAAAATGCCTTACCATGAAAGTATCTATAAGCTGTGAATATTGCTGGGTATGGCTTATCATGTGCGGCCGTGGGCCAACTATAGACATATTACCCAGTATAACATTAAAAAACTGAGGCAATTCGTCTATACTTGTTTTTCGGATAAAAGCCCCTGATTTGGTTATACGTGAATCGCCACGTGTTGCCTGTTTTTTATCCGAATCGTGGTTAACCCGCATACTACGGAATTTGTAGCATTTAAACGGTTTATTATCCCTGCCTGAGCGTTCTTGTACAAAGAATATTGGTCCTTTCGATTCAAGCTTTATAATGATAGCAAGAATAGGGAAAAGCCAGCTGAAAATAAACAGTATAACAAATACTGAAAAGCAGATATCAAATAAACGTTTGATCGAACGGTTCAGCATGTTCTCCAAAGGTTCGGGCCTAACAGATATTACCGGGATATGGCCGAAACTTTGTATGAACGTTGGCTTTTTAGCGTAGTCGTAATATTCGGGTATAAATTTAAACCTGATCAGGTTTTTATCAGCATCAAGCATCAACTGCTCTATTTTCTCGGCTTCAGAGTTTGGAAGCGTACAAAATATTTCATCAACCTTATTGTTAAGCACATAGCTTATACAATCGCCGGTGCCACCTAAATAAAGACTTTTGTCAAGTACGCTATTCAATCCATCATCGAAAAAGCCAACAAGGTTATAGCCACGTTCAGGGTTTTGTTTAAAAAAGCTATGCAGATCAGACCCAATACGCCCACCTCCAATAATAATAACGGTGCGTGTATCAATAAGGGATGCGCGATCGCTTTTACGAATGCTTAGGAATATTAACTTCCATAAACCAAGCAGGAAACCGAATAATGCCAGCGAGTAAAACAGATACTCACGTGTTATGAAATATGCGTTAGTTCCTATTAATATAATGATAGTGAAACAAATAAAGCTTACAAACAGCAAATAAGTCTTGATTACGCCGCGATAAGTTTTAATTGAATCTTTATTAAGTACATGTTCATATAACCCGGTAATATTTGCAGCTAACAACCAAATGAGGTTAAAAACCAACACTATAGGCAGGTATTTTCTGTTATTAATCCAGAAGATGTATGACCGGTCTTCGATGAAATAAGAAATTACCATGCTCATATTAAGTATAATATAATCGATGGTAAGGTTCACTGCTTTAATAAAAGTAGCGTATCTGTGAATCATGTATATGTGCTTATGTAGTATGCAACTCTGCTAAAATTACTATAAATATTTACAAATAACAATGTCATAATTAAATGAAGACACAGTTACAAATGTATTATCTCTGCAGCCACAAAATTAGAAATTATGAAATCTAATCAAAATGAAATCTATGTTAACTGTGAGAAAAAAATGAATTTTATGTGAAAAAATAATTGTAAAAACAAAATTTACAACCGTCCGTTTACAACATCCTTGTTTAAAATACCTTTAATGTCATAAATCACCGATGATGGTGTGTGCTTTAAACCATTGTAGTCGATATCATAAAACTCACGATGCGCCACAGCCATAACAATGGCATCATAAGCGCCTCCTAATTCCTGGTAGTGCTTTAATGTAGAGATCCCATATTCTTTTTTTACCTCATCCGGATCTGCCCATGGATCATATATCTCACAGGTTGCATCAAAGCCATCAAAACCTTTGATGATATCAATTACCCGTGTGTTACGGACATCCGGGCAATTTTCTTTAAAAGTAAACCCAAGTATAAGGATCCTCGAATTTTTAACTGCGATATCATTTTTGACCATCAGTTTAATAACTTCAAGCGCAACGTAGCTGCCCATACCGTCATTAAGCCTTCGCCCGGCCAGGATAATTTCAGGATGATAACCCATTTGCTGAGCCTTTGCCGCAAGATAGTACGGATCAACCCCTGTGCAATGCCCCCCTACAAGGCCCGGTTTAAAATTCAAAAAATTCCACTTGGTACCTGCCGCCGCCAATACTGCATGAGTATCTATATCCATGATATTGAAGATCTTGGCAAGTTCATTTACAAAAGCAATATTGATATCGCGTTGTGAATTTTCTATCACCTTACAGGCTTCGGCAACTTTAATGGCAGGGGCTTTATGCGTTCCCGCTGTTACTATTGATTGATATAGGCCATCAATAAAGTCGGCAGCTTCCGGGGTTGAGCCGGACGTTACTTTTAAGATATTGGTAAGCGTATGAACTTTATCCCCTGGGTTTATGCGCTCAGGCGAGTATCCTGCAAAAAAATCACTGTTATACTGTAACCCTGATTCCTTTTGTAATACCGGCACGCAAACCTCTTCTGTTACACCGGGATAAACTGTGGATTCATAAATAACCACATCCCCCTTTTTCAATACACTTGCTATTGATTTACTTGCCTTGATAAGCAAGCTCAGATCGGGCCGGTTATGCTGATCTGTTGGGGTGGGTACCGAAACAATATAAACATTGCAGGAAGCAATTTCTGCTATCTGCGAGGTAAAAATAAGTCCTTTACCCTCATCTTTTAAACTTAAAACAGCCAACAACTCATCTGCGCTGGTTTCAAGGGTACGATCAAAAGCCGTGTTCAGTTCGTCAACCCTGCTTTGTTTAATATCAAAACCCTTTACAGGATATTTTTTTGCAAATTCAACAGCAAGAGGTAGCCCAACATAGCCAAGACCTATTATAGCAATATGGATATTTGCAGGAGCCTGAAATTTATTAATGGTCGGACTTAACTGATCAGACATTTAATTAGTACGGTAGAATATGATAGATATCGGTAAAGTTAATTAAATATTACCAAAATCCTGCACCTTTGGCTCAAAGAACAAGCAGATGCGGCTAATCAAAATTGGCTTTATGCAGTATAAATCTGATAGACACCTGTTATTGACCGATCTCGAGCAGAACCAACCAATAAAGTGGTTATTTTCTTTTCAAGCATTAATTGCTCAGCATAGCCTACAAATTCATTATCATCAATAATAACCGGGTTAACAGTCATGATTTCGGCTATGGTCAAGGTTGATGTATCCGGATGTTTAAGTAATGCCCGGCGAAGGTCACCATCCGTTACAACCCCGCTTATCCGGGATGCATCACCTACCATAACCATACCTAACCTGCCTTCAGACATCCGCAGCAACAGATCCATAAACGAAGCTTCTTCATTTATAAAAGGCAGCTTGTCGGTTCGCATCAGGTCTCTAACTTTTACAAGCAGTTTTCGTCCAAGACTTCCCCCGGGATGGAAACGGGCAAAATCATGCTGCTGAAAATTGCGCGATTCCATTAGCGCTATGGCCAAAGCATCGCCCATAACCAGTGCCGCTGTGGTTGATGAGGTAGGTGCCAGTTCAAGCGGACAAGCCTCCCGTTCAATTTTTATATTAAGATGATAGCTACAGTTTTTGGCAACGGTTGATGCCGGATTACCGGTTATGGCAATCATGACATTCTTATTCCACTTTAAATATGGAATGAGCTTCAGTACTTCATCAGTTTCGCCCGAATAGGAAATCAGCAAAACAACGTCAGTAGAACTTACCATGCCCAAATCGCCGTGAAAAGCCTCGCCCGGGTGTAAAAAGAAACTTGGTGTACCTGTGCTGGACAGCGTAGCCGCGATCTTTTTGCCGATAAGTCCAGATTTGCCAATGCCAATAACAACCAGTTTACCTGTTGATTTAAGGATAACATCAACCACCTTTGGAAATTCGTCGTCAATTAAACCGGCCACATGTTGCAGCGATTCTATCTCAATATCAAAAACCCTTTTTGCTATATCTTTCATAGATCCCGACACTCGTACAAAAACTTACCCAACCAACGGCGCTAAAACTTTATCCAGATCATGCAGTTTAACCATGTTAGGGCCATCGCTCAAGGCATTGTCAGGATCGGGATGCGTTTCTAAAAAGTAGCC
>Ga0163162_10003184_pt1 | contig 15699 bp, 9 predicted proteins | sample S55metaG_FD_115310 | JGI IMG/M metagenome (GOLD analysis project Ga0163162, IMG submission 115310) | Switchgrass rhizosphere microbial communities from Kellogg Biological Station, Michigan, USA - S5-5 metaG | ecosystem: Host-associated > Plants > Roots > Rhizosphere > Soil | place: USA: Michigan...
CAATATTATTCGCAGGTATCGCGAACGCCGCCTTGTTAATCCAGTTCGTGATGCTTTGGTTGGCCGGATAGAGCGGTTGTCCCGAAATCCAGTCTGCGCGGCCGTTGCCCTCCAGGTTGGAAAAATTCGTGCCCATGGGATCGGCCCCGGGGGCTATAACCGTCATGAAAGGCCCGCCCTGGAAGAGCATCACGCCGGAAAGCTGCCACCCGCCGACGATAGGATCCATCCATTTGCGCCCCTTCAGGAACATTCCCCTACTGCCGAAGGGAAGCTCATAAAGGAATGTGCTCAATACACGATTGCGGTGCGTGAATGCGACATTGCCGTAATCGGTGTTTAAGTTGTAAGGGTCGGTAACGGTACCACCGGCTTGGGTGGCGAATGCCGTCGGATTGAACCCTTGTCCGTTGGCGAGGTTCCTGGCGAAAGAGTAGCTGGCGGAGAACTGGAGACCGTGCGACATGCGCTTGTTTGCCGCAACCGTGAAGGCGTTATAGTTGCTGCGTGCGCCCGTCGATTCCTGCGAAATGCGGGCGAACAGCGGGAACGGGGCTCCCAATTTGGCTGCGGCAAAGCCCGCTGTGTTCGGTGGAAGCTGGTTCAAATTCTGCGTGTATCCCAGGTTCGTGCCGTGGTTGCCATCGTAGGAAACGCGCAGGCCGGTGCTGAAGCCGAGGTCGCGTTCTACCGTGAAGTTCCACTGCTGGACGTACGGATCGCGATAATTCAAATCCGCCGAGAGACGGAAGTTCTGCGTGCCAGGCTGCGCCAGGCTTGCGGGATAAGGATAGGGGAAGGTCAGCGCCGGGTGTCCATTGGCAATCGAGTTGGTGAAGGTTCCCACGTCACTGGCGGAAACCGCCCAGCCGGCGCTGGTCAGCGTGCCGAGCATTGTTTCGATAAACCGGCCATAGCCGCCCCGAATGACGGTCTTGCCGTCGGCCGTCGCACGCCAGGCGAATCCTATCCGCGGAGCGAAGCTGGTCTTTTGTGAAGTGTGCAACTGTTGCGGAATGCCCGCCTGCGTCGCGGTGATGATGGGAGTGGGAGCAATGGTCGCGGCAAACAGCGGGTGCGTCAGTCCGAATCCCGCATCTGGAACCGCAACCGCCCCCCGCACCGGGACGCCGTTGATGATCGAGTACTTATCGGGAAGGAAAACCGCGATGTTGTTCAAGCCATCGGTGAAGGGCGGATGATATTCCCAGCGAATTCCATAGTTGATGGTCAACCGCGGAGTGATCTTCCAATCGTCTTGCGCATAGGTTGCCCAGTGAATGGAGTGCCCGTTGGAATCCGGCGAATTGACCAGCCCGATGCCAGTGGTATCCGGGACACCCAGTAAGAATGCGGCATATGGATTACCGATGAGGGAATTCGAAACGGACCCATTGAAAGTGTATTTGCCCGCCCGGTCGGCAGCAAACACGTTGCTGAAATAGGCCGAAAGCCTGCGGACGTCGCCACCAACCTTTAAGGTGTGGGCGCCACGATTCCACGTCAGATTGTCCAATAATTGCACGGTCTTCGACCGGCTAACCGAGGAGCTTGCCGTGGCCGTTGTTTGGAATCCGGTAACCGTAAAGGTGGGGGTCGCGTTTCCGGCCGGCGGATCCGGCAAGGGCACGCCGATCTTACTGACGATGTCCTTCGCATTGACGTCGGTGGTGGTTATGATGCGCACGTCGCTAACGCCGAGGCGCAGTTCGTTGACTACGTGCGGCGTGATGACGAAGTTATGCGCTGCCGTCACCGAGTAATCCCGCTCAGGCGCATGCGACACCCCGTCGACCGGGACTACCGCCTGGGCGCTGGTGGGCGGATTATCGACGGCCCTGTCCTTATATGTGCCCCGTATAAACATTGTTTGGCGGGAGCTAAGCGTGTGATCCATCCGCACATCGCCCTGGTTGCTGCTGATAGGCGTCGGAAGGTTAATCGAATAATTGTTGGCAATTGCGTTCGCTGGACCCGTATTGGGCAGCGGGAAAAGATACTTCAAGGCGGCAAGCGAGACCGGCGATATGCGGCTCATCGGAATCTGGTTCCCCTGGAAAGGGAGGCCGGAAAGCGGATCCTTGATGGCTCCCGAATAGACGGATAGATCGCCGTTGCGCAGAGCAAGCGATGGAACACTCTGATTGATAAACTGCTGGCGCGGCAATTGCAAACCCTCATAGCTGGCGAAGAAAAAGGTCTTGTCTTTGATCACCGGCCCGCCGACGAACCCGCCGTAGTTGTTCATAATCGTCTTGCTCTTGGTAGCGCTAAACGGATTGCGGGCGTTCATCGCGGTGTTTTGCAGGTTTTCGAAAACGCCACCGTGCAACCCGTTGCTTCCGCTTTTTGAAACCGTGGTAATGTCACTGACGCCGCCGAATTCCGCGGCGTTGTTGATTTCACTCACGTGAATTTCGGCGATGGTGCCAAATGACGGAAACAACTCCGACGCAGCCGCATTGCTGCGAACACTCATGGTGCTGATGCCGTCGATGGTGATCGATAGCATGCTGGGCTTGGAGCCGGCTACCGAGATGCTTCCCGCGTTGTCTATTTGCACGCCGGCCTGGGTCGTCAGGGTCGAAATGGCGCTAGTGGAACCCAATGCCCGCGAGCCAATCGCTACCGGAAGATCCATCAATTCACGTCCTGTTTTCGTCTCCGCGATACTGGATACTTCCGTCGTGATGACTGCTTCCGTGGAAGCGGTCACGTTCACACTTTCCACCTGCGAAGCGATGCCCAAAGACCCGTCAACGCGTACCGTTTGTCGCGACAGCAGGCTCAGGTTGTTGACGTTTGAGACTTGAAATCCCGGCGCTTGCATGGTGATTTTATACGTTCCGGGGTCGATATTGATTAATACGTAGTTGCCTTCCTTGTCGGAAACCGTGGATCGGGTCGCGGACGTCCCGATATTTGTCAGCGTGATCACGCAATCGGGTACTACGCCACCCGAGGAATCGTGCACGGTTCCGACGAACGATCCGAATGTGGACTGCGCGACGGCGGCGGACACACACCAGAGAGCCATCATCGCCGCGGCCCAGAACATACTCAGTTTCCTGGTTTGCGTCAAACTTGCCAGTTCGGTTTTCTCAGATTGAAAACATTTGAAATATGTCATTTTCGATACAACCCACCCTTTCAAGCATGTTATTTGGGTCTGCATAACGCGCATCACCCAGGCACATAGGCAGACAGGTAGATCAGCGCACTTAACGGTGTGGTTGCCCGGACGATGGGCTAAAAGATATCGGCGGGTACAAAGCCGGATGCCCCCTGAAGACGGTCAGAGGAACAAAGAGTCTACCCAACCTAACATCAAACTAGTGGAGCGTCAATTCAAATTCGTTATCGCCCTAATAAGCGACACACTGGTTCTTGTGCCCATGCTCTTGGTGTCTGCATCCCCAAGGCAAGACGATTTTTACTTCCGACGGAAGAAAACTTGATCCCATTCCCAGGTTTCCCTGTATTATGAGGCTTGGCCTGACTTGTCCACGATGCTGCGCGTTCCGCCAGTCCGGAGCGCGTGGTCGGGTCGTTCTTTGTGAGACTTCCCACATGCAAAGGGGTACACTTAATGCCAAGACTTCGACACGGAGCATGCGTCACAAGCATCCTTTTTCTGGCCGGAAACACATTCGCACAGGCTCCAAATTCCAGCGAATGGAATCCGAAAGCGGCTGCAGCCTATCTTGACCAGCGACTCACGTGGTGGATGAACTGGCCCAAGTCCGCACGCGATCACGGAACGTTTTGTATCTCCTGCCACACGGCCGCGCCCTATGGGCTGGGCCGTCCGGCGCTGCGCAAGGCGCTGGCGGAGGAATCCGCTTCACCGACGGAACAAAAGTTGCTGGATAACGTCATCAAGCGCGTTCGAATGTGGAAAGAAGTCGAACCATTCTATGCCGATCAGACTTCGGGGCTTCCCAAGACATCGGAATCGCGCGGAACCGAATCGATCCTGGACGCACTGATCCTGGTCTGGAACGATCACCCTTCCGGCAAGCTGAGTCCCGACACTCGCCTGGCTCTTGACAATATGCGCGCGCTGCAACTGAAGTCCGGCGAGATGAGCGGCGCGTGGGCCTGGCTGCAGTTTCACAACGCACCCTGGGAGGGCGACTCGCAATTCTACGGGACAGCGCTTGCCGCGATCGCCATCGGCTCCGCACCGGAAGACTATAAATCCGAGCCTGAAGTTCAGGCCAGCCTCAAGTTGCTGCGGGCCTATCTTCAGAAGGGTATGGACGCGCAAACTCCCGTGGATCGCGTGGTGTTGCTGTGGGCGTCCGCAAAGATTCCTGGGCTTCTCACGGAAACTCAGCAGAAGATGATTGTCGGCCAAACTTTGGCGAAACAGCAGGATGACGGCGGCTTCAGCATGGCTTCACTGGTAGCCGCCTGGAAGCGCAAGGACAATACCCCGCTCGACGCCAATAGCGATGGCTATGCCACGGGCTTGGTCGCTTTCGCTCTGGAGCAGGTCGGAGCGTCTCAGGCTCAAGCGGCATTGAAACGCGCCATCACGTGGCTTGGTCAGAATCAGGACCAGAAAGACGGCCGCTGGCCGGCTTCTTCGCTGAATAAGCAGCGGGAGTTGTCGTCGGATCCAGGACTGTTTATGAGCGATGCGGCGACTGCTTACGCGGTGCTGGCGCTTGAAAACGCGAAGTGACAACGATTCGCCCAAACTATTACGAATAGCCTCCAGTGGGGGTTACGCGCCCGTCAGCAACAGAACCTGGCGCTGGAAATGAAAAAAACATTTCCGATTTTATGCGATTGCGGGTAATCTAAAGGTACTGCGACCCCGTTGTCCCCTCCTTCGCAGGATTTCCAAGCTTTAGAAATGAGTGAGACCATGCGTATCGCTGGCAGATCAAGCTTAATCCAGTTGCTCGGTTGCGGTGCACTTTTGGTGGGCAGCTGCCACGCAGCCGACCTTCACAACCAACCGGTTCCGGGCTCCGTCCCCTTTGTCATTGAATCCAGTGAAAACGTCAGCCAGCGCTTCCCGGGCGCTCCGCGGCTGCAATCCTTCGCTTGGGCGCAGTGGGATGGCAAGTGGATCTTTATCGCCGGCCGTACTTCCGGTTATCACGGCGTAGGCGGCAAGGAAGCCGACTTCCCGCGTGCGGCCGCCAACACCAAAATATGGGTGGTCGACCCGTCAGGTCCGGGTCCGGCGCGAACCTTCAGCTTCCCCGTGCCGGACTTGCCCGATTCACTGGGCGCGGTAAAGGACCAGTGGATGTCGAGCAATCCGCTATTTTTCCAGGATAAGGACACGCTGTATCTTGCGGGCGGCTACGGGCAGACCTCGGCAGGCGACTGGGTCACGTATCCTATTCTTTCCTCGGTTGATTTGCCTTCCCTGGTGGCGGGCGTAATGAAGGGACGCGACTCATTTTCTAACTCGGTCGCATCCGTGACGAGTCCCCTAGTCCAGAGTACTGGCGGGGACTTGTTGAAACTGGATGATGGCATGTTTTATATCGTAGGCGGTCATGTATTCACAGGCACGTATCGCGAGTTTGAAACCGCCAACGAAAAAAATACACCGAAGGTTTCACAGACGTATCTCGGAGAGATACGCAAATTGAACGTAAAGCGCGACGGGCAAGGGCGCCTTGCGGTGTCACTAGTGGAGCGCTTCCAGGACCCGGAATTCGCGCGCCGCGATTTGAATGCCGGGTTCACCATCTTGCCTGACGGCCATTCGCTGGGGGCTGCCGCCTATGGCGGCGTGTTTACCCGAGACCAGCTCGCCTTCGTCAAGCCAATCTATTGGAGCCGCGGTGAAGCTCCCAAAATAGATGACGGATTCGAACAAAAAATGAGTGCGTATGCATGCGCTAAACTTCTGCTTTTCGACCCGGATTCGCGGACTATGTACACCACCTTTTTCGGCGGCATCAGCCGCTGGACGTGGGACTATGCGAAAAGCCACTTCGACTTAGCACCTCGCAAGGGCGACAAGTCCGAGCCTTCGTACTTCGACGGGTTGGCATGGATCGATCACATCACAACACTGATTCGGAGCCCGCACCAGACGGTAGAAGCCGTTCAACCGTCCAGCCGGCTGGCGGCTTATTTGGGTACGAACGCTGCATTTCTCCCAGTGGGGCTCAAGAGAATCCGCGACGATGCCGACGTGTTCGACGTTCAGCCACTTCGTGGCAAGCGGGTACTGGCGGGATATCTGTATGGCGGAATTCGCGCCTTCCCGCGCGAGTTTCCCTATCTCGACGATTCACCGCTATACAATGCGGGCAACGTACCCACCATGACCAGCGACATGATCATCGCGGTCTATATTACGGTGCCGCCAGCGAACTAGCCGCTTCCGCCACCAGAGCGGCGCGCACCAGCTCCACGGGGCGGCCGGCGTCAACTCGCGGGAAACTCTCGCATGCCCGCGCAATGAATCCCGTCATGTTGGCAACCGCGAAACTGATACCGTGCAAATTGCGTTCGCGAGGCAGACCCGGAAGCGAGCGTGGGTAGCCCGAAGCATAGAACACGATTCCGCCGTCGACCGGCTCACAGCGATAGCGGTTTCGCGGGCAATCCCAATCCAGGCCCACGCTGAAAATCCCAGGCAGACTGCCGGGGAAACAGGGTTGCCCCTCGGCCTCCCGCGCGGCCACCAGCAGAACACCCTCGCGATGCGCCCGTGCGATCACTGCTTCAAAGCGCGCCGCGTGATCCGAGTTGCGGGTGCCCAGGCTTAAGTTGACGACATCCATCCGCTGATCGATGGCCCATTCGATTGCTTGAATCAGACGGTCGATATGGGTACGCAAGGTGGAGTGAAATAGCTTGACTGCGAAGTACTCTGGCTCGCGCGCCTTCTCTTGAATCGCGGCCATGACGGCCGTGCCATGTCCCAGGACGTCGGAATAAGAGTCGGGTTCGATCTCGCCGCCTTCGCCGATCGAGACGCCGCCGGCAATGCCATTGATGTGCGGGTGACGCGGGTTCACGCCGCTATCGATGACGGCGACGCGTACGTTTCGCCCCTCCTGCAAGGGGAACAGAAGACTGTGGTCTTCGTCAAATTTCGAGGGCGCCTGCAAAGTCATAGGATATTTTCGCCTTGCCACCCTCCAGGGTGATGACCGCATCGGCAATTTCAGCAAGTGCGGGACGATGCGTGATGACAATAAGTGTGCAGCCCGGCAGCGCCGTTCTGAGATTGGCCGCGAGCAGCCTCTCGTTATGCGCATCCAACGCGGAAGTGGGCTCGTCGAGAATCAGCACGCGCGGACGGCGCAGAAACGCACGGGCCAGGGCGATCCGCTGGCGTTCGCCGGCCGACATCGCAAGCCCGCGTTCTCCGGTCGTCGTCTGGTACCCTTCGGGCAACCGTGCAATCAGTTCGTCTAGTCCGGCTGCGCTGCCGGCTTCCTCTATCTCCTGCTGGGTGGCCTCGGGAAACGCATAAGCAATATTTTCCGCAATGCTGACGTTGAACAGGTAAGGCGACTGGTCCACCAAAATTACCTGCTTCCGCAGATCCTCGAGCGATACCGAGCGCAGATCGCGCCCATCGATCAGAATTCTTCCCTGGTCGGGGTCCAGATAGCGCACCAGGAGATCGGCCAGAGTCGATTTGCCGATGCCGCTCGGGCCCAGAATCGCGCAGAAGGTCCCAGCGGGGATTTCGAGTGAGACGTCGTCCAACACCGGCGCACGGTCGTAGCGCAGGGAAACGTTTTCGATGCGGATGGAGTCGCGAAAGAGCGGCAGCGGAGATGCGTCCGCAGCATCCATGACGTCAGGAGCCGTATCGAAAAGTTCGAAGATGCGGCCCAGCGACACGCGCGCTGAAGCCAAACTCGAGCTCAGACCCATGAGATTTTGCACGGGGGACATGAGACGCGTATGATATGCCATGAATGCGACTAGGGTCCCGATAGACATCGCTCCATGCATGATGAGCCAGCCGCCGTAGAGAAACACGACGGAGATGGCAGCGGTGAGGATGGTTCCCGGCAATGCGCCGGTAAGGAAAGATGCGATCTGCACATCCAGCATGGTTGAGACGAAGGCATCATTGCGTTCCTTGAAGCGCCGCGCCTCGTGTTCGTTGGCCCGCAGGGAGACGATGACTCGCATGCCCAGGATGGTTTCGACGAACAGGCTGCCCAAGTCGGCGCTTCGTTCACGCAGAAGCTTGGTGAGTGCGGTGAGCTTCTGTTGATAATGCAGGAACGTGTAAAGACAAAAAGGGATCAGGATTACGCTCACCAGGAACAGGCGCCAGTTCAGCCATACCATCATGGCCACGCTGCCCACGAAGAACACGACATTGCTCAGCACCGACAGGAGCGTGTCCGCGGAGACGCGTTGCACTTCACCGATGTCATTGTTGAGCCGTGACATCAGGTCGCCCAAGCGGTATTGGGCGTAGAAACGCGGAGATAACTTTTGCAAGTGCCGGAACAGCGCCAGACGCATGTCGAACAGCATCGAGGCTGACACCGTGACGTAGCGATAACTCGAAAGTATGTTCAGCGCAAACCCGAGCACGGTCACGACAAACATGAGGCCCGCAATCTGCACCAGCGCCCGCATGTCATGCTTCAATAGGGCGCGGTCGATCAGGAGTTTAGAGATGAGAGGCTGGACCAGACTGAGTGCCGTGGCGACCAGGCTGACCACCAGCACCAGCACCAGCCGCCGCGTGTAGGGGCGCAGATAGACCCAAAGCCGGCGGTAGTCCCGCCACTGGGCCACTGCACCCGGAGATTCCATCGAGTTTCTATTTCCCTGCCAGCACGATCAGATTCGTGGTCGTATCTTTGTTCAGATAGAGAAGTTTAGTCGACTGCAGCGTGTCGGCATCGAAGAACTCGATGGTCGAACCTGCGCCATACAAATAGAGTTTCTTGCCGTCACTGCTCATACCGAGCCGAAAGCTGATGCGGGCCGGCACCGGGACTTTCTTGATGACGGAATGGCTCGCGATATCCCACACCCACCATTCCGCTTCCCGGTTCCCCCCGGTGCGCTCGATCATGAGCGAATATCCCTTCTTGCGATCCGGCGTCAGAGCGAATCCAACCATCGGGAATGCAGGGCCGATGGGCTCGTAGTCCACCTTATGAGTGGATAAATCGATTTTGGCCAAGCCCAGCGTTTCTTTGTGAACGATAGGATCCACCGAGGTGAAGACAGTCGTCACCACAGCGGGGTCATCGTTCGGGTCGTCGCTGGCGGCCAAGCGGTAGGGTGAGGCGCCAGGATACTCGGGTTTGGCTAAGGCGATGCGGTCGACTTCCTTCATCGTGGCCAATTCAAACACCACGATGTCATCGTCGAAAACATATAGCAGTTTGCCATCGGGCGAAATCTTATAGGTGGCGGCAAAGCCAAATCCCTGGTCGTAGCCTTTCGGGAAAGGAATTGACTTTGCGATTTTCTTGTCCTGCAGATCGATCGTCACAAACTCGGGCGGGTCGGTCCGATACTGATCGATTTCCTTTACAGTAAGCGACATGGTGGCGTACAAATAGCGACCCGCGGGATCCACAGCCAAGCCGGAAAAACTTCGTCCACCGGCCCCACGTGGCATACGTGGAGAGCTTTTTCCATCCGAGAGAGGAAAACTACCGATGACTTGCCGGCTCGCCAGATCCACCGTCTCTACCTGCATTTGGGTAGTCACGATATGAAGCTTGGTTTTATCCGCCGAGAGCACGGTGGTTCTGGGGATTCCTCCCACCGGAATTTCACCGACAACGTCGCCTGTGTTCTCGTTAATGACGAGCAGCTTGTGATCGATCGTCCCCACGTACATGAGGCCTTTCAAGCTGGTCGCTGTCTGCGCGGTCAAGAGCGCAGAGAACGCGCTGGTCAATAACAGCAAGGCCGGGAGGCCCCGGTGCGGGCACAGATATTTCATTCTTGGCTCCTCTTTCTTAGCTGCTCGTTACGGATAGACTACGTCGACGTTGCGCCAGTCGTTGGCCGCCGCGTTACATTTGGAAGTCCAATCCGGATTGTTGCTGACGTGATCCGGCACCTGCGCCGGCCATGCGCAGCCGAGATAACAATCGAAAAGGTCGCGTTCGACAGGAGCGCACAGCCCAGCAGTCCCGCCGGAGACATCCACTTCCCAGCCGGGGTTGAAGGCGATCGTGCACCCCAGTGGATAGTAGACGCGCCCATGTTTCTTGCTTTTTTGCTGAAGAGCTTCGACATCGCCGGTTTCGGCCATTCTGGTCTCCGCCAACTTGCGAGCTTTACGATTCAGTGGTTGTAAAGAGTTCATGATCTTCCTTGTGGGCGTTGCTTGGTTAGACGTTCCATGGTTTCGGGTTTCGGCTGGCATAGGAACCAAGCCTAATTGTCGTCAAAGCGCTCTAGAAACTTCGGATTCTCGATGCTGATTTCCCCGTATATACGGAGGCACAGATCGATCCATCCACGGATTCTGTCGCATTGGTTCAGATTGGAGGCCGCCGTCTCTCCGTGGTTGATGTAGGACTCGTGATAGCACCCGCCGGCGCACACCGGCCGGACCCAGCAGGTGTGGCAATCGGGCCGGGCTCCAATGTGATGGTTTTCGAGAAATTCGCGGCGAGTTTCGTGATCGATACCGCCATTCATTACATTCCCCATCTGCGCGACTGGCGAATCGACGAAGCGGTGACAGGCGGCGATGTCACCTGTGGTGCCCACCCCCAAGAGACCCAGTCCAGCTCCGCACGTGTAGGCTTTGCTGATACCTAAATGCACTTCCTTAATTGTGTCGCTGACGTTCGTGAAGTAGTGCCGGCCGCCTTTGATGGCGTAGTCGCGGTATTCCCATGCCAACTCGGCGAACTCGTCGAGTACTTGATCCATCTTGGTGCCATTGATGTGATACAGGCGATCTGGATTGGCAGTGGCCGGAGAGAATCCGACACCCTGGAAACCGAATTCCTGGGTGAGATGATCGTAGATGCGGCGCACCTCCCGGACGCCGTTGCTCAAGGTGACACGCGCCCCGATGGAATTAGTCCGGTGACGAGCCAGCAGCATTTTGATCTTGGGAGCAATCACGTCGTAGCTTCCCTTGCCGCTATGGAAGACACGCATGCGGTCGTGCAATTCCTTATCGCCGTCAATGCTGACGGTAACGCCGATGCGGTGTTCGGCGAGAAAGTCAGCGATCTCCTCGGTCAGGAGCGTGGCGTTGGTGGTCAGGCTGAAATCTACGGTCTTGCCAGCCTCCCCGGCTTTGTAGGTCGCGTACTCAACGCTCGACTGCATCAGGCCAAAATTCAACAAGGTTTCCCCGCCGAAAAAGGTCACATGCAGCTGGGAGCGGCCTCCGGATTCGGAGACGAGCGTATCGATAGCCGCCTGCGCCACCGCGTCGCTCATATATTTCGGTTTGTTCTTGGTCTGGGCGATTTTGTCGTCGCTGTACTCGTAGCAGTAGCCGCACGCCAGATTGCACTGATTGGTTGTGTTCAGGACAATCCGCTGGAGGGGAAACTTTTCCTCGGGCAGGCTAGGAAAGGTCTTCTTGGGTCGGCCGGACGAGACGACGTCAAATTCTTCCATCTCGTCGAGCGTGGTTTCAACATCCTCCAGCGCGTAGCCACGCCCGAGTACCGCCGCGGTCAGTTCCTCGCGGGAGAGCGGGCAATTTTCGAGAAGATCGAAGATCTCCTGCGAAAGTCCGCTGAGTCCGAAGACCGCACCGCTGGGCACCAGGTACAAGAAGCGCTTGCCTGCGGCTTCAAACCGATGGTGCTCGGCGGGATGGTACGCCATCGAGGCTGCTTCGGTAGCCGTCACTGTGCCACCTCAGGCTGATCGTAGATAGAGTAATTCGGTACCGTCACGACCAAGTAGGATTTCGCTTTCAGCTCGGTTCCGTCCGCCGTCTTGTAGGTTGCCGCCACCCACACATCGCCGTAATTGTTGACGGGGAAATTATTGGCCTGTTTCTTGCGTTGTAGGTTGGGTCCTTCGACATTGGGCGTAAAGAGACCAGCGTCGTCCAGGGAGCCGACAAATTTCACATCGTCGTCCGTGGGCGTCGAAATAAACTCCTCCAGCCCCCAGTGTGGGGAGACAGGTCCCAGAGAGACATCGTCATCGGTGTGCGGTTTCCCGTCGGGGCCGGCGGCGTAAGCGATCGCCTCGAACTGCGCATACTCCTTGGGATATTTCACGCCGCCCAGGCGCGACATCTTCGCCTCCGGAAGGACCTCGATATAGGCCACCTTGTCGTACACCGCGAGCGCCTCTTTTACGGAAGCCCGCCCCACTGCCAGATCGTGCATCCCTACCGGCAGTCCCTTGGCGACATCTACTTCAACCGTGACCAGGCCGGGCGTAGCGCTGACGATTTTCGTTACCGCAACCCCGCGGCCCAAATCGATATCGGCAGCTTTCAGGCCGGCAGGGAGACTCCCGCCGAAGATTTTGAGCGTGGCCTTGGAGGGCGACTGCAAAGCAGAAAGATCGGTGCCGAGCACCACCGTCTCGCTTCCGGACCGCACCAAATGGACATCGATGCCGAGTTCGCCGAAGCCGTTCCAGAACCAGCGTCCGTCCATGCTGTTGCCATCGCGCGAAACCATCATGGCTTCCCTCCATTCGGTGGGAATCGAGGTGGCGGTAATGGCGTGCGTGGTAGCCGTCTCCGACGGCGGCTGAACCCGTCCGCGCCAGTTGTAGCCGGTATACACGATGCTTTTCCCTGCAGCTTTAACCGTCGCGCCGCTCGTGACGTAGCTAAACTGCACGCTGGTCGCAAACTGATCGTCCGCGGCGCCTGGAGTGATCACCACCTGCCCGTAAAGTTTGCCTTTGCCTGGCTGATACCCGCTCAGCAGCCAGGTACCGGCGAGCTTTTGGGGCCGCATGGCAGCTCGCCAGGCAGTCCATTCGGGCGTCAGTAAAGGCTGTGCACTTGCCAGATAATCAAGCGCCAAGTCCACCGGATATTTCGCGTGGGCCGGAGGGATGGAAGCTTTAGGGTATTCCATCGCAATTCCACCCGCGGGGTTCACCGTCGGCCTCGCCGGCGCGTCTATGTCCATCAATGCCTTAGGCTGCTGCGGACGGTAAATATTTGCGGCGCCGGGGAAAAGGCCTATGTGCATCGCCACCAGTTTTTCGTAATCGTCACGCGTACGCCGCTGTGCCAGCACGCGACCGACGCTATGGCAGTTATTGCAGGTCTTTTGCAACGCTGGGTTGGGCGTGTAGTCCTCTTGATCGCCCTCGGTGCGGTGTTCTGCTTCCCAGAAACCGGGCTTCATCTCTTCCGGAGCCAAGCCATTATTGCTGCTCAAATAGCGCAGAACATCCCGAACTTCGGATGGCGTTATCGAAAGCCCGTTAAGCCGGATCATGCGCTTGATAGCTTGTTCCCACACCTCGGGACTGGTCCGAATGTAGGAAAGCCGGCGCATCATGCCGTTGGAATCCCGTTGATGGCAGCCGCCACATTTTTGAATCGTGAGCTGGTCATCGATTGGAATTCCTTGCACTGGAGCGCTTTGCGCCAGTGTGTCTTGCGGCCACGACAGGGTGGCACAGAATGCCACTACAAGTGCAGCGCGCGTCACATCCAAATGAAATCGCATGAGTCAGAATCCCTTTTTTGCGGCAGTTAGAAACACGTCTGGTTAGATACGGTCACACGAGCTACGCACCACAGGGGCGATATGCTCCTGGGAACGAAGGCGACTGGGTGCGGCGTCTAGACTGGGACTTGAACTGCAGGCTCATGCGGACGTTGCTGAGCCACGACGGGAACTACAGAGGCTGATCCGAGACCGAAGATCTCGATAGAGGAAGGTAGCATGAACCTAGTCCAGAAGTCAACACCATTTGATGTACGATCGTCGGCTCCGGAAGAAGCACATTCAGTTGGTGCCGGCATCTACACCGTGTGAGACGAAGTGGCCACCTTCGTGGTTTGCGTGCTAGACAGCGATCGGAGTAGCGGCTCAAAAGCAGATCGCAGAGTTTTTTGCATCAGGCACCATTCCCGACCCCAATCAATATTTTGCAGGCGCATTTACAGGCCTGAGATTGTTCGAGAGTCCTGCCATATTACCGGACGGGCTAAACTTTCTACAAATTCAGCCGTAGCGATCTAGCGACAAGATAGGATCGACGGCCGGATGTCCGCCAGGCCCTTCATAATTCGTTTGAGATGCCGCCTCCGCTCATCAAAAATTAACCCGACTGCCGGGGCCTTCTAGAAGGGTTGATAAGGACAAGGCACCCAAATCGTAACCGGGACCAACAACTAGATTTAGTCGGCAAGATCTCTCGTGTGAAATGCTTCGGAAGCAATTTCGAACGGAGGTAATCGGACCTTGTCTTGAGCAGGACATTCGCGTTGTCCTTAGCTTTTACGCTGTGGCGGTCGCGACGAGCGGACCAAACATCGGGATGCTGGTATCGGCTGGTTCCGGCGCGAGAAAGGGAGTGCGAGCCAAGGCCTCCTGGCAGCGACGAATTGCGTGCTCGTACGTTTTGCTCGGATGATCAGAGTCGAAGCGCAGGATCTCCATCTCACAGTCGTAGTTCGGATCGTAATACGGTAACACTTCCTGTGGTCCATCCGTCAGCGGCGCTCCTCCTAAACGTCGCAGTATAGAAGAGGATGCATGACGCTTGGTAACTGTACTAACACCTAGCGCTCCCCCAAGCATGCGCGCCAGCGCATAGATCGTAACCACCATTCGAACGGCTTCACCGGTGCAGCGTAAATCTTCTGTGATCGCCCAACCACCCATTTCGACGTAATTGAAACCGAGACTCCTAGCTCTGGATATCTCACCGGCGACGGCGCGTTCCAATTGCAATTTCAATCTTTGGTTGGCGGTCAGTGGAGTTTGCGAAACGCCCAGCTGTGAAAATCCGACGCCGCTGGAGTGCGGCAAATATCTGGTACAAGCAACCACTTGGCCATCCTCATCCAATAAGATTAGGTGGAAGCTTTGATTGTCTGCTGGTTGGACGTGACGGCCGCTTACTGTAAGCTGATATTCCTGGATCGCCCCGTCGGCCAAATAGACCCGGCCCCGAAATCGCTGAGCCTCAGCGAGAAGACGGCTGTGTTCGCCAGCGTGCCACGAGACCGGAAATTCTTTTGGCACGGCACCATGCGAAGGCGCCAACAGAAGAGAACGCCTTAAACTCGGACGTTTGGATGACGTAAACAAATTCATTCTCACGCTCCTCGTACCGCTTGAGCGCCGCTGTATGGACGTTTCCGGTCTGCGAAACAATATTTGCTTCAAATGATGATTTTCATTCCGCGAACCAAAAACTACCGCCTAGCAATATCGTTGTTAGTAAATGGTACGGTGATGGTCGAACTCGATCAAGAGGAAGGCACCCTACTAAACCATTCCATGCACCCTAGGAGGTAACTACATCACTCTTTATTTGACAGGCGGCGTTGCTCTTCCTCCATTCACGCGCGATTCCGCCATTCAGACGCGATAAGTTGGACCTGTTCTTATGCCCGGATCGCGTCCAACGGCGGGACTTCTGCACAGCCCTAGTCCGGCATCTCCAGCGGACTGATAGCCACCATGTCTGAAAACGCTGCGAAAATCAAACCTTTTTTCTCTCCTCCGTTGCACGAAACCGCTGTTGCGGATACACTACGAACGACCGGAGCGGAAGACAGGGCTCTGCAGGGATGCAACC
>Ga0163162_10003188_pt1 | contig 15682 bp, 13 predicted proteins | sample S55metaG_FD_115310 | JGI IMG/M metagenome (GOLD analysis project Ga0163162, IMG submission 115310) | Switchgrass rhizosphere microbial communities from Kellogg Biological Station, Michigan, USA - S5-5 metaG | ecosystem: Host-associated > Plants > Roots > Rhizosphere > Soil | place: USA...
CCGATTAATTACCTCGAACCAGCTAAGATTAATTTCAGAGTAGAGAAAGCCCCGGCTCAACCGCTGGGGCTTTCTCATGTAAGTCCAATACATCCAATATCTTGCACGTAAGCCTCGCAAAATCAATATCTTGCGAGGGGTGTTCTTACGCAAGCCATTGGTTCCGGGGATTTTATCGCCAGAATACCAAAACAGTTTTTAGAGGGGGGAGGGCGAAACTGGAAAGCTATTTACAGCAAACCTAGTGGCGGGGTGTAACCGGAATACCCATTCCGCTTAGCTTGCTGCGGGCCTGCATGGCTTCGGGAGAGTTAGGGAAGCGCTGAATAAGAGAACGGAGTTCGCGAACTCCGGCGTCATTCTGCTTGAGGGAGATAAGGGCCTGTCCCTTGTGCAGGTGTGAGACGGGAACCTTGTTGTTGTCGGGATACTGCTCAAGAACGCGGTCGTAGTCCTTGATCGCGTCCTGATACTTGCCGCCGCGGTACGCGATCTCCGCCTGATAGTAGTAGGAATTTCCTGCAAGGGGATGGTCAGGGTAGAACTTGACGACGTCGGAGAACTCGGAGGAGGCGAGTTGGTATTTCGCCCCCATGTAGTCTCCGAGCGCGGTCTTGTAGAGATCGTCGACTGGCGGTGCGGCGGGCGCAGGAGGTGGTGCGGCTTCCGTCATTGGGGTTCCGGCGGAAGGTTTACCCTTGCGGCCCGGTGCAGGAGCAACTGTGGGAGGCGGAGTGTTAGCGGGCGCAGCGTTGTCGGCAGGAGCGGATGCGCCACCAGCCGGCATATTCATATTCAGCGACTGTTGCTGGCTCTGAACGTCCTGCATGAGCTTTTCAAGACGACCGAGGCGGGCCTTAATCTCGTCGAGGGAATCATTGAGCGACTGAATCTGGCCGGAGACCTGGTCGACCTTGCCGTTCTGCGCTTCCTGGCGGGATTGGATCTGCTTCTGGAGAGATTCAACGTTCGAGGACATGCGGTTGACGGAGTCGGCGCTCTGCTGGACCAGATCCTTCATGACTCCCATGCGCTCGTCGTTGGATTGCTGGAGACGAGCGACGGCGTCCTGCAACTGCTGGACCTGGGTTTGCAACTGCACAATCTCTTTGGAGACGGCTAGAGCAGGTGAGGCCGGAAGAATAAGCACCGTAGCGATTGCTGCGGCGAGCGGAAGTCTTCGGAGTGCGTTCATGGCGGTTCTCTCAGTGGTGCTGCTTATTGGACGGTTCAGCCCTCGCGTCGTGTTCAATTAGAGCAGACGCGAGGGCCGTTACCTCAAGTGCTAAAGGAGTGCCTTTAGCAAGACGGCTACCGGTCCATGGAGAACTGGGCGCGGCGGTTCTGCTGCCAGCAGCTCTCGTTGGCCTCGGTGCAGAACTGCTTCTCCTTGCCGTAGCTGATGACGCGGATACGCGAGGCGTTGACGCCAGCGCTGACCAAAGCAGTCTTGGCGGCATTGGCACGGTTCTCGCCGAGGGCGAGGTTGTATTCAGCGGAGCCACGCTCGTCGCAATAGCCACCGATGACGAGCTTGATGCCGGTATGCGCATTGAGATACGTAGCTGCAGTGCGTGCGGAGCTCTGAGCATCGGGCCGCAGGTCGTAGCTGTCGTAATCGAAGAAGACGTCTTGTACGTTCTGATGGAAGGCAGCCTCGGAACCCATGTCACCGTTGTCGGCAGGAGCGGCGGGAGCCTGGGGCACGCGAACCGTGACGCGAACGTTGGCCTCAGTGGAGCCTCCGTCACCCTTGGCGACGAGGTGGAAGTTGGTGGAGGTGGAGGGTGAGACGGTCTGAGTCCCATTGGCCGGAACCTCGCCGATGCCGTCAATGGTGACGACGGTAGCGTTGGTGGTACGCCAGTTGAGTACGACGGACCCGCCCAGGTCGATAGTGGCAGGTTCGGCAGTCAGGTTCGCAGTGGGCGCAGCGACGGTAGCCGGCATGGGGCCAAGTGTTGCTGGATTAACCGGCTTATCCTTTTTGTGGCAGCCAGTGACGGTGCCGAGGGCGGCTGCAACGGCCACCATCATGAGGGCCTTGCGAAGACTTGCGTGCGAAACGTTCATCGAGATCTCTCCTGCTCCTGCTATATGTGCTTGTCGTTGAAACAAAATTTTTGTCTGCGATGGTTCAATTATCTCGCAGGATGCGGTGATTATTTCCAACTCCAGTTAGGCATATCTGCTCCTGGTCCGGTAAGCGAACGCCGTCCGGTTCCATCTGCAAGCATGGAGGAGATGCGCATACTGGAGGCGCGGCCGTCAGGCGAGTTGGCGAAGACGATGTGGCGGCCATCCGGCGACCAGGAAGGGAAGTCGCAGCGCCCGATGTCATGGGTAAGCTGGATCCAGCGCTTGGTGGCGACCTCCATGACGTAGATGTCCTGCCCGCCCGGGGCTCCGGGGCCGTACTTGCGGTCCCAAGCGAAGGCAAGGAACTGTCCGTTCGGAGACCATGAAGGCGACGTGGCGTAGCCGCCGTCAGTCATGCGGGTGACGGCGGAGCCATCGGCATCCATGATGTAAAGCTGCGGCAGGCCAGTCCGTCCACTGATCCACGCGATCTGGGAGCCAGTCTTGGGATTGAAGACAGGCGAGACGTCTGGGCCTCGGAAGCTGGTAACGCGCCGTGCGGCCCCGCCATTGGAGTCGGCGACATAGATCTCGGGGTCTCCGGAGCGCGAAGAAGAGAACGCCAGATCGTGGCCGTTGGGTGACCACGCAGGCGAAAGGTTAGTCCCTCCGGCCGATGGGAAGTTGACCATACGGTTGAGGAGGAGCGAGTACATGCGGATCTGGAAGCCTTCGCGACCGAGCGAGGAGAAGGCGACGCGTGAGTTGTCAGGCGCGATGCGCGGCGAGATGGAAACGGTCCCTAGATGAGTAATCTCGTGCTGATTGGCGCCATCGTAGTCCATGGCCCAGATCTCTTTGTCCCCGCCGGCGAGCTTGACGTAGTAAATCTTGGTCTCCGCGATGCCCGGGATGCCGCCCCCCAGGCGGAAGATGATCTCGTCGGCGAAGCGGTGGGCGATCTGACGGGCCATGTCCTCATTGGCGTCTTCGCTGTACTGTTTGGCGAGGACCTGGGGATACTGTGCATTCTTGGCGTCGAAGAGATAACCGGAGACGGTGAGACGGCCACTGGACGCTCCGAAGGCCCCGAAGGCGACCATCGCGGCCGAGGCGGGGGCGTTGGACCACTGCTGGAGGCTGATCTCTGCGGGGGCGCCTGGGGTGGTCTGCGGGAGGAGCGACTTCGAGACGATGTCAAAGATGCCAGCGTTGGCGAGGTCGTTGTAGAGAGTTGTGTCGAAGGTGTGCTTGAGTGGCGTGGTCTGCGGGTCAGGAGCTGAGACGGCCTTGAAGTCGGCGACAGCGATGCGGATGTTGGAGACGCCCGCCGAGGTCTCGGTCTTGAACCAGTCCTGGGCGCATAGCGTAGCGGCAGAGAGGAGCATCATTGCCGCGCAAAGGAAGAGTTTTGACAGGGGTCGAGCAGGACGATAAGTCATCACTTTTATCGTAGACGCAAAGTTGGCTGGATTGGGTGCTTCGTTGTGGGAATCAAAAGGTATACGGGCGCGGACTGAGCGCTATATTTCCGTTGCAATTCTAAGGTGTAAGCTTCTCGGAAAAAAGAAATGAGTGTGACGACGCCCATGAATCGACGTGAATTATTGAAGATGGCCGCGGCTTCGACGGCCTGTGGATTAACAACGTCTGTGGTTAAGGCTGAAGCTCAGGTCGCGAAGGCGACACGTGGAACCCCGTCTCCAAAGATTAAGGACATCAGCGTGATTGAGTGCGAACCGGCTGGGGTTCGACTGACGGTGGTGAAGATTACGACGGACCAGGATGGCTTGTATGGGTACGGCTGTGCGACGTTTACGCAACGCGCCGATCTGGTGAAGCCGGCGGTGGAGAAGTATCTGAAGCCGTTCCTCCTGGGGAAGACAACGGACCGCATCGAGGATATATGGCAGTCGTGTTACGACAGCTCGTACTGGAAGAACGGACCGGTGCTGAACAACGCGATTAGCGGAATTGACCAGGCACTGTGGGATATCAAGGGACGTCAGGCAGGGTTGCCTATTTATCAGCTCCTTGGCGGTAAAGTTCGCGAGGCAGTGGATACGTATGCCCATGCTGACGGGCCGGAGAACGCTGATGTCGTAGCTGCGGCGAAGAAGTACATGGACCAGGGGTTCCGCAATGTGCGGGTGCAGATTGGCGTGCCCGGAATGGCGGGATATGGTTCGGCTCGAGGCGCAGCGACGACAACTTACAAGCCGCTGCACGACAAGCCATTTTTTGAGCCTGCGGTTTATATGCGACGCGCGCTGAAGATGTTGGAGACCTGCCGGCAGGAACTGGGGCCAGATGTGAATCTGCTGCACGATGTGCATGAGCGCTTGTCGCCGAACCAGGCCGTCCAGTTCTGCAAAGAGGCGGAGAAGATCAACATGTTCTTCGTTGAGGACCCGCTGTCTCCGGAGGACATTGCTTACTTCAAGCAGATTCGAGAGAACTGCGCGACCCCGATTGCGATGGGAGAGCTGTTCAACTCGCCGCATGAGTGGCAGCCTCTGATTGAGGGGCGTCTGATCGACTACATTCGCTGCCACCTATCGCAGATGGGAGGACTGACACCGAGCCGGAAGATACAGATCATCGCGGAGAACTTCGGCGTGAAGACTGCATGGCACGGCCCGGGGGATGTCTCGCCAATTGGGCACATGGCGCAGGTGACGCTCGATATTGTGAGCCCCAACTTCGGGATTCAGGAGTATTCACCCTTCAACGAGCGGTCACGGGCGATTTTTTCAGGATGCCCGGAGATGAAGGATGGGTACTTGTGGGTGAACGAGACTCCGGGCTGGGGGATCGAGGTGGATGAGAAAGAGGCGCTGAAGGCCCCGTTTACGCCGGGAAGGAATGGGCTGAATGGCGGTTGGGGAGAGATTCGGCGGTTGGATGGAACGGTGATTAAGCAGTAGCGCCGCTTATGGCTGAGTGTAGTGGAAGGTGTACTCGACAGTGATGTGGTTACCGGCCGGCAGCGGGCCAAAGCCCTCGACGCGTTGCACTGCGCGAAGGGCTGACTGATCGAGTGTGGCAGAGCCGCTTCGCGTTTCCACTCGTGGATTGGAAGGTACGCCAGAGCGATCGATGTCGAAGACAATAATGACACTTTTACCAACGGAGGCGCGGGGATCGGCCTCTGCGGTGTACCAGTTCTGAGCGACAGTGCGGTTGACGATATTGACGTAGTAGGCGAAGCGCGCTCCAAAGGCGCGATCCTGCACCATTGCGGAGGCCGTTCCGTTTTTCAATTCCATCGTTGCCTGCGGAATTCGGATGCCTGCAGTTTCACCTGTAACCGCTTTGGTGGGCTGCGGCGGTGCGGGTTGCGGGTGCTTGGGTGGAGCAGGCGTGGGCTGCGGCACCTGCTTGAGGGGCTTGGCGGCCTTCTCCGGTATGGTGACTTCGTCGGGCTTGGGTGGAGGCTCGGTCTTTTCTTTCGTGGTGACGGGTGCGGGGCTGGGCGCTTCGGAGGTCAGGACACCGGTATCGAGTTCGCGCTGCTTGGGCGGAAGAGGAAGCGATGAGACCATCGTGGCCTGGATCGCCCCTGCGGTGGCGGCGTTCTCTCCCCAGTTCTGACCGCGATGGCTAAAGTAAGCGAGACCCGCCATGATGGCTGCAGCCGTAGCGTGGAGTATGAGCGAGCCAAAGAAGTTACCGCGCAAGTTTTCACCTGCGGGTTGCTCGTCCTGTATCCAGCGGGGATGGGTTGCCATGGGAGTTGTGCTTACTTCTCGACGGGGCGGGTAACGATACTGATGTTGGTGATGCCAGCCTGTTTGACGGCATCCATCACGGAGGCGAAGGCACCGAAGGGCACGCGCTCGTCGGCGCGGAGATAGATGATGCGCTTGGAAGGGTCTCCCGTAGTCTTGAGGCGCGCAGGAAGCTCATTGACGTTGATGGGCTTGTCCTGGAGGAAGACGTTCTGCTCGCGATCGATAGTCACGACCATGCGCTCCTCTGTGACCTGTTTGACGGAACGGGTCTTGGGAATGGCAACATCGATGCCGGACTGCAGCACTGGTGCTGTGAGCATGAAGATGAGAAGGAGGACGAGCACGACGTCGACAAGCGGAGTGATGTTGATCTCAGCAAGCGCGGTTTGCGTGCGTCCTTTGGTGGAGAAGGCCATGGCTAGAAGGCCCTCCGGCGCGGCGGCTCCTCGACGGGAGTGTAGGTCGTTGTGGTTGGGGGTTGTTGCGGAGGAGTAAGCATAGCGGCGTTCTCAATGGCGTTGAGCAACTCGCGTCCGAAGTCGTCCATGCGTGCGCCGAACTCGCGCAGGCGAGCGGTGAGTTGGTTGTAGCCGACGACGGCGGGGATAGCGACAACAAGGCCTGCCGCGGTGGTGATAAGAGCCTCGGAGATGCCGGGGGCGACAGCGCGAAGTGTAGCTGCTCCGGAAACACCGAGGCCGTGGAAGGCGTCGATGATTCCCCAGACGGTTCCGAAGAGCCCGATGAAGGGTGCGATGGCGGCGATGGTCGCCAGCCATGTCATTCGGGACTCCATTGTGGTGAGGGCTTCCGATGATGCGGTCGCGGCAGCTCGCTCCAGTGCGACGGGATTGCGCGGTAGACCGCGGCCTCCATTCTGGCGCTGGTACTCGTCGTGGATCTCATTGAATACGGAGACGAGTGGGCTGGGACGGAACTGGTCGGCGACTGCGGCGACCTCGCTTAAGCGGCTGGATTTGCGGAAGGCGCGAAGGAAGCGCTTGCTCTGCGTATCGGCTCGGCCGAAACTAGACCACTTGGAGAGCATGATGGTCCAGGAGAAGATGCTCGCTAACAGCAGGAGGATGAGAACAGTGAAGGCCACCGGTCCGCTGTTGTGGATCATTTCGGCAAAAGCGCTCGAACTGCTCGAGGGCGCGGAGGCGGCTTCTTCCTGGAAGAAGTGAAGAGCTAGGGCAAGGGTCCAGACCATTGTTATTTGTCCACCTGCGGGTAGTGTAAATCGTTGGACGCTGTGTAAAGGGCAGGTGGGAGCATCTGGAATGGTGCGGGGCTCTGGTTGGAATGATGCAAAGAAGATGGACGGTGTCTGGTTTTGCTATTCTCGCCGTACATGGTTCGTCTGAGGCCCTGAGATGCTGCTGGAGTTGCGCGCGGAAAACTATGCTGTGATCGACCGGGCGGTCGCGTCGTTTGGCCCGGGGCTAAACCTGATGACGGGCGAGACGGGCGCGGGCAAGTCAATCCTGATCGATGCTCTGGAGATGCTGCTGGGTGGCAAGGCTTCGTCCGATGTCGTTCGGCATGGTGAGGAGAAGGCGGTCGTTTCATGCGTCTTCGAGATGACACCAGGTGCAGAACGCGTCCTGGAAGCGAACGGAATCGATTGTGAAGGCGAAGAGGTTCTCCTGCGGCGAGAGATCGGAGCTAACAGCAAAGGTCGCGTCTTTGTGAATAACCAACCGGCAACGGTGGGAGTGCTGCGGCAGCTTGCGCCTGAGTTGGCATTGGTGCACTCGCAGGGCGAGACGCTGGGGTCGTTTGATCAGGCACAGCAGAGGATGTTGCTGGACCGTTTTGGTGAGATCGCTGGCGATTCTGTCGTCGAGGCTTACGCGACATGGAAGGCGACTACTGAAAAGTTGGGGGAATTGGAAGCCGACGAGCAGGATCGGCTGCGGATGGCGGATCTGTGGAGGTTTCAGGCGAAAGAGATCGACCAGGCAGGAGTGACGGTCGAGGACGAGGATGCGCAGCTTGAGGGTGAGAAACGGGTGCTTGCGAACTCCGAGCGACTGTACACGGCGGCGATGAGCGCGCATGAGCTGCTGTATGAAAGCGAGGGTTCCACGGAGTCAACCCTGGGGGCGGCGCTAAAGCATGTGGAAGAGCTGGCGCGGTTTGATACGCGGTTTGTGGGGCTGGCACAGCAATTGGCTGCGGCGAAGGCGACGGTAGAGGATGTCGACGCCGAGGTTCGGGAGTTTGCCGAGAATGTGAATGCGTCGCCGGGGCGACTGGAGGAGATTGAGGACAGGCTGGCAGCGCTGGACCGACTGAAGCGCAAGTATGGGCAAACTCTGGCAGACGTAATCGCGTTTGGAGCGGAGGCCTCGCGGAAACTGGCCGAGGTGGAGAATCGGGATGCGCTGTTGGTGGAGTTGAAGGCAAAGCAGGCACAAGATGCCGCGGCATACACCTTGATGGCTACGAAGCTGACCGAAGCTCGGAAGGATGCGGCGAAGCGGCTGGAAAAGCTGGCGGTAGCCCAGATTAACGATCTGGCGATGAGCACACGGTTTGAGGTAAAGGTGGCGGCCGGGAAAGAGCCGACGAATTGGACTGCACATGGGTGGGACACGGTGGAGTACAGGATTGCGACGAACGCGGGTGAGCCGTTGAAGCCGTTGGATGAGATCGCGTCGGGGGGCGAGATGTCGCGGGTGATGCTGGCTCTGAAGGTGACGGTGGAAGATGGCATTCAGGGCGCCGGGAAGAAAAAGAAGTCTCCTCTGCCTCGGACACTGGTATTTGACGAGATTGATATTGGCATCGGAGGCCGTGCCGCCGAGGCCGTGGGCAAGAAGCTAAAGACGCTCTCGCGAGGCCAGCAAGTGCTATGTATTACGCATCTTCCTCAGATTGCAGCGTTTGCAGATCAGCATTTCTTGATTGAAAAGACTGAGAAACGGGGCAGAACTCAGACGGAGATCCAGCGACTGGCCGACCCGGAGCGGGCAAGGGAGATTGCCCGGATGTTGAGCGGCGAGATGCTTACAGAGACCAGTCTGAAGCACGCTCAGCATCTACTGGCATCTAGCCGGTAAGTTATTGCTAGACATCGTCTGGCAGACTGTACCGAAGGTGCACATCTTCTCTAGCGCGGGATGCATCCGAAAGTTACATCAGGCCCATTGGAGGGCCTTCGCGATGACTACGACGACTCCCCAGAAGTGCGCGAAGGATGGCTGCAATTGCATGGCGGAGCAGGGAAGCAAATACTGTTCTACCCAGTGCGAGGATTCAAAGAAGTTTATGACGCTGCGATGTGGGTGTGGGCATCCCGCTTGCGCTGCTTAGAGTTGGCTTAAGAAGTGGCTGGCGCAGTGGATGTTTGTGGGTCTAAGTGTGTGATCAGAAAGGGTTCTGCGTGTCAAGGAGATATCGTCAGGGGTGCACCAGATGAGGTTCCCATTTTAGGGATTTCGTGTGCCGAACGCGATATACTGGATAGGTGACTACTACGACTCTTGATCATGCTGCTGTAACACAGAGCGGCCCTTCCACCACAACTAAGCGTGTCCTTCTTCTCAAGCCCCGCGGCTTCTGCGCCGGCGTGGTTCGGGCGATCGATATCGTCCGCATTGCACTTGAGACATTTGGCGCGCCGATCTACGTCCGCAAAGAGATTGTGCATAACAGCTATGTCGTCAACGACCTGGCGAAGAAGGGCGCGATCTTCGTAAACGAACTGGACGAGGTTCCGGAAGGTGCCCGAGTTATCTATTCGGCGCATGGAGTCTCGCCTGCTGTCCGGCAGCGCGCGAAGGATCGCGGTTTGAAGGTGATCGACGCAACCTGTCCGCTGGTAACCAAGGTGCATGTCGAGGCAATCAAGTTCGCGAAGCAAGGCTACTCACTGGTGCTGGTTGGACATCGTGACCACGAAGAGGTGGAGGGCACACAGGGCGAAGCTCCGGATGTGACCCAGGTGGTCTCGACGGTGCAAGAGGTCGAGGCGCTGGTGGTTCCGGACCCCGACAAGGTCGCGTACCTGACGCAGACGACGCTCTCGCTGGATGAAGCGAAGTACATGATCGATGCGCTGAAGAAGAAGTTCCCCAACATTGTTGGACCGCATGCGCAGGACATCTGCTATGCAACGGAGAACCGCCAGACCGCGGTGAAGAATGTCGCTCATGGTGCGGACGTTGTACTTGTAGTGGGTTCGCGGAACAGTTCGAACTCGAACCGGCTGGTGGAGGTTTCGCAGAACCTGGGGACGAACTCGTTCCTGATCGACAAGGCAGAGGATATCCAGTCAGAGTGGTTGGATGGTGTGGATACGGTGGCTGTGACCGCCGGCGCCTCGGCTCCAGAGGTTTTGGTTCAGGACGTTGTTGGTTATCTGCAAACGAAGGGTTATGGCTCGGTCGATGAAGTTGAGGTTATGCCCGAGAATGTGCGTTTCGGCTTGCCGCCGGAGATTGTTCAGGCCATTCAGTCAGCACCTGCGGTTTCCCGGTAGTTTTCCGGAATACGCGAATAACAAAGGCACAGCGAAAGAGTCAGTAGTAGATGAGCAAATATTCAGGTAATCCGCAGACGCTGAACCAGCCCACGCAGCCCCGCTTCGGCAGGCTGGACATGGGGTTGGACCAGGTCGTCGACGGAATCCGCCGTGCCAAGGATTGGCTGCTGGGGCAGCAGCACGAGGATGGCTACTGGTGCGGTGAACTCGAGGCAGACGTAATGCTCGAGGCGGATTACATCTTCATGCATACGCTGCTGGGAACCGGCGATCCGGGCAAGATGAAGCGTGCGGTGAATGAGATTCTGCGTCATCAGAACGAGGATGGCGGATGGAGCCTGTATCCGGGCGGTCCCTCGAACGTCAACTACGGCGTAAAGTCGTATCTCGCGTTGAAGCTGATGGGCTGGTCAAAGGATCATCCGGTGCTGGTAAAGGCTCGCGAGTGTGTCCTGGCTAGCGGCGGTGTCACCGAGTGCAATACCTTCACCAAGATGTATCTCTGTGCATTGGGACAGTACGACTACAACTCGGTGCCTGCGGTTCCGCCTGAAATCGTCCTGTTCCCGAACTGGTTTTACTTCAATATCTACGAAATCTCGTCATGGTCGCGCGGCATTCTGGTTCCACTCTCGATCATTTATGCGAAGAAGCCATTTAAGAAGCTGGCACCTGAGCAGGGAATCGACGAGTTATTTGTTGGCGGGCGACAGAATGCCAATCTTCATCTGCGCTGGGACTGGAAGAAGCCCGTCAGCTGGCGCAACTTCTTCCTTTTTACCGACAGGATGATTCACCTGTTTGAGCGCGTGCATATCCGCCCTCTGCGCAATCTTGCAATTCGTCGCGCGAAGGAGTGGATGCTGGAGCGGTTTGAAAAATCGGACGGACTGGGCGCGATCTATCCGGCGATGTTGAACTCAATTGTGGCGCTCCGGTGCCTGGACTACTCGCTCGATGACCCGCAGATGATTCGCGCGATGGACGAGTTCGAGAAACTCGGCATTGACTGCCCGGAAGGAACAGAGGACTACGCGGTGCCGACCTTCCGAATGCAGCCGTGCGTCCCACCGGTATGGGATACAGCACAGGCGATGTATGCGCTGGGCGAGGCGGGCGTGCGTCGCGATGACCCTCGCATGCTGAAAGCTGCGGACTGGATTCTCTCGAAGGAAGTCCGGATGAAGGGCGACTGGGCCGAGAAGGTCAAGAATGTCGAGCCCGGCGGGTGGTACTTCGAGTTTAACAATGAATTTTACCCGGATGTTGATGATACTGGGCAGGTTTTGATGGCGCTAAATTGCGTGGAGAATCCCCGGGAGCGCTACCAGTACGAGGTCTGTCAGCGTGCCATCAACTGGGTGTGGGCGATGCAGTGTAAGAACGGCGGTTGGGCGGCGTTCGACAAGGACAACACCAAGACAATCTTTCAGTACATTCCCTTTGCCGACCACAACGCAATGTTGGACCCACCAACAGTCGACATTACGGGGCGCATGCTGGAGATGCTGGCGCAGTACGGCTTCACCCGCAAAGATCCGCGAGTCGAGAAGGCCGTGCAGTTCATCCTTAAGGAACAGGAGTCGGACGGAAGCTGGTTCGGCCGATGGGGCGTGAACTATCTGTATGGAACGTTCCTGGTTCTCCGTGGCCTCGAAGCCATGGGAATGTGGAACCACGAACCAGCAATCCAGCAGGCAGCGGAGTGGATTCGCATGGTACAGAATGCCGACGGCGGCTGGGGCGAAACCTGCGGGACTTATGACGATCCTAACCAGCGTGGCATAGGACCGAGCACACCTTCGCAGACGGCATGGGCTGTCCTTGGACTGCTGGCGGCGGGTGATACAAGATCTGACTCGGTCGCCAAAGGCGTTCGCTGGTTGATCGAACGACAGCACAAGGATGGAAGCTGGGACGAACTTGTTCCCGGACGCAATGGCGAGAGCTACTACACAGGAACTGGATTCCCACGGGTGTTTTACCTCGGATACCACCTGTACAAGCAGTACTTCCCATTGCTGGCTTTGACGACATATGAAAGCGCGATGAAGCGCGAAGCGGCCGAATCGGCTGCGTAACAAACTTTTTTCTGGAGGAACCTCCGAATGGCAGTACCGGTCTCACAGGCCTGGACGGTCGCAACTTACGTATTGAAGCAGAAGCTCTCTGGGCGGAAGCGTTATCCGCTTGTGCTGATGCTCGAGCCACTCTTCCGCTGCAACCTTGCATGCGCTGGCTGCGGAAAGATCCAGTACCCGGCGCACATCCTGAAGACGGACCTCTCTCCGGAAGAATGCTTCAAAGCGGTAGAAGAGTGCGGCGCGCCGATGGTATCCATCCCCGGCGGTGAACCGCTGCTGCACCCGCAGATGCCCGAGATTGTTGCTGGCCTTGTAGCGCGCAAGAAGTACATCTACATGTGCACCAACGCTCTTCTTCTTAAGGAGAAGCTCCATCTCTTCAAGCCGTCGAAATATCTCTCGTTCTCCGTTCACGTAGATGGGGAGAAGGAGCATCACGACTTCTCCGTCTGTCGCGAGGGTGGTTACGATATTGCGATGGAGGGAATTCGCGCTGCAGTGGCCGCTGGCTTCCGCGTGACGACGAACACGACACTGTTCGACGGAGCGGACCCGAACAGCGTTCGGCGACACTTTGACCAGATGATGGAGGCCGGCGTGGAGAGCATGATGGTCTCGCCGGGCTACACGTATGACAAGGCTCCAGACCAGAACCACTTCTTGGGAAAGGCGAAGTCGCGACGATTGTTCCGCGCGATTCTCTCTAACCGAAATAAGTCGTGGGAGTTCAACACACATCCGCTGTTCTCAGAGTTCCTGATGGGCAAGCAGAACTTCGAGTGCACGCCATGGGGAATGCCAACGTTCTCGATCTTCGGCTGGCAGAAGCCCTGCTACCTATTGCAGGACGGCTATGCCGACACCTTCGAAGAGCTGATGGAGACGACCAACTGGGAGAACTACGGCGCGAAGAGCGGCAATCCGCAGTGCGCAAACTGCATGGTTCACTCCGGCCACGAGGCATCGGCTGTCGATTACAACTTCGGATCGCTGAAGGGTTTCCTGGTGACGGCGAAGAAGTACATGTTCCCGTCGACGTATCCGGACGCAGAGGCAGAGAAGTTGCTAAACGAGTGGAAGCCCGCGCATGCAATGCCGCTAGTGCAGATACAAGGCGCGGCCAACGATGAACTTCAGCCGGTCTCGGGAGACTAAGCACCATGGCAACAGAGCAGCAGGAGCATTTGAAGATAGAACAACTGCGCGAGCATAGCGCAGATGAACTCGAGACAATTGCGGGCCGTGAGAAGGAAGATCTCGAAGGTTGGATCCCGGGTTTGGCTAGCGAAGCTGAAATTCGCGAGGCGTTGGAAAAGGCGTTCGACTATCGTGGCGACGTGACCATCACGTTGAAGAACGGTGAGAAGGTGGAAGGCTACCTCTTCGATCGCCGTTCTGGTTCGTCACTCGGTGACTCCTTCGTGCGTGTGATCCCGACGACCGTAAAGACGAAAGTGAATGTGAAATACGCGGATATCGCCGCTCTCGCTTTTACAGGCCGCGATACTGCTGCGGGCAAGACCTTTGATGCCTGGGTGAAGAAGTACTGGGAGAAGAAGGCCGCTGGCGAAAAGAACATCCAGATTGAGCCGGAGAAACTGGACTAACAAGCTTTAGCAAGGGTTTCCTCTACAAGGGACGACAGACAGTGCGCGTATTCATCACGGGAGCGACAGGCTTCGTGGGCGCCCATGTGGCTCGGAGTTACGCCGCTGAGGGCGCTGTTTTGCGTCTGCTCACTCGCAAATCGAGCCGGCTTGATTCATTGGTGGGCCTCGATGCGGAAATAGTCGTCGGCGATCTGCGCGAACCGATGTCGCTAGGCTCTGCACTCGAAGGCTGCGATGCATTGGTGCATGTCGCGGCGGACTATAGGCTGTGGGTGCGTGATCCCAAAGAGATGTACGCGGCGAACGTAGATGGCACACGGGAACTTTTGCGCATAGCGCGCGAGAGGGGTGTTTCTCGCGTGGTGTACACGTCGAGCGTGGCGACGATGGGGTTCAAGTCGGACGGAACCATTGTGGATGAGGACACTCCAGTCTCGATTGACGACATGATCGGTCACTACAAGCGATCGAAGTTTCTCGGCGAGCAAGAGGCGATCAAGGCTGCTCGGGCAGGCCAGCATGTGATGATCCTGAATCCGACGACTCCGATAGGGCCGGGGGATGCGAAACCGACGCCGACAGGAAGGATCATCGTCGACTTCCTCAACAAGAGATTTCCTGCTTATGTGGATACAGGGCTGAACCTCGTAGATGTGGGAGAGGTTGCGCGAATGCATGTGGCGGCGCTGGACCGTGGAATACCGGGCGAGCGTTACATCCTGGGCGGAGAGAACCTGACACTGAAGCAAATCCTCGATCGTATGTCGGCGATTACGGGGCTGCCATCGCCGACGATGAAGGTGCCGCACGCCGTTGCGATGGGCTTCGCATTCTTCGATGAGACCATTACGGGTAAACTCCGCGGCAAGGAGCCGCGTGCAACAGTAGAGGCAGTCCGAATGGGGAAGAAGATGATGTTTGCCTTGTCGGTAAAGGCCGAGCGTGAGTTGGGGTTCAAGGTGTCGCCGGTTTATAACTCACTGCGAGCAGCGATCGACTGGTTCGTCGAGCATGGATACGCTCCTGAGTACAGCGGGCCAAAACTATGAGGATTGGCATCATCGCTGCATTACCCGGAGAGTTGAAGCCGCTGGTGCGTGGATGGGAGCGACAGCCAACAGGCGTGAAGGGTATATCGGTTTGGACTACTGTGCGCGGAGAAGATGAAGTAATCGCCGTGTGTGGTGGAATGGGCTCGGATGCGGCGCTACGGAGCTTTGCGGCCGCGGAGTTTATGGGGGCGCTTGACCTCGTGTTGTCGGTGGGCTGGGTAGGAGCTTTGGCGGACGAGGCAAGGACTGGGGAGTGTTATATTCCCTCCGAGATCATCGATGTGCAGACGGGCGAGCATTTTCTGTTGACCGAAGGAAACCGCAGACTTCGTCTAGTAACAACCGTGCGGGTTGCTGATGCCCTTGAGAAGAAGCGGCTTCGTGAGAGCTATGGTGCTGTGATGGTCGACATGGAAGCGGCTGCGGTTGCGAGGCTGGCTCAGATGCGCCAAATTCCGGTCTGCTGTTTCAAGGCGGTATCGGATGCGCCCGATGCGACACTGCCTGATTTGAACTCGTTTATCGATGCCCAGGGGCAGATGCAAATGACGCTCTTTATCGCACATGCAGCGATGCGCCCCAGGTTCTGGGGATCGCTGCTGGAGCTTGGGCGAAACAGTTCAGCTGGGGC
>Ga0163162_10003191_pt1 | contig 15680 bp, 13 predicted proteins | sample S55metaG_FD_115310 | JGI IMG/M metagenome (GOLD analysis project Ga0163162, IMG submission 115310) | Switchgrass rhizosphere microbial communities from Kellogg Biological Station, Michigan, USA - S5-5 metaG | ecosystem: Host-associated > Plants > Roots > Rhizosphere > Soil | place: USA...
ATCGAGGCCGCAAAAGCTCTCATGCTTGAAAAAAAGATCGGTTCGTTACAGGTGGGAAAATATGCAGACATGATCCTGATCGACAGAGATGTGCTTAATGTATCCGCCGAAGAAATGCAAGCTACCCATGTCCAATGGACCATGTTTGAAGGAAGGATCGTCTATAACGCATCTGAACGAAAAAGTTTTTAATTGTTTTGGCTGAGGTAAAACAAAACGTCTCCTTTCTTCCTAAACAGGTGATCAAGACTATATTTTCCCGCGCCTACTTTAACAAGAATGATGGCGAATAAGAAATAAGAAATCGTGAAGCCGCCATCGATAACAAAGTTCTCTCCCAGGTTTGCCACAAGAGTTGCTACCAGCATGGTAAACGCAATTACGGAAGCGGCTATCCTGGTAAAAAGACCCATAAATACAAACAATCCTCCACTCAATTCTGCGCCCTTCGCGATGAATGCCATTATAACGGGCATGGGAAAATGCAATTCTTTGCCGAACCAGTTTTCAAAAAACACCCTTTCTTGTGGGTGAAAAATGATATCTACCACAGAAGAATAGCTGGCCGTAAACATTCTATACCCAAGCCAGATCCTGATCAACAGGAGAAGAATGTTCCAGGCTTTTTTTTCGTTGTAGAATTTATTAGTCATATGGAGAAGATATTGCTTTACTGGTATCGCCTCAGTTATAGATTTTATAAATTCCGCTGAACCGTTAATATATCGATCCTGACATGTTCCAGGCAATTTCAAATATCTTTGAAAGAGATGAAATACTATTTTATTTTCACCATACTAACAGCCCTTAATTTGGAAGGACAGGCGCAACTAGACACGTCGTTGCTGACGACGAATATTTATGCTGCTGAAGACAGCATGCTTGCCATATCTAAACGCAAAGACTGGAGCAAGTATGCAGATTACATGCATCCTGTTGTTATCGAATTGTCAGGTGGGAGGGAAGGCTTTATTAAAATTCTCGAGTCTCAGTCAGAAATTCTTGACAGCGTTCAGCAATATAAGGTTGGAAAGATTTTTCAATTGTCAAAAACGGGTAGCCAATATCAATGTATCGTTGAGTCTTTTATTCAAATGAAGATAAATGGAGAGGTTGCTTCAGGAAGTTCGTATGACATTGCTATGTCTGAAGATGGAAAAAAGTGGACTTTTTTTAGAGTACCGCCGACCGTGACGAGTGATCAAATCAAGCAACTGATCCCCGGTTTAAATCCTGACCTTAAATTCCCACGCTCACAAACTGAAGTTGGTAAAACACTCGGAGAGTTTATGACTCATTATGTTGTTGAATACCTGGAGTGATCTCCAGGTTTGATCATTTGTATATCCACAAGACGATAGGTTTGTTTGACCGGTCAATAATTGAAGAAAGACTTTCAAAAAAAGCAGGCGAAACTCCGGCACAGCCGGAACTGTTGCAGGCGACCCTCGGATAAATTTCTTCATCAGGAATACAGCTGTAAGAATGCAGTACAATCGCCCTTCTATAAGCATTGGAATTGGTGCTTTCAAGCCCGTATAATTTGTAAGATTTACCGTATTGCCCCCGATATTTTTCTCCTACTTTGTATTTTCCCTGCGAGGTGCAATTGCCGCCGGGTGTATTTGAAAATTTTGCCTGTTCCAAAAAAATTCCATTGCAACTTCCATGAGAAACAAGGCCAGACGCGATCACTTTGTCTGTTTCAAGGTCATAGACAAAAAAGCGTTTACGACCACTATGAATGCTCATGTCAACAAAAAAGCAATAAGTCGTGGAAAGGTCTCTTGCCACGGCAAAATTTCTCACGGCGCTTGCCCTGTTTGCGAAAGGGGATGCAAAGGCTGGCCTGGCAGTTTCATTCCGTACCACTTCAGATGCTCCCGATTTTTTATTAACGAAAATACTGCATGAAGCAAACAGCAAGGCGATGCCTATGACAGCACTCACACGGATCAACGTTTTCATAGGGTTTGCATTTATTACAAGGTAAAAAGAAATAAAAAAAGATAAGACTACTTAAAATGGGACTAAAGCAGGAGTGGATAACTATTTGTAAAAACCGGTGAAGAATAAAGGGCTTATACGTAGAGAAAAATGCATTACCGGGATCGTTGCTTTGAGTCACCGGTTTCTTTTCGCCAAAACTGTAATAATGTTACCCATTTTTTTGCCGTTTCTGATGTTTGAATAAGTTTTCCATCTTTATATACTTCGTTTAATTCATCGGGTTTATTTTTCTGGAGCCATTCGACAGCAGGTAGAAGCCATTTTTTGTAACTGGGATTTGTATCATCAGGGATGTAGATCATTTCATCGATCATTTTTTTGGAATTGAACCGGATCATTTCGGCTCCCTTCCAGCCGGGAAAGCCGATCAGTTTTGAAAAGTCATTTTGCTCATTGAATTCGACTTTCCAGGTATTCCCTTGTCTCGTATAATTCAGTGTGTGAACATCAGGATGTAAAGGAGCATCCCAATTCAAAAACGAGTGAAGCGCCTGCTCTTTGTTTTCACCTTCGCCCTTTCTTTCCATGAAAAAGGAGCGATACTCATCCGCCATATATTTTCCTTTTGTCTCCACGGTGTGTGCATTCAGATAGCTTTCGATGCGCTGGAGGCAGATCTTATTTGTGCATGATATGACTGTTGATGATGCAAAAAAAAGGACCAAAATGGATTTCATATTATAAATATGACCAAAGACGGAGTGGACATTGACCGGGTTGCAGGATAGTTTCAAGGTTTGTTAAATAAGTGATGTGGACTAAAAAATTCTTTTTGAATTGTGTATTTTGGTTGCTGTAAACTTGCAACGCAATGACCTAAATTCTGACCTATGACAAAGACCCTCTTCCTGGTTCGCGGCTTCTATTTTAATTTTTCTTTTGCGTGCTTTCTTTCGCTTGGTATCGTGACTCTGCCCGATGGAGGACTGAATGATGAAGTGCTTAAGTATACAAATCAATTCCGCAAATCCCACCGATTACCTGCACTTGAGATGCGGGACGACCTGAATGCGATCGCAAGAAAGCACAGTGAGGATATGGCAAAGGGTCAATGCGGTTTTGGTCACAGCGGCTATCATCAGCGGGAATTACAGGTTCAAAAGATCATCAAGGTAGAATACGGTATGGCCGAAAATGTAGCATATGGAGCCACCACGGCGAAACAGGTGTTTTCCATGTGGAAAGGCTCCTCAGGTCATCGAAAAAATATGCTGGGCAATTATAAATTCATCGGTATTGGAACGGCACGCGACGCACGCGGGTCCATTTATTACACAGAGATATTCGTTCGGTGAGACCTATGAGTTTGAGGACACTTTTGTAGAGTTTCCATAAAAACATAAATTGATCTCAAAAGATGCTGATGATACGATTTTTTATATCTGCGTTCTTGATCATTGAAAGTTGTATTGTATTGGGTCAGCAAACGAAAGACACTCTTTCGGCAGGCAATCCGGTGTTGGCCGGTTGGTATGCTGATCCTGAAGCAGAGGTGTTTGGAAAACAATATTGGATTTATCCCACTTACTCTGCACCTTTTGACAAGCAGGTTTTCTTCGACGCATTCTCATCCACGGATCTGGTGCATTGGACAAAGCATTCGCGCATTCTTGATACCTCTGCGATCAAATGGGCGAAACGGGCCATGTGGGCTCCGTCAGTAATAAAAAACAAGGATCGCTATTATTTTTTCTTTGGGGCAAATGATATACAAAACGATAAGGAATACGGAGGGATAGGAGTCGCTGTCGCCGATAACCCGTCGGGTCCTTTCCATGATCACCTCCGCCATCCATTGATCGCTGCGTTTCACAATGGGGCACAACCAATCGATCAGTTTGCATTTAAAGACCGCGACGGAACTTATTATCTTATTTATGGCGGATGGAGGCGCTGCAACATTGTTCGTTTGAAAAATGATTTTACAGGCTTGCTCCCGATCAGCGATACCACTGTTTATAAAGAGATCACTCCGGAAGGTTACGTGGAAGGCCCGTTTATGTTTTACAGGAATAAAAAATATTATTTCATGTGGTCTGAAGGAGGCTGGACAGGACCCGATTACAGTGTGGCTTATGCAATTGGCGATACGCCTTTTGGTCCATTCAAACGTGTGGGTAAAATTCTTCAACAGGATCCAGCGATCGCTACGGGCGCAGGTCATCATTCTATTATCAATGTGCCAGGAACGGATGAATGGTACATCGTTTATCATCGCAGACCCCTGGCTGAAAACGATCCCAATTCACGGGTGACCTGCATTGATCGTATGTATTTTGATAACGACGGATTTATAAAACCAGTGGTTATTACCAACGAAGGCGTGAAACAAAGAGTCATTCAATAACCTGGCCTGCAGTCAAACGATAGATCAGCAGAATATATTTTTATAACTTTATACAACGTTGAATGTATATAATACCACTGAAACACAAGCTTTCAATGTTGTTGTAATTCTGTGGCAACCTGGTTGAAGATGAGATCATGTGTTTTGATAACAGTCGTTGTTGCCTTGTTAGGCTGTAAGAAGCAAGAGGACAGGCAAACAATACCTCCGGCAGGAGATTATTTTCCTTTGACCCAGGGATCAAACTGGCATTATACCCCCGACAATTCCAATACAGGATTTGTATTGTATGGTGATGTAACAGGTACAACCACAGTGAATGGCAAAACTTACTCAGTACTCAACTACGATCCGGGCAATACGAATTTTGCAAATTTTATCAGCAACTCTCTGTTCAGAAAACAAGACGGTAAATATTACCAACTGATCACTAACCGGCAATTGTACTTTCCGCTTGATGAACCTGGCCACTTTGAATTTGTATTCATGGAAGACAATGCTCCCGTAGGGACGAATTGGATCAGCAAGATCGTGGGTACGTTCACATTCAGTAATGGATCCGTACGAATGGAAGAAGATTACGATGGAAAGATCTCCGAATATTATCCCACTTTCCAGCTGGACGATACGCATACATATTCCGATGTGGTGCGCGTGACAATGGATATGTATTCACAATCGTTCGCAGCCGACAACACGCGGGTGGGGGAAGTTCATATTGTCTATGACCAATGGTACGCCAGGGATAAAGGGTTGATCAAAACCGTTGACTATTCTCCCAGCGGTTTTGCTGTGAGACTTGACACATTAGAATTGCATTGAATCATCTTGTGTTCCAACAAATAATTTGTCTACTTTGTCAAGAAATCTCTCATTGGATACACCGGTGCGATTGAACATGATAACGCTTCCTTTGCTTATTTCGGGATACAGGCGCAGTTCGCAATAATAGCCCCCTCCACCTCCCGGGTGAGCAAAATATTTCTTTCCGCCCAGTTGTCCACGAAACCATGACAAGCACATTCCTGTTGGTTTGTTATCGTTAGTGTAGTTTTCCGTGAACAATTGTTTTTTGTATTCTTCATGGATGAGAGAGTTATTTGTTCTTAAGAGTTGCTGGACATAAATCCTGAAACTATTGGCAGTACCTATCAATCCTCCGTATGAGGAGCCGTTAATATAAAAATCCTTGAAAGGCTGCCATTTCCCTTCTTTACGGTTCATGAATTTTGATTTGTTGATGAAAAACCTCAAGAAAAAGTTCATGAATGTCCGGTTTTTCTGGTAGCCTGTTGCATTATTTTCAAAGTCGGTTATAGTAAAGCCTAATTCACCCGGCCCTAATCCAAGTTTGCTGATGATACTATCTGTGATAAACTGTTCATATCTTTTGCCTGATATTTTTTCGATCAATTGCCCCAATAAAACATACCCAAGGTTGGAATAGAAAAATTTTTGATTAGGCTTTGATCTTACTCTTCTGAATTTGTTGAAGACGAGTTGAAAAAAGGAATTCTTATCAAATGATGAATGCTCGTTCACAAGATGGATCCAGCGTAAGGGTATTGGGTTGGGAATGCCGGCGGTATGAGTTAAAAGTTGGTAAATGGTTATGTCGCCGGGGTAAGGGAACTCCGGCCAGTAAGTCTTTACCGTTTTTTCAATACATAATTTCCCTTCTTGTTCTAATTGCAAAATACCAAGGGCAGTGAAAGTTTTTGTAACCGAGCATGCATGAAATACAGACCGGCCTGTAATGGGGATCGCTTTTTTTATATTTGCAAACCCCTTACAATATTCATAGACCACATTTTCTGAGGTAAAATGAATGTAATGGACGGAAGGAGTTTTATCAGAGCTTATAAGACTGTCGAATATCCGTTCTGCCTGGTAATGAGACACCGAATGATTTTTTTGTTATCGTCGAGATGAGATGTGTTCAATGAACCTAGCCGGGGTATTTGAGAGTTTTGGTTCCTTCTACGGTGATCCATTTCCGATTGTCATCTTCATAATTCACCATTGCTTTTACCCCACCGTTACCCAATAATTCAAATTGTACTTTCACTTGTCCAAGCCCGCCTTCAAAACTGTTATTTCCTTTATAGTCCATTGCCTCCATGATCTGTCCATTTACTTTTAGAAAAAGCTGGTCACCGTCTTTATAAAACTCTCCCATTGATTTATCATTCATCGCGTACAACCCTGTTATTTTTTTATAAGCTGCTGCATCAAGAGTGTATTCATCTTTTAGTACAATATCAAATTTTACCACTTTCTCCTTTTGATCATTCTGCGAAATGTCCAGGATACGATGTAATGATTTTGGGTCAGACGAACTCATATCTTCAGCGATATGTTTATCTCCTTTGAAATAAACCTGTGTTACGAGATCCTGCATTTTTGTTTCGGAGACACGCATGTGAATGTGAGCCGGCCTGGTTAATGTAGCACCTGCTTTATATGGAACCGGCAGAATAGTCCTGAAATGATATGTTCCATCATCTCCTGTTTTCCATGACGAACGATAGATATAATCATCTGATGTGTTGTCGTAGACACCGTCTTCATTGCAATGCCATATTTCTACCAGTGCACTTTTTACGGGTGTTTTTCCATCTTTTCCTAAAATCGTTCCGCTGAAATGTAGTATCTCGCCTTTTGTTCCTGTTTGAACAAGGTCTGTGCGGAAAGGCGCGCCGGGCCGGTAGAAAGGACCCAGAATATCAGTGGTGGTCGGATCCTCCCCCACATAAGCCTTCCCATCCCATTTTATTTTTCCGAATACTCCAATACTAAAAGCGATGAATGATGAATCGCGGATAAAATTTCTTCGTTTCATTTTTGGTGGTTTTAATAATTAAAATATGAGGCGTATTCAGAGAGTATAAATTGGGGACGACGGAGTAAGACAACAGTAAGATATGAAAAAACTGATTAAACAAATTTTAATTAGCCCGGAGTCTTTGCAAAGATCCCGGACTGATGTGACCGAGATGCGGAGAAATAAAGAAGTAACCAATATTCAGAAAGAGAATGTATCGAAGCTGTTTCACCAATGCGAACAACAGTTAAATCTTATCTTTCTCGTCATTAATCATCATGCCATGCGAATTTGTCTGCAACGCCGGAAGTTTCATCATCCTGACGATTTTACTTTAATTGCTCCTGCAACTGTTGAAAAGCCGACATGAACATTTTGTACCGGTTATCTGTATGAACCCATCCGATAAGGCCTTTTTCAAAAATGTTCTTTATCATATTATTTGCTTTACGGCAATCTTCTTCGTCAAAGAAGTAGGAACGCCATGTGGCAGGTAAGTCATCAAATTCTTTCAGCGCAAAACCATTTGCATAGATTTTTATAGGAGATGGAGTGCTCCGAACGTCAATGCTGTTAAGCTCATTGTCCAATGCCCATTTAAAATAAACTTCATTAAACCGGCAGTGGTTTCGTAGCCGATCCTTGATTTGGATGTCTGTTTCCTTGTTTGTAGGCGGAACACGCCACTGATTATTCTCCATCGAAAAGGGATCATCGGAGGCGGAAGAAAATTTATTAGGTTGACTTTCAAAATTTAAAACAGTTTCTTTTGCGCTGACTAATTGCAGTTCGTTGTTAAAGAAATTTTTGATCGGAAAAATTATAACCTGGTTTGTGTTGCTATGCAGAACTAATGCTGATTTTTCCAGTTTCCAGCTTCCGTAGTCAAATTTTCCAAAATCTCTTGTATAAGAGCCATCAGGTTTAAGACAGAGAAAACTCGCAGGTGTTGCTTCCATCGCTTCATTTTTGGCATCACCGGAAGAATAGGTGTAGAACCATAGTCTATCCGGGCGCTTAGTTTTCGAGCAACCTTGTGTAAATACAGTAATCAGAAAAAGATATAGAATAATTCTCTTCATTTAGAATTGACGTTAATGATCTGAAAATAGAGTTTTTTTGAAAATAAATTTTTCATACTACGGGTAAGCCTTACGAGGCTGTTTTGCCTGGGTCTTTGCAAAGCGCCCGGATATAAAGACGCTGTTGGTGACCCTTTCGCTAAACACCAACGGCGCCTATAGAGATGCCAGGTGCATGACAACCTAAAGTATTTACCGAATTAGCACAAATGTGCCTTTCAATTGTCTTTGGATACCATCTTCTCCTGTATAATAGCATACATAAGCATAAACGTCTGAGGACTGGGTAACACCCATATGAGTTCCATCCCAGCCAGCCCCCATCTCCTTTGTTTCAAATATCAGCTCTCCCCACCTGTTGTAGATCCTAAAAGTGAGCTCCAGAATTTTGCAACCATTTATGAGAGGTCTCATTTTATCATTTTTGCCATCCTGATTTGGTGTAAAGGCCGAGGGTATCACTAAGCAGTTTTCCGGAGTATTACAGGCTTTTACATTTATAACCGCCGTGTCTTTGATCACACAATCATTTACATCTGTAACCCTAACAAGGACTTTTTGGTTGTTTTCTGCCCTTATTGTGGTGGTGGAACCCTGCGCAGGGATACTCCAATTAACATTTTGTACGTGGCTCATATCTGCAATAAGAAACAATTGAACTGTTTCTCCATAACATACAATTGTGTCTTTTGGCAGCAGATCAACCTTTGTTACAGGAATCATTTCAATCGTAAAGTCCTGTTGATATGAGCATCCGTATCTGTCTTTCACTTTCAACAAATGCTGACCAGGATCGATCGCATTTATTATAGTTTCCGATGTATACGCAAATTCATCAACTGAATATGTATAAGGACCGGTTCCATTTTTTATGGAATCGACTTTTAGAGACCCGGTCACCATTCCGCATACTGCATCATCAATTTGAAAGTACGCGGCAGAGGGACCACTTTCATTCGCTATCACTATAGCCGGTTTCTTTAGTATACAATCATTACTATCCTTTATGTAAACATCATAACTGCCGGCATGCAAGCCGGCGATCGTGTCATCCTGGAACAGGACGTTATCAAGCGAATAAGAAAAAGGAGCAGTTCCACCTGTCATTGCATCTATTTTTAAAAAGCCGTTCCCCTGCCCACAGTGATCGTTACCTGTAGTGAAAGATGCATCACTGGCGGCATTGAACTTATCTATTACTACTGTATCTTCAATTTTGCATCCCGCCGTATCTGTTACTATCAATTGGTAACTTCCTTTCGCAAGATCATTGAAAACTCCCGTGTTATTTGAGGCAATACCGCTAAGTTCATAGAGATAAGGACCAACACCATCCTGTACTTTATTGATGTGCAGTTGTCCGTCATCGCCCCTGCAACTACTTTTTTGTGTTGTATAAAAAATCTGTGAAGGACCAGCCAGCGCGGGAACCTCTATCGTATCGCTAAAGACACAACCGTTACCATCTTTAACATAGAGTATATGGTTGCCTGATTGAAGGCCCTGGAACCGTGGTGAAGAGGCAAACAATATTCCATCAGGTGAATAAAGATAGGGTGTAACTCCACCCTGTACCGATTGAATAGTAATGACCCCGTTCGATTTGTCGCAATTTTCAGGGGTTATCGATTTATTAATTGCGGTAATACTACCTGGCGGATAGGGGATAGTAATATTGACCTTTCTCGAAAGATTGTTTGCATCGGTAATTTTAGCCCAATAGTTACCTGGGCATAAGCCTGTAACGGAAGGCGTGGTAGCCCCGGTACTCCACAAGTATTTAAATGGAGCCAGGCCACACCGGGGAGTCAGGGTTGCAGTACCATTGCAATTGCAGTTCACAGGCAATACCAATTGTGTATCGACGGCAAGCTCTGAAGAGGTAAGCTTAAGCAACATTGCTGAATAACCATTGTAGCAGCAATAAGTATCAAAGTATGCGCCGTTCCCCGGGTTTGTCAATTGGGGGTTTGGAACGGTATATCCATCTTGTTGTAATCCGAAAAGATAGATGGGATCTCCATGAATATCTATTGTCATTTCGTTATAGTCATAATATTCGTAAGGCCAGTCAGTAAGTGATAAATAAGTAAACTCACCATCGTGATTGATCGTAGCGAATATTGGTCCTGTGGCATTTTGGAAGTTGCGCGGAAATTGGCCGTTATGAAAAAAGGATCCGTTGCAAGCAGTATTCAGTGTGGGGAACTGATAATAATTGTCATTCATTACCCCGAGAATCTGTACCTGGTCAAGAACAGGATCGTAGTTGATCTTTTGCCAGAAATGCATCCTCGGCGTATTGACTTTTTTTTCAAATATGAATTGAGTGTTCTTGTTAAATTTTACAATGCCGTTATTTACCAACACATACAGGTTGCAGCTATCATCCGTTGTAAGATCGGACAATGAAAAAGCACCAGGATAAAATGTCGACCATGTCATTTGCCTGGATGAATTAAAGCGAGTGATAACAGAACCCCAGCTATCGGTATTAAAATATCCTCCTGCATCGACCGTTGGGTATGTGGTTGAACGTGTTTGCCCTCCTACATAAATATTTCCCAGTTTATCGGTGCAAACCCTTGCATATGGATCATAGTCATTTCCTTCGATTCGTGTCGACCATGTTAATTTATCAGCTGCATCAAACTGCGAGATAAATAAAACCTGTGCAGCTCCGTATTGGGCATTCTTTACTACGTATGCGCCGTTTCCGGGATCTGCTACCGGGAAATCCCATACTTCGGACCAACCGGCAATATAAATGTTTCCGTTTATGTCATAACTCATGTCCGTTGGATAGCTGCTAAAATTGGCATAAAAACTACTCCAGAGAAGAACTCCGGAGTTTGAGAATTTTGCAATAAAATATTTTTTTGTTGCCTGGTCAAAATAGCCGCCGTTGTTGACCAATGGAATTGTTGACTGTTCATCAGCAAAACCTCCGATTGAATTAATATTTCCAAACTTATCTATTGTCATGACCGTCCCACCTATTGTCTTTGAAGAGCCAAAATAAGTCGACCACAATAGTTGGCCACCTGAAGCAAATTTCATTATTATCATTGATCCGTTTGGCGCTGAAGTAACGTCCTGGAAATATGCGCCATTTCCGGGATTAAGCGTGGGAAATGGAACTCCTGCACCGGCAGATAACTGAACAAAAATATTACCGGTATTATCAGTTTCAATATCATTGCCCACAACCCTGTAATAGGGTATATCCTTTGTACTTGACAAGTAAGTGAGCCAAAATATGGAGGGATCAATAACTAAGGTCTTGCTTTTGTCATAATCATTGACCTGGAACTCCACGTCATTGCCCTTTGTTTTGAATGCTACTTCAACTTCGGATTTGGTTTCCTCTAAATATGAAAAAGGCTCTCCTTCTTTCAGGATGCCCATATTTGTCCTGGCGGATATGGCACTGTTTTCCCTGGAAAGCTGTGCATTCTTAGAATAGTGCAGTTTTATTCTTGACGCATTGGCTCCGGCACGAATGATAAAATCATACTTAAGCACCCGCTGGGCGTTATCGCCCTCCTTTGAATAGATCTTCCAGTCAATGCCAGGATAAACATTTTGTATTGTTATTTCCTCCTGCATTTGCAGATTGTCTGCATTGGAGATAAAAGAATCAAAGTAGAGGTTGTAGGAAGGTGATTGGCTTTGCGCTTTCGTGACAATATTTTTAAACTCTATAACAGCATTCTTTAAACTAATGTCAATTCTTTCTAGTTGGTAATTCACTTTCAAAACGGAATCATGTTTATTGGCTTTTGATGAAACAAGAGTATTCGTCGCTTTTCGTACCCTGGCGTGCAAAATAGAAAGTCCATATTTTGTAATATATACCTGTTGGTCGCCAAAATTTGCCTGGTAAAAAACGAAGGGGACCGCTTTGTTTTCAAGATCACGCACCTGCCCCACATTTTTTAAAAAACCCTTTTGAGAAAATGACTGATCGATCGCAGGTGAATTGATTTGAGCCATTGAAATATTCAATAGCCAGGAGGATAAGATCAAAAGCAGAGTTCTTCTCATAAACCGGACTAAAATAAAATAAATACTTCTTAAATCAAATAAGGCTCCCATAGGGATTACTACTTACGGACGTCTACTGGACGAGACAACTGACAGCCTTATATTTGCAAACTATGTCAGAACCCCTCGACAAGCTCAGGGTGACAAAAAAAAATAACAAAATGGCGGAAGAAAAGAGCAATAATTTTTTAGAGGAGATCATTGAAGAGGACCTGAAAGATGGTAAGTATGAACAGATCGTTACCCGTTTTCCCCCGGAACCCAATGGATATTTACATATTGGCCATGCTACCAGCATATGCCTCAACTTTGGACTAACAAAAAAATACGGAGGCTATACAAACCTTCGCTTTGATGATACCAACCCCGTAACTGAAGAAACGGAATATGTGGAGAGCATTAAAGATGATGTTCGCTGGCTGGGGTTTGAATGGAAAAATGAACTCTATGCCAGTGATTATTTCCCGCAGCTGTATGAGTTCGCCGTGATGCTGATCAAAAAAGGTCTTGCTTACGTGGATGATTCCACATCCGAAGAGATTGCTGCCATGAAGGGTACAACGACAGAATCCGGGAGTGACAGTCCTTACCGCCATCGCAGTATAGAAGAGAATTTGAACCTGTTTGAAAGAATGAAGAAAGGAGAATTCCCCGATGGCAGCCGTACACTGCGTGCAAAGATCGATATGTCTTCGCCCAATATGCTCATGCGGGATCCTCTGTTGTATCGCATCAAGCATGCACATCACCACCGCACGGGCGATGAATGGTGCATTTACCCGATGTATGATATGGCGCATGGACAAAGTGATTCTATCGAGAAGGTGACACATTCGATATGCACACTTGAGTTCGTGCCACATCGTGAATTGTATGATTGGTTGATCGAGAAGCTTGAAATTTTTCCTTCGCGTCAATATGAGTTTGCCCGTCGCAACATCAGTTATACGGTGATGAGCAAAAGAAAATTTTTGCAATTGGTGAATGAGCAATATGTTGATGGCTGGGATGATCCGCGCATGCCAACCATCTCAGGTTTGCGGCGTCGCGGCTATACACCTGAAGCCATCCGCGATTTTTGTGACAGGGTAGGTATCGCAAAAAGAGAAATATTAGCTGACGTAGGATTGCTTGAGTTTTGTGTTCGTGAACATTTGAACAAGATAGCGCAGAGAAGAATGGTGGTGTTTGATCCTTTGAAAGTGGTGATCACAAATTATGATCGTGAATCGTCAGACGTGAACCGTGAATCGGGAATTTTGGTTGGAAGAATAGATAGCGCAGGTCAGATGGCGGAAAGCAGGAACGGGCAACCAATAACCAGCAACGAGGAAATGGTACAAAGCGAGAATAATCCTGAAGATGCAAATGGAGGATATCGTGACATTCCTTTTAGCGGTGAGTTGTATATCGAAAGAGAGGACTTTATGGAAGTGCCGGCTAAGAAATGGTTTCGCCTGGCACCGGGACAAATGGTTCGCCTGAAATCAGCTTACATCATCAGGTGCGATGAGGTTGTTAAAGATGATAAAGGAAACATCATTGAACTCCGTTGCTCTTATATCCCGGAAAGCAAGAGCGGAAACGATACCTCGGGGATTCATGTGAAAGGAACATTGCATTGGGTGAGCGTAAAGCATGCGGTAACCTGTGAGCTTCGCTTGTATGATAGACTGTTTAAAGTGGAGAACCCTTCCAGTGAGGAAGGAGATTTCAAAGAATATATCAATCCTGATTCTTTGCGGGCCATTGCATCAGCTTATGCTGAACCTGCACTCGCCAAGGCAAAATTTGACGAGCGTTATCAATTTTTGCGGAAAGGATATTTTTGCCTGGACAAAGATTCGAGTGAAGAGAAATTGGTCTTTAACCGAACAGTTACACTCAAAGATTCCTGGAAGCCTTCTTCAAAGTAAATCTCTGTATTAGTGTATGCTGCCTGTTTCTCTGTGGTCGCATGTTACCACGCAGGCACGCAGTTCAAAATGCTTTTTGCGACTTTGCTTTTTTAGTCACGCCTGTTTTCATAGCGGCATAATCGAATACCAGGTTACAGAACGCTTTTACTCCCACGTACAGCATACTGTCATCAATATAAAAATCAGAAGTATGGTGATCGGGAGCGTTTGCAGGATCTGTGCCCTTCGGCATTCCCCCGAGATAAAAAAATAAGGCCGGCGCTTTCGTACCATAGAAAGAAAAATCCTCAGCTCCGGTTACCCATTGTCTTTCTCCTAAATTTCCACCGGTAGCTTTTGTGAGGGAGGGCAGCATCAATTTCACAAGTGCAGTATCATTATAGGTAACAATTGTTTTATTGTCGATCCTGACTTCGGCGGTGGCTCCTGATGCTTCGGCGATTTTTTGCGCCGTGATCTTAACTTTTTCCAACACTTCTTTTTCCATTTTGCTGTCAAGTGTCCTTATCGTACCATACATTTTACATTCTTCAGGAATAATGTTACTGCGCACGCCGCCATCTATTTTTCCTACCGTGATCACGACGGGGGCTTTTGTCAATTCCATCTGGCGGCTTACGATCTGCTGAAGGCCATTGATAATTTGTGCACTTACCACGATGGGGTCGACACCAGCCCAGGGGGTAGCTCCATGTGAACCTTTTCCTTTTACGTTTATCGTGAACCAATCACTGCTTGCCATGAATGCGCCGGGTTTGTATTCAATTCTCCCAATTTCAATCTTTGATTCGATGTGCAAACCAAAGATGACATCTACCTTCGGATCATCCATAGCTCCTTCTTTTATCATAAGCGGGGCGCCACCTTCTTCATCGGGTGGAGGACTTTCTTCTGCAGGTTGAAAAATAAATTTCACTGTGCCTGCTATCTGGCCTTTCATTGATGACAACACTTCTGCTGTACCGAGTAGCATGGCAACATGTGCGTCATGTCCGCACGCATGCATCACTGGCACGGAGTCTCCCACAAACTCTGCCATGACTGTTGATTTGAAAGGAACGTTTGCTCTTTCTTTTATGGGCAACGCGTCCATGTCTGCGCGTAACGCGATCACAGGCCCGGGCTTTGCGCCCTTCAAAATGGCAACGACACCTGTCTTTGCTACAGGATGTTTTACTTCAAGGCCAAGCATCTTTAAACGTTCGGCAACAAATTTCCCGGTATTGTATTCACGATTGCTCAATTCAGGATGCTGATGGAGATAACGCCGCCATTCAACCAATTTTGACTGGACAGCCCTGGCTTTTTGGTCGATCAATGCCGATATACTTTGTTGGGAAAAAATGACAAAAGGGAGAAGGAACAAGGCACAAGAAGCAAACGCTTTTTTCATGCAGTAAGTTTTACCTAAGATAGGCAAATAGATGATAGAGGACATTTGATATTTGGTA
>Ga0163162_10003192_pt1 | contig 15679 bp, 6 predicted proteins | sample S55metaG_FD_115310 | JGI IMG/M metagenome (GOLD analysis project Ga0163162, IMG submission 115310) | Switchgrass rhizosphere microbial communities from Kellogg Biological Station, Michigan, USA - S5-5 metaG | ecosystem: Host-associated > Plants > Roots > Rhizosphere > Soil | place: USA: Michigan...
AATATTATGCTGGGGATCAATAGTTCACGTGGTACTTTATTGATCACCACTAAACGCGGGCAGCCAGGTACACCGCATATTTCATTCACCGCACAAAGCGGTATTCAGCAGCCTCTGGGTTTACCCAACCCGCTGCCTGCTTATCAGTATGCATACTTATACAACGAAGCATTACAGAACGGCGGTAAACCGGCTCTTTACAGTGCCGCCGACTTTAATGCCTATCGTAACCATACCGACCCTATAAGGCACCCGGATGTTAACTGGTTTAAAACCATCTTACGCGATAACTCACCCATGACCAGTTATAAGCTTAACGTTAACGGCGGCACCCAGGTAGCACGATACAGTATTTCGTTAAACTATCTTGACCAGGCGGGGATGTTCAAAACGGCGTCGTCTGTGCCATACAATACCAATAATGATCTCAACCGTTACATCATCAACTCCGATCTGGCGGTTAACGTAACCAAAAAATTCACAGTCGATCTGCAATTGTTTGGCCGGATTCAGCAAAGCACCCAACCGGGAGCAGGGTATGGAAACATATTGAGCACGCTTTATAGCTTGCCGAATAATGCCTATCCGCTTTACAACCCAAACAATTCATTTGGCGGTACAACAACTTATACCAATAACCTGCTTTCGCAAACTGAATTTTCAGGCTATCAGCGCACCAACAGTAATGATGTACTGGCTAACCTCGATCTTAATTATAACCTGAGCAGCGTAACTCCGGGTTTATCGGCGAAGGCAAAGGGCAACCTTGCTTTTTCATCGCAAAGCTTTTTAAACCGTTCGCTGCAAAACAATGCTTATTCCTTTAATGCTGATAGTTCTTATTCGGCAGTAGGCTCATCGGGTGCCCAAAGCAATTCATACAGCACTGTATCAAGCGCACGCTACTCATTTGCCCAGGCATCGGTTAATTACGACAGGACTTTCGGCAAAAGCAATATAACTGGCATGGCATTGTATGATGTGCGTTCGGTTGTGCTGAACTATGATCTTTCGCAGGTAACAACAAACCGTGCTTTAAAAGCGGGTTATAACTATGATGGTAAATACTTTATTGAAGCAGCTGCCAACAGTAGCGGATATAACCGTTACCCGCCAGGCAACCAATACGGTTTGTTTTATGCGGGTGGCATAGGCTGGCAAATGGGTAAAGAGGGTTTTATCAAAGATAACTTCAGCTGGATAAATGCCTGGAAATGGCGCGCTATCTATGGTAAAACCGGTAATAACAACGTAGATAATTACGGCTATTACAACTTTTTGCAAACCTACGGCGCTACAAATGGCTATTCATACAGCACAGGTACCTCAAAAAGCCCTGTACAAGGATTTTATGAAAATACACTTGCTAACCCTTATATCCGCTGGGAAAAAGCCCGTAAGCTGGACATAGGTACAGATATCTCCCTGTTTAATAACCATTTCAATATCACCGCCGATTATTACCATGACAGGTATTATAACCTGCTGCAGGTGCGCGGCAACAGCATCGCTTTGTTGGGTACTTCTTACCCTTACGAAAATTTAGGCATCAACCTTTACAAGGGCGGCGAACTTACTTTAACTTACCAAAACCATATCCAAAACTTCAATTACTTTATTTCGGGTAATGCATCCATCCAATCATCGAAAATTATTTTTAGTGATGAAGAGGCGTATCCTTATCCGTGGTTAAGGCATACCGGCCGTTCAACTACTGCTATTTACGGGTACACGGCAATTGGTTATTTTAAAGACGCACAGGATGCTGCCACCAGCGCCACAACTACCGGCTACACAGCCCAAGCGGGTGATGTGAAATACAAAGACCTTAACGGCGATCATATCATTAACCAGTTTGATGTTTCGGCCATAGGCGGTAACCGTCCGCTGGTTTACTACGGATTATCAAGTGGCTTTAATTACAAAGGCTTTAGTCTGAGCTTCCTACTGCAGGGGGTAGCTAATCGTGAGCTGATGTTCAACAATTCGCAGGTGAATGGCTTTGCTGGTGTGGGTTTCCTTGGTCTTACCTACAGCGGGCAGGCTTACGAAACCATCTTAGGTCGCTGGACACCTGAGACTGCTGCTACTGCAACTGCACCACGTTTATCATTGGGTAACGCCAACAATACCGCTAACTCAACACTGTACTTGCGCAAAGGTAATTACGTAAGGCTTAAAAATGCCGAGGTAGGTTATAGCCTGCCTTATGAGTGGGCGCATAAGCTCAGGCTATCAGGTTTAAGAGTATTTGTGAACGGGGAAAACCTATATACACTGTATGGCTACAAAGATTTCGATCCGGAGGTTTATGGCACTGCTTATCCAATTCAAAGGGTAATAAATGCCGGTGTTAACATTAAGCTTTGATTTTGGCCATCATAAAAATATTACGATCATGAAGAGTTTCAATAAAATAATTTTAGCAGCGGCCGGCATCTTAACCGTAATGGCCGGGTGTAAAAAATATGAGCAGTTTCCGGTTGATAAGGTGACCATTAATTACGTGTTTGATAAAAAGGATTCGTTGGGTACCAATGCCCAGATGTTTCTTTACGGAATTTATGCAGCACTGCAAAACGGCCATAACAGGGTAGGCGGTGATTACCTTGATGCAGCAAGCGATGATGCAATATCATCTGCATCAGGCGCGTCAAATGTGGTTACTATCCTTTCAACGGCATCTTATAACTCCTACACTATCCCCACTGATGAAAACCTTTGGGCCTATTATTACGCGGGGATCCGTAAGGCAAACGAGTTTGTAACCAATATTGACGTGGTGCCGGTAATGGCTAAATACAACGGCTACTCCATGAAATATGTATGGAAAGGCGAGGCTCGTTTTTTAAGAGCGTTGTATTATTTTGAATTGGTTAAACGTTACGGTGGCGTGCCGTTATTAGGCAACAAAGTATTTACCATAACCGATAATGTGTCCCTGCCGCGTAATTCCTTTGCCGACTGTATCAAATATATTGTAAGCGAATGCGATGCCATTAAGGATACCCTGATGACCGCCCCGCTGAGCAACCCCAATGCCGATTATCACCGCCCAACTAAAGGAGCTGCAATGGCTTTAAAGGCGAAGGTGTTGCTGTATGCAGCAAGTCCGTTGTTTAACGGGCAAAACATCGATGCCTCCAATCCGCTAACCGGTTATACTGATTTCAGTGCCGACAGGTGGGCTCAGGCTGCCGCTGCGGAAAAGGCGGTAATGGATTTGAATGCTTATTCGTTGCTGCCCAGCTTCAAAGATGTATTCCTGACCCAAAACAGCACTGAAAATATATTTATCCGCCAAACTGATAATTCATCATCAATTGAAACCACTAACGGCCCGGTTGGATTTACCGGCGCAGTAGGCAAGGGGCAAACGAGTCCAACGCAGCAATTGGTTGATGCCTATCCTATGAAAAGTGGTTTGGCTATTACCGATCCTGCATCAGGTTATAATCCGGATAACCCTTACGTAAACCGTGACCCTCGTTTAACCTATACCGTGCTTTATAACGGCACAAGGTGGCTAAACTCCGATCTGCAATTGTTTGAAGGCGGTATCAGTAAGCCTAATGGCTCATTGCAGCAAACTAAAACAGGCTATTACATGCGCAAATTCATGGGCAATTTTGAAAATACCAACGCCTATGCAGCCCATGTCATCGACTGGCAGATCCTGCGGTATGCCGATGTTGTTTTAGGTTATGCCGAAGCACTTAACGAGTCGGCAGGGGCTACTTCCGATGTTTATAATGCAATAATCAGCATCAGGAGGAGAGCCGGGATTGATATCGGCTCAGGCAATTATGGCCTTAAAGCAGGCATGACCAAAGATGAAATGCGCGCCATCATTCAAAATGAAAGGCGTTTAGAGATGGCCTTTGAAGAGAACCGCTACTTTGATATCCGCCGCTGGAAAATTGCCGGTGCGGTTATGAACCAGCCGCAAAAGGGGATAAGCATTGTGAAAATAGGTTCAAGCCTTACTTACAACGTGGTGAACGCGCTTACCACCAAATTTGAATTGCCCAAGATGTACCTGTACCCGATACCTTATGACGAGGTTTTGAAGAACCCTAATATGAAACAAAATCCAGGATGGTAGTCTCAAACCTCTGTCAGTTAAACCAAAAAAATTAAGCTTTATGAGAAAAATAATACTTTTCTTCCAGATATTAATGATCCTGCTCCCGGCAGTGTCATTCGCGCAGAGCAGAACCGTAACAGGTACTGTGCGCGATATTACCGGGGTATTACCGGGGGTATCGGTTATAGAGAAAGGCATGCCTAATAATGGCGCAGTAACCGATGCAAGCGGCAAGTTTACCCTAAATCTCAGGGGGCAGTCGAACACTGTTTTGGTACGTTTTATAGGTTACATACCACGCGAACTGCGGGTACCCGAATCGCGTAAAATGGACATTATATTGCAAACCAATACCAATGGCTTGGACGAAGTTGCCGTTGTGGCCTACGGAACAAAAAAACGTATCACTAATACCGGCGCTGTAAGCTCTATCTCTGCAAGTGAGATCCGTACTGTACCAACCGCCAACGTACAAAATGCTTTGACAGGTAAGTTGCCGGGTTTCTTTTCCCAGCAGTCTTCGGGCCAGCCGGGTAAGGATGCATCGGATTTTTATATCCGTGGCGTAAGCTCATTGAACCCATCAGGGAACCAGCCGCTTATTATTGTGGATGATATTGAGTACAGCTATGATCAGTTACAGCAAATCAATGTAAATGAGATAGAAAGTATCTCTATACTGAAGGATGCTTCAACCACGGCTATTTATGGTATTAAAGGTGCTAACGGCGTTTTGGTGGTAACAACCCGCCGTGGCAAGGCCGGTACACCTAAAGTAAACTTGCGCGTTGAAAGCGGCATCCAGCAACCAACCAAAACACCGCAATTTTTAGATTCATATAATACCGCGGTACTTATCAATGAGGCCCAGCACAATGATGGTATCCCGCTTAGCTTTACCCAGCAGGACCTCGACCTTTTTAAAAATGGATCAGACCCATATGGTCACCCCAATGTGGATTGGTACAACAAGATCTTTAAGAAATACACTTTCCAAACCAATGCTAACCTGGATATTTCCGGTGGTACAACGGGAGTAAAGTATTTTATCTCGGGCGGTGCGCTGAACCAGAATGGCTTGGTGCGTGATTTTGCCGATCCGCAAAGTTTGGTGAATACCAATTACTATTTTAAACGTTATAATTTCCGCTCAAACCTCGATCTGAAAGCCAACAAAACGCTCGACTTACGATTGGACATTACCACCCGCTTCTCCGATCTAAACCAGCCTTACAACGAGAACGCCGTGAGCGAAGTATACAACTTCACCAAGGAAACGCCTTTTACTGCGCCATATCTTAACCCTAACGGAAGTTATTCGTACGCTTACTCTTCATTTAATCCCGATCACCTGCCGACACTTAATGCCAGGCTGGCAACAGGCGGCTATCAGCATTCGCGCCGTACCGATTTTAACGTACTTTTTGGCGCAACCCAACGGCTGGATGATTTAACTAATGGCCTTTCGGTAACCGGTCGTGTTGCTTACTCAAGCATTGAGCAGTTCACCAAGCAGATCTTTAACGGCGGGATCCCGGCTTATCATTACGATCCAACTACTAATCAATATTCATTAAGACCTGGTGCTACTTATGTGTATCAAACTTATGCGTTAACAGGCAGTACCGATATCAGTACCAATAACTACAACGTGCAGCTTTATGCAAATTACGATAGGACATTCCGCGGTTCGCATCATTTTTCGGGCTTGCTGTTATTTAATCAAACTTCGCAAACCTATTTCACCTATCCGCTGCTTGACGGGGCGCAGGTTGGCGTACCGCAAAAGTTCCGCGGTGTATCAGGCAAGGTTGGTTATGATTTTAAACAAAAACTCCTGTTTGATTTTAACGTAGCCTATAACGGTACAGATCGCTTTGCAGCCAATCACCGCTTTGGTATTTTTCCGGCAGTGAGTTTTGGGTATAACATAGCTAAAGAATCTTTTTTTGAAAAAGCTTTACCGGTTTTCAGTCTCTTAAAAATAAGAGGCAGTTACGGTTTGGTTGGTTCGGATGCAGCACCGGGTAATCGTTACGTATACAACCAGGTTTATAACCAGGGCGGTGGCTACAATTTTGGTGAAACTGCACAGGGCTATAATAGCATATACGAAGGTTCGTTAGGTAACCCAACTGTAGTTTGGGAACGCGCTAAAAAGATCGATATTGGTTTGGATGCCAACTTGTTTAACGATAAGATCTCCATCACTGCTGATTATTTCCATGATATCCGTTACAACCAGCTAATTACTCCGGGAAGTGTGCCCGAGATACTGGGAGTTGGCTTACCGGCGGTAAACATTGGTAAAACCCGCAATCAGGGTCTCGACGGGCAGATCAGCTACCATAGCACCCTTGGCAAAGTACAATACAATGTAGGGTTTGTATTCTCGTATGCTAAAAATAAGATCTTGTATGAAGATGAAGCTACACCGGCTTACCCTTGGTTGGCACAAACAGGTCATTCAATCGGGCAGCAATATGGTTATCACTTTTTGGGATACTATACAGCCGCAGATATTGCAGCTATCAATTCGGGTAGCAAATCGGTACCTGTGCCTGATAACGGCATCCCGCTGCAACCCGGTGATCTGAAATACCAGGATCTGAATGGCGATGGGGTTATTAACGTGTTTGATAAAAGGGCTATCGGCAATCCTAACCTGCCCAATACTATTCTTGGTTTATCGTTACAGGCTGTTTATAAAGGCTTCAGCGTAAGTGTACTTTTGCAGGGGGCTTTCAATTACAGTTTTGCCGTTATCGGTACAGGTATCGAACCGTTCCAAAGCCAGTTTCAGCCCATACACCAGGAACGCTGGACTCCCGAAAATCCGGTTAATGCGGCCTTCCCAAGGTTAGGTACCAACCCAACTTCGGTAAATAGCCCTACAGCTTATTTTTCTGATTACTGGTTAGTAAATGCGCATTACGTTCGTTTAAAAACGGTAGATATCGGCTATCAGTTGCCGACTAAATTGTTACCATTCAAAATCAACAATGCCCGTATTTACATGAGTGCTTATAATTTATTAACGTTTGACAATTACAAAAAATACCAACAGGATCCGGAGATTGCCACCAACACAGCGGGGGATGCATACATTAACCAACGGGTGATCAACTTAGGTATCCAGGCAGGTTTTTAATAATCAATATGTAAACCTTAAGGAGCTGGCGCCGCGGTGCTGGCTTCCTTTTTGTTTTAGCAGATAAACTTTAATTTAGGAGATGTTTCCAACCATTGGCGATCTGATATTTTATCTCTTCCATACCCGAATCGGGTTTCCTATCCAGACGCTCGGTTTTTTTATGGCCCTGGCTTTTTTATTGGCTTACATTGTTTTTACTTCAGAATTTAAAAGGTATGAGGCCATCGGAAAAATTAACTCATTTAAGCGGAAGGCGGTAATCGGAAAGCCAGCATCCGCAGGTGAAATGATCGTCAATTTTTTACCCGGCTTTTTATTTGGTTTTAAGCTTTTCGGGGCTGTTTTCAATTACCAGGTTTTTGTTGCAAACCCGCGGGCGTATATCCTTTCATTACAGGGAAATTTGACAGCTGGGGTACTTATCGGCTGCGCATTTGCCTTCTGGATTTACCGCGACAGGAAGAAATTAGTATTGCCGGAACCACAAACAACAGAATACACCGTGCATCCTTACCAGTTAATGGGCTTGTTGGTTTTCAGTGTGGCCTTTTTTGGCTTCATAGGCGCTAAACTGTTTGATGTTGTTGAGCATTTTGGCCGGTTGAGGTATGATCCTTTAGGTACCTTATTTTCTGCCAATGGTTTTGCTTATTACGGGGGCCTGATCTTTGGGGCACTCACGTACCTCTACATTGGGTACAGGCACAAAATAAAGTTAGTGCACCTTGCCGATATTGGTTCGCCCGGTATGATGTTGGCCTATGGCATTGGTCGCATTGGTTGCCAGCTGGCCGGTGATGGCGATTGGGGGAGGATTAATACGCATATAAAACCCGGTATTTTGAACTGGCTACCCGATTGGATGTGGGCGTTTAATTATCCCCATAATGCCGTAAATTCTGGAATACTCATACCTGGTTGTCTGGGTAATTATTGTAACCAGCTGGCTATCCCGGTATATCCAACTCCGTTTTATGAGGCTACTTTGTGTATTGGCATGTTTTTGCTGATGTGGGTTTTTCGTAAACGGATAGTTACTCCCGGTTGTATGTTTTTCCTGTACCTTGTACTTAATGGCACCGAACGTTTTTTGATAGAGCAGATCCGCATAAACCCGGTTTATCATTTTTTAGGTTTGCCATTTACTCAGGCCAGTTTCATTGGTTTTTTAATGCTGATGGGGGGATTAACCGGTTTTGTGGCATTGCTTGTTAAGCATAAAAGCCATCACCACAAACATTTACCTGTATTATAAATATCATTTAATGAAAAAATTTACGCTTGTTTATTTAGCTTGTTCGGCCTTGGTTTCCATCAACGGTGCTTTTGCCCAAAAAGCTGATACCGTTAATCTAACCGATATCAAATTTAAGGTGGAAGCTGCGCCTGAGTGGTCGGCCCTGTTGAAACGTGATTCGGGCTGGTTTGGGGGCGATAGCATTTATACTATTCCTTTGAATGGTAAGGAGACGGGCCAAGCAAAAGCCAAAGATAAAGTGCTTTTCATTTTTAGCGATAGCATGATAGGTGCGGTGCGCGATAACACGATGGCTCCCGGAGCGGTCATGATCCATAATGCCGTAGCCGAACTCAATGGCAATGAGCCCTTAGATAAGCAGATAAAATTTTACTGGGATAAAAATGTTAAAGGTAATGCTGAGCCGATTTTCGTTCCGCATACACCTAAAACAGAGGCTAAAGATTACTACTGGCTTGGGGATGGCTTTGTAAACCAGGCGTTAAATAACGACATCTACATTTTTGGATACCGGGTTCATAACGTAAGCAATGAGGCATTTGGCTTTAGGGAAGTCGGCAACACACTGATAAAAATCCCGGCAAAAAGCAAGCCCCCATATAAAGATCTGAAGCAAATGGACACGCCGTTTTACCTGATGGATCAGAAAGGCGAAAGCGGTTCGTTTGGTGCAGGGATCTATGTAAACACCAAAGAAGCCGGCGCAACAAAGCCCGATGGTTACATCTACGTTTATGGGGTACGTGGCATGGCCAAACATCTGATGGTTGCCCGTGTATTGCCTAAAGATTTTGAGGATTACAGCAAATGGACTTTTTACAACGGTACAAACTGGGTAGGCGATATGCAGCAGGTTGCCAATGTAACCAACAACGTATCAAACGAGTTGAGTTTTAGTCCTCTACCGGATGGCCGCTATGCTTTGATTTTCCAGGTAGGGGGGATGACTACATCGGTAGGGATGCGGATAGGCGCAAGCCCGGTTGGCCCATTTGGCCCGATCATTAAATTATGGGATTGCAAACCCGATCTTACCGCTAAAACATTTGTGGTTTACAATGCCAAAGCACATCCAAGTTTATCAAAACCCGGTGAACTACTCATCAGCTATAACATTAACTCAGTTGATTTTTTAAACGACCTGAAAAAATACCCTAACCTGTATAGACCGAGATTTATCAGGGTGAAATTTAACGAGCATGAATAGAATGAACACGAATAGGCTCGAATTAAGACGAATTACACGAATTTTTATGAACACGAATGGTTTCGAATTTTAGCGAATTGTACGAATGTTTTAATCTGAGATCAGCATTTGCGTCAATTCGTTGCAATTAGAGGAATTAGTGTTTTATCAATTTATAAACCAATGAACATACGCTCGCTTGTTTGCGCCGCAGCGCTTATTTATACCGGAAACCTGTTTGCCCAGGAAAGCAATCTTGTTAAATATGTGAACACCCGGCAGGGCACCAATACTAAATATGAGTTTTCTTATGGTAATACCTATCCGGCTACTTCGCTGCCTTTTGGTATGAACACCTGGACACCGCAAACTGGTAAAAATGGCGATGGCTGGAAGTACCAGTATTTTGAGCATACTATTCGCGGTTTCCAGCAGTCGCACCAATGCAGCTCATGGGTAAATGATTATGCGGTATTTTCGCTGATGCCGGTTACCGGTAAACTGGTTGTAAATGAGGATGAACGGGCGGCACAATTCAGCCACAATAACGAAATTGCTCAACCAAGCTATTACAAAGTAAAGCTCGATAATAATATCATTACCGAAATGTCGCCGACCGAACGGGGTGCGCATTTGCGGTTCTCTTTCCCCAAAGGCAAAGCTTCATATCTTGTTTTAGATGGGTACACTAAAATGAGTGGCGTAAAAATCATTCCTGCTGAACGGAAGATAACAGGTTACGTGAACAATTGCAGCTGGGCGCCTAAAGATTTCAGGAACTACTTTGTTATTGTTTTTGATAAACCTTTTGCGGATTATGGTACCTGGGAAAATAAAAAGAATACGCTTGTTGATAAAAATGAAGCCGCGGAGGGTGAAGGGATTGGAGCATACCTCAAATTTAAAGATGGCGAAACCGTACAGGTCAAAGTAGCTTCGTCCTATATCAGCCCCGAACAAGCCGAACTTACACTAACAAGCGAATTAGGTAAGTATAAATCATTTAACGATACCCACAAAGCGGCCGATAAAGTGTGGAACCAGCTGCTTGGCCGCATGGCCATTGAAGGCGGTACGGAAGATCAGAAAGCTACTTTTTACTCGTGTATGTATCATGCCAACCTGTTTTCGCACCAATTTTTTGAGTACGGAAAAGACGGCAAACCATACTATTACAGCCCTTATGATGGTAAGGTGCATGACGGTTATATGTATACTGATAATGGTTTCTGGGATACCTTCCGTGCACAGTTTCCGCTGAATACGGTATTGCACCCAAAAATGGAAGGTCAGTTGGTACAAGCACTACTTGATGCCCAACAGCAATGCGGCTGGCTGCCGGCTTGGTCGTTCCCGGCCGAAACAGGGGGGATGCTGGGCAACCATTCCATCTCATTGTTAACAGATGCATGGGTAAAGGGCATCCGCACTTTCGATCCTAAAAAGGCTTTAGAAGCTTATTATCATGAGGCCACCAATAAAGGCCCATGGGGAAGTGCCAATGGTCGACCAGGCTGGAAAGAATATTATACCAATGGCTATGTGCCCTTTACGCCGCAAACCCTTGGTTCAACCGCCTGGACGCTGGAGTTTGCTTATGACGATTTTTGTGGTTATCAGTTGGCTAAACTCACCGGTAATAAATTTTATGAAGATATTTTTGCCCGGCAGATGTACAACTATAAAAATCTGTTCGATCCTAAAACGCGTTTTATGCGCTCGAAAGATGCACGGGGTAACTGGATTGAGCCTTTTGACCCGATGGATTGGGGCGGCCCTTACACCGAAGGCAATGCCTGGCACTGGACCTGGTCGGTTTTTCATGATACGCAAGGGCTCATCAACCTGATGGGCGGGGAGAGGAATTTTACCGCCAAGATAGATTCGGTATTTACAGAGCCTGGAACCATCAAAGTAGGAGGGTACGGCCAGGTAATTCACGAAATGACGGAAATGGCTGCCTTTAAAATGGGGCAATATGCACAGGGTAATGAGCCTATTCATCATTTGCTGTACATGTACAACTATGCAGGCCAACCCTGGAAAGCCCAGCAGCACTTGCGCGATGTGATGGACAAAATGTACAACGCCGGCGAAAACGGTTACCCAGGCGATGAGGATGAAGGCCAGATGTCGTCATGGTTTGTACTGAGTGCAGCGGGTTTTTACAGCGTTTGCCCGGGTACTGACCAATATGTGATCGGTAGCCCGTTATTTAAAAAAATGACCATCGCTTTGGAGAATGGCAAAAAGTTTATCATTGAAGCTAATAATAACAGCCAGCAAAATGTATACATCCAGTCGGCAACGCTTAATGGTAAGCAGTATACACATAACTGGATCACTCAGGCGGATATAATGAACGGCGGCGTATTGCACTTTGAAATGGGTGATAAGCCGGCTATAAACCGCGGGATTGCGCCTGAAGACCGACCGTTTTCGCTTTCAAAGCCGCAATAGAAAAATATTAAAAGAACAATGAAAAGCGGTATTGCGAGTGATTAAATTCAGCGGGCTCCAAATGTAAGATGACAAAAAGTTTGGTTGTCAGTCTGAGCCTGTCGAAGACTCGTGCGGAGAGGCCTGCCCACCATTCTTCGACAGGCTCAGCATGACAGCCACTTTAAATGGTTCTGAGTAGGAATAAAGCAATAACGCTTTTAAGATAAGCTAAAACGATTTTATGACCAATCTTTACAAGTTAAAAAAACTATCCCTGTTAATTGCGCCAATGCTGCTGATGCTCAATGCAGCATCGGCACAGGAGATCTTTTATCTCAACAACAGCAACAAACAAATAACCTGGAAGGTAAAAGCTCAGGCCGATCTGGGAGCCGACGGCCTTGACATTTACAAAAATGATTACGCTGCTGCCGATTGGGTAAAGGCTGTTGTTCCGGGTACTGTATTTTCATCATACGTAGCCGAGGGTTTGGAGAAGGATCCCAACTTTGGCGATAATATTTATAAGGTTGATAAAAAGAAGTACGACTGTAATTTCTGGTACCGTACGGAATTTAATGTACCTGCAGGCTTTAACAAACAAAAGATCTGGCTTAATTTCAAGGGAATCAATCGTAAGGCAGAGATCTACCTGAACGGGAAAAAGATTGGCGCTTTGGATGGTTTTATGCAACGGGGAATGTACGATGTGACCAGGCTGGTTAATAAAACCGGGACAAACACGTTGGCTGTTTTGGTTTATTGTCCGCTAAACCCGCTGGTAAATTATGCCAGTCCTACGTATATTCCCAGTGCAAGCTGGGATTGGATGCCTTATGTACCAGGCCTTAACAGTGGTATCACCGATGATGTTTATCTTACCAATACAGGTAGCCTTACTATTGACGATCCATGGATCAGGACTGATTTGCCTACCACAGCCCGTGCCGAAGTTTCAATCGCAGTGGGGGTTAAAAATAGTACCGATGCTTTTCAAACAGGTACACTAACAGGAGTTATTAATCCCGGAAATATCCAGTTTACGCAAAAGGTATTTGTAGGAGCAAATAGTAATGCGGAGGTAAAAATCGATCCAAAACATTTTGAACAGATGGTGATTAACGGCCCAAAGCTGTGGTGGCCTAACGGTTACGGTGATGCTAACCTATACACTTGTAAGCTGAGCCTTAAATTAGGCGACGAGGTCTCTGATAGTAAACAGATTAAATTCGGTATAAAAAAATACAGCTATGATACCGTGGGCCATGTATTGCACTTGTATGTTAACGGCACCAAAGTGTTTTTAAAAGGCGGTAATTGGGGTATGGCCGAGTATATGCTGCGCTGCCGGGGTGATGAGTATGATACCAAGGTACGCCTGCATAAAGAGATGAATTTTAACATTATCCGCAACTGGATAGGCTCAACCACGGATGAAGAATTTTATGACTCCTGTGACAAATACGGTATCATGATTTGGGATGATTTCTGGCTTAACTCTATCCCCAACTTACCTAATGATGTGAATACCTTTAACGCCAATGCCATCGAAAAAATAAAACGGTTCAGGAACCACCCTTCCATAGCCATTTGGTGCGGTGATAATGAGGGTGAGCCTTTACCGCCACTCAATAACTGGCTCAAAGAGGATATCAGCGCTTATGATGGTAACGACAGGTATTATCAGCCCAATTCGCATGCAGGCAGCCTGACAGGCAGCGGGCCGTGGACAAACTTTGATCCGCGATGGTATTTCAGTCGCTTTCCTAATGGTTTTGGTGGTAACCAGGGCTGGGGCTTACGCAGCGAGATAGGCACAGCAGTGTTTACCAATTTCGACAGCTTTAAAAAGTTTATACCGAAGGATAAATGGTGGCCGCGAAATGAAATGTGGAACCTGCACTTCTTTGGGCCATCTGCCGGCAATGCAGGCCCAGATGGATATGATGACGGTATTAAAAACCGCTATGGTGCTGCGTCGGGCATTGAAAATTATTGCCGTAAAGCGCAACTGCTGAACATAGAAACCAACAAAGCGATGTATGAGGGCTGGGAAGATAACATTTGGGAAGATGCATCGGGCATCATGACCTGGATGAGCCAGTCGGCTTACCCATCATTGGTATGGCAAACCTATGATTACTATTATGATCTCACCGGCGCTTACTGGGGAGCAAAAAAAGCCTGCGAGCCGCTTCACATTCAATGGAACCCGGTAAATAATGCCATTAAAGTGATCAATACCACGCGTAATGATGAAAACGATCTTACGGCATACGCCGAAGTTTATAACAGTGATGGGCAGGTAGTAAAACAATACAGCCTGTCAAAAAACATTGATGCGCCATCGAATACAGCCTTAAACTGTTTTACCATGGCATTTGCCGATAACCGCGAAAACCTGGCGCTGAATAAACCTGCTTTCGCATCGTCAACCACTATGGGTGAAGCCAGCTCTGTAACAGATGGCAATCCGGGGAGCCGATGGGCCAGTAATTCCAGCGATGCCGAATGGATTTATATTGATCTGGGCAGGGAACAGGAGGTGAATGGCGTAAAATTAAACTGGGAAGAAGCCTATGGTAAAGCTTTCAAGATCCAGGTATCCGATGATGCCAAAAACTGGAAAGATGTTTACGAAAGCGGCGACGGTCATGTTGGCGTGCAACAGATCACATTTGATGAGGTGAAAGGCCGCTACGTGCGTATGTATGGGCAGCAGCGCGGTTCGGGCTGGGGCTATTCGCTTTGGGATTTTGAAGTATACGGCGGCGCGCCAAAAAGCAACAGCCTTACTGATGTCCATTTTATCAAATTGAAATTGGTGGATAAAAATGGAAAACTGGTATCAGACAATTTTTACTGGAGAGGCAATAAACGGACGGATTTTACAGCCCTTAGCCAATTGGCAAAAGTTAACCTGAAAGTATCGTTGACCACAAAACAAATTGATGGCAAGTATTATGTGGATGCTAAGATCACTAATCCGTCCTCTTCAATGGCCGCTGCTTTTGCCATTCGTGTGCGGGCTACAAAAGCCAGTACAGGTGAGCAGATCTTACCGGCCATCATGAATGATAACTATTTTTCGCTGATGAAAGGCGAATCAAAAGATATCAGGATAGAATTTGATGCGGCACTGTTGGATAAGGATAAGATGAAATTATTGGTTGAACCTTACAATAACCCTTTAAAAATAGAATAAGTGCTGTTTAGACAGGCCGTTAGCTATTTTGAGTTTGACTTTTAAGGTAACATTATTTAATTATCTTTATGGCCTACCTATATTTTATGCCATTAAATACTGATTATCAAATAATTGATAAACCCGGGATGGGTTCGCAGCAAATTGTTATTGATGTCAATCATTCAAAGAAACCGCCCAAAAAACTATTTCATTATATCCCGGGTTTAGACAATATAAGGGGACTTGCCGTATTGTTTGTTTTACTCACCCACATGAGTTATGGTATCATTAAAGGCGGGTTAGTGGGAGTTGAGCTTTTTTTTGTATTAAGCGGGTTTATAATAACCTCTTTATTACAAGCCGAG
>Ga0163162_10003193_pt1 | contig 15675 bp, 13 predicted proteins | sample S55metaG_FD_115310 | JGI IMG/M metagenome (GOLD analysis project Ga0163162, IMG submission 115310) | Switchgrass rhizosphere microbial communities from Kellogg Biological Station, Michigan, USA - S5-5 metaG | ecosystem: Host-associated > Plants > Roots > Rhizosphere > Soil | place: USA...
ACGCTGGAGCTCTATAAGCAGACTTATCCACGGGATGACAGACCTTACATTAACCTTTCAGTCGTTTACGATCGGATTGGCCAGTGGGAAAAATCGGCTCAGGAAGCAGCTGAAGCTATTCGTATGAACCAAAATACGGTCGCGCCCCAAAGCAACCTGGCCCGCGCCTACATGCGCCTCAATCGCTATGATGAATCCCTGGCGGTTCTGGATCGGGCTTTTCATCAGTTCAAGCTCGACAGCGAACCTTTGCACACTTTCACTTATTACAATGCTGCGATTCGTGGTGACGCGGCAACAATGAAGCACGAAATCGATGGGTTGACCGGGAAGCCGAATGAGTACACAGCGTTCGACTGGCAAACTAACTCAGCGTACTTTGCCGGCCAATGGCATCAGGTGCAGAATTTTTCGCGCCGTGCAATTGACCTCGCTGCGCACAGCAATGCAAAGGCAGTGGCAGCCCAGTATGCCGCTGAATCAGCACTGCATGCTGCGGTGTTAGGTAAGTGTGCGGAGTCGAAGTCCGCAGCAGCAGAGGCTCTCTCGTTCGAACGCAATCAAGTATCTCTAACGCGCAGCAGTCTCGCGCTGGCGTTGTGTGGCGACGCCGGTCAGGCACAGGCACTCGTCGATGAACTGGCAAAGGATTATCCAAAGTTCACAATCGTTAATGGGATTTGGCTACCCCCGATCCGCGCGGCGTTGGAACTTTATCGTAACAATGCTGCGCAGGCGCTTACAGATCTCGAGCCCGCGACGCGCTACGAGGCCGCAGGAGAATACTGGTCACAATATCTGCGCGGTCAAGCTTATCTAAAGCTCAACAAAGGTGCTGAAGCAGCGGTTGAATTCCAAAAGATTATCGGGGCTAGAGGCCAGGCGCCGCTATCAGCGCTGTACCCGCTTGCTCACGTCGGGCTTGCGCGCGCTGCTATGTTGCAGGGCGACTCAGCGACAGCACGCAAGGGGTACCAGGACTTCTTCACCTTCTGGAAGGATGCTGATCCTGAAATTCCGATCCTGATCGAAGCGAAGAAGGAGTACGAAAAGGTGAAGTGAACTGGTCACGATTCAATTCTTCTTCCAATCATTGCAATTTCACAATCACACCTGTCAAAACTAACAGTATCTTTATTCCGTCTCCTCAATAGTATTTCCCCCTAATTCCTGCCCTTGAATTTTCCCCCTAGTATTTCCCGCAGTGTTCCGTTGTGAATCAATACGCATTGTGAATCAACGTGACTTGAAAGTCAGATTGTGCGACACGGCGAGGAGGTGTGTCATTTGGGAGGTATTGAAAGGAGAAAGTAATGTCGGTTAATAATCCGCAGGAACTGTTTGTCCTACTACTAAGCGATGTACGTCGGAAGACGGAACGCTCCGTTGATTTCTATAAGGAAGTGAGCAAACTCGCTGAAGACCCCGATATCAAGGAAGCGGTAGAATCAAGAGCGTTCATAGCAGAAAAGTCTCTTGACAAGATTGATCAGGCGTTCAAGCTGATCAATCAGAAACCCGTTACGCTGAGTGGTAAGACTGAGGAGGTCTTTGTCGAAGACTTCCGCCGTGAAGTTGCTGAAATTAAGACGCCGATTGTGAGACGAATCTTCATCTTGTCGAAGCTGATGCATTTGACTCACTGGCGCATCGGAGAATACATGGCACTCGTCGCAGCCGCAGATTCGACAGGCCACTATGGTGTCGGCGTGCTGTTGGAAAGCTGCCTCGGAGATTACCTCGCATTTGTCGAGAGGAATCGTCGGATAATCAGGAAGGTAGCTGAACTGAAAGCTGCCACCAGAGCTTCAGGTTGATGCAAGCAGTTCATCGTTAAGGCCGCGGTGCCCGCAATACTTGCACAACTGAACAACGAATCCCCGGCGCGATCAAGGCCATGAACCAACGGCCTATAAGTGTCGGGGATTCGTGTTTCCTACCTCAATTCATTCGCAGATTTACGCAGCGCAGTAGAGTCGCTACCAATCATGATGTTGTTAGTATCGGCTTCGCCGCCTGTTGTGAGGAATGGCTGTGCCTTTCCGTTTAGCTCGACCTTTCGCGGTTTTTTTTATTGCGGCCTGAGCCGCGCTTCGTAATCCGGATCGCTGCTCTCCTCGCTTCTAGTCCACGTCAGCTTTGCTATTCCAAAACCGATCAACGTTTTCCACGGTGGTAAATGTACGCGTCTCCATCCGGTCGATGTACAGCGTTCCGTTCAGATGATCGATCTCGTGTTGCAAGATACGTGCGTACCAACCCTGCGCTGTTATTGTTATTGGCTCTGCCCGCTCGTTCAAACACTCCACACGAACGTTTGCAGCACGACCTACCACAGCACCAAAACCCGCGACGCTGAGACATCCTTCAAAGAAATCGACCGTAGCTTCGCCGACCACGTGGAGCTTCGGATTGATAATCACGTGGAAGTCAACTGGCGCCCGTTGCCGTGCGGCGAGCTCTTCTGAAGAAACATCTTTCAAGTAGTCGACGCGATCTTCTATCACGGCGAGTTGGATCGACTCACCAATCTGTGGAGCGGCAAGACCGACGCCAGGTGCGTCGCGCATTGTGTCGCGCATCTGTTCGATCAAAAGGCGTGTGTTGTCACTTCGGATCTCAGCTACCGACATCTGCCTTGCAACCTTCCGCAATACCGGGTTGCCAGTCTGTACAATTTCAAGCGTCATAGTTTAGTAGGGGCGGCACTCAGTGCCCGCCCCGCGTGATGGTCAACGCTCCAACTTCATTTAAGTGATTTGAATTCACGTCGGGGTGGCCACAGAGTGCCACCCCTACAAATCTCATCGATCAGTCTTTCACTCACGGAAGTTTTGCGGCCAACACATCGACCTTCTCAATAGCAGGTGGTTGCGCAAGAAGTTCGGAGGCTTTCGCCATCAGAGCCGCAGCAACTCGCCCGGAGAGATGGGCCTGACGCCCGGAATCATCCGGAAATGCGTCGAAGATCCCAAAAGTTGATTGACTCATGCGGATGGCAAACCACGCAATTGTGTCCGGTTCTTCCTCAACGATCGCCAGGCCGCTTTTCAGAAAGCTCTCAACCTCATTTTCTTTTCCGGGTTTGGCTTCCAACCGAACGAGCAATGCTACGTTAACCATGATTCATCTCCTTTTTTTAGTTCTATAAGGTTTCCGAGAAGATCTAACATAGGAACTTCGGATTTTGGAATTCGAATTTCGGATTTAAGAGATTTGCGAATTCCGAAATCCAAAATTCCAAATCCCAAATGGGTTAACCGCCTCTTCACCAGACTCCCGGCACGAGTCGATAACGAACTCGCTGTTTATATTCACCGTAGCCTTCAAGTTCTCTGGTCAGCATCATCTCCTCATCAAAGATTCTCCAGATAAGAAATGGAATCACGGCAACGAACGGAACTAATCCCCAATAAGAGCCGAGCGCGAGAGGCGTGCCCAGCAGGTAGAGCAACGCGCCCGCGTACATTGGGTGACGCAGCAGTGAATACGGACCGCTATCGATCACCTTTTGATTTGCTGCCAGCTCAATGGTCGCCGAACTGTAGGTGTTTTGTCTGAACACAAGAAAAATAAAGTAGTATCCGAGCAAGACCAAAGCATCTCCGGCGATAACGACAAAGAGAGGGACAGTGGTCCAGCCAAACCGACGATCAAGCCCCGGCACAACCAACAGGCCAATGAAACCGAGGGACGTGAAGATCATGATCACGCGTTGGCTGACGCGCTTTTCGGCCGTCGGCCCCCCTCGCATACGTCGCCTCAAAAGTTCCGGATCGTTTCTGATGAGATAGATCGTGATGAGGAGCGAGAGGGTAATCAAGATCAGCAAGAACACCCACGCCTGCCAGTAGGCCACTGTGCCGGCGGCGATGAATAGAATAGCTGCCATCACCACGCCGAGCAGTAGAACTGATAGTAGTGCTTTTGCATTAAGACTCGACATTGATAAAAATAGGAAGCAAGATCGCGTTACAATTCTCTACGGTTACTCTTTCTCGCGCGTGCTTAAGTTCTTGTTTTTCTGAGCGTCTTGCAAAATCCAGCTTCTCATTCTCCCCTGGCTTTAGCCTGGGGTTAGAGCTCGCAAGGAATCTCCGAACCGTTTTAACGGTTTCAGAAAGATTCAAGTGTTTCTATATAAACCGTTGAAACGGTTAACTACTTTCCAAGTCGCCCCTAACCCCAAGCTGAAGCTTGGGGAGAATGAGAGAGAAGTTAATTTTCCATGAGGCTCTTTCTGACAACGTTTTTAAGCAAAGGCTAACACAACTGATGACAAAAACTCTGACCGCTCGATCGCTATCGCTGTTGCTGGTGTTCGCATTCAGCACTCCAATTCTCAAAACCGCTTCGGCGCAAACTGCCGAAACAAACAAAGCGTCGTTGGTAATTCACAGCGACCAGGCAGGCCCAACGATCAATCGAGACATCTACGGACACTTCGCCGAACACCTTGGTCGACTTATCTACGAAGGCCTCTGGGTCGGTGAAGACTCGAAAATTCCGAATACTCGCGGGCTTCGTAACGATGTTGTGGGGGCCCTGAAAGAGCTACACGTGCCCGTGTTGCGCTGGCCAGGCGGCTGCTTCTCCGATGAGTATCACTGGAAAGATGGCATTGGTCCACGTGACAAACGTCCGCGTCGACCAAATGCGAGTTGGGGTGGCGTCGATACAAATGCGTTCGGCACACATGAATTCATGGACTTATGTGAACTGTTAGGTGCTGATGCCTACATCAACGGAAATGTCGGCAGTGGTACGCCCCAGGAGATGATGGAGTGGATCGAATACATGACATCAGATTCTGATTCCACGCTTGCTCAAATGCGCCGGCAAAACGGTCGTGAGAAACCGTGGAAGGTTCCTTTTTTTGCCGTCGGTAATGAAACGTGGGGTTGTGGTGGTGAGATGCGACCTGAGTATTACGCTGATGAGTATCGCCGTTATGCAACGTTCATTAAGAATTACTCAGGCAACCGCATTCAGAAGTTGGCAGTTGGATCGCACGACGACTACTACGAATGGACGGAAGTGCTCATGGCGCAAGCCGGGCGGTTCATGAATGGTTTGTCACTGCACTACTACACGCTGCCGACCAGCAACTGGCAGAAGAAGGGTTCGGCGACAGAGTTTGGCGAGAAAGAATGGTACGCGACCCTGGTTCGGACGTTACGCATCGACGAGTTCATACAGAAGCATAGTGCGATCATGGATAAGTACGATCCGCAGAAGCGAGTTGGGTTAATGGTTGACGAGTGGGGAACCTGGTACGACCGCGAACCAGGAAGAGACATGGGCGCGCTCTACCAGCAGAACACACTTCGCGATGCAGTCGTGGCAGGAATCAATCTGAACATCTTTAACAAGCATGCAGATCGCGTGAAGATGGCGAACATTGCGCAGATGGTTAACGTGTTGCAGGCAATGATTCTGACGGATAAAGAAAAGATGGTCCTGACGCCGACGTACTATGTGTTCAAGATGTACAAGGTGCACCAGGACGCGACATTGATTCCCATCGACCTTAGCTCGCCGGAATACAAGATGGATCAAAATTCCCTTCCCTCACTCAGCGCTTCGGCATCGCGAGACAAAGAAGGAAAACTTCATGTGTCTATAGTCAACCTGGATCCAAATCGACCAGCTGAAGTCAGCACGACCGTATCTGGTTCAACCGTTAAAAACATTACTGGCGAGATACTCACTGCATCGACGATGAACGCGATGAACACCTTCGACAATCCGAGCGCGATCAAACCCGGTACGTTTAGTGGTTATAAACTCCAGGGATCACAATTAACACTAAACATCCCGGCGAAGTCCGTAGTTGTGATCGAACTTCAGTGATGCGTCGCGTTGCGACGTCAGCATTTAGCCCGGCGTTTTAACGCTGGGGGGCGTACGCACATTGTTCGCGTCGCATAGCGACGCATGAAGTCCGCGGCAACTCAATCGTCGCTACGCGACGGTAAAGTCTTCAGAGAGTCCCGGCGTTAAAACGCCGGGCTAAGTTCAACCGACGCAACGCGTCGAAGAATTTATCATTCTCAGCGTCGTGCTTTTTTCACATCTCACGTGCGCGTCATTTGCTTCGATGTGTGTCCATCTATACTATGACCGCAGCACCAACATCCAACCGTATCGGCCCGGAGGCAAACCCCAAACATGCTAGGCAAGACCATCTCCCATTACACAATCAAATCACAAATCGGCGAAGGGGGGATGGGAGTTGTTTACGAAGCTGAAGACATCAATCTCGGTCGTCATGTCGCGCTGAAGTTTCTGACCCCGGCAATGGCCGGCGACGAGAACCTGCTACAGCGTTTCCAAAGAGAAGCTCGCGCCGCTTCGTCTTTGAATCACCCGAACATCTGCACTATTCACGGTATCGAGCAATTCGAGTCAGACCATTTCATCGTCATGGAATTGTTGGATGGTGAGTCGCTCGCCGATCGAATTCGTCGCGGCGCACTCGACCTCGATTCTGTCCTTACACTGGGTGTCCAGATCGTTGACGCTCTCGAGTCAGCTCACTCAAGAGGGATCGTTCATCGCGATCTGAAACCTGCAAACATATTCGTCACCTCGCGCTCGCAGGCAAAGATCCTCGATTTCGGCCTGGCGAAGATGGATCATCGCAACCGACCAAACAATTCTTCGATGATGCCGACCGCTCGCTTGGACGATCTAACTATGGCTGGCTCGACAATGGGGACAGTTGCGTACATGTCGCCTGAACAGGCGCGTGGAGAAATCACCGACGCACGCACGGATCTTTTTTCCATCGGCACTGTTCTCTATCAAATGGCATCCGGCACACTCCCCTTCAAGGGAGAAACTTCGGCAGTCATGTTCGACTCGATTTTGAATCGAGACCCGATGCCGCTAAACGAAGTGAATCCATCGCTGCCTCCCGAACTAAGTCGAATCATCGGACAGGCTCTGGAGAAGGATCGAGACCTGCGTTATCAAAGCGCCACTGATCTAAAAACTGCGCTTAAGAGATTGAAGCGCGATCTCGATTCAGGTCGACAGCTTACTGACTCAAGCGGGTTTCGAAGTCGTCCGCCTTCAGCTGTTCACGAGCACTCGATTGCCGTTCTCTACTTTGAAAATCTTAGTGGGATGAAAGAGGACGAGTACCTGCGCGATGGCATCACTGAAGACATCACTACAGAGCTATCAAAGATCAAAAACTTAAAGACGTTTTCACGCGCTATGGTGTTGGCCTATCGCGATAAATCGGTGACGGCAGGACAAGTTGGAAAGGAACTGGGTGCATCGTACGTGCTTGTTGGCAGTCTGCGTCGGGCAGGCACGAGATTGCGTATCAACGCTCAACTCGTCGATGCAGCAACGGATTTTCCGCTCTGGTCAGAACGATACGATCGAGAAATGAAGGATGTGTTTGAAGTACAGGACGAGATAGCCCAGAAGATCGCGGCTGCGCTACGCATCACGCTATCGCCCCAGGAGCAACAGGCTCTATCTGCAAAACCGACAGAGAATTTGCAAGCTTATGACCTTTATTTGCGAGGACGAAACTATGCACGTCGCGTCGGACGCCAGGATCTCCAGGTAGCTCTTCAGATGTACGAGAATGCAGTTGCACTTGATCCAAACTTTGCTCTTGCTCATGCTGCATTGGCGAGCGTCTGTGCCGAGTACTACTACCATTTCGAACGCCAACAGCATTGGATCGATCGTGCAATAGCGGCAACTCAGAAAGCGAGTGCGAGTGGACACGAAGAGCCTGCTATCCAATGTGCCGAAGCTTGGGTGGCATTTGCCGAAGGACGTTATGACGAAGCAGTAAACAAGATCCAGATGGCGTTGAGCCGCAATCAGGATCTCGACGGTGGATATTATCTACTCGGCCGTTCAATGTTTGCTGCTGGTCGGTATCAGGAAGTCGTGGACATGATGGAAGAAGCGCTGGCCCATTCCAGTGAGAACTACAACACTACGATTCCTATTCACAACGCCCTGGGAGCACTCGGTAAGACTGAAGCGCTAAAGAACTACACACACCGCGAAGCCGCCATCTATGAGGCACACCTGAAGAAGGTACCCGAAGACGCGCGCGCGCGCGTGTTGTTGGCTGGTGATTACGCAAGCATGGGACGGCGTGAAGAAGCCAAACGTGAGGCAGACATGGCTATGGCGCTTCGTCCAGACGATACGATGATTCTCTACAACACGGCATGTGTGTTCGCCGCCATGAAGAATGCGGACGAAGCTCTAACCGCAATTAGGAAGGCTTGGGAGGCCGGATTCCGCGATGCGACTTGGACACGACAGGATCCCGACCTTGAGATACTACACGGCAATCCGGAGTTCGAACGCCTCTATCCAGCGCCTGGCGTCTAGCCAGTCCGATAAGCTTCAGCTTGTCGAAAGAGTACACATGTCCGCTAAGGTAATTGGACATTTGTCTTCTCAGGGCGCTTCACTTTGCTCTCGCCTGATTCCTAAAACTAACCCTTAGCACCTCGTTTTAGTTCATACGACCGAATTAGATCTGTTTGCTTACATTGACAACTGCTAAGCAGGTTTCTAGAATATGCAAGAATTTGCAGATATGCATATCTGCGATTCAGCATGGATGGGCAAAACCGGAACAATACGAGTTAATCCAAATGAGACAACAGCTGAGTGACTTCAAAGCAGAGTTCTTCAAAGCCCTGGCACACCCGTTGAGGATTTCTATCCTGGATGCTCTGCGGGACAGCGAACTCACCGTTAATGAGATTAGCCAACGTTTTGACGTTGAACCCGCCAACGCTTCACAACAACTCGCCGTGCTTCGCAACCGAAATATCGTTGTCACTCGCAAAGAGGGCGCAAACGTCTATTACTCCGTGAGCGACAAAAGCATATTCAAGTTACTCGATGCGGCCAAAGAGATCTTCAATAACCACCTGGTTGGCGTCCGTAGCATGCTTGAGGAGATTCACGCGGCCCAGCCAAACAAAGCAGTACGCCGTCAGACTTCGCAACGAGCTCGTTAAGACCAGCCTCAGGTGTTAGAGACCCTTCCATGAATGAAGATCCCGTCCGAACTCGCAGTGTTGAGTCCAAAAGTGCCTTGTCAGTCAGGAAATCCCCTCTCCATGGCAACGGTTGTTTCGCGACAGTTCGCTTTCTGAAAGGTTATCGCATAGACGAATACGCCGGCGAAAGGATTACTCGCCGTGAGGCCATGCAAAGGATGAGAGGATCCCAAGGGAAGAGCATCAGTGAACTGAATGAGGATTGGTACATCGATGGAAGTGTAGATGGGAACCAGACGCAATATATAAACCACTCATGCGATCCTAATGCCGACGCATTCGTTATCGGCGGATCTTTATTCATCTTCGCATTACGTGAGATAGCGCCTGGAGAAGAGATTACAGTCGACTATTTGAACTCCTTCGAACAGGATCAATCGGTCTGTCAATGTCGCACGGCTTCATGTCGTCAAAGGATTATTCGGAAGGCCGCATAAACATCTGAACCTAGCGCAGAACCGCCACGCTCCTCGGCTCTAAAAAACAGTGACATCGCTGAACAAAAAGTGGATTCCAAAATCAGTCTTGTGCTTGCAAGCCGGGTACACTCGACGTGACCTCATCTCGGACCTGATTGCGGGTCTGACTGTGGGGTTAGTCGCACTCCCTCTGGCTATGGCGTTTGGGATCGCCTCGGGCGTCAAGCCGCAAGCGGGAATCTACACGGCTGTTGTTGCTGGATTTCTCATCTCCGCCCTGGGCGGTTCGCGCCTTCAGATCGGTGGCCCAACCGGCGCGTTCGTCGTGATTGTCGCCGGAATCATCGCGGCCCACGGAATTTCAGGGCTGCTAATCGTCACCTTTATGGCCGGAGTCATCCTAATACTTATGTCGGTTACGGGTTTAGGAACGGCGGTCAAATATATTCCACGGCCAGTTACCATTGGTTTCACGAACGGCATTGCCATCCTGATCGCGTCGACGCAAATCAAGGACTTTTTGGGACTTGATACCGGAGCGTTACCGAGCGAGTTCGTATTACGAATGAGTGTTCTGACGAAAAGTCTCAGCAGTTTTCATTGGTCTGCACTGGTAGTTAGCATCGGTGCGCTTCTCATCATTTTTATTCTGCCTAGATTGACTAACCGTATTCCTGGGTCGATCGCGGCCCTCGTGATAGTTACGCTCATCGTCGCAGTTTTTGGAATTCCTGTGGAAACCATCGGCAGTCGATTCGGCGGTATCCCGACCGGTTTGCCACACATTTCCATCCCACAGTTTCGACCCGATCTGATTGTTCCTCTGCTGCCCGCCGCTGTCACGGTGGCGATGCTGGCAGCGATTGAGAGTCTCCTGTCCGCGGTAGTTGCGGATAACATGAGCGGCGATAGACACAACTCCAACATGGAACTGCTTGCGCAGGGTATGGCGAACCTCGCGGTCCCTTTTGTGGGAGGTATACCAGCCACCGGCGCGATTGCCCGGACCGCCACCAACATTAGATCAGGAGCTCGCAGCCCCTTATCGGGCATGGTCCACGCATTGACCTTGCTCGTTATTCTAGTAGTCGCTGCTCCATTTGCTCGGTTCATCCCGCTTGCCGCCTTAGCAGCAATCCTTTTCGTAGTGGCTTACAACATGAGTGAGTGGCGCGAGGTAAGGACAATACTCAAGTTGTCGAAAGCTGACATAGTCGTTTGGGTGATGACCTTTGCTCTTACAGTGCTAGCCGATCTAACTATAGCAGTCGAGATCGGAATGCTCTTCGCCGCGCTGCTTTACATCTATCGGGTCACGCAAACGACAACGGTGGCTCCGGTGACGGAAGAGTACATTGAAGACGGTCGACCACACGTCCTGCAAGACAAGTTACTGCCTCCCTACGTAATGGTGCTACGGATACATGGGCCCTTTCTGTTCGGAGCCACGGAGAAGCTGTCCGATGCCACTGTAGATGTCGAGTCGCTCCCACCCGTTGTGATCTTGCGTCTCAGAAACATGACAGCCATTGACGCTACCGGCTTGCACGAGTTGGAGAAGCTCGCTGACCGTTTGCGTGCTACGGGAAGAACGCTCTTGTTATGCGGTGCGCGTAGTCAACCTGAACAGTTGTTGAAGCAGTCGACTTTTCTCCAGTATCTCGGTGAGGAAAACATGCTGCCACACGTTGAAGCGGCATTGTCGAGAGCGCGCGAAGTCTATGAGGGACGAGCGGACGTGTCAGTCAGCTCCAAACCTCTCTATCAGACTTAGCCACCCTACTCTTGAGTCTCAAGCTTTCGCTCGGGTTGGGAAACGAAGGAATTTGAAACTCTGGTTCTATTGTCTTCACAGCTTCGTCCGGAAAGCAGTGTCGTCTGAGTAATCTGTGGATGATCCTTCCCTCAACCGAGGACTTCACGCATCACACCTGCGAGATCGCGTAACGAGCGCGAACCATCCCCCACAAAAGCTGAGCCATGCATTGGCGCAATCATTCGCGGATTCAGGTCTGCAAGGCGCTGCATTATCGAATCAGTGTGCTTTGTATACGGCATGTAATTCGCGAATGGACCGGCCTGGTACTCAGTCAGAGTCTTTCTTGCACGGTCGATGACATCGGATTCAGTGAGGGGCTCGACGTTGCCACCCTGGTGGAAAAGGTCGGAACAAAGAAGCGTCCCCCTGGATTCCTCAAAGAGCATTCCAGCCTCCCAACAATGTGGCACATGAGGTGTCTTAACGAAGCGGAATCGATGCTGACCTGTATTCAATACTTCACCATCATTCATGCCCTTCGCGGGACGAATAGCAAAATCGTTAACGCTAACCAATGCGCCAACCATGCTGCACACGGGCTGTGCGTTGGGAGCAAGCTGAAGCCATTCGTTAAGCGATCCACACTCATCCGCCTCGAAATGGCTAAAACTAATCCAACGTACCTTCGAAGGATCAATGATTGTCTCAACCGCTTCACGCACTACGGGAAACAGCGCTTTCATTCCGGTGTGAAACAATAGCGGCTCATCATCTTTGACAAGGAACTGATTAAACTGCAGGTCGATTTCCGGGATGTAAGTTGATATCCGGTAGAAGTCGGGGGCAATCTCTGTAATAGGCACTAAGTTACTCCTTGAGAGAAATGTTATGCGCCATCATAGATCAACGCGCATTTCGAAAGGTAAAAGATTCGACAAGTTATGAGGTTCGGAAGGGCGTTTGAATTAATCAGCAGGGCGAGTGCTGGGACCGCAGGCGTCCCCGCCTGCTGATTTGGTTTTCTTGGTGCAGCCCCGGAGCGCTCACTCCGCACGCAATGCTTTTATCGGATCGACTGACGCGGCGCGTCGCGCAGGAAAATAACTCGCCAACAGGGCGGAGATACCCAGCACGCCAGCCACGCTGACTAAGGTTGCGACATCCCAGGGCGGCGTACCAAAAAGCAGTTTGCGCATCAGCGACGCAGCAACAACCGAGCATCCGAGACCGATTAGAATTCCGGCAAGTGCCAACACGCCTGCATCCTTCAAGATGAGTCTGTAAACTGTACTGCGTTGCGCGCCGAGCGCTATTCGAACCCCGATCTCACGAGTCCGTTGACTGACCGAGTACGCTATGACTCCGTAGAGACCAACAACTCCGAGGAGTAATGCTACTGCAGCAAAACCTCCTACAAGCCACGTTGAGGAACGGCGCAGGTAAACGGTCGGAGCATTGTTGACCCTTTGCGTCATTGTTGTCTGATTTGAAATATTGATCCTCGAGTCGATCTCACGGATTGCATCGGTAACCATTGGAAGAAGTGACTCCTCAGTCGTTGCGGTTCGAACAACGACTGAGAAATACGTGCTCGGAGATTGATTCAACGGAGCGTAATATGCTGGCCAAATCTCGGAATCCAACGCCCCTTCTCTGATGTCATCGACGACGCCGATAATCTCTTTTATCGATTTGAGATTTGTGTCCCCAAAACGCTGGCCGATCGGATCCTCGCCCGGAAAATACTTGTTCGCTAATGTTTTGTTGATGACGACAACGCTCGGCTTGCTCAAATCTTCCGAGTCGGTGAATGTTCTACCTTCTAGAAGTTTTGCCTGGAGCGTCGCGAAATAGTCTGAGCTCACTTCCCGTTCATTTACTTCGTTGTGCTCCCCGTTGTAAGCGCGACCCACAATCCTGATCCAATCAGTGTTGCCGTTGAAACCCAATGGCAGAGTACTGGCCAACGCAACTGATGTTACGCCGGGTAAACTCTTGACCTGGTCCACGACTTTACGCGCGAGTGTCAGAGCCTCCTTGTCTTGCATGTAAACACCAGGTGCTGCAACAGTCATTGTGACCAGATGTTTTGTTTCAAAGCCCGCGTGCACTTGCAATAGCCGGTAAAAACTTTTGCCGAGAAGACCCGCTCCAACCAGCAAAACCATTGCCGTTGTTAACTCCAGGATTACGAGCCTGGAACCTATGCGTGTCCATACTTTACCTGCGCTACCACGTCCGCCTTCCGCCAGTCCATCTCTAACTTCTAACGTCGACAAGCGAAATGCCGGAGTCAGTGAAAAGAGTGCGGCGGCGAACCCACCTATGGCGATGGCGAAAATAAACACACGAGAATTCAATCCAAGATCATTGAGATAAGGCATACCTGCCATCATGTCCGCGGGGATGAGTCCCTTCAACATCTGCATTCCCCAGTGCGAACTAACCAGAGCAGCAACACTTCCTCCGACAACGATAACCAGGCCCTCGATGACAAACTGACGAATCAAGCGCCCTCTGGTCGCGCCCAGCGCACGTCGAACTGACAACTCGCGTCGACGTGTTTCCGAGCGCACCAGCAAAAGACTTGCAACGTTGACGCAGGCGATTAAGAGCAACAAACCGACACCACCAAGTAGAAGCAACAAAATGGGCCTGACGTCGCCAACGATTACCTCAGACAACGGCGCGACCATCGCACCCTGGTTACGATTTGAGTCCGGGTATTGAGCTTCGAGGTTTTTAGCGATTTGCGTCACATCGGAGAGGGCCATTTCTATCGTGAGGCCATCTTTGAGACGGGCCACTCCGTGAAGATAGTGACAGCTTCGTCTTTGATCGCAGGTACCGGCGCCTTGGCCCGGTCGAAGAGTGGTCCAAAACTCCGCATTCTCGACTGGGGCGAAATGAAAATCCTGGGGAAGCACGCCAACAATAGTGTAAGGAATCTCATTTAGGGTTACCGGCTGGCCGATGATTTCTTGTTTACCACCAAAACGCTTTTGCCAGGAAGCATAGCTCAGAATCGTAGCGCCAGGGGCTCCGGGCAAATCCTCGCCGGCAAAGAAATCGCGACCGAGAACAGGAGCAACCCCAAGGGTGCGGAAAAAGCCATCACTCACTCGCGCGCCGTCAACCATTTCCATTCCGGTGGAAGAGGGTGTCACATATCCGCGTTGACTATAGACGTTCAACGAGTCGAAAACTCTGTTGAGCTTCTTCCAGTCAAGATAGTCAAGATATGACAGGTTGGCTCGAGGAATCACCGGGGTAGTTTCGGAGACATAGAGCAACCGCGACGGATTGTGATACGGCAGAGGTTTGATGAGTGCGGCATCCACGAAAGCAAAGATCGCCACGCTGGCGCCAATGCCAAGGGCTACCATCACAGTGGCAGTAATGGTAAATGCCGGGTTCTTACGCAACTGTCTGAGTGTGAACCGAAGATCCTGGATAAGGCTTTCGAGAAAAGGGATGGTACTGCGATCGCGGTAAGCTTCTTTTGTTGAGTCAACTCCACCTAGTTTCATGACAGCGACTCGTTTCGCCTCCCCGGGCGACATACCGGCACGGATGTTGTCGTCGATATGCATCTGGAGATGACTTGCGATTTCTTCTGCAAGATCACGTTCCCTGGCGCCTTTCAGAAATACTCCTTTGAATCTCAAAAGCCATGCGCGAAGTTGTCTCACAGTTGATCCCTTCCTGGCTCCGTTCGGAGCCATATGCCTATAGCCCTGTGCCTTTGCTGATATCTGCGCCGTAGGCGGGAGTTTTATTCGGCTGAGCTATAAACATGTCGCTCCTATCGGAGCGAAGCAAAACACGCAACTGACTTACTTGTCTCATGACTGATCCTCGACTGGCGCCAGAAAGCGTGCAAGGATGGCAGTTGTTTGATTCCACTCTTTTTCTTCTCTCGCGAGTTGTTTCCGCCCCGTGCGGGTGAGTTTGTAGAACTTGGCTTTACGATTATTTTCCGACACGCCCCACTCGGAAACGATCGATCCCTCCTGTTCCAACTTGAGCAACGAAGGATAGAGCGTTCCATAATTCAAGGAGAGACGATCCCCACTCGTTTGTTCGATACGCCGGGCAATTCCGTACCCATGAAGCGGACCAAGAGTTTCAATAGTCTTCAAGATCATTAGTGCAAGCGTTCCCTGCCAGATGTCAGTCTTGTTAGCCATGTGTGCGTATGCTCGTGATGTTGATTTCCCTTCTGTTGAGCTGAAAGACGTCTCTCCTATTGCCTAGCCATAGGAATCATAATCTCTCTCGTATGGGAAAACAAGAGGAGACTTCGCAATAAACTCTAGGAGGAGGCCAAAACAAACTCATGTGGCAAGTCGTGACCTCAATTCCAGAATCACGCAAACAATTTTCAGGTTGGGAAGGGGACCCTGTCCCCGCCTGCTTGATTAGTATTTAAGAGCGG
>Ga0163162_10003195_pt1 | contig 15673 bp, 16 predicted proteins | sample S55metaG_FD_115310 | JGI IMG/M metagenome (GOLD analysis project Ga0163162, IMG submission 115310) | Switchgrass rhizosphere microbial communities from Kellogg Biological Station, Michigan, USA - S5-5 metaG | ecosystem: Host-associated > Plants > Roots > Rhizosphere > Soil | place: USA...
TAGTCGCATTCGCTCTAAGTTTAGCGATCATATTGATCATTACTTTTTTGACCATAAGCTATCAGGTATTTAAGGCGGTTCGGGAAAATCCAACTAAGTCCTTGCGAAGTGAGTGAATATGAATCATTGTTTTGTTCAATAGTGTAGTGGTCGGCACCTGTCGCAATTACCAGGAGAGAACCGCGATATCGAACTGTCGCTTATTGTCGATAAATCTAATCAACTATCATCATGGAACCAGTCTACATAATTGGTGCAGGCGCCGTCGGCAGAGTACTGGCGGTTTGCTTAGCTAACGACCGGAAGAAGGCCGTCTTACTTCGTGGCAGCGTGGACGATGGCAAAACACATCGTGAAAACATTCGTGTGATACTGCCTTCGGAGAAAACAATTGAGGCAGAAGTAACGATTGATACGCTTAGCAACTACAGTAGTTTGGAAGGACTGGTGGTGTTGTGTAATAAATCTTATGGGAATGCACCTTTAGCTAAGGCACTAAAAGATAAGATTGGAAATTCTCCCCTTGTCCTCCTGCAAAATGGACTGGGTGTGGAGCAACCATTTATGGACTTTCCGTCTGTTTACCGTTGTGTACTTTTTATAACCAGCCAACCGGTTTCAGACACGGAGCTAAATTTCAAGTTGGTAGCTGTATCGCCCATTGGAAAGATCAGAGGCGGTGACACAACTTCTCTTGACCATATCGTGGCTTTACTTAATACACCCTATTTTGGCTTTAGAACTGAAGGTGATATACAGCCGATCATTTGGAAAAAAGCCATTCTCAATTCCGTGTTCAATTCCGTTTGTCCGCTGCTTGAAACAGACAACGGCATCTTTCACCGAAATCCGCAGGCTTTGCAAATCGCCGAAAGGTTAGTCGCCGAATGTTTGTGCGTAGCGAAAGAACAAGGTGTTAATCTTAATCAGGCCGAGGTGATCGACACGCTCTTGCTGATCAGCCGATCTTCTGACGGACAATTTATCTCCACCTTACAAGACATCCGCAATCACCGGCCTACCGAAATAAAGACGCTCAACCTGGCTATCGCCGGGATGGCCGCAACAGAACACGTAGTTATCCAAACCCGTTTGCTGGGCGAGTTGATTTTATTAAAGTCTCGCTTATAAATTAATCATAAGCCAAAAATCAAATGAAAAAAGTAATCACCATTGTCGCGATACTTGTTTTTACGAAAATGAGTTACGCGCAAAACATTCAGGGGACTTCAGACACCGTCGCCATCAAACAAACTATCAACACCTTTTTCGATGCCATGCGCGAAGGCGATAGCACCGTGTTACGATCTGTATTCTTAAACGGTGCGGTATTGGAAAGCATTGCAAATGATGAAAACGGAAAAACGATATTATCATCCAAAACTGCAGATGATTTGATGAAAAAAATCGGCACACCCCACGAAGCGGCTTATGATGAAAGGATTGTTTATGGTACTATAAAAATTGACGGTGATCTTGCCTGCGTTTGGACGCCTTACCAATTTTTTCTGGGTGACCAATTCAGTCACTGCGGTGTGAATGTCCTTCAATTGATGAAAACTGCCGATAGCTGGAAAATAATTTCTATTGTGTATACCATCCGAAATGATAATTGTTTCCAACAGGTGTATATACTTCTCAAGCGCCTGCGTATAAAATAAAAACTAAAGCAAAAAATGAAATGAAAAAAGTATTCAACGTTGCTGGAATACCGACATTTGGTTGCGCATTATTAAATGCAGAGCACCCTTGCAACTGTATTTCGCGAGTTGATGGAAGAAATTTATGTACGTTTATTATAATCCTTGCGGTTGGTGTTCTTCTTTCGATTTTTATTTTTATTGGACTGGTTATTTTCAAATCGCAGATATTGAATGGCGAAAAAAATAAGTTTTGAAATTAATAGATCCAGGGAAAAATGTCGATAAGAAAACACATCGTAAAATTGAAGAATCGGAAAAATATAAATCAATTTCTGAAATTTGAGTTGATCTTTCGTCGCTTTTTAATGTTTTTTATTTTACCAGCAATCACTAGTTGATCAAACTTAGAACGGCAAATCTGAACCACTTCCATAAATTTTTTGGCTGTAACATTTTTTGCAGAAATTAACGCCGATTTTTCGCAACGAAGTTGTTTTCAGTTGTTGGAGAATTTCTAACTGTGTTGATTTTATTTTGTCAAGTTCTTCGGCTGGAATCATTATTATACTCTGCAAAGTCATACGTCACTTTTCCCAATTATGATTTTTAAAGGGTCCGCAATTATACAAGTTAAAATTACTCGACTAGTACTTTATTTAAGCACAGCTTCAAATTCTGAAGGAGTTGTTGTCGGACGATGGCGGAAAATTATTTCCATAATCGTGAGTCATTTCCTTTACATTTAATAGATGAAGTTCTATCTGGGTGTAACAGATTACAATTGGTATAGCTTCTTGTCCCAACACAAGCGCGAAGATGTAAATTTCTGGCAACCGGGCGGTAATACGTCGTTTAAAATTCTTTCAACAGGCGAACCCTTTCTTTTTAAACTCAAGAGTCCAATAAATGCAATTGCGGGAATTGGATTTTTTTCCAGCCACACATTCTTACCACTGTCAATGGCATGGGAAGTATTCGGTACAGGTAATGGATGCAATTCATTGGAAGAATTGCAGCGAATGATTTTTCCGCTTCGAAAAGACAGCAACAATTCCAACCCCACAATTGGATGTATCGTACTTACAAATCCAATTTTTTTCAAAAGGGAAGACTGGATAAGTGTCCCGCCAGATTGGAAATCTAGCACTCAACAAGGAAAATCCTATTCGCCTGAAAGCGAAATTGGAAATGATACTTGGAAAAAGATTGAACAGATACTTTTTAAATATTTACAAGATCCTTTAGAGAAAGAAAATCAACTAATAGTTGAAGAGCCAGAAACACAATACGCCAATTCTGTCTTAGTAAAAGTAAGGCTGGGTCAAAGTGCTTTCAGAATTTTGGTAACTGATGCTTACAATAGAAGATGTGCAATATCTGGCGAAAAGACTTTACCAGTATTAGAAGCCGCGCATATTAAACCATATTCGAAATCCGGTCGTCATCTCATTTCAAACGCTCTATTACTGAGGTCCGACATTCATAAGCTTTTTGATTCTGGTTACATGACAATTACTCCTGATTTTAAAATCGAGGTAAGTAATAGAATCAAACAGGAATTTGAAAATGGAAGGGAGTACTATCGGTTTCACGGTATTGATATGCATCGGATTCCCGATAAATCAATTAATAAGCCTGAGAGAAAATTTGTCGAATGGCACAATGATAACATATTTAAAAGCTAGGCCAAACTTACGAATGAAATCTACATATGATCTTTAAATTCTCATTTGCAATTCTGTGCGCTTTTTTTATTTCCAGCAGTGCACCTAACCAAATGTTGGATAGAGCGCCAGCATTATTAAAACTGGGAGTATATAGAAATATTACGGATGATTTAGAATATACAATTCACTTAAAAAAGGACTCAACCTTTGATTACACAATACGCTATGAATGGCCAGTTGAATTTACGCACGGCACATGGCGAATTGACAGGAAGACTCTGGTATTGAATTCAGTTAACGATACAGCGATTAGTACGCCTGGAGTGCAAATTGGAAAATATATAATGCTTTTTAATCAACGCTTCGAAATAAAAAAAAATAAGTTGGTAGAAATCGATAGAGCGCGAATGAAATACAAATTTGTTGGCACGGAATAGCTTGATTTAGTTAATAATTCCATCTTGTCAAAATACCTATGTTGTTCCAAATACCATTTGACAATTTATAAATTATAATTCCGCCGCCACCACCGAGCTGGCTGTGTCCTTTGTCCCATTCAATGATTGCGATCTGTCTCGAATTGTCAAAAACAGGTCTTGAGTAATAGCAAATGTCTCTGTCGATGGGAGCACATCGGTTATAGTCGTTGACTTGCTTACGATAAAATCGAATTTTCTTTTTGTCAGTCGTATTGAATTTTTGAAGGATATTTTTCGAACTAATATTCTGATCTCTGTTTTGAATTAAAATTACCTTATCAAGCTCATCGTCTGTCCAGAATGTGGTATCAATCGTTTTGAAGTTATCAATTATCTGAAAGAGCGTGAACGTGTCAACGTTTTTGCATACTTCTTTTAAGTCACTATAGTTTTCTCTTATGTCGTTTTTGTCAAGCCTAATTTTTGATATAGGCCCCGACCCTACAAATAAATTTTTCGATTTGATAGCTGAATCGAGGAGCTGTTTATATTGGATTGTTTGTGCCTTGCAATTGACGGAATAGAGGCAATACAAAAAATGTAATAAAAAGAGGAGTAAAATTTTTTTCATAGACAGTTGAGAGCGTAAAATTAAACTTTATCAGACAACCTAAAGTTAGTCGCCGTCTTCAATGCAGATTAACTATTGACACTTCTAGCCGATCTCCTGAAGTCTATTCAAAATATTATAGTCTTGTCGAGACTATTATCAAGGCATCAACCATTCAACTTTTGCTTTTATGTGATTAAACACCGTCAATTAAATTATATTCTTGCAGCGCATCTGTCCAAATGAACTCTTGATTAATCTTTATAATTTCTATAATCAGCGGCGTTATCCTGTTTTGATTTAGTTGGTCCTTTGCTATTTCTTCTAAAAAGCTTTTTGACATTTGAAAATCCAAGAAATTAGTTGCCTCTGGTAAATTGCAACAGCCATGACCATCAAATGAAATTCTACATAGGGTAATCAATCCATCACTTGATTCGTTGAAATCCATAAACACTGAACCTTCAAGACACCCCAAATAAAAGTCTGCTTTTCTGGAGTCAGGCATCACTGTTTTGAAAAAATCAAAGTTTGTACCTATTCGGCTCATAATTTTCATATTTGTGAGCCGAATAATACGTGTAATCGGCTCATCGCAAGGTATAATAAGGCTGCACTGCTCTGATTACGAGAATACAACCTTTTTTGCTATTTTTATAGCAAATGTTATCAGATGATACCCGAAGCAAAATTAAGAATATCACTACAGGAGCTTTCATTGAAGGGACGCTTGATAATTGCACAACAATCAGGAATCTCTTATGCTCAAGCTATCCAACAAGTACAACGGTTAAAGGAGACTTCGAAAGTAAAGCAGTCATTAAAAAAGAGCAGGCCGAATTCTTAGAAAAATATATTTCCGAAAAAGATTTATGGGTTTCACAGTTGCCATCTCAAGAAACATATCTAACTCGAGGTGGAGAATCCAAAGTATACCTGCAGCCCACGAGATCTGGCGCGAGGTTGGCGCTTAGTCCCTCACTTTGCTGAAAACAAAATCGCTGTTCTTGATTGTCGAGTGGCAAGAGAAGCATTGTGTACTGGCCATGTCCTTAATTAGCCGTTCCGTCTTGCTATTTTCTTTGAATTCCTCAAACCCCCAACCGCCGGTGCTTGCGAATTGCACGCTATCTTTCACCATGACATCTAATATCCTTCTTTTGCCTTCGCCAAAATCTGAGTCTTTCTGTACAGCTTCAATTACATCAAAAACGAGGATTGATCCATTAGGAAAATTATTTAACTTATAACCTTCTACTGCTTTATCGTTAGCGTAAATATGGTGAAAGCCGCCCCAGTGCTCAAATGCCGGGCTTTTGGGGCCGATGATTGCTGTCTTAATATGCTTCCAGTTGCGATAGCCTTCCGGATAAGGTATTTCCTTTGCATGCCTCGAGAATTGGATAAACGAAAAAAGAACTATAAGAATTCCCAATAGGCAAATTATTTTGATCTGTGTCATGTCTCAGTGAATTTATCCGTCCAAATTACGTGATTGTGATTCACTAAGTGAACAAGTCAACATACAACCTTCTCCACCTAATGAAAGCAGGTCATTGTTTGATGAGTTCAATATCAAATCATTTCGGTTCCAATAAAATGCGTGTACACCTGTTGCAATTCTTGATTCCATTTATTTGTCTTGCCACTTCATTATTTGATTTGCCAAAATGTTAGAATCAAACTCGTTGCTATAAAGTCCAAAAGTTACACATAATTCACTTTCAATAATTCTTCTAATTTTTTCGGCATTTACTCCTTTGTTCAAAGCGCGAAGCAATTTTTTTTAAAATTCATCAAGCTTAGATTTTGAAGTAATATCAATTAGATTCCAATTGTAAACTAATTTAGATAACTCTTTTATCTGTCTTTCAAATTCAGTCATCTAAGATTTTTTACAAGTCACTTTATTGCTTGAATTACGAAGTATCCAATTGCACACAACGATACGGCTTGGCGATCTCGAGGATTTACTGATTCGTCAGTCCGTTTAGTTTTTTGTAGTATTGATTTAGCATTGTCAGCAACTATTCACACCTCAGGTCGAGTGACATAAAAATAACTAATACAATTTATCACGAAAAGAAGATTATTTTTGCCCTAAGTTCTTACTCAAAATTCAATCATTCCGGTTAACAACCAGGTTAACAAGTCTAACCAGATCCCTCAAACGCAGCACCAGCGCGGGTTTCAAAAATTAAAACTAGTCCTGTCGGGACTACTGAAAGAATTTTCAATTAAACAAAACCCGCGTACAATATAGGATTTACGCCCCTTTCTGATTCCTTGAAAAATTAAAAGCCAATTAATTAGCCTGGAAGAAAGATGTCATCATGTTCATTTTATTTTTACCCAAGTATCTTTCAATCCTTTTTCCTGTAAATAATTATATAAACCTTCACCATCCTTACCACCTTGTTTGGCATGATGCAGAAGAGTAAAGCCATGTGGACCGTTGGCAAATATCAATTTTGGATATGCTTCCAGCACAGGTTTTACCAATTCTGTTTTTCCCAGCATCGTCAATACAAATAATGATACTCTTGACCTGGCATCGATTAAGTATTGCGCAATCTCTTTATTGCCCATATGCCCAGCTCCTTCTATCGCTTCTTCAAAATCACCATTACCCCAATCATATTTGCAATGTACCAGGTTCGGTTGTTCAGCGAGCATGGTCTGTACTTTGGGCAAATCCATATGACCTGCAATAACAAATTCCTTTACCAAGTCTAGTGGCAGCGGCGGAACCTCTTTGGGTTGTGAGGGAACCTGGCCGACGACTACGTGATTCAGCAATGAGAATGCAGCTGTTCCTCCAGCTATCGAGTATAAAAAATTTTTCCTGTTCATAATGATAAATTTCATTGAAAACTGAAAGTAAGCGCAGTAAGGCAACTGTGAAAATTATTTACGCGAGCTTCTTCATTTACAGGGTATAAAAATTTCGCCCCGTTTAAATTGCCACTCACCCGATTGAAATAAAACGTCCGGGCTTTCAACGTATTTTTATATTTCATATTAAATCCATTATGCCACGTTCTCGTTTATATTACGTTGGATTTATTTCAATTTTCTCCTTGTTTTGGTTCGTTTTTAAAATCGGAGGAATTGCGAACATTATGGAGGCCATAGCGTCTTCCGTAATCGATATGTCTGTATGTATAATTGCTTTGGCTATTACTGCGTTTATTTTATTGCCAAAGTTTTTCTATTCACAGCGGTACCGTTTATTTTCATTTCTTTTTTCAGCCACTATTTTTCTCGGCGGTAGCGCCATCATTTTGATGCAACTAAAATTGCATGGAAGTTCGTTGTCTGCCTACCGCGCTAACGTGGCGCGAAGTAATCATTATTTCTATTGGTTCTGGTCTGATCTTATATTTGGTTCCTATTTTCTCGTATTTATGATTGCTACTGGCGGAGCCGCCATCCGTTTTGCATTTGACCGTTTACAAGCACTTAATCATGTAAAACAATTGGAGAAAGAAAAACTGCAGGCCGATCTGGATCGCCTTAAGAATCAGATAAATCCTCATTTCCTGTTTAATGCTCTCAATACAATCTATTATAAAATTGACCGGGCCAATCAACCAGCCAGGGACACATTGCAGCAATTTTCTAAAATGTTGCGCTATCAATTATATGAATGTGAAAAACCATCTATTGAAATTGAACAAGAGCTTCGGTTTCTTTTATCCTATATCGAATTGCAGAAGGACCGTATGAATGAAAATTTCCGGATCAGTTACAAAGGTTTTGAAGAAGTATCCGGTCTTTTCATTGCTCCCTTCCTGTTACTACCGATTGTGGAAAACTGTTTTAAACATGTATCGCAATTGCCCGACCGGGAAAATGATATCAGTATAGAATGTCGACGTGAAAAAAATACATTCCTGTTCATGACATCGAATAGTCGTGCGGATATGAATGATCAGGAACCGGGGGGAATAGGTTTAAAAAATATACAGAAGCAAATGGAACTTATTTATCCAGGGTTGTACCAGCTAGATATAAGACGGACACCGGAGAGATTTGAGCTAACACTACAACTCGAATTAAAAGTGAATGGGATTCCGTAATATTTGCTACTGCTGTGTGAATCCGATATTTTCAGTTAATCATGTATAGAATGAAACTGCGCTGTATCATAGTAGATGATGAACCCGTCGCGCGAAATGGCCTCGCAGAAGATATCCGTGAAATTGATTTTATGGAAGTGGCCGGTATTGCAGAAACTGCATTGCAGGCGATGGAATTGTTGACGAGACAAGTCGTAGACCTAATGTTCCTGGATATTGAAATGCCAAAGCTTAATGGATTTGATCTATTGCGCAACTTGCAACTACCGCCGATGGTAATTCTTACAACCGCTTATAATCATTATGCACCGGAGAGTTATGAACTTGGAGTGATCGATTATTTATTAAAACCGATTTCATTTGATCGGCTTCTTAAAGCCTGTCATAGGGCAGAGGATTTTCATTCCTTGCGAACGGATCAAACCAACAAAGATGTAAATGATTATTTTTTTGTAAAATGCAATGGCCGATATGAAAAAATAATACTCGCAGACTTGCTTTTTATTGAAGCAGCCGACAATTATGTGAATATTAATACAACGGAGAAAAAATTGTTGGTATATCATACATTGAAAAATATGGAGCAACATTTACCCGGCAGCCATTTTATAAAAGTGCATAAGTCATTTATAGTTGCATTTGATAAGATAGATAGTATGGAGGGCAATCAGCTGCGGATCGGGCCACACAGTATACCGGTGAGCCGTAATTTTAAAGATGTAATTGCAGAAAGAGTTTCAAGGAAGAAAATTCAGGGCAATCTATAAGATGCCGGAGGAACTTTATTACCAATTCACCTGCGAACGATGGAACTGCAGCCGATTTGCGAGACTACTGTAGCCGGTCGCTTCAAATCATCCATAAAATATTTCGAAAATTAGTCAGGTGGAAAATTTTATATGACTTTAAGTTGGTTCATGAATTAAATGAAATTTTTGTGCTATTTGGAATCGTAAGTTCCATTTCCTAGAATTCAATTGCCAGAATTTTGTACGCCCGAACCTGGCGTCCATTCAGGACCGCAGCAGTCCAAACGCCACTTTTCTTTATTAATCTTACTGCCTCTTCCCTGTATCCACCTTCAGTTGGACCGCTTATCGCTTTTATGTCGCTTGGGTGCCCATCCAAGTCAACTATGAATTGTACGTTGACAGTCTGCCCAGTTTCATTTTCACCGGGGTTGCGTTTGTATTTGTTGAGATAGCGTTGCCAAGACGATCTCGCGGTAGGAAATTCTGATTCAATATCGACGTTGGTATATATTGTTGTGTCCCTGGCAGGCATTTTTTTTGTTGAAGTATCACTATCTGTTTGAGCTTTGCTTACTAAGGAAACAAAGGTGAATGCGGCAATTAATATTAGTTTTGTTCTTGTCATTTTTAAATATTCATTTTCGAATGATGATCGTTACATGACTCTTGAATTGATTGGCGAGGGATGAAACCCGGGGCATAGATTTGATACAACGTTTACACCACGTCGCCCAAAACTCCAATACATAGACATTTCCTTTTTCAAACTGTTGAATGGGATTTCCCTTTATCCATTCACGTAATTGCAGCGCGGGTGCGTCATCACCAATGTTTAGCACGGAGGATTTTCCTTCTTGGGCAAAAGCGTCACCTCCCGCGATCATAACAGTAAACAATATTGAAAAATTCAATCGCATATCTCTTCCGATTCTTTTACTATCCACGAATTGTCACTACGTATTTATTTGCAATTCTAAATCTTTTTAAAATTCTGATATACTTTCTTTATAATCTTTTGTTTTTATGTCGTTGGATGTCTTTGAATTTTCTTAAATGATGTCACCTGTCCTTGTCTATTTACATGAGCAATTCTGAAATATTTTTCTTCAAGTTTAAAGGGCAGATACGGTATTATGCTATCAACATAATTCCAAAACCGTATGTCTGCATGCTCAAACGGGAAGAATATTGTTGGCGAACAGGATTTTCCTGTTGAAAACCAAATGCAGAATGATGCTGTGTGCTCTTGATTTGGTAATTCTTCCTTAGTGGTTGTGTCAAGTAGCTTGAAACTATAAGTGAAATAAAGTTCAAGAGGTCCAAAGTTCGCTTTTGGCATTGGACTATTGTCGATAATGTATTGAACAATCTCCTGCAATCTGTCCTTTGTGAATGTCCATTTGTATCGGCTTGTCGAATCCGCCTCTCCACTTGGATAGTGAAAGGCAATTGGCCGCTTCTCACTTGCTCCAAACCGTTTGGAAGTTTTTCTGATTATTTCGGTTAGAGCCGCCGTGGGCTCAGTTGCGTCATAATCCGTATAAGCTGTCAACTCAATCGTGTCAGGCTCAGAAATATTTGTCGTAGTACAGTTCTGAAGGAAGACTTCGATGTCTTGAAGAATGTCTTGAAATTTGCTTTTATTGAATTTTTGTGTTGTTCTGTCCTTAGAAAGAGAGTAAACTATGTAAGGTCGTTGCATGTTTTTGGGTGTCGCGCTAAAATTACTCAACGCATAAATGTATGATATGAAATTATATCTTATATCGAAAGAGTAGTTTTGAAGTTCGTCAATTAACGCAGGCGCAACAAAAAAATAAAACTTCAAATTGATCCTCCCGCTAATGAATAGATGGATTAAGTGTTACCCTGATACATGATTCAAATTATCATCTAATGGAATCATCTTTGGCATCAGTAGCTGTACGAATCCCAAAATAAGTATGTAAGAAAAACCTGCGATCACGAATGCCCAGAAGTAACCAGAATTACCGGCGGTATCCAATACTGTCCCTAACGCAATATCAGCGATTATCGCAAACGCCACCCCAATCATTTTTCCTATTCCTATTACTGATGCAATCGCTTTCTTTGGAAAAACATCCGGAACCAACGTATATCCATTAATCGACCATGACTGATGACCTGCAGCGGCGAGACCAATTAAAAAAACTGCCGTCCATTTGCTTGTAATGACAGGTACAAAGCTTACAGGCAAAACTATGATCGCACAAACCAGCATTGTTATTTTCCGGGCCTTGTTGATTGACCAGCCTTTTTTTATCAATGCACCGGAGACATATCCTCCAAGCAGGCTTCCGGCATCCGCCATAATAAAAATAACCAGGAATGGAGGGCCAATGTTTTTTATGTCCACTCCAAACTGTTCTGCAAGAAACTTGGCGCCCCAGAAAAGGTAAAACCACCAAACTCCGTCAGTGATCGTAGTTAAAGCGAATGCCCAGGTTTCTCTCTTTGGTAATAATTTTAACCAGGGAATTTTTTCTTTTGTTTCCTCTTCGGAATCACTGTTAATATAGGATAACTCCGCTTTTGATAATTTTGGATGTTCTTCCGGTTTTTGATATGTTCTCAACCATAATAATACCCACAGTGCGCTAAGCATCCCAGTGATAAGAAATGGTATTTGCCAGTGATCTCCGTCAACTGAAACAATTGCGCCAACAATAAACGGAGCTAAGATCGCACCCACGCTTGTTGATGCATCAAAAATGCCGGTGGCAAAAGCCCGGTCCTTTTTTGGAAACCACTCTGCTACTGTTTTAATTGCTGCAGGAAAATTTCCCGACTCACCAATTCCCAAACCGAAACGTGCCACAATAAAACCAACTAAACTGAAAGCTGGCCTGATAACAGCATGCAGCATTCCGAACAGGCTCCACGTAATGATTGAAATAGTATATCCTATTCTTGTACCAAGCCGGTCAATAATACTACCCATAAACAGCAACCCTATACCATACGCAATTTTGAAGGAAACTGTGATGGCTGCGTAATCCTTATTTGACCAATGAAAAAGTTTTTGCAGGGTCGGAGCCATTACACCTACTATACTACGGTCAAAGTAATTAATCGTAGTAGCCATAAATACCAATGCAAGGATTCGGTAACGGTAATGGCCCATTGCTTTTATTTGAATACTGTATTTCCTGGTTGCATGTAGTCTGATCTTAACTTTGCAAATTCTATTTGATATTCCTTTAATTTGTTCCCTGTTATCTTTTGTCCGGATATAGTGACCGGGTCAATGAACACAATATTTTTTCCGCTAAGAGACGCAGCTAATGAAACATCACCCCATGTAAGAAAACCGGGTATATTGATTGCAGCGCTGAAGAAATCAATTCCTTCGCGGGTATCAAATAAATAGCTAACAGGAGATTTTCGCAGAGTAATGTGATCAACTTTGCCTCCCAGTGCGCTAAGAAATAATCCGGCTAGTCCGACTTCCTTACTTCCATCGATACTTACTTTTGCAGCTTTGTATTTTGAGTTCAGGAATTGTGTAACCATAGTAAGCTCATTCACCCATTCACCAATCATGGTTCTGCCAAACCATAACTCAGATCTGGCAATGGTGCGAAGCCTTCCGATTCGATAGTTATTTCCTATGTAAGTTGAAGAAGCTTCTCCTGTTCCTGAGAGATCAACAATCGCGATACCTTTACCCGGTTTAATTATTTCATCAATTAATCCAGGCGCAATACTGTCTTTTCCTTCAGGATTGCAAACAATCACAAATTCATTGGTGTTTTTCCCAGCATCTCGCAACAGAACCGGGATAAGCTTATTATCAGAAGTTTCCAAAGCGAATCGGTTCCATCCGTTGATTGGTTGATATTCGTAAACATGATTCAACATTCGTGTTTCGGTGACTCCCAATATATTTCTCAGCTCCTTTCTTTTTAATTCCGGGTCAATGGAAGTTGAATTCAGAAACACAGATCTTAATTCGTTTCCTCTCAGTTTGCAGTATTCAACTGTACCTGATACACTGGAATCTCTTTGACCCGGAGGGAACACCATGAGTTGTTCCGCTGGTAATAAGTTAAATTGAATTTCTTTTTTCGGGTACCCGTTACCGATACCTTTCAAATGCAGGTCGAACCATCCGAGTACAGCCTCCCGGTCTTCAGCCATATATCCATGGGGAAGATCGAACAACTGGAAGGTTATGTTATCCTCCACTCCATACAATTTAAATATGGGTTTGGCATTGGTATAGCTGCGTATCATTTCAGATGGGAAAAAAGCAGGATTGTCATCTTTTTTATGATTGCACATCTTTATTGCCCGCGGTGCAATAAGGGCAAGAATGCCTGCTTCTTCAGTCATGTCAAATGCATCAGCCACCACCTCACAAATACATGGAGTTCCCATTATGTATGCTTGAAAAGTTCCGACACTTACTACAGGCATAGTCGCTTTAATGCGTTCATCAAGTGCGGTCAGCCACATCGTTTGATTTCCACCTCCACTGGCTCCCGTTGCCCCAATATTTTTTGAATCAACATAAGGCAATGAACAAAGCAGATCAACACCTCTCATATTATCTGAAATCTCAATGCCCATTAATGTTTCGCCGATATTCATCAGCGATGAACCAAGATTATTCTCATCTCCGTGGTCTTCAAATATGCCATGGATTGTAGTTCGTTCACCGGAACCCCAGGGATCAATGCTCAGGCACACATAACCGTTGCGCGCCAGGCTATGGCCTACTGCCTGTGGTCCCTCGGCGTCGATCTTGCCTTTAGGCCAATGGCCTATCATAAAAATTACTGCAGGAAATGGTCCTTTGCCATCAGGGATATATAGATTGGCCGTTGCATAAATACCTGGACGGGTTTGAAAGATTATTTTTTTGATTGCATAACCCTTCATTTGAATGTTACCCGTTTCCTTCATGTTTAAAGACAGGTTATGATTTATTACAACCCCTGTTTTTTTCAGGATTTCATTCTTTAGCTGTGACCTGCGTGTTTCCCAATCTTTCATGTCGCCAGGCAATTGATTAGTTGTAAATCCTAATGCAGCGTCAAGTCGTAATTTATCGGCAATTAAATCAGCATGATTCTTTGGAAAAACCTTAGGTAAACTGTCTGTAATGGATCTTGTCTTTTTAATGATATGCCGATCGACACTCTCATCGGCAAAATTTTTCAATACAGTAACATGTGAACTCCAAACGGCGCAGCATACATACCAGGTCAGTAAGTATTTCATAATTGTTGGTGAATGAATATGAATTACGAAGAAGGCATTGAATCCACTATTTCCTCGGTTTTCCGATTCCAATATAATTTTTTTCCTTCCCGATATGCACGCGTTGCCATGATGGTGGCTATCGAATGCCAGAAGCCAGTATGAATATGCCCGTTGGGTACAACATTTCTGTTCCGCATACAATCAACCCAGTTGTTAAGATGAAAGGGCATATTATCACTCACGAAAGCGGGACCAAGTTTCATCCCATATTCCGGAGTTGTTATTATTTCCGCCTTGCCGTTTTTTATCGTCTCCTTCATTCCTTCGTAAAAATCAAATCCTCCTGGATGGTTCTCTTTTTCTGGAATAAGAAACCAACGGGAACTGCCTTCTCCGCCTGCCGAGAATAAGGTCCCTTCTTTCCCGCGAATACAGGTATAATCACCAAACATATTTCCAAAATTTGTAGCGTAGGAGTACAAGAACTTCTCCTTTTCAAAAGTTGCGAGTGCCTGAAATGTGTCAGGGTTCTCGCGGATATCCGGCCAGCCAAATATCCCTCCGCTTGCTACCATAGTGTCGGGAATGGCTGTGTCAGTATAAAAATGCACCAATCCTGCACCATGACTCATCCACTGAGACGTGATGCCTCCGGAGTAATCACGGAATATCCTGAATTCAAAATATTTCCATGGATCGAACGGAACATGAGGTTTTCCCAACAACCACCTGTTCCAATCGGTGTCCTCTTCCCGGATCGCCGCCACATCGGGATCGGTTGGAACATGCCAGCGAGGTTCATTATCATTCCACACCTGTTCTATTTTTGTGATCTGACCAATCTTACCGGAACGAATGATTTCGCGCACCTTCAACTGTATCGGGTCGCTCAGCCATTGAGATCCCTGCTGCACAACCTGTTTGGATGAAAGAACAACATCCCTTGCCAGTTTAGCATCACTAACATCTATGGCCATAGGTTTTTCACAATAGCAATCTTTGCCGGCTTTGACAACTTCTACTAAAAGCTTTGCATGCTGAAAATCTCCTGCACCGATCATTACTGCGTCGAGCTCCGGCATTCTCAACATTTCTTCTGAATATTTAAACTGTTTTACATCTGTTCCGAACAATCTCTTACAATTTGCTGCAGCTTTTTCTTTATTATGTTTCCAAATGTCGCAGACGGCAACTACGCCCAGGTTTTTATCTTTTTTGGCCGCGTTGACAATACTTTGATGATCACTGCTGCGATCACCGCAACCAAGAAA
>Ga0163162_10003197_pt1 | contig 15670 bp, 16 predicted proteins | sample S55metaG_FD_115310 | JGI IMG/M metagenome (GOLD analysis project Ga0163162, IMG submission 115310) | Switchgrass rhizosphere microbial communities from Kellogg Biological Station, Michigan, USA - S5-5 metaG | ecosystem: Host-associated > Plants > Roots > Rhizosphere > Soil | place: USA...
AAGCACTACGGGACGGTTGATCAAGCTCAGGCTCAAAACGGTATATAGGGTCAGACGCCAACTGCTGGCAAACAAATATGGGACGGTCAGGAACGCTTTATTCCAATACTATTTTCATGACATCACCCGGCGGTACCTGAAATTATTCCAGGACGATCAACCCTTCGAGATCCTCGGCGTTAGCTGCCCTTTACGGTGTGATACAATTGATATTAAACATAAAATTCCCCAAGAAATTAGCCCCCAAATACTTAGTATTTACATTTATCTTTATATAACAATTAATATTAATTTTTTTACCTTATCTTAACTACACGAACTTAAAACACCTCTTGCGGCTTACCTCCGCATCACTTCTCATTCTCCACCCTGTGACCATCTTCTGTCCCCGTTGTAAGTAATTCATATTGATAACTTTACAAAACTCTGCGGATGAGATGCAATAATTGCGGATTTGAAAATGCGGACAATGCGACCCATTGTATCAAATGCAATATGGTGCTGGATACAGCTGCAATAAAACAAGCCGCTCCGGCAACCCGGAAAGAGGCGCCTTTTGCAGGCACGATCGCTGACAATCAATTCGATCATCCTTCCGCCCCGCTGATCAATTGCCCCCACCCGGATTGCGGCTATCCTTATTCCAGCGAGCTGAAGGTGTGCCCCCGGTGCCGGCGGCCCGCCGGCGCAGTAAAGCCATTCAACAGAACCATCGACCCTTATCGTATAAAAGCCCCGGAAGAAGAAAAGACCCCGCCGTCCTTTTACCTGCGGCCGATAAAGCATACTAACATGAAAAGTTCCCACATCAGCAGTTTCGTCCTGCTAATTATGATGGCGACAGCCGGCACAGTCCGGGCGCAGACCAGCACCATATCGGATATGATGCAGACGTCGCTCAATAAAATAAGATCGTCCAGCCAGGCCGGCCGGGTCGTTGAGCGAACCTTCTCGGATATGTTCTTCAGGGAGGATACCACGGGCAATAACTGTCTTTTCTTCCACAGATTCTCCTCCAGCAACAACTATCGCATCAATGCGTTCGCGCTGTCTGGCAATGTGTCCAATATCGACGTGGGTGTGTATCGTAAGGACAACAATAACAAGTGGAACAAGATCACCGGCAATACCACCTCCGGGTATGATGTCAGCTTACGGTTTAGCCCCCCGTTCACCGGGTCCTATGCTGTGTTCATAAGAGGCACTTTAAGAACAAATATCAACAATGCGCTTTTCAATCTCATCATCGAGCGGGAATAGCCGCCGGACACCATTCATTCATTATAACTCAACGGATATGAAAAAGCTCTTTATTTTTATCATCGCGCTTGCTGCCGGCAGGATGGCCACTGCCCAGTCGAGCTATGACTATATCAATGCCGTCTGTAACAGGATCATCACCATGGACAATGACATGACTAAAAGATTTAAGGATACGCTGGTGATAAGGCGCGTCGAAACAGGCGTCTTATCCCAATCGGGCGAAGGCCTGCAGGCGTCTACCCAGCGAACCCTCTATTCCGGAAAAACCTATTTGCTGTATGTCTTTACGGACCGGCGCGTCCCTGATCTGAAAATGAACGTCTATTCACAGTCAAATGGCCAGTGGCAACTGCTGCAGACGGTCAATAAGAATGAGAACAGGAACAGTGCATCGGACAATATGTATGGTGACTGGGAAATATATGCCATGTCTCCTGACACCACGCAGGAATATAAAGTCGAAATTGCGGCGCCGGCAGGCAATGCCGCAGCTGCCCGGTATGGGATGATCATCTGGTCGAAGGAGTTGAAGGACGACCAGGCTTCATCAGGATCGTCTGGCGGCAACCAGTCTTCCTCCGGCTCCAGTGGCGGCAGCACGATCGCCACCGGCACCTATTTCAGCACCGAAAGAAGGAAGACCTGCTATTGGGATCCCAATGACAAGGTATACAAGAATTGCCAGGAAGAGGATGCAGCCACTTTGTTTGTATTAAATGCCAACAAGACCATGTTCAAGCATACTACCGACAAGATGAGCAGCACTTATTATGTGCAGAACACGGTGTATAAAGAAGATAAGAAATCGACCCATTACGAGGTGGTAAGCGATGCCGGTAACAAGTATACCTTCATTGTACCGGATGATGGCAGCACCCTTATGATCTGGTGTGACAAGGGAAATGACTCCTATTATATCAATTATACCATCAGGAGGCGATGGGCGCAATAGATCTCCTGTTATTCCTCAAGGAAGAGAAAACGTTTGTTGCCAAAGACGATGACATCTCCTTTCTGAATGGCGGCCGGCTTTTATTTATTGTCCGGCCCCAGGTTATCCCTGTTCAGTATCAGCGGCTGTCCGGTGAACTCCAATTGCAGCGACTCTTCCGTCCGCTGTTCGTTCTCGTCGATAGCTACCAGGGTGCATTTTATGGGCTCACGATAGGGTGATACGATGAAGAAAATGCCGGGGGTCCTCCTGGATCGCAGCGCAGTATTTCCTTGTAATGGCCTCGCGTAAAAAAGTTATCTCCTCCCGCTGAATGGTAATGTTATACATAAGCGGCAAAAATTATATTTATCTAAAATAAGATAAATCGCTGATATCAGCCCCCGCCGCTTGTTACGTACCGGGATATTAATTGTCTCCGGGCTCTTTCCTATACGTGATCACCGGCGCCATCCTGCTCTGGTCCCTGCCGGTGAGCACCAGGGTGCTGTCATTCGGGAAATGCGCAGTAAACGCAGCTTCCAGCTGGCCTTTATTATCAAACAGTTCCAATGCGGATTGCTTTACATCATAATGGTATGTTCCCCGGTGAATGCTCCCCGATGTATCGTCGCCCCGGAACAGGCCTTCAGTCAGAAAGGTTTTGTCCTGCCTTAGCTCCAGCCGTTTCATTGCCAGGGCTTCCATGGTATGTTGGAGCAGCATCTCCATCTTGGCGCTGTCCCGGTAACGCCACAGGCTGTCTCCGGGGCTCTTTTCTTTTGCCCGACGCATGAACAGTGCATGGGTAGTATCCTTTTGGTCCAGGTCATAGGGTATATCCTGGAATGCGATGACCTTTCTGGCCCGCCAATTCCCTACTATTCCACGCCGGCCATTGATCTGGGAAAAAACAAAATGTGCTAGAAAAAAGATAAAGAAAGACAGGCAAACATATTTCATGGATCATCGTTTTTTCAAAAGAGGCCCTGCTTCAGCATCCCCTGGTCATTCCCCAACTCCGGCAGGTCCTGGTACGCAAAAGGCGCATTCTTCGGCTTCCCGTCCGGTCGCGGCGCCCTTCCCCGTATACTATACACGGGCACGGGCACGATCTGGTCCGAAGGCATCTCATAATCCAGGATCTTCTGCATGTCTTCATCCGTCAGGTCGGGCCGGAGCCATTCCATCTCCATTTCCTTCGGCAGGAACAGGGGCATCCGGAAAGCGTTGGCGCCGCCATTATGGATCTGCCGCATCACTTCATTCCCCGCGCGTGTAATGAGCGTGAACATGCCCCGCACTTCCCCCGTCTCGGTGTCGGAAGGTATTTTCGTATTGTAATGGTACAGGCCGGGCAGGCAGAACATACCCCGGTCCTTCAGCGCCACATGATAGGGCACTTTGTTCTTCCAGCCCCTGATCTCCCTGTGTTCATAGATCCCGGTCACCGGTATGAGGCAGCGCTTCTTCCTGATCCTGTTCCAGAAAGAGCGTTTGTCTTCGAGGATCTTTTCGCTCCTGGCATTGACCATGGATTTCCGCATGGCCTTGATCTTTTCCGGCGTGTCCATATATTCGGCGATAATGCCCCATTCAAAATTCTTCCGGTGGTAGCGGTTGTCCCCGAAGGTAATGACAGGGTAACGGTTATGCCCCAGCGCCAGGAAATGCATGCCCATGTCCAGGTCGAAGCTGATCTCGCCGTCATGGACAAGGTCAGGGAAATAATCGTCTATCAGCTGTAATGCGGAGTAAAAGGCTATGTCAAGGCACATAATTATGCTTTAATGTTATTAAAAGGACTCAATAATCCCAAAACCCACAACCTCCACCTGATCCCCATGACTAAATTTAATAAAAAGCTCCCCGAATTCCTCATACAGGCCCACCTCAATCTTATCCCCTTCTTTAGAAGGCCTCCATCCCGGATGATACCGTCCAATATAACGCCGGATCTTCTGCTGATAAACTGCAGGCGGGCGCCAATCCACACCTTTTTTCGCCGCATAGAAGACCTTATACCCGAAAGGCTGTCCCGCCGCCACCTGTAGTTTTTCCACATGGGTTGCAACAGCCGCATCGTACAAAAAAGCATTCCCATCATGACCTAACCCGGCCAAATGCTTTTCAGCCAGCTCTTTTTCCTCCGCGTCATATCCCCTGATCAGAAAAGCCGCCTTCAGCCGCGCCTCCATGCCCCGGGCAAAGGATTGCCTGACAAACCAGCGTTTGCCTTTGGCGATCTGGTCTGCAAGAAGCCCTTTCGACAAAAGGGGGAATGGGTTATACATGCCCCAATTTACAAATTTTCGCTCCTTCTCCGGACCCCCACCTTCTCCATCCTCTCCACCTCGATACTATACACCCCGAACTCCGCCACCACCTTCCCGATGATCCTGTAAAACCCTGATCGGGGCGGATAGGCCGCATGCACGGGCGGAAAATGTACCGTATCGATCCAATCCTTATGCAGATCCAAAAATGTTCCAAAGCTCATCATCTCGCCTTTCACGGTTTGCACGGGCTTATGGGTGATATGATAGCCCATCACCGTCACTGAATGGCCCACATGCGCCGGCAGGTCCTTGGCCGCCAGATAGCGCGCCGGGTCATCGGCCGCAAGGATAAAGGGATCACAAACGGGGAATCCCAGCAGCTCGATGTCATCGTAACAATCCTCCAGCGGGTAGCCGGGCAAGACAGGCAGTGCAAAGGTCAGGGGAGGCGTCCTGAACATGGGATGGAAGGCGGCGCTATGGCTCCTGCATTTTCGCTGCAGGAAATCCCCTTCCCACAGCAATTCTTTTTTGCTCTTACCCGTAAAACGCAGTGCATTCACCCGGATCAGCAGCTCCAGTGATTCCGGCAGGATGCCGCTCCGGCCGATGAAATCATCCAAAGACAGATAGGGTCCTCCCCGCGCCCGCTCCTGCAGGATCTTTTCTATTACAGCCTGCTCCAATCCCTTCACATGCACGAAGCCAACGAAGACGTCCGACCCGTGGATATTGGTAAAGTGATCGCTATGATTCACACAGGGTCTGTGCACCCCGGCGCCTGTTTTCATCAGCTCATAGAAATAGAGCTCGCGGCTGTAAAAGCCGCCGAAATTATTGATCACCGCCACCATAAATTCCATGGGATAATAAGTCTTCAGGAACAGGCTCTGGTAGCTCTCCACCGCATAGCTGGCGGAGTGCGCTTTACAAAAACTATAGTCGGCAAAACTTTCAATCTGCCGCCAGACATCATCCACCACGTCCTGCGGATAGGCGAATCCCTGGCAGCTGGTGTAAAACTTCTCCTTTAGCATGGGCAGGTTACCTTTACCCCGGTATTTACCGCTCATGGCCCTACGCAGCAGATCTGCATCCGCCATGTCCAGTCCTGCCCATTCGTGCGCCACCTGGATCACCTGTTCCTGGTAGATCATGACGCCGTAGGTGGAGCCCAATACTTCTTTCAGCTTGGGATGCGCATATTCGAAGGATCCCGGATTATTATAGCGGTGAATATATTGTCCCATCATGCCGCTGCGGCCTACGCCCGGCCGGATGATAGAGCTCGCGGCCACCAGCGTCTCGTAGTTGTCACAGCGCAGCTTTTTTATCAGCATGCGCATGGCCGGGGATTCTATGTAGAAGCAGCCGATGGTATTGCCGTTCCGCAGCTGCTCCCTGACAGCCGGGTCCTGCTTGAACTTTCCAATCGCACGGATATCTATATCGACGCCTTTGTTGTCCTTCACCAGCTCCATGCATTCCTTGATATGTCCCAGGCCGCGCTGGCTCAGCACATCCAGCTTGTGAAGGCCGATGTTCTCCGCGACGAACATATCCATCATGGTGGTGGAAAAACCTTTGGGCGGCATATGGACAGTCCCGTAGCACGAGATGGGCTCTTCCGAGATCAGGATGCCGCCGGGATGGATGCTGAGGGTGGCGGGGAAGTTGAGCAGCAGCTTACCGTATTGCAGGATCACCCGGTGGATCTTGTCGCCGGCGTATCCGCGCGCCGCCAACTGATCGATCTCTTCCTTTGGAAGGCCCAGGACATTTCCCAGCTCACGGATGACCGCATTGTGCTGAAACGTGGCATACATGCCTAACAAGGCCACATGGCTCTTTCCATAACGCTTCATCATATAGTCGATCATCTCATCCCGCTCGCGATAGGAGAAGTCGATGTCAAAATCCGGCGGGCTGGTACGGTGCGGATTGAGGAATCGTTCAAAATACAGTTCCAGCTCTATCGGGTCCACGTCGGTGATCTGCAGGCAATAGGCCACGACTGAATTGGCGCCGCTGCCTCTGCCGACATGATAGAATCCCCTGCTCTGTGCATAGCGGATCATGTCCCAGGTGATGAGGAAATAGGCGGTAAAGCCCATCTGATCGATGATGCGCAATTCTTTTTCGAGCCTTTCGCCGGCACGCGTACTAACGCCGTAACGTAACAGGCAACCTTCCCTGGCCAGTTTTTCCAGCAGGACCTTGTCATCCTCCCTGCTTGCGCTGTAGATCTTTTTATTCTTGTCGCCTCCGAATTCCATTTCGATCGAGCAGGCGTCGAAAAGCCTGCAGGTGTTGGTGATCATGAAAGGATACTGCCGGAAGGCAGCCAGCACTTCCATGTGCGGAAGGAAATATTCCCGCTCGCCGGCCAGGTCCTCCGGCTTCAGCTTTGTCAGCAGTGTATTCAGGTCGACGGCCCTCAACAACCGGTGCAGGTTATAATAGATCCTGTTCTGAAAGGTCACGGGCTGCCGGATGATCCACTTATCCGGACAGGCGGCAACGGGCAGCTGAAATAATTTATTCACCTCGCACGGTAAAACGCCGATGCGCTCATTGTCCCGCAATTCCTCCGGCGCCCTGCTTCCCAGCGGATAGATCACAAATCCATCTGGCATCGGACCTGCCGTTTCCGGAAAAGGTTTCTTCTGCGTCAAATGCTCCGAGAGGAATTCATTGATCCATCGAAATCCCCTGTTGTTAGCCGCCATTAAGCTATACAACAGCCGGTGCCCATTACGGACCTCCACGCCGACGATGGGCCTGACACCGTGCTCACGGCAGAACTGCACGAAGTCCCAGGCATCGCAGGTGGAGTTGATATTGGTCAATGCCAGTGAGGACAGGCCGGCTTCCACACCTGCCTTCACCACCTCCTCTGTGGAGAAGGTGCCGTACTTAAAACTGAAATAGGTCTTGCAGAGGTACATCGTAAGTTCTTGTGTTACAAAGCTAGGGATAATACCAAAAATATTAGCATACTATTACTAAATATATTAGTATCTTTGTTCCTGTAGAATGTATGCTGCACTTACATTTCAGGCGATCGGGGTACATCGGATAAGTAAAAAAGAATATGTGGATGTGGATAACCCCGGTCAGGGGATCAGCAGGCAGGAAGTAAGCGGTTTTTCAGCTGCGCCGTCAGGAATGAAATAAGGGAATAAAGTTACTGGGAAGGAATTATAACAGCGATGAACAACCGAATAATAAGGAGTGAGCTGCTGACAAATGCGGTTTTTTTAAAAGAGTATATTTCAGTAAACGACAGAATCAAAAAATAAATCCATTTCTTTGAAATAAGAAATTATATATAAAACCTTTTCTTTGTTATGACCCATCGCGATCACCGTTATTCACTTGTCAAGCCGATGGTCGAAGCCGGAAAGATTGAAGTGTTCACCGACATTTTCAAATTCATCCCCAAGACCAGGGTGGCAAATGATCTTGGGAAGAAGGTCGATCGTTTCAACGAGCTCATGAACAATGTTGAAGAATTCATCTTAAAGGACCTGTTCCTCATCGCCAAGTTCTGCGAGCTGGACGAGGACACCATGCTTCGGCTGGTGATGAAACAGTACAGGGATACAAAGAACAGGTTAGCCAATCCATAGAATTTTCCTGTTTACCATAACCATTGCCGCCCTGTCCTTTCAGACCTACCCTATCAGACCTATCCTTTTAGTCTTGTCCTTTAAGACCTGTCCTTAGTGCTTCCGACGAACCCATTTACAAACAACGCTGTCGCAGGCCGCCTTTAACCCGGGCGGCCTTTTTTTGTTCCATCATGCCCTTTATATCGTGTCTATTTATAGTGAAAAAAATATTTTGACACATCAAGGCCGGAAGACGCGTCTCCGTCATCTGTATAATCTCCACTGATCGGTCTGCCCTTGTCATCTGCAGTCCATTGAATAGTAGTATGCAGGGTTGAAAGCTGCATATAGGTATTTGTCCATGTAGCGCTCGTCTCCAGCTTCCTGGACATGGCCGTCAGGGTCTCATTGTCAAAAAAAGACGAAGCCAAATGATAGGCGCCCATTATCCTGTACCTGAATAAAGGATTATCAATTCCTGAATAGCTATTGCTCACGATCTTTGAACTGAAATTATTCTCAGGAACTTTACTGTCATAATTCCATCTGTGTACTTCAGTTACATTGTCATTGTTTATCCAGATACTGTCTACCTCGATGGACGCATCAGTCTTAAATTGCGTACAAACAATATTGCTTCCACTATAGCTGTAATGTACTTTCCGGAAGTATAACCCGGTGGTCGAATAGCCGTCAATATCATTTCCCGTTACGCCCACTACCGAATCGCCGGTGATCCTGCCTTCGCCGTCATAAGATATTATGTGGTGCTCATTGTCAACGGATAGATCCTGATTCTTGATCATAAACGTATAAGAGCTGGGCAGCGAATCCGGCCGCTCATAGGCGAAAGTGAATACAGCGGAATCAGTTGAATCATTATACTGCTTTGGAATGGCCATTTCTGTTAAGTCGGGAAAACTAAAAAACCTTAGCCGGGCCAGTTTCTGTTGATCATCGTATTCCAGGGAATCGATCGACAGCAATCCGAATCCGGGATGATAAGTCCACAATGAAGTTAATTGGCCTGTCGATGGGGTGGATGGTTCAGAGGAATGATCCTTCTGGCAACTTACCAGAATGGTCGTCAGCAGCACGACTGCAAAAATTCTTTTCATGATGAAGGTTGTAAGGGTAAAGTCTTATTTTCGGCGAACTTACAGCCATTTCCCCACTTTTACAATTCTTACGTTTTCCAAACTGGAAAATGACTTTAACAAGCCGATTTGCGCATTCCGTCGTACCTTTGCCGCCGGATGAATACGGGCAAAAAGAACATACGACACCTGAGCCTCAGTGAGTTAGAGCAATATTTTGAAAGTCTTGGAGAGAAAAAATTCAGGGCCCGGCAGGTCTATGAGTGGATTTGGCTGAAGTATGCCTCCGGCTTCACGGCCATGACCAACCTCAGCAAGGAGCTCCGTCAGCTGCTGGAAGATAATTTCAGCTTCCCCGCCCTTGGGGTCGATGCAACCCAATATTCGGCAGACGGCACCATCAAAAGCCGCTTCCGTACCGTAGATGGCCACCTGGTGGAAGGTGTCCTCATCCCGACGGACGATCGCAAGACCGCCTGTGTCTCCTCGCAGATAGGCTGCTCCCTCAGCTGTAAATTCTGCGCCACCGGCTATATGCAGCGCAAACGCAACCTCGACTACGACGAGATCTATGACGAAGTGGTGCTGATCAATCAGCAGTCGGAACGCGTGTATGAGAAGAAGCTGTCGAACATCGTATTCATGGGCATGGGCGAACCCCTGCTGAATTACCGCAATGTATTGAAGGCGATCGAGCGTATCACGGCCCCGGACGGTCTGGGTATGAGTCCCCGCCGCATCACCGTCTCAACGGCCGGCGTCGCCAAAATGATCCACCAGCTGGGAGACGACAAGGTCAAATTCAAACTGGCCGTCTCCCTCCACGCCGCCAATGACGTGAAGCGCAACGAGATCATGCCGATCAACGAGACCAATAATATCAAGGCACTGATCGATGCGCTGAACTATTTCTACAAACAAACGGGCAATGAGATCACTTTCGAATATATCCTGTTCAAGGACTTCAATGACAGCCTGAAGGATGCCGAGGAACTGGTGAGGATCTACCGCCAGGTACCCGCCGATCTCGTCAATATCATTGAATACAATCCAATAGAGGCCGCCCTCTTCGCCAAGCCTGATGACGACACGGTCGCCCGCTTTATGGCCTACCTCGAGAAGAACAGGGTGAATGCACGGCTTCGTAAGAGTCGCGGCAAGGACATCGATGCCGCCTGCGGCCAGCTGGCGAACAAGGATCACTGACCTCATACCTCACCTCCTGCCTCATTCAGACCGCAATGTCTCCACCGGGTTCGAAAGGGCCGCCCTGATCGCCTGGGAGCTCACCGTCAGCATGGCGATCAACAACGCAGCGATACCCGCTATACCAAATACCCACCAATGGATCACCGTGCGATAGGCATAGTCGGCCAGCCAGCCGCTCATCATCCACCAGGCCAGGGGAAAGGCGATCAAACAGGAGATGATCACCAGTTGCAGGAACTCTTTCGACAGCAGGGAAGCCAGGCTGGCAACAGAAGCGCCCAATACCTTCCGTATCCCCAATTCCTTTGTCCGTCGCTCCGCCGTATAGGCCGCCAGGCCAAACAACCCAAGACAGGAAATAAGGATCGCCAGGCCGGCGAATACCCCCGCCAGCTCTCCGAGCCGGCTTTCGCCATGGAACAGCCGGTCGAACAGCTCATCGGCAAATTGATATTCGAAAGGAAAGCCCGGGTTAACCGCTTTCATGACGGCTTCCACCTTCGCAAGACGGGAGGAGAGATCACCACCTGATCTCAGGCGGATAGCAAGAAAACTATAGTTCCCTTTTTTCTCGGGATCGCAGGTCAGCATCAGGGGGCTGACATGCTCATACATATTGTTGAATAGATAATCTTTTACGATCCCGATCACGTGGTAAACATACTTCCCATTAGAGATAAGGATGCCTCCCACCCGGCCGGCTTTTCCCATCAGCTTTGCCATGCTTTCATTGATAATGACATTCCCGCTGTCTGATGGTATATCGGCATAGAAATTCCTTCCTTCCTTCAACTGTAGCCCCATCGTGGAAATATATTCAGGGGAAACGCTTTCCCAATGGATCTTTATTTTATTGTCCGGATCGCTTCCTTCCCAGGTAAGCCGGCTGGATGGGACCGTGCCCCACATCGCAAGTGCAGGGCTGGCGCTAAGCGCCGCGTTCTCCACGGCACCCGTCTGCAGGAGCGCTGACTTAACAGCGTTGAAATGCTCTACCGTGTTTCCCTGAGCATCCATATACAGCAGGCGCTGTTTGTTATAGCCCAGGTCACGGTCCTTGATATGCTGCACCTGCTGATAAATGATCACCGTACAAACGATCAGGATGACCGAGATGGTAAACTGGACCACCACCAGCCCTTTCCGGATGAAGCCCGCTCTCGTGCTCAGACCTATCCGCTGCCCCTTCAGGACTGCCACCGGCTGAAAGGATGACAGATAAAAGGCAGGGTAGGCGCCGGCGATCAGGCCACATAAGACACCAAGGGCCAGCAGGCCATAAAGATGGGCAGGGGTAAAGACATCGAAGCGCAGCTGTTTATCGAACAGCACATTGAAACCCGGCAGGAAAAGGTACACCAGCAGAATGGCCAGCAACACGGCGATAAACGACATGAGCAACGCTTCGAGTATGAACTGGCCGATCAATCCATTTTTCATCGCGCCGAGGGTTTTTCTCACACCGATCTCCTTCACACGCTGCCCCGCCCTGGCCGTTGCCAGGTTCATAAAGTTGATACAGGCGATGAACAGGATGATCCACGCGATCGCGGAGAATAGCCTGACAAACCGGATCCCGCCTCCGTCAGGTCTGCCATTTGTATAATTGTTGTACAGGTGCCAGTCGTTCATGCTCCAGAGGAGGCAGCCGGCATTTGTGTACACCTTGTTCTTCGGCCGGAGGACAGCCGTCAGTTGCTGATTGACTTTGTTTACGTCTGTGCCGGGCTGTAGCTCCACCAGGGTGGTGATACCCCAGGTACCCCAGTTGTTCAGCCATGCATTCTTCTCAAAAAAATTGTCTACCGGCGCCAGGAAGCTGTACTGGAAAGAAACATGCTGCGAAGGGTCTTTGACCACTCCGATCACCGTATAATCCTCCTCGTTACCAACGCGCAGGGTCTTACCCACCGGATCCGCCCCGCCAAAGAACTTCTTTGCCATCGTCTCCGAGAGCACCAGGCTGTGGGGATTGCTGAAACCAGCGGCGCTCCCTTTGACAAAGGTCGGCTGCGCCATGGAGAAAAAGCTCGTGTCGACATAAAAGACGCGTTCATAGGTTGCTTTATCCTTCAGGCCAAAGACCTCGCGGCCGAACCCAAGACGCGAAGTATTGACCACCCCTGGTATGGTCCCCCGGATGGCATTGGACATAGGGCCAGGCACCGACGTAAAGCTTTCGATCCTGCCAGAATAATCGATGTTCATCCGGATGGAATAAAGCTCGTTCCGTTTCGCCACCTCGTGGTCGAACGCCAGTTCATCCTCGACCCATAAAAAGATCATGGCTGCGCAGGCGATGCCCAGGGCGAGGCCCGCGATATTCAATAATCCGTAAGCCGGGCTTTTGCGAATCGCCCGGATCGTCGTTTTCAAATAATTTAAGAACATGCCTGTACTTTTAGCTGTTGTGTCCAAAATTCGATCAATGCACCTGCCAAGTTCTCATACAATTGGCTATCAATGATATATATAAAATCTTCAGCACTCCATTTGTCCGATAATGATACGATCGTTGTCCATAGTTGAACAGACTGTGACTCGTCCTAAAATAGCTATAGACCCGCTCACCCGCTCACCCCAGCCTTCTTTTTCGGTAAACCTTGCCATTTTCACGGTATTTACAAAGCGGGGCGCTTAAACGTTCGCCCCCTGCAAGTGTCTTAACATGCAAAATCATCATTATGCAAACAAAAACCCAACGAATCCTTCATAGAGCCCTGCTGTTCGCCGGGGTCCTGCTCACCTGTGGGATCGTACAGGCCCAGTCAGGCAGCACCGACTCTACCCGTCGCGGCACACATCAATTCCATCCCGGTGGCCACGCAGGCGGCGGACAGGCATTCGGCGGACAGGCATTCGGCGGACAGGCCCACAACCGCTTTGGACACGGCCGCCATGGTAACGGCATCCACTATACGCCGGAACAGCGCCGTCAGCTGATGGCCATTAATAAAGAATATCACGACAAGTCGGCCGACCTCTTCAAAAAGGACAACATCACTTTGAAAGAATACAAGGCCGGCCTCATCGCCCTGCAGAAAGACAGGCGGAGCAAGACGGAAGCCCTGTTGACACCCCAGCAAAAAGAGCAGGTGGCCCGCCGGAAAAAAATGGCGGACGAGAACAGGCAGGTAGCCGAAGCCGCCCGCATGGAAAGACTGAAGCTCCGGCTCAAGCTCAGCGACGACCAGGTCACGAAGATCAGGACCGGACAAGCTGACCTTCGCACACAGTTCAAGTCCATCCATGACAACGATAATCTGCTGCCCCAGGAAAAAATGGAACAGATGAAAGGATTGATGGCCAAACGCAAGGATGTCTTCAAGTCAGTGCTTACACCCGAGCAATACACCCAGTTCGAGCAAATGATGCAGCACAGGCGAGGATTCGGCCATGAAGGCCGCGAAGGTCACGAAGGGCCTGGCGGACGTCAGGGATGGGATAGAGGTCGTCATGCAACGGAGGGAGATGGTCCTGAAGGCGAGCAGGTCACTGCGATCTGATCTTTTGTAGCTGTAAAGATATACCGAACAGAGAGCCCCGCGTACTCCGCAGGGCTCTTTTTTTTGATGGTTGCCTTCTGCTAACATCAGATTTCATGGAAATCTGTTACAATCGTTTCAACAACAGTTTCATTTGCTGAAACTACTCCACTCAAATATTCACCGTAACCGGTTGCTGGCCCCCAAACAGGGGGATGTACATTAACATTGTAATAAAAATACCTATATGAAGAACCATTAAATAATCTTATCCGCATACTTAGAGAATATGTTGAAGTAAGAGATTCCGACAAATTAAAAAATATTCCCAACAATGCCTCACCATTATCGTCTACCACGTCTGCTTCAGCGTAAATTACTGTAGGTGTGAAGAAGGGGTAATAAGGTAAAGGTTTAGAGGGAATTGTTTTTGCAGATACACTAAGTGTCAAAGACATGAAAGCAACGAAAGTTGCTAATAGGATTTTTTTCATGGTGTTGTTTATTTTAAATCGAAGTAAGGGAGGATTTGTTAATGGTTCGTTATTCGACCATTGTTTTTCCACACCACTTTACCAGCGTATCGTTTTAAGCAATAGGCGTGTCGATTTGGGCAATAAGTGAGTCGGCAAAAATATAGCCCTGGGCTTTATTTCTCAAAAACTATCAAAGAATTATCATGCGTATCAAAAACCACCCTTTCCATCGCGTCATCAAATACAAAGTATTCGAAGGGCGGAAGCTCAGGCAGTAATTCCAACAGGTAGCCGGGCGGCATGGCAATCACCGGCCAGGGAGCAGCATCTTCATTCGACACCACCAGGTAAATGACATCGGAAAATATATCCAGCAAGGAGGACAACATTAGCTCCCAGCTGGCCGGAAGGTCGTAAGGATAGATAGCCCTTGCGCCAGGCATTTCCCAGGGCAAACGAGCCTTCAGATCTATGCCGTACCTGGCAACCAACCGGCCCAAAAGTTCCTCCGCCTCCTCTTCAGGCAGTACCCGCCAGGAAGGAGCTCCCCCAGGGGCAAGCTTTATATCGTCCATCAAAAGGGTGTCCATAAAAGAAATGCAACTTACTGCATTTCCTTTGCCCACGGCTAATTCTTATCAAACCACAACTTCGTCGTCAGCAGGTCCGCCCCCTGGTGCTCCACCGCCTTCGTATAATTGGCGCCATTCAACGTCTGCTCGGAGCCCGGATAAATGAACCGCAAAGGCATCTTCCCGCCCAGCGTCCCGGCCACGGCCGGCTGCAGCTGCGGATAATCCAGTCTTCTCCATTCCGCAAAAGCCTCCAGCCCCTGTCCGAACAAGGCGATCCACTTCTGCTCCCCAATGGACTTTTTATAATTTACCGCATCATACTGGACGGAACCCTGCGCCAGATAGTTACCCGTCACCGTGACATCCGTTACTCCATACTGCGCGAGACTGGCCAGCACGGCCTGTTTATAAAGATCCGCCGCATCACCCGTAATAAAGCCGCGGGAGACGGCTTCCGAAAGACCGAACAGCACTTCCGCATAGCTTATGATGACGGCAGGTGCCGATGGCGCGCGGAAATAAGCGCCGGGCTTGGACGTCTTGCTCAGGCCCAGGCTGTTGGCATCAGCCGTCAACAGCCCATTGGGTACCCCTACATATCCGTGCGGGGCGTCGTCCGTGACGGTGGCATACACGGGAAGACGGGGATCATTCAACGTTGCCAGCCTGTCCACAATGGTTTTGCTGATCCGGTAATCCTGCCGCGTATCGAAAATATTACTCACGGGGTTCTGGTTGGGA
>Ga0163162_10003198_pt1 | contig 15664 bp, 15 predicted proteins | sample S55metaG_FD_115310 | JGI IMG/M metagenome (GOLD analysis project Ga0163162, IMG submission 115310) | Switchgrass rhizosphere microbial communities from Kellogg Biological Station, Michigan, USA - S5-5 metaG | ecosystem: Host-associated > Plants > Roots > Rhizosphere > Soil | place: USA...
CACGCTGCATCCAAGTTTGGCAATCTGGTCGTAAATGATGCTTCCATATTTCTCTTTCCATTCGTAAGCGTATTCCAGGAAGGTTTCCCGGGAGAGTGTATTTTTATCGATTCCTTTTTCCTTTAGCATGGCTACTACGCGTGCTTCGGTGGCAATGGAAGCGTGATCACTTCCGGGAACCCAGCAGGCATTGTATCCGGTCATTCTTGCGCGGCGAACCAGTATGTCCTGCACGGTTTCATTGAGGGTATGACCCATGTGGAGTACGCCGGTGACATTAGGGGGTGGGATAACGACCGTGAACGGGGAACGCTGATCGGGGTAGCTATTGAAATATTTGTTGGCAGTCCAATGCGCATACCATTTGGATTCAGTTCCTGCTGGTTCGTAGTGTTTGGTAAGTTCCATCCGGGGCATCCGTTTTTAGGACTGCGAAGTTAGTCTTTCAGACAGAAGGGGGAAAGTGGCGCGGGCAAAAAAAAGTTTCCACTGTTCAGTGGAAACTTATTGAGGGGAATATGAAATCACCCTCTCAAATTTTTTTATTGAGGTTTTGAAATCAAATTCGTTGGCAGGCAATCTATTATTAAGCGAACCAGTACAAATAGGAGAGCAACATGACCAGGCTAAGGAAACCAGCAGCCAGTAAAGCGGTCTTTGCATTTTCTCCCAAATGAAAAGAATGTAGCATTTTTTTCATAATGAAAATTTTAAAGTGAAACAACCATGTTAATAAAAAACATTTGTTTCAAAGGGGGCACTCGAGATCAACTCAGGGTGGTTTCAAACGGATTGGGACAGCGCCAAAGTAGTCAATAATACGATTGGCGGGATCGTATCAAGACAAATATAAAACGTTTTTTTAGGAGTTACTAGTGTTTTAGCAGATTTTTTAGGGTAAAACAGCCCTAAAAAAGAAAAACTCCGGCGGGGCCGGAGTTGTCGTACCAGATCTTTGTTTAGGGTTTAGGACTAAACCATACACGGGCTAAGCCAGGGTAAAAACATAAGAAAATAGCATGATGGCGCAGAAATACAGGACGGCAATTATCGCTGCCAGTGTAGTCTGCTCCCCAACACGACCAATGTGAAGGTGTTTCATAAATGGGATTTAGGTGATATTAACAAAAAATGAACGGCGCTTTCAATGGGTACGGGCAAATGATCTATATTAAAAAGTAATTTTCTGGACAACTGAAGGGTGATTATTCCTAACTTTATTAGCAAAATGTTCTCAGGAGGTCAACTACCATGTACGCGATTGTAGATATCGAAACAACAGGCAGTTATGCCGCTAATAACGGCATCACTGAATTGGCTATTGTGCTACATGATGGAAATAAGATTACGGATCGTTTTGAAACGCTGATCAATCCCGGTACTCCAATTCCCCATTATGTACAGGTGCTAACGGGTATTCGTCCAGACATGCTGGAGCATGCACCGGTATTCGCAGATGTAGCCGCGCAGGTCCATGATATGTTGAAGGATGCCATATTCGTCGCCCACCACGTTAATTTTGATTATTCCTTTATCAAATACCAGCTTGAAACCTGCGGTTATGAGCTGGACACAAAAAAGCTGTGTACCGTTCGCTTAAGCCGAAAAATTTTCCCCGGACTTGCCGGTTACAGCCTGGGTAAATTGTGTAGGGAGCTGGAAATACCGATCATGAACAGGCATCGTGCCGGTGGCGATGCGGATGCCACGGTGATCCTTTTTGAGAAAATTCTTTCCGGGGATAACCTGGGCGCGGTCCGCCAGATGCTTCATGGCAAGAGCCGGGAGCAATACCTGCCGCCTAACCTGCCTGCCGAACAAATTGCTTCGTTACCCTATACTCCGGGTATATATTATTTTCATGATCAGAAGGGTAAAGTGATTTATGTAGGCAAGGCAAAAAACCTTCGCAGCCGGGTTTGCAGTCATTTTTCCAATAACCATCCGGGACAGCGCAAACAGGAATTCCTCCGGAATATACATTCTGTTTCCTGGCAGGAATGCGGTACCGAACTAATGGCATTCCTCTTGGAATGTATAGAAATACGACGCCTCTGGCCATCTTATAACAGGAGTTTGAAAAGATTTGAGCAGACTTATGGTTTATATGTTTATGAAGACCAGTCAGGTTACCTGCGGCTGACCATTGAAAAGAAGAAACAAAATTTACCTGCCCACTACCAATTCAACGGACTGGCTGAAGGCTGGCAAGTATTACGCAGACTGGTCAGGCAATTTGAACTTTGTCCAAAATTAAGTTTCATTCAAAAAGGAAATGAAACCTGCTCAGGTCTGTTGGATCATTCATGCCGGGGGGCATGCCTGCAAAAAGAAAGTGCGCAGGACTATAATCTGCGTCTGAAGTCTGCCTTGCAATCACTGCATGAAATGCTTCCCTCTTTTATGATACGTGACCGGGGCAGGGATTCTTCCGAAGAAAGTTGTGTGCTCATAGAGAACGGACGCTTCTATGGAATGGGATACCTCGATAAGGAAATACAAATTCTATCCCTGGAAACACTGAAAGACCAGCTTACGGCTTATCCGGAAAATGATTACATGCGCGGACTGGTTTATACATACGCGGAGAAATGGCCGGAGAAGAAGAAAGTGTGGTAGTATGGAAGTATTGGATTGTATTTTAAAGGAGGGATTTTATCAGATGCAGGAATTGCTTCCGCGGTATCATGCGGGCGCCCAAAGATTCAAGGTGTGAAGTATAAACCTGACAGTCGATTAATTCCACGCCTTCTGATTTTAGTTGTTCCACATACCTTATAAAAGCAAATTTGCTGGCATTACTTATTCTGCTGAACATACTTTCTCCATAAAAAATTTTCCCCAAACGAATTCCGTATAACCCTCCAGCCAATTCACCATTAAGCCACACTTCCGCACTGTGCGCATATCCGGCTGCGTGCAGATCATTGAATGCATTCCGCATTTCTTCCGTTATCCAGGTACCATCCTGACCGCGGCGGGAAATGGCTTTACACTGACTGATCACAGCATTGAAATCCCGATTAATTGTAAATTCAAAAGATTGTTTTTTCAGCAATTGTTTCATGCTGGAACTGATTTTCAATTCCTCCGGAAATAAAACAAAACGCGGATCCGGGCACCACCACAAAATATATTTATTTTCATACCAGGGAAAAATTCCATTGTGGTATGCATGTAACAGTCTTTCCCGTGAAAGATCCCCCCCGACAGCCAGCAGACCATCTTCATCAGCCATTTCCATTGGCGGAAACTGTAAGGATTCATTAAGGGCTATCAGTGCCATCCTAATTTATAAATTTGGGAATTTGAAAAGTTAAATCAGGAGTTGGAGAGCACTTCTATTGTTGCGCCGATTCCCCGGTCCGTTATGGCATCACACATTGGTTTTAATTCATCATAACTTCCCTGTTTCACGGCATATTTTCCCTGTGTGTGAATTATCATGGCACACTGTTCGGCTTGTTCAGTGGAATGATGGCAAACCTCGATCAGGGTTTGTATAACCCAGTCAAAACTATTTACTTCATCATTCCAGACCACCAGGCTATATGGCGCTTCTACGTCGGTTATGGTATCGGAGTCAAATGCCTGCTCCTCTACGTTCCGCGGTTTATTTAGTTGCACTGCCATGGGTTAAAATTAAAACAATGATTCCTTTATGCAAAGAAGTGGTCAGATAAGCTTTGTTTAAAATGATTAAAGTCATACTCAGATCGTCGCAGAAACTACCCAAAATGGATGCCCAAAAGACCATACAAACACGATCCCAGCTGGCGCGGCCTTTGAATAGACTGATTATCTGATCATTAAAATTTACTATATGAAAACAGTAATTATTTGTTCGTTTGTTACCCTCGGACTTGGTTTGTTTGCCTGTAATAATAACGGTGAACAGCATCAGGACGCGGTAGACAGTGCAAAAACAGTTAACAAAGAAGTAAAACCGGTTGAGGCAGATGCATCTAATTTTGCCGTAAAAGCCGCAAATGGCGGCATGATGGAAGTTGAACTCGGGAAAATAGCCATGACAAATGCTGCCAACACCCGTGTACGAGCTTTCGGCGATATGATGGTAAAGGATCATTCCCAAGCGAATGAAAATCTGAAGACCATTGCCAACTCATTGAATATTGCTTTGCCGGATTCTGTGAGTGATGAGGCCAGGAAGGAAATAGACAAATTGAAAATGAAAAAAGGAAAGGATTTCGATAAAGCTTACGTCGATATGATGGTGGATGATCACAAAAAGGACATTGACGAATTTAAGAAATGTGCTTCGGATTGCTCCGATTCTACGATCAAGTCTTTTGCCTCCAATACACTTCCGGTATTGGAAAAGCATTTGGACTCTATCCAGTCTATCGCGGCGGTAAAGAAGTAAAAAACTGATTATTAGTTGTTAGTTATAATAGATATTTTTTTATGCTTGTCATCCACATGGCTATAAATCTGATATCTATTATAGCTAACAACTATTAACTCAGGTTCATTATTCATGAACCAGATAAAAAGCCTTGCCTTATTTTTGCTTCCAAACCACGGGCAATGGCAATTTCGCACACAGATGCACATTTTAAGCCGAATGAAGATACCGGCTTCGGCACCAATCCGGATAATTACGGTGGCCGTTTCGTAAACCGCGATGGTACATATAATGTGCGCAAGGAAGGTGTTTCTTTTTTCGATCGGTTCAGTCTCTATCATTCGATGCTGAATATGCCAACCTGGAAATTCTACGGAACCTTATTTGCATTTTATCTCTCAGTCAATTTTGTTTTCTGTTGTATTTATTTTTTTATCGGCGGAAATCAGTTTCAGGGCATTCTGGCAAAAAGCCAGATTGGAATTTTTAAAGAATTATTTTTTTTCAGTACGGAAACCTATACTACGGTCGGGTACGGGAGGGTAAATCCCGTGGGAGACATGGCCAATGCTGTTTCAGCTATAGAGTCGATGCTGGGATTTTTATCTTTTGCCATTGCGACCGGCCTTTTGTACGGACGATTTTCAAAACCCAGGGCTTTCCTGTTTTTCAGCAGAGAGGCACTGATCAGTCCATACAGAGGCGGAACAGGACTTATGTTCCGTTTTGCCACATATAAAGATCACCATACTTTGACGAATCTGGAAATCAAGGTGAATGCTGCCTTGCAGATCGAAGAAAACGGAAAAATGGTTTTTAAATTTTATGACCTCGCATTGGAAAGGAGTCATGTGGAGTCTCTTCCGATGAACTGGACCGTGGTTCATCCTATAAATCAGGACAGTCCCCTGTTAGAATACAGTTGGGACGACATGAAAAAATCTGATCTCGAAATCTATGTATCCGTGCGGGGATTTGATGATGTTTATTCCAACGTAGTTCAACAAAGAACTTCTTATACTTTCAAAGAAATTTTATTTGACCGGAAATTTGTTCAGATGTACCGGGAAAGCAGCGATGGCAAGACCACCATTGTTGAATTGCAGCGACTGCATGAACACCGGGAGATCAGACTGAAAGTTTGATATATAAAAAGACGCAGGGATGAATAAATCGATTTTGTGTTTAGCGATATGTTCCCTGTCCTTTTGTTTTGCCGGTGCTCAAAAGTTTGAAATTGACCACGATACCAGTTATTATGCTACCTATCGTTCAATGCTTACGGCCAGGGTTTATTTATCAAGAAAATATAATGTCCTTAGTTTCAATCCACCCTCACCGGCAACCTCATTTAAATACAGGGCTACTACGTCCTTGAATCTGGGAATCGGTGCGACCTATCATGCTTTCACATTGAATATCGGGGTCGGAATCAGCAAGTTCGACCCGGACAATGTTAAAGGGAATACCAGATATCTCGACCTGCAGGGGCATTTTTATGCGCGCAAATGGAATATTGACTTCCTGGGATCATTTTATAAGGGATATTATTTAACTCCAAAGGGACTGGCGGCTCCCCCGGGTAAGGAATATTACCTCCGACCGGATATAGGTCTGAGCCTGATAGGAATCGCTTTTTACAAGGCAAATAATGATAGAAGATTTTCATACCAGGCAGGCTTATTACAAAATGAATGGCAGAAAAAATCTGCGGGCTCCCTGTTATACGGAGGAGAAATTTACTACGGATCAATTTACGGAGACAGTTCCCTGGTGCCGACCCTTGTGGATCTCAAAGCGGAAATGCTGGGCATCGATAAATTCCATTTTTTCAGTATAGGACCAGGTATCGGGTATGCGTATACGCTTGTTTATAAAGAACATTTTTTTCTACTTGGTTCTGCTACCATTAACCTGGCATTCCGGTATTCAACAGAAATTTCTACAGAGTTGGATCAGCATGCGAGTCATTTTGGATTCCAACCCAATTTTATCGTCCATGCCGGAGGTGGATATAACGGAAGTAAATGGAGCCTGAGCATGCTTTGGGTGGATACAGAACTTTTTATGCAGGGTAAAAGTACTGACTACAAGTATACGGTGGGTGCCGGCAATTACCGGTTGGTATATGCCAGACGATTCAGCGTTGATAGTAAGCTGAAGAAAGTACTGGAACCGATTCCGCAGATTTTGGGAAACTAGCGGTGTCGGGGAGTATGGGAGACTACCACACTCTTATGCTTCCACCGTTTCCTGGTAACTACTAACCGGCTCGCAGGTGCAAACCAGATTGCGGTCACCATAAGTATTATTTACGCGCCCGATAGATGGCCAGAATTTATTTGTTCTGGTATAAGGCAGGGGGTAGGCGGCTTTTTCACGTCCATATCCGTGATTCCATTCATCTGCCGTAATAATATGTTGAGTATGGGGCGCATTTTTTAAAGGATTATCAGTTTTATCCAGTTTGCCATCGGCAACATCCTGGATTTCCTGATAGATGGCAATCATGGCATCGCAAAAACGGTCCAGCTCTGATTTATCTTCACTTTCTGTCGGTTCGATCATTATGGTTCCGGGTACGGGGAAACTCAGGGTAGGCGCATGAAAACCATAGTCCATTAGTCGTTTAGCGACATCTTCTGCTTCGATACCCGCCTGCGTTTTAAATGGTCTGAGATCCACGATAAATTCATGTGCACAGGTATTATGGGGACCGGTATATAAAATGGGATAATAAGACTCAAGACGCGTTTTCATATAATTCGCATTCAATATCGCATAGACAGTGGCCTGCCTGATGCCCGCACTTCCCAGCATTTTAATATATGCATAGCTGATAAGCAGGATACTCGCTGATCCATAACGGGCTGCACTAACCGCACCTGTACCGGAATGGGAAGGATCTGTCCAATGACCCGGGAGATGATCTTTTAATTTTTCGTTTACACATATCGGGCCCATGCCCGGTCCTCCACCGCCATGAGGTATGGCGAAAGTTTTGTGAAGATTCAGGTGACAAACATCTGCTCCGATAAAGCCGGGGCTTGTTAATCCCACCTGTGCATTCATATTTGCACCATCCATATAAACCAGTCCGCCATTTTCATGAATGATCTGGCAGATTTCCTTTATACCTTCTTCAAAAACACCGTGTGTGGAGGGATAGGTAACCATCAGTCCGGCCAGTTCATTTTTGTATTGAACCGCTTTTTCCCTGAGGTCCTTTATATCTATATGTCCATCATCATCACTCTTCACTACAATAACTTTCATTCCCGCCATCACTGCACTTGCTGGATTGGTACCGTGGGCAGAAATCGGTATGAGCATTACCTGGCGGTGTTGCTGTCCATGGGAAGCATGATAAGAGCGGATCGACAGTAATCCTGCGTATTCGCCCTGCGCGCCGCTGTTCGGCTGCAGGGAAGTAGCCGCAAAGCCGGTAATGGTGCTTAACCAGGATTCCAGTTCCGAGATCATCTGGTGGTAGCCCTTCCATTGAAAGGCGGGAGCAAAGGGATGTATTTTACTGAAACCGGGCCAGCTGACCGGTATGAGCTCGCTGGCTGCGTTGAGTTTCATCGTACAGGAACCCAGCGGAATCATGGATGTGTTCAGAGAAAGGTCCTTGTTTTCCAGGCTTTTCAGATACCGCATCATTTCAGTTTCACTGTGATGAGTGTTGAAAACCGGGTGACTCATATAGGCTGAACTTCGGTTAAGGGTCACCGGTATAATATCTTCATGCCGGTCATAGTCAAACAGGATAGCAGCTTCATCCTGTTTGCTGTAATTGCCAAAAACTGAAATGATATCAAGGATATCACGCTGTGTGGTGTTTTCACCGATGGAAATGCAGCAGTTGCCCTGTGCACCGTAAAAGAAATTTATTTTTAAATCCTCAGCGATGAGTCGCAGTTTTTCAGGCTCTTCAACCCTGACCTGAATCGTGTCGAAATAATATTCATGCGAAATTTCAAATCCCAGTTCACGAAGTCCGTCTGCAAGAGCATGGGTGAGGATACCGATACGTGTAGCAATATCTTTAAGACCCTTAGGGCCGTGATAGACTGCGTACATGGCAGCCATATTAGCCAGCAATGCCTGGGCCGTGCAGATATTGGAAGTCGCTTTTTCCCGCTTGATATGTTGTTCCCTGGTTTGAAGGGCCATTCTAAGTGCCCGGTTACCCTGGGCATCCACGCTCACTCCGATGATTCTGCCGGGAATCGCCCGTTTAAAATCATCCCTGGCTGCAAAAAAAGCGGCGTGGGGGCCGCCAAAGCCAATAGGTACTCCAAAACGCTGCGCAGATCCAATAGCAGCATCCGCGCCAAGTTCACCAGGAGGCGTCAACAGGGTGAGTGCAAGCAGGTCTGTGGCCATTACTACAAATCCTCCGGCGCCCTGAACCTCGCGGATAAAAGAGCGGTAGTCCGGAATATTCCCCTCAGCATTCGGATACTGTACTATAGCACCGAAATAAGTTTCGTCAATTCGAGTGCTGGAATAATCACCTATCTGTAGCTTAATACCCAGCGGCTCGGCACGGGTGGCAAGGACATCTATCGTTTGTCTGAAAATGGACCGATCTACAAAAAAATTCGGAACACCTACATGCTGGTGGTCTCTGTTTTTCTGATTAAAGAACATAATCATTGCTTCGGCGGCAGCGGTCCCCTCATCCAGCAGGGATGCATTGGCAATGGGCAAGCCGGTAAGGTCACTCACCATCGTCTGGAAGTTCAGCAGACTCTCCAGCCGGCCCTGCGATATCTCTGCCTGATAAGGAGTGTACTGGGTATACCATCCCGGATTTTCGAAAACATTCCGGAGGATAACACTTGGTGTAATCGTATCGAAATAACCCTGGCCGATATAATTCTTAAAGACCAGGTTTTTGGACGCTATTTCCTCTATAAGCTCCAGATATTCAGCCTCACTCACCGCATCGGTTACCGCAAGCGTTTTTGTGTTCCGGATACTGGATGGGATGGCTTTATCGATCAGTTCATCCAGCGTTTTGGCACCGATGGTGTCAAGCATTTGCCGGGTTTCTGTCTCATTGGAACCGATATGTCTGCGTGCAAATTCGTTGGCCTGCTTCTCAAATAAATTCATATCAGGGATGTGTGATAAAAGATGCGCAAAGGTAATATGAAACAATCAAATTTTAACTTTGAAAGGTGCTTTGACAGGACCGGGAATATGGGGACTTAAATATTACTTGTTTTATGTTTCTGCCTGTATATCTTAGAGTTCCGCGAATCGTTTACTAAGGATGGGGATGATCGCCGGCTGCGGCGGTTTAGACTAAATCACAGTATATGGGCAGTCAGTCAATGGTAACCCTGCAGAACTGGGAAAAAATTTCCGGTGAACACCAGAAATTATATAAGAATTTTTTAGCTAAGGCTGGTAAAAATGCCGTGCTGAAAAGACTTCCTGAATTACATGAAAAGGCGTTTCAACAAATCGACTGCCTGCAGTGTGCGCGTTGCTGTAAACGTTATTCTCCCCGGTTTAAAATGCCAGACATCAAACGAATTTCTAAATCCCTTCAGCTTTCTGAAACGGATTTTATTAAAAAATATTTACGCTATGATGAAGACGGAGATTATGTGGCTGTTTCGATGCCCTGTCCATTTCTGGCTGATGACAACCGCTGTTCTATTTACGAAGACAGGCCCTCCGATTGCAAGAGATTTCCCTATACTGACGAAGATGTGATTCTAAAAAGGCCCCAGCTCACGCAAAAGAACAGCAGTTTTTGCCCGATTGTGGTATCGGTATTAGAAGGGCTTTTGGAAAAAATTAAATAATGCCTTCAATTTCTTCTTCATAAGCTGCCTCTAACCCGCGCTCAATACCATCTCCCTGCCATTCGGTTACTCCCGGTATGGAAGTAGATTTCAGAATTTGCTCTTTTGTTTTTCCTGCCTTTATCTGGCTGTTCACGAATGCCAGCAGGTTTTTAAGATAATCCTGCATGGCTTTAATATCTGCCTTGTTTCCCGTCACTTTTTCAGGATCAAAAGCATGACCGAAAACAAACAGGGTATCGTTATCAAATTCTCCCTGAATTTTATCGAGTACAACAATCCAGTTTTTAATTGAAGCACCGGCAGTTTTGTCAATAAATGCCCATTGCCGGTTAAAAACCAAATCACCGACATGGGCAATATTGGCGTGCGGAAAAAAAATAACGCTGTCACCATTGGTATGCGCAGGCCCCCAATAATAAGTTTTGATATTTTCTTTCATTTTTTTATACTCCCAGGTGTCGCCATAGGTGATATCCGGATAAAGCTGCTGGGCTTCGGTATTTCTTTCTTTAGCTACTCTTTGCTGGTTGAGCAGTGAATTGGTATGCGCTGCCACATGGGGTACAATTCCTTTGAAGGAAATATTACCCGAAGTATGGTCGCCATGATGGTGGGTATTGATCAGAATCTCGAAAGGCCTGCCCGGATCCTTTTGCAATGAATCAATCAGGTGTCTGGATTGTTCCGGAAATTCAGCATCTACAACGGCAATATTTTTTTTCGAAATATAATAAGCTATCGTGCCTCCTTTCTCTGTAAAAATACCCACATCGTTGCGCAGCATTTTCATCTTATAGGGATTTTCCTGAACAAACCGGGTTAGCCAGTCCCTGCCGAACAAAGGGATGGCGCCAAAACCCAAACCGGTATTTTTTACAAAAGATCTGCGGTTCATTACGAATAATTTTAATTAAAGTTAACCAAATCTAATATTCCATTTTTCTCAGGGTCGGGGCTTTGAACCAGGTGATTACCACGACCATCAGCGTCATGCAACCACCAAAAACTACCGAGGGCACAACACCCAGCAACCGTGCTGCAATACCACTCTCAAACTGACCCAGTTCATTGCTGGAGTTGATGAACATGGAATTGACACTCAATACCCGGCCACGCATATGATCTGGGGTTTTCAATTGCATTATCGTTCCCCGGGTAACAACACTGATACCATCCATAACCCCACTGAATAATAATACACCAAAGGACAGCCAGAATAATTTCGAAAGACCAAAGATGATAATGCAGGTTCCGAATGCGGCGACGGCCAATAAAAGTATTTTGCCCTGTTTACGCCGCAGTGGAAAAATAGTAAGCAGTATCACGATACATATCGAACCCATATCGGAAGCGCCATTCAACAATCCAAAACCCTGTGCGCCCACTTTCAGAATATCCCTTGCGTATACCGGAATCAAAGCCACTGCACCCCCGAACAGTACAGCAAACAGATCTAATGAAATGGCGCCAAGCAATTCTTTGGTTTTAAATACAAATAACAATCCGGCTTTCACACTATCCCAAGTTTTTTTTTCTCCCCGTTCGTTAAGCGGACTTATCCGTTTTAACGTAGTACAAACCAGAAAAGCGGCGAATACCAAAATCACGACAAAAGTCAGTGTGCCTGTATTTCCTACTCCGGCAATCATGAATCCACCCAGTGCGTGTCCAATAATCGAGGCTGAAAGAAATACACCGGTATTCCAGGTAATGGCATTTTGCAATATTTTTTTTGGTACGATCTGCGCCAGCATCACGTTGAAAATCGGGCCGGTAAAAGAACGGACGATACCAGTACCGAATATGATCAGGTAAATGCATAGAGCAATGGAATGAGGTCTCAAATGGCTGGTACCGGCGGGGCTTGAAAGAATAAGCAAAAGAATGGCCGCGCAACCATACAGGCTCACACCGGTGAGCATGAGTTTTCGTTTTTCACTAATGTCAATTACATGACCGGCATAAAGAGCGAGGGATACGGCCGGAATAAACTCCGAGAGGCCCACAATGCCGATAGCTATCGGGGCATTGGTCAGATTGTAAATCCACCAGCCAACCAGGGTACTCATCATACGCAGGCCCACAATAAAAATAAACCGGCCGATGATCAGTGCTCTGAATTCAGGGATCCGCAAAGCTTCCAGGGGTGAGGGGCGAGTTTGATCAGGTTGCATGCCAAACAAAGATACAATCGGGATCAGGGTAATGTGAAATAATGCTGTCCGGGTTCGTAATCTTTTTCAAGCGCATCCAGGATTACTTTGAAATGTTTTTCATTTCCCAGAAAGTCCGCATTGGCCGCATCAATAAAAAGTGTTTTGATGCCATGCTGGCGAATATAATTTGTATAGGTTTCCTGCAGGTTGAAAAGGTAGTCGTCCGGAATGGATTGCTCGTATGAGCGATTTCTTTTACGTATATTTTTCTGCAGCTGATGTACGGGCGCATGCAGGTAAATCAGCAGGTCCGGCTGCACCAGTTGCTGGTAAATAATGTCGAACAGTTTCTGGTAAAGATGAAATTCTTCATCCGGAAGGTTTACTTTGGCAAATAGCAGACATTTGGAAAATATATAGTCCGAAATCGTAACACGCTGGAAAAGATCCTTGGTATGAACCAGTTCTTTTAACTGTTTATATCGTTCCGCCATAAAGAAAAGCTCCAGCGGAAACGCATACTGTTTAGGGTTCTCGTAAAATTTAGGCAGGAAGGGGTTTTCTGCGAATGCTTCCAGAATCAGGCGGGAGTTGAAATGCCGGGCCAGCAAATGGGCAAGCGTGGTTTTTCCTGCACCGATATTTCCTTCCACAGCAATAAAATGATAATTCATGAGCTGTAAATATCCGGAATCCCATGCTGTAAAATACAGCTCAACCGATTTTTTTTACCGTTAATTGATCCTTACATTCCTGCAGGAGCTGTCGGATGGTTTTACCCAGCACGGGATGAATAAAGTCCGGTGTAATTTCACACAAGGGTTCAAGTACGAAGCGCCGCTCCGCGATTCGCGGATGCGGAATACGCAGTCCAGGCTCATCCAGTATCAGGCGATCATAAAACAAAATATCGATATCGATGGTTCTGGGTGCATTCCTGACTGTCCTGATCCTTCCCCCTTTTTCTTCGATCAGCAAAATCGATTTCAGGAGGGCCTGTGGGCTCAAACTTGTTTCCAAAAGCAGCACCTGGTTTAGAAAATCGGCCTGGTCCGTTTTTCCCCAGGGAGCCGTCTCATACAGCGACGAAACTTGTATTAGCTGACCGCAAATATGTTCTATATTTGTTCGCGCCTGCTGCATATTCAGGTATCTGTCACCTTCGTTACCACCCGTCAGCAGATAAGCTTTGTTCATGGATGAAATGTTTAATCCAGTTCAAATATCTTTAATTTTAAAATCATCAAAACAGAAAGCATGCGCAGCTTTTTTAAAATATTTTTTGCAAGTTTACTTGCACTCGTAGTTTTTGTGATCTTCTTCTTCTTTTTTACCATTGGTTATCTCAGCAGTGTTGTATCCGGCTTTGCCGCCCAGGGAGAAGAAACCGGGGTAAATGCGGTGCTTGTGCTTGATCTGAGCGAATCCTTCGGAGAGAAAGCAACTTCGGATCCCCTGGCCAGCTTCAGTGAAACCCGTTATAATACACCCGGGGTTTACGATGTGATCCGTATGATCCGGTATGCTAAAACAGACAGTGCGATCAAAGGGATCTATATCAAGGCCGCGTCTAACGGAAATGGTCTTGGAACGACGGAAGAAATCCGGAATGCCCTGATTGATTTTAAGAAATCAAAAAAATTTATTTATGCTTTTGGAGATGTGATTTCACTTCGGGCATACTATGCAGCCAATATTGCCGACAGGATTTATTGCAATCCGAAGGGAGGCGTTGAATGGAAAGGATTGACGACTGTTATGGGGTTTATAAAAGGAAGTCTGGACAAACTTGAAATTCAGCCTGAGATTTTTTATGCCGGCAAATTCAAAAGTGCCACTGAGCCCCTTCGCGCAGAAAAAATGAGTGACGCCAACCGGTTGCAGTTAACCGTAATCCTGGGTGAGATATTCAATCATATCCTGGATCAGACAGCCACCGCACGGGCTCAGGATAGTTCAGTGCTGAGGAAATGTGTGGATGAACAACTGGTACAGACCGCTTCAGATGCTGTTAATTATAAGCTTGTGGATGGTGTTAAATACAATGACGAAGTGCTGGAAGAAATTGCAGGGAAGTTAAAGTCCGGATCTATTACCAGCATCAATTTTGTTCCGCTGGGCAAATATTTTGAATCAGTAAAAACAAAATTCAGGAATACCAGCTCGGACCGTATTGCCATGATTTATGCAGAAGGGAATATTGTCGGCGGCAAAAACAGTCAGAAAGAAATCGGGCAGGATATTTATCGTCAGATCATCCGCAAAGTGCGACTGGACGGTGACGTGAAGGCAATTGTGCTTCGTATTAATTCAGGAGGTGGTTCTGCATTGGTAAGTGAAAATTTATGGAGAGAACTCACCCTGGCAAAAGCGGCGAAACCAGTCGTAATCAGTTTTGGAGATGTATCTGCTTCCGGCGGTTATTATATGTCCTGTAATGCAGACAGCATATTTGCCGACCCGATGACTATCACCGGTTCGATCGGTGTATTCAGTATGCTTTTTAATACCCAGACATTTTTTAAAAATAAGCTGGGTGTGACATTCGATGGTGTACACACCGCAAAAAACCCTGATGCGATTACCATCTACCAGCCGCTTACGGATATGCAAAAGAAATTTCTTCAAAACGGTGTGGATTCCATTTATCATGATTTTACTTCCCGGGTTGCTTCCGGCAGAAATAAAAGCATCGGATATATTGACAGCATCGGCCAGGGAAGGATCTGGAGTGGAGACAAGGCATTGGAACTTGGCCTGGTGGACCGGATCGGAGGTATCCAGGACGCGCTGGATTGTGCGGCCCGAATGGCCAAGTTAAAAACATTTCGCCTGCGCGAATATCCCGAACCTGAAAATTTCCTGGATTTGTTGCTGAATAATTATAAGCAGTCTGTAAAATTAAAGACCATTCATGAGGACCTCGGCGAACAGGGTGCCAGCTGGTACCAGGCGATGTCCGACTATCGTGATATGTCTGGTGTGCCACAAACCAGACTGCCTTTTGAGTTCAGTCTGATTCCTTAGTCCCCAACAAAAGAACTATGAGCCAACCCTATAGTCAGTTCCGGGCCATGTTAGCGATTTCAAAAGGCAGTTTCCGTGCAATATTCAGAAGCCCCTCTGCAGTAATTTTCGGTTTCGGTTTTCCTATGATTTTTATCCTGGTTTTTGGTTTTATTGGTGGTGGTGGAACAACAGTCTCTATCGCCCTTAAAAATCCGGGAGACAGTTCAAACTATGTTATTCAGGCTCTGCAATCCTCCGGTGTGGTTAAAATTAAAAAGGAGAAAGACAGTCTTGAAATGCAAAGG
>Ga0163162_10003199_pt1 | contig 15664 bp, 11 predicted proteins | sample S55metaG_FD_115310 | JGI IMG/M metagenome (GOLD analysis project Ga0163162, IMG submission 115310) | Switchgrass rhizosphere microbial communities from Kellogg Biological Station, Michigan, USA - S5-5 metaG | ecosystem: Host-associated > Plants > Roots > Rhizosphere > Soil | place: USA...
AGCTGGTTGATCCAAAAGTGAAAAGTAAAATATGAGTACAGAGCAGCGTTTCAACCGGCTTATGTCATCCCGCAAATATTCTCGTAAAAGTAGCAAGCTGTCGTGTCCAGGTTACTTTCTCAATAGCCTATGCGGTAGATTTGCATATGATGAACGCCTTCGGTACTTTTGCTGTAAGCAAGGCATAGTTAACTCATCGCAAGCATGATAGAATGCTGCCATTTTCTTGTTAGGGAAAAAGCGAAGCGAGGTGTTTTATGGCAAAAACGTTAGAAAATTTTAAAAAAAAATTTCGTACTTTGCTTGCTGAAGCGGGAGAAAAACGCGTCAGTAAAAAAAATGTATCGCGACATTTTCGTCGCTTAGATTCCATTGCTAGACTTTTAGAGGGCGGCTCTATTTGTGCAGCTGTTTATTTTCATCCAACGACGAAGACAATATGGATAGCTAATAACAAAATACACGCTACCTCTAGACAAGATAATAAAGAAATAAAACGCATTAAAGAAATATTTTCCTTAATCAGTCAACCAGGTTCTAGCATTGAAAAAATAATTGATTATCTTTCCGATATTATTTATTGGCATGTGTCGCAAGAAAAACGTTATGAAAAATCTAAATTAGATAACGTTAATATTAAAGATAAAATCAGTAAGTGGATAGAAGAACTTTTTCTTTCCGGTGAAAAAAGTAAATCCTGGAAGGAACAAATGATTGCAGAAGAAGATGATAAAAACATCATTTTTGTTCTGCAAAAAACGGCCAAAACGGTTCGCGACTTTATAAAAGTCAGAAGTTTTTTATTAGAAAATCAAAATAAAGATGCAACCGCCAATGGAATTCTTGCAGCGATTAACGCTGGAAGATTCCAGATCGTGCATATGGAGGCAAAAGACGTTCACGCTGAAATGCGACTACTAGCGAAAAAAATTGCCGCCAACGATCAAGATAATGAAGAGGTTTATTTTGGTATTTCGAAGTTGTGTTGCAACCATTGTGCATTAGCAATGCAGAGTTTTGCTGTTAAAACACGTGGCATCCATGGACAGGGTGCAAACTGGGGTTTGCCTAGTTTTGTCGTGGCAAAGTCATCACAAACTAAAACTTTTTTTGGCGACAGTGTTCACAGCTTGTGGAAATCGCTCTCGCCAAAGGACAAGTCAAAAGCAAAAAATTATATAGAAAGCAAAGAAAGCAGCCCTATAAAAGGAAATGCTAAAACTGGACGTGGAATGTATGCGGATTCATCAAGCAGTGACTTAGAATTTGGCGTACCTTTAAGTACGGGTAGCGAAGAAGAACAAATAAAAGATTTCAATTTGCAAAAAGTATGGGAACTTAAAGAAGTTAAACAGCTGTATGCAAAACAATATGACTGGCTTGTTGAGATTGGCTGCGATTTAGCTGAAATTGTTGATCTTTACAAAGAAGCATGGCCTAAGTTTAAAGAGTTGACCGCAAAGCGCACGCAAGAGTTCATAGGAACATGTGACGAGAGTGATTTTGCATTTAATTCCGCCTCACCAAAAGAGGTGTTTGATAAATTATGTGAATTATATAGTGCTGACAATGCTCATTTCGAAAGAGTTGTTTCTACACCTCCGCATTTAGTTAGATATCATGGTTTCAATGAATTAGTCAGTCGGTTGGAATCATCGTCTAGTTCAGAGGGTTCTTATGCAGATGATGAAGGACGCTCAAGTGATGACTATTCTGCTTTAGAGAATGAGTATCGCGGTGATCACGGCTGGGACTACGATTACAACTCAGAAGATAGCCAGAATTGTTGGATATATAAAGATTCATCAGAAGAGACCTGCTTAGAGACGTATGATAATGCTGAGAGTGAAGAGGAAAGTGATGCTAGTTACTCAAGCAGTTTACGATTATAAAAAACGGGGGCAAGTCGCAGCTTTTCACATAAAAAATTTACAAATGGCTATTTGGGTTATTCTTATGTGAAAAGCTACGACTTGACCCCTATTGATAAGTTTAGATTTTACCTTCCTAAAAGAATAAAAATCCCCGACACCAAAGCAAGAACGCCGAGCACTATGCTTGGTATAGCAATGCCAGGCGCTAAAGCAATAATCCCGACCAAAATTAAATAAACAGCAAGAAGAGTGAAGCCAATATTGCGAGGAAAGTCAATTTTCATATTTAAGTCCTTTGAAATAGAAGGACTCAGTATAAGTTATTGGCAACCGTCTTGAAAGCAAACATAGCCTGGAAGAAACGTGCCTATTCGTTTCTTCCAAGCTATGTTTGCTAAAGCAGATAGCTTATCTTTTAAGCCCCGGCTTGTTTTTGGGTGCGGGTTCGTCATTGGGTTTATGGGATTCGGCGCGGCTAAAAATAGATTTTAGATGCGAGCTGTGTTTAGTCATGGTATAGCTTGGAAAAGAAAAAGCCCGATCAGTCGGTGTTTTACTAAAGATATCAAGAATTTTGTTAAAAAACTTGTATATCGGATTGCTCGTATTAACGCGTTTAAATTCCATTTTATTTTTTTGGTAAATATCTTTTACTTCTTGTAGTACTCTAGTGGCAGATATATTGTCGCGAACTTTTAGTTCTGCATCTTTATACGATTCAATTTGCTTTAGCATTGCCTTAATAATAGGCATATGTTTTTCATATTTTCCTTCACCTTCTTTCGATGCCTTCATGTTTTTTAAGGCAAGAGACGCTTGCATACTTTTTAAAGCTTGATGTAACGCTTCCAAGTAAATTGTATTTTTTTGTTCTATGGTATTTTTTTGATTATTTAATGGTAATATCTTGGCGCTTAATTTGCTATATTGAGCGTGCGCATTGTCAATATTAACTTTGTTCTTTTCATTTTGTTTCTCAAAAGCTTCATTATAAGCTGTCGCTAAAAAATTTAGCGTAAAATGACATTGAGATTTATTTATAAAATTCTCTACTTTTGATTCTTCGACATTAACTGCTTGTGCAAGTGCTATGAGTGTTACCATTGTTTCATTGGAAAAATTAGTCTGTGCAATCACATCGATAAGTGGATCGCCATTATGTGTTGCAAGGTTGACTGATACATTCACCATTTTTTTATGGGGAACATGCTTTTCTTTGAAAGATTCTAAATTACTTCGATAAGTTTTATATTCCTCCTCAAGATCTTTTTGAAGCGCCAATATGGCTTCAAAAAAATCCTTAAAGTCCCCGCTCAGGTTCATTTGTTTTATAGCATCATCATGCCCATAATGATTGCGCAATTCCGCATATAAGTTTGCGTAGGCTGGTACAAAAGTTAAATGTTTAGCATTTTCAGGATTTTTTAAAAACTGGGTTGAAAGGTCATTAAATTTCTGCATACTTTCTGTTAACATAACCATCGCCCTTATGATTTATATTGTGATTGTACTATTATAGCTTATTTTAATAGCATGCTTTCGATGGCGTAACTGGTTGGTTGTATTAAAATTGAGATTGGGGCCGCATCTCCTCAGCAAGCGTAGCCTGGATAATAAAAAAATGGGGTCAAGTCGCAATATAGTAACTCGGATATCCATCTTCAAATATTAACTCGCAAGAATCCATTGGAACTTGATATTTTTTCATTAATTCAAATTTACCGCCCTTAAAAACAGCAACACCATGCCATGGTGTAAGCCAATTATTTTTGGTGTCCATAAGATAAATGCCTAATTTATTAAAATGGCAAGGTTGCGGGTGGATTGAAAGCCTTACTGAATCAGGAAATTTTTCTTCTATGACTGAACTCCATGCATGACTACGTTGAATGACGCTATATGTTAGAGCATGAACTTTTTTACGTAGCGCGGTTTTTGACATCGTGGGTTCAAGATAAATGAAATCTGCTAATAAAAATTTTTTAATTCCATTAAATAGTGCTAATTCTCGTGGCGTAGACTTGATAAGAAGTTTTATCTCATCGTAACTCTGTGCATAGTTTTCTATCAAAGTTAGGCGTTGTTTATCAAAAGAATTGTCACCAATAACATTTGACAAACCAAACGTATTTAAATTAATTAAATTCTCTTGTTTAATGATGTCAGCTATTTTCTGATTATAGGCAAACACATTTTCATCTGATACTTCGATTAAATCGGCAAAGACATGCCCGTCAGAGCAAATTGTGATTTCTGCACCTGGCGGATAAATTTGTTTAATTGAATCGCAAAGGCTATTAAGAAAATTAAGGGATATTTTTTCTCCCTTATCAGGTAAAACACCAAGGACTTTATCCAAATTGGGTGATTTAGTCGGAAACCCCGGTAATACCATATGTATTGGCTGTCCACTTGCGATGAAGCTTTCGATTTTTTCCTTGTGCGGATGATTGCATTGCTCGCAATAATGCCGGTACTCGTGCGCATCAGCTAGTGAACGACGATAGGCAAATAAGAGGCTGAGTATTTCTTCCGCCAATTGCTTTAATTTTGTAGGTTCCTGCATAAGTTTTATCTCTTGGTCTTTGCTTAAAAATAAGAAAACAGCAAGCGTAGCCTGGATGAAATGTTTTTAATTTCATCCAGGCTACGCTTGCTACTGTTGCAACCTCGAATTTGACTGCTTTAAAGACGAATCATTTTTCAATATGGGCGTAACTCCAGTAAGAAATTGGGTAGAAAAATCTCTTATAGTACGAAAATTCTCTTCTCGAGTCGGAGATTCCATCCAATGCGAATAACCCATTTCATCTAACTGTTTCTTAAATTTTTCTTTTTCTGCCACTGAGAAATGTGCGATTTCCTTAAAACAATTATAATGTTGGTTATTGTTTTTTATTTCTGGCGTGGCTTCAATACTTCCTTGCCAAGTAAATACTCTTTTATCCTCGGAATACCAGGGGACTATTATTTGGCATCCTGGATTTGGCCAATCACCTAGCACGATACAATTAATCACATCAACTTCGCCCACATCGCGCGTAAATCGAACATAATGGATATTGAAATCATGCGGCTTAAAAATTGCCTCAAGAAGAGCCGTGTCCGCCATTAATTCACAATTCCCTGTGCCATGAAAATAAGCGCCGTTTTTTACGAACCTTATGATGCTTTTTATAAAAAGCTTCTTTAGGTTTTCTGTATTAAAGTTGCCATCTGCCGCTAAAATTTTTGTATAAAGAAACTCGCCAAGTGCGTCAGCTTGAAAAAACCTATCGCCTTGTCGCGATTCGCAATAAGCCATGGTTGCTTCCGATGATAAAATTGAAGCATATACGCTATAAAAATCGCTTTCTTTTAAAAGGCTGGTATCGAAATTTTTGTCGTACGGATAAACGATATTCACTATTTCCATTATGCGAGGCGAGATGGCATTTTTTAAAGGGAGCATGGCACATTCTTCTCCCTCCTTAAAAATACCTTGTGCAGATAGGCCAGCAATATTCACCATACGAACCTTTTTACGCATTTTTTCTAGCAGCTTCTTGGTAGCAGGAAGTTGTTTCTTGTCGACATTTTGTTCTATTTTTTTCATTGTAGCACTAGCAGCACCAACCAAAATATTATGTAACGCCTTCATATATTTTATATTTTCTCGATCTGCTTTTCGGCTATCACCTAGATTTGTAGATCCAAAAGCACAAACACGATGAACATGTAAATTAATGTCTGTACCTAATTCTTTTGCCGACGATAGCATGGTGATTCTCTCTAATTATAATTTGAAGGAAGCCAATAGTAGTAACAAGCCCCGAGGAAATCAACCAACATAGCCCCGCGACCTGTTGTTCAAATTATCAAATCAGCAAGCGCAGCCTGGATGAAATGTTTTTAATTTCATCCAGGGTTATAAAATCATAACTTATATAAATTATTATCCGAGCAACATTTCTTTCTAGACAAAGATTCTTTCTCTACAGAAAAATGAAAAATATTCCAGCTGGCAATCAGTAGATGTGAGAGCTCTATACCTGTTAAAATTAAACCCCTAAACTGCTTATAACTTACTTATGAAAAAATCAATCGCGATTATCGGTGGTGGACCTGCGGGGTTAATGGCTGCGGAAATATTGAGTCAAAACGGCGTAACAGTAGACCTCTATGACTCTATGCCTTCACTGGGTCGAAAATTCCTAATGGCTGGTAAAAGTGGACTCAACCTGACTCATGCGGAGCCTTATCAGACTTTTATAACCCGTTATGGCGATAAGCAAAAACAAATTGAAGCACATCTCAACCATTTCAAACCCGACGATTTATTAGCATGGGTAAAAGGACTCCATATTGAAACTTTCATTGGCTCATCAGGACGTATTTTTCCAAAAGAAATGAAAGCGAGCCCCTTACTTAGAGCTTGGTTACAAAGATTGCAAACCAACGGCGTTACTTTTCATACGCGTCACCATTGGAAAGGTTGGCAAGAAAAATTTCTCATTTTTGGTTCACCTACAGGTGAAGTAAAGATCAAGCCAGATGCAACGATACTCGCCCTCGGCGGCGCCAGTTGGCCAAAATTAGGATCACGTGGGGAATGGGTTTTATGGTTAGAAGAGGCAGGCATCCGCATTAAACCGTTTTCTCCTGCTAACTGCGGCTTCATCGTCAATTGGTCAAAACATTTTAGTGAAAAATTTCATGGTCATCCGATGAAGTCTGTTGTGTTGTCTTTTAAAGATTTCAAACAAAAAGGAGAGTTCGTTTTAACAAGGACTGGCGTGGAAGGTAGCCTCATCTATGCAGCTTCGGCGAAATTAAGAGATGAGTTAGCTTCAACTGGTACTGCGGTACTAGCTTTGGATCTTGCACCTGATACCTCTAGAGAAAAACTAATTGTTGCCTTAGCAAAACCGCGTGGGTCCCGATCCTTAACAAGTCATATTAAAAAAACAACGCGCCTCCCTGACGCGAAAATAGGTTTATTATATGAATTTATTTCTAAAGAAAATTTAGTCAACATCGAAAAGCTAGCAGATGCCATCAAAGCCTTACACATTCCACTTTCTGCAACAAGTGCACTAGAAACAGCTATCAGTAGTGCTGGCGGCGTTCACTTTGAAGAACTCAATAACAATTTAATGTTGAATAAAATGCCAGGTGTTTTTTGCGCGGGTGAGATGCTAGATTGGGAAGCAGGCACTGGGGGTTATCTACTCACTGCTTGTTTTGCAACAGGCAGGGCCGCTGGTAAGGGGGCGTTAAACTGGTTAGGATCAAAAAATCCGGCAAAATAATCTGCGATCGCACCTCTCAACCATCAACCCTAACTCTGCTCATTCATGCCTAGCAAGCGTAGCCCGGATGAAATGTTTTTAATTTCATCCGGGGTTATAAAATCATACCTTATATAAATTATTATCCGAGCAACATTTCTTTCTAGACAAAGATTCTATCTCTACAGAAAAATGAATAAAGAACTATATAACCCCGGATGAAATTAAAAACATTTCATCCAGGCTACGCTTGCTATAATTAACATTGCAGCAAAATTAAATTAAGGAGAAAAAAGTGTTCAAAGAGAATACGTTATTTATTCTTGGCGCAGGCGCTAGCTGGTATTATGGTTACCCACTTGGTAAAGACTTAATTCATGCAATAATTCAAGCTATTACTTCCGAGCAAATTTATGTACCACTTACAAGAGAGCAGCATGCTAGAGTTGAGCATAATGCTAGCTTGATTAATCAAATGCGATTTTCCTTGTATGATATATCTCAGCAATTAATAAATTTAGATTTAAAGAGCATTCCTGATGGAGATAATCAATTTCCTCGCATTAATTCAAGTCAGGCTTTAGCAAACATGGGGCAAACAGGGGTCTTTCCCACTCCATCAATCTTAGCTTCCGTAAAGATGAGCCAGATTGAAGAGTTCTCAGCATTAAAGGATGCTTTAAAGCAATTTGATCCTGTCTCAATAGATGCATTTTTAAATAATCACCAATCGCATGCGCTTGGTGGGAAAGCGATGATTATTTACGCATTATTAAAATGCGAAGATCCTTCAGCATTTAGAATTGGTTATAAAAGAAAACCTGAGAATTGGAAGACATCACAGTCGCATATCATAGAGGATGATAACTGGTACAGTTACCTACTAGCCGACATAATGTCTGCATGCGTGAAGCCTGATGATATAGCCAATAATAATTTAGATATTATTACCTTTAATTATGACATGAGCTTGGATTACATTTTACATAAAAAATTATCTGATGTTGAAATGTTCAAAGATAATGATGTAGCTAAAAAGTATGTTGATGATTTAGTCTTAAATAGAATTCACCATGTTTACGGGAAATTATACAAAGAGAGCTCTCAAGATATTTATGGCCTTCATCAATCAACACCCTCTAATCAAGATGCGAAAACCAATACTATTAGATTGGCTCAGGCTATTAATTCAAATGACCAAATTAAGTTAATCCATGAAAGATTGGAATTACATAAAGATGGATTTTATAAATCATTAATTATAAAAGCGAGAAAGATTATCATTGTTGGCTTTGGATTCGATGAAGATAATTTAAAGGTGTTAGGCTTCCCTCCAAATCCCGAGGGATATAATGAAATATTTAAAGGAAAAGAATTGTTATACATGGACTTTGATGGTCGCATGCGAGGCTTGGCAGAACAGTTTGAATATCTCAAGCAAAGATTCAAATTTAGAGTGACTCGATCTTCTGCAACCCGAGTCATTGATGCATATCAAAACGATTTTAGGATTAGGCTGTATTAAGGAATTGATTAAATTGTAGGGAAAAATACAGCAAGCGTAGCCCGGACACGTTTTTTTGTGTCCGGGGTTCTGTGCAAATCAAAATGAATCTGCCTCACCAGACACAATATCCTCTCCATAAAACCCATCGTCACACCAATTTATTGGATATATTTTTTCTCGCACAAAACGATAAAGTGTTGAATATGGAAAATCTCTGTTCACCTGACGAACCGATGTTTCAATTGAAGTTGGGGTTTGCGTAGAAGAAGTAATATTTTTAAAAAATTTAAGTCATTTGGTAACTTATTTAATATTGTAGGTTGTTACCCCGGACACAAAAAGCGTGTCCGGGCTACGCTTGCTAAGCTTGCTAGCAGGTTTTAAATTCAATCGTGACCATTTTTGATTATAATACCGTCAAGCCCTCATTTCATTCATAGGTGGTTGTTTTTCTTGCAAAATTCCAGAGGAAATTAAAAGCAACTTTCAGATAACTTTGCTTGATTTGATATAATAGAGAAATAACCAACCGAGGAAGATTCTTGTGCCCAAAATCCATAGCCCAATCCTAGAACGCAAGTCATTCATTTGCCCAAACTGTAACGCTAATTCCCAACAAAATTGGTCCGAATGCTTCGTTGATTGGGGTATTAGCGATAAAAAATATAACTTATTGAATCCAGTTGCTAGCAAAGCTCATTCTCTCGGGTCTTATGTATCACGCGGAGCAGTTAAAGTTGCGAGATGTCACACATGTGATTACATTTCAATATGGATAGGTCACGAGATGATATATCCAGTTTTTCCGAAAAATGTACCGGAACCGAATTCTGATTTGCCTGAAAATATTAAGCAGCTTTATAAAGAAGCAGCTGATATTAGTAGTAAGTCGCCAAGAAGTGCGGCAGCGCTTTTAAGATTATGCTTGGAGGAATTGCTTAATCATTTAAAAATCCCAGAAGGAAAATTGTTTGACAGAATCGGAAAAGCTGGTCTTTCAGAACATTTGCAGAAAGCAGCCGATTCAGTCCGAATTTACGGGAATGGCGGCGTTCACTCTAGCGAAATTAAATTAGATGACAATGCTGATGTACTTCCTGCGCTATTTGGAAGTGTCAATTATATCACCGAGCAAAACATTTCTCTTCGTAAAATGGCAAATGAGCTATATGAAAAAATTCCTTCGAATAAAAGAGCTGAAATAGAAAAAAGAAATAAAAAAATTAAAGATAACGAATAGCGAAGAGCTAATTAAACTCCAGACGACTCTATACGCCGAGGTTTCAATGAGTAAAAAAGGAACATGAAGGAGCATAAGGTCAATCTGATATCTCTCTTATTTTTTCGACTTGGAGCCTGCCATGCTTAATATTCTTAAGTTAAATTTACTATTAAAATCTGAGTGAGATTCACATGATTAGTATTAAAATAAATCATTCTCTTCGCGAACTTAATATTGAGCTCATTTCTGATGAAATAGAGCTTCTGAAAAGTGGCGGCGCGTTGTTTTATGCAAAATATTTAAAGTGTAACTCTAGAGAAACGGCTGTTTATGTTTACTATATATTTAAGGATAAATATCAATCAAAGGAAAGAGATGAGTTAATTAATAACTGGGTCATGAAAAATCTAATAAATAGGGATACATTGCAGATTCTCTGTGAGAATGCTTCAAGTCCTGACGAAATTAAAATTATGTCAGAAAAAATCATGTCGGCGTGTTACTTTAGAAAATATTTAGACTTATTTATCAATAAAAATTCATTAGATATTATAGATTATACTGATGATAAGTTGTCTAATCAAATAATAGCAGTTGCAAAGTTTATTAAAAACGAAATTACATGTCGCTCTATACCTAAAGCTCGAGATATATCCAAAAAAGATATTTTTATCGGAATGTTATTAACATTAATAATTGTTAATTATTTGCTTCAAACAACGAAGATAAACTTTGAAATTTTGAGCGCATTAATATGTATAATGATTTATCCTGAATTAGATATCGGTAAAACATCAAAAATTTTAGGAACCGTCATCCCTGCTTATAATCTGATATGTGAAAAAAAGAGAAATGACATTTTTGATCCCATACAGATGGAAGTAGATAATTTTTTTAAAACGAACGATTCAAAATATCTAGATAATTTGAGTGCTATATTTGTGGAACTCTCGGAGCATATACACCAGAACAAGGATATTTAAATAAGCAAGCGTAACCCGAACACGTTTTTTGTGTCCGAGGTTCTGTGCAAATCAAAATGAATCCACCTCACCCGACACAATATCCTCTCCATAAAATCCATCGTCACACCAATTTATTGGATATATTTTTTCTCGCGCATAACGATAAAGTGTTGAATACGGAAAATCTCTTGCCCGCCTGACGAACCGATGTTTCAATTGAAGTTGGAGTTTGCGCGGAAGAAGTAATAATTTTAAAAAATTTAAGTCATTTGGCAACCTATTTAATATTGTAGGTTGTTACCCCGGACACAAAAAAACGTGTCCGGGCTACGCTTGCTGATTCCCATTTCGATTTTTTTGCATCAATATCCGATTTCCTTTTTGATATGGTCTGTCATGTATATTATTTATAATTGCTTTGTACAGGTTCAACCTATGCAGCTTTCTCCATAATTTGACGAATAATTCATCTGCTTTTTCCAGCTCATCTGTCCCAATTTCATCTATACCAAATGTGCGGCCACCCAATCTAAGCTTTTTCTGCGATTTATTCAGAGCTTTATCAATTGGATACCGCACTAAACTGTATTTATCTATCACTTTAACGAGGGGTAGATCTCTTTTAGCAATCATTTTATTATCCAGACCATCATGCAGGCTGATCAAATTATGCAAACCTTTGAATTTACCATTTTCTGCGATGTGCACAGCCTTTAGAAATAACTCAAAGGCCATATTGCAAAGATACGCAGATGAGTCAAGAAAAATTGGGTTATCTCTAAGCATGCGTGATGCAATCATATGATCGTGAGCATGATGAAGAAAACGCTGAATAGCGCCCTCCTGAGTTTTAGCAAAATCCAGGAAACCATACGTCTTTATTTTGCTCATATAAAATCCTTTTCATAGAGACTCATTTAATTATAAGCGTTTCAGAATGCTTTATGATGTCACAATATTCTTGCCAAGATTCGACACACGTTTTTTATATTTTCGGGGAGGAGCTGTAACTCTTTGATCTATTCGAAGCAAGCACAGCCCGGATGAAACGTTTTTAATTTCATCTGGGGTTATAAATTCATACCTTATATAAATTATTATCCGAGCAACATTCCTTTCTGAACTGCGATTCTATCCTTACAAAAAAATGAATAAAGAACTATATAACCCCGGATGAAATTAAAAACATTTCATCCAGGCTACGATTGCTATGACATACCATGATGTCTGGATTGATGGTTGGTTGATGAAACTGAAGTTGGGATTTGCGAGGAAGAAGCAATATTCTTAAAAATTTATGTCTTTTGGTAACCTATTTAATTGTTGTAGGTTGCTACCCCGGACACAAAAAACGTGTCCGGGCTACGCTTGCTATCTTTATCACCTAGTAAGTATCAATCTTAAGCTCAGGGAACCGTTTAGATAAATTAAGGCGATCTTCTCGTAACTCATTAAAGAAAGCATCCGCCTTCGCTGCGCCTTCTGGATTCTTAACATATAGCTTGCTATCAGACGACATATTATTTCGCCAAATCACGTCAGCGGCATCACGAAATTTTTTAATAAAACTGATGGTATCTTCACAAAACAGGAAGTAACTTTTTCTCATGATGGCATTAACGAACACCATTTGATCATCCACCGAATTCAAATCATCAGATTTGTAGCGTATTAAAAATTTTTCTACGACTTCAAATACACTGTATCTTTTTTCGAACAAGTCCTTATGGTAATTAGCCTGATCAAGCCTATATTTCAGAGCCACAAAAATTGAAGCGAAGGAACCAGTAACCAAAACGAGAATAGACGTCTCTGGCGAAAAGACGTAAAGAACTAGGAAGACAACAAAAACTATTATAGCTATACGAACAGGATGTTTTTTTAGATAATTCTCAGCAAAACCGAATAGTGCACTAGCAGACAGGGTGAAAACAGAGCATAGTTGAGAAATTTTTCGCTTACACATCTTTAAACCATCCTTGTACTTAATTAGCTTAAAAACAAAAGCATTTTTTGCTAAGTGTACCCTGAAGATTCCAGCTTAGATCACGCCCTAATCTAACGCCTTACAACTGATTGAATTTACTAAAGCTGGCGATGGGACTCGAACCCGCGACCTGCTGATTACAAATCAGCTGCTCTACCAACTGAGCTACGCCAGCGTCAGGGAAGAGCGTGATTGTAGGCAATGTGAGCGGGGTAAATCAATAAATAATTGATAGGAATGAGTTAATAAAAGCTGGGTTGTTTGGGTGGGACTTTTGGGAGCTTGTTGCGGGGTAAATATAAAACATGGATCCGGGATAAACGCCTAAAATCGGCGTTTTCCGGGATGACAACGGGGGCTCTTCGTTGCCAGCTCGGGCGTGGCATTTTTTAGGGTGATAGGTATAGTTAACTGTTTTGCTTGTCGAGAAATACGTGCTGGATATTAGCTTCCTCTTAAAAGGCTTGCTCATCGGGTTTGCGGTTGCGGCGGCGGTTGGGCCTATTGCGATTTTGTGCATACAGCGCACGATTGCGCATGGGTTTATGGCTGGGCTTTTGGTGGGGCTGGGAGCAGCGGTCGCGGATGGTTGTTATGGTGCCATTGCTGGGGCTGGACTGGTTTCGCTTTCTTCTCTGTTACTGCAATACAAAAATATTATCTCTATGCTGGGGGCTTTGTTTTTATTTTGGTTGGCAATTAAAACTATCGCTTCTTATAAAAATATTACCCTCTATTCCACAAAAATTAAGCGTGCGTCGGCGTGGCGAATTTTTGTTTCTTCTTTTTTCTTAACTATTACCAACCCATGACAATACTGTTTTTCACCGCGCTTTTTACTAGCGTGGGTTTACTAAATTTATCGGCTACGCATGCAGGGGCTATCTCAATTATTCTTGGGGTGTTCCTTGGCTCTGCAATTTGGTGGGTGGTGTTAAGCGGCGGCGTTAATATCGTGCGGGGAAAATTATCCGGACGGGTTTTAGCCGCTATCAACTTTGCCTCGGGGTTAACCCTCTTGGGCTTTGCAAGCTATGCATTTATCCATACGGTAACGCTCTCTTAATAATATCCTTATACAATAATCCAATAAGTTACGTGAATTTGGGCTTAAAATCCTTAATTTGGCGTATAATTTAAGCAATTAGATGAATAAAAACACAAAACGAGATTGAGGTTGTCCATGTTTAGAAAAGGTAAAACTTTTCAGCGGCAACGAGGGAATAAACCCGATGAGCAGAGGCTTGCTTGGCAAAAAAGTGATAAGGCACTAGCAGACAGCACTGAAGGTAAAATCCAAGAATTAGAAGAATTAGGCGCTAAAAAAATCCGCATCATGAAGCCCCTTGGCACTTCGTTCGAGAATGCTCAAGCAGAATATAAATACACAAAATTAACCCCGCACTTACACCCAAAAGAATTAGTTAAAATTGGCGATGAGTATTTTCTCATCATGTCAAAAATGCCTGGCGTTAATCTTGGTGAACTGATTGATCTCATGAACCAAGGAAAAATAAAAATTAATCCTGATTTATTACTGAAAATATCATTAGCAATGGTTGATGCTTTGCAAAAGCAAATCTTCGATGTTGACTTACTACATTGTGATATCAAACCTGCCCAAATGATGCTGGATTTGAATGATCCAGACCATCCCATTGTAAGGCTTATTGATTTAGGTTCCGCAAAATTAAAATCTGATCCTAATGACCTTGGTGGCAAGTGTACCAGTGGTTATGAAATTCCTGGCGAACCACGCACCGAAAAATCTGATTTATTTGGTCTTGGTGTCTCACTGATTAAACTACTTTCTACTGGTATCACCAATGCGAATTTTAAAGACCCATCTGCTTTTCATATTGGTGATAGAAAATGTAAGCTTGAATTACGCAATGGACTTGAGGCGGTTAATGCAAATTTGCTTAAACTATTGCAAAGCATGGTTGCAAAAAATCCTGCTTCGCGGCCAAATCCAACTTTAATTTTATATTCCTTGCATGATCTACGCCGAGAAATCACGCACCAGGCTCGTGGCACAACAGCCACAGAAGCTGAAGATCAAGCGGCGCAAAAAGCATTTTTCTTACATCAAATGCCGCTTTTTAAACGGCCAAAAACACTTCAAGAAATTAGAAGCGGCATTGAAAACCCATCTATCTTAGAAGGCAATGAAAACAATTCTGCCTCCGTTGAAGAATATATTGCAATGAGTGGCGAGCGTGTTTTGCGTGGTTGCGCTAGCAAAGATGATATTCTCTCGCGCTTAAAAGAATTAGAAACACAGCATCATGCTATGGAAGACTTCTTAAAAACCAAGCTTGACGCGTTAACTGCCGGAGCTAAACAATTACCAACAGATGCTGAGGCGATTGAAAATTACAAATCATATCTAGAACGAAAAGCAGATAAATACTTAAATAAAAAGTTTTCATCTGTAGATGAGCATGTCTATGCCATGAGCGCTATGTCAGCTGCTTTAAACAAATATAAAAATATTTATGAAATACGCATTGGTCATCTTGGCAAACAAGTTACTGAAAAATTAACGCATCATGCAAAAGAAGATACTTATGTTAGACAGATGCATGAAGTCTTGCTGGCCTTGCAAGATCATTCGTCAGAACCCAAGAAAGATGATGCGCTTGCGCAATTGGCCTATCAGATCAAAATAAATATGTTGAATTATGTTTTAGATACCACGTCTGAAAAAAGTATTCAGGAAGGAAAGCGGTCTATGTCTTCGCGACGCATTGGGAATATGAAAGCTATTCTTCACCTTGTAAATAACGCGACTGATGCGGGAGTTTTGATTAAAGCTTTAAACAATCAGCTTGCGGCG
>Ga0163162_10003202_pt1 | contig 15655 bp, 13 predicted proteins | sample S55metaG_FD_115310 | JGI IMG/M metagenome (GOLD analysis project Ga0163162, IMG submission 115310) | Switchgrass rhizosphere microbial communities from Kellogg Biological Station, Michigan, USA - S5-5 metaG | ecosystem: Host-associated > Plants > Roots > Rhizosphere > Soil | place: USA...
ACAACGTGATGGGCATGGCCAAGGCTTCGCTGGAAGCTGGCGTACGTTACCTGGCCGGCTCCCTGGGCCCGGACGGCACCCGCGTCAACTGCGTATCGGCTGGTCCGATCCGTACTCTGGCTGCCTCGGGCATCAAGAACTTCCGCAAGATGCTGGCCGCCAACGAAGCGCAAACCCCGCTGCGTCGCAACGTCACCATCGACGAAGTCGGCAACGCTGGCGCCTTCCTGTGCTCCGACCTGGCGTCGGGCATCAGCGGCGAAATCATGTACGTCGACGGCGGCTTCAACACCACCGCCATGGGCAACATCGAAGAGTGATCTTCGGTTAGCCAATAAAAAACCCGCCTGTTCAGGCGGGTTTTTTTATGCCTGCAACACTGCCCCCTGTGGGAGCGAGCCTGCTCGCGAAGGCGTCCATTCAGACAGAGGCTCATTGCCTGACACAGCGCTTTCGCGAGCAGGCTCGCTCCCACAGGGGATTGGGGTTATTCCAGACATTGTGCGAACAGCTTTTGAATCGGCTGATTGCGCTGACTGTAACGCTGCAGCAAAACCATCTCACGATAGAACGTCAGTTCGTCCAGCTCGATGATCCTGACCTTGAGCGGATGGTCCAGCCACAGCCCTGCTTTTGGCAGCAGTGAAACACCCAGCCCCGACTCGACCATTTTCACGATCGCTTCCAGTTCATCCAGCTCCAGCGCTACGTTGACCTCTATGCGCTGCTCGCGCAGAAACCGCGTCACCAATCGCCCGCCAAACGAATTGCGGTCGTAGCGCACATGCGGCAGTTCGGCGAGCAAACGCAGCGCATCGTCGCCATCGACCTGCGACGGCACGATCAACACAAACGGCTCACGCCGGATCACCTGCGCCGACAGCTCTTTGGGCAGTTCGAACGGCGGCTTGATCATGATTGCCAGATCAACCTCGCCGGCATCCACCTGACTGAGCAGGTTCAACGACACGCCCGGCACCAGTTTTGGCTCCAGCCCCGGTGCCTGTTGACGCAAGCGCAATAACGCCTGAGGCAACAACCCGGTTTGCGCAGTGGCCACGGCACCGATTTTCAGCTCGCCACGAAACTCACTGACGTCCTCGCTGATCGCCATGCGACCGAAAATCGCCAGCATCTCCTGCGCCATCGGCACCGCCCGCTGCCCCGCCGGATTGAGCATCGCCTGCCGGCCCGTGCGGTCAAAGAGGCGAATCCCCAACGCCTGTTCAAGATTGCTGATTTGCGCGCTGACTGCCGATTGCGTCAGGCCAATGTGCAGCCCCGCCGCAGCAAAAGTGCCATGCCGCGCCACCGCGAGAAAGGTCTTCAGTTCACGCAGCATGCGCACCTCGACTGATCGAAATAATTTGAGCTCGGCGCAAAAACTATCGTCTTTCAAACACATTTCACAGCACTAAACTCAGTCAACCCAACCTGATCGAGAATTCCACTATGCAGCTCAGCCCTTTTCATCTGGCCATTCCGGTGTATGACCTCGCAGCCGCACGACACTTTTATCGCGAGGTGTTTGGTCTGGAAGAAGGTCGCTCCAGTGAGCACTGGGTCGACTTCAACTTCTTCGGCCATCAACTGGTCATCCACTTGGCGCCGAAAAACGCCGCGCAGGAGGCCGCGCATACCAACGCTGTCGACGGGCATGACGTGCCGGTGCCGCATTTTGGCGTGGTGTTGGGGATGCAGGAATGGGAGGCGCTGGCCGAGCGTTTGCAGTCGCTCGAGACCAAGTTTGTGATTGAGCCGGGGATTCGGTTTCAGGGTTTGGTCGGGGAACAGGCGACGATGTTTTTGTTTGACCCGTGCGGCAATGCGCTGGAGTTCAAGGCGTTCAAGGACATTGGGCAGTTGTTTGCCAAATAAATATGTGTGGTTCGGGCTGACGCATTCGCGAGCAGGCTAGCTCCCACATGGATTTGTGGTGAACCGGGATTTTGAGAACGCCCGACACCCCTGTAGGAGTGAGCCTGCTCGCGATGGCGGTGGGTCAGCCGATGAAGATGTTGAACGTGCGGACGCTATCGCGAGCAGGCCCACTCCTACAGGGATCTGCGGTGCATTCGCTAACAACGCTTCAGGGCCTGCTTGTGCACGTACATCGCACTATCGGCATCCGCCAGCAGCCGATCCACTGTCTCATGGCGCTTGGCGTCGTATTCGATCTGGCCAACGCTGAAGCGAATCGCATAGCCCCGGTGCAACGTGGCATTGCGCTCTTCAAGGATATCCTTGAGCCGCGCCATGATCGCCGTGGTTTCGATATGACTGGAGCCGGTCAGCAACGCGACAAACTCATCGCCACCCAGCCGCCCGACCACGTCACTTTCGCGAAAGGCAATGCGCAGCACATCGGCGAAGGTCTTCAGCGCACTGTCACCCTCGGCATGCCCATACAGATCGTTGATCTGCTTGAAGTCGTTAAGGTCGAAAAACAGCAAGGTTGCCGGCCGTTCCAGTCGCGCGCAGGCGTCCAGCGCATGCTGCGCCAGTTGCTTGAAACCACGGCGATTGGACAGCAAGGTCAATTCATCCATGCTCGCGATCTGCACAGCAGCCAACTCTTGCTCGGCCATTTCCGCCAGATCACGCAACAGCGCACGTTCTTCCTCGTCGAGGTCGCGGGGCTTGGTGTCGATCAGGCACAGCGTGCCCATTTTATTGCCATTGGGCACGGTCAAAGGGTAAACGGCGTAGAAGCGAATGTTCGGCGCGCCCGTCACCAGCGGGTTGTCATGAAAGCGCACATCTTCGCGGGCGTCCGGTACCAACAACAGGCCGTCGTTAAGAATCGCATGGCCGCAGAATGAAACATCCCTCGGTGTCTCGCTGACATCAAGCCCCACACACGATTTGAACCACTGCCGATTGGTGTCGACCAGCGTCACCAGTGCAATCGGCACATTGAACAGGCGTTTCGCCAACCGCGTCAGTCGGTCGAAACGCTCTTCGGGAGCCGAATCGAGCAGGTCGAGACCCTGCAGCGCCTGGATGCGCGCCGCTTCATTGGCAGGTTTTCCGGGAACCAGCATCACACACTCCATTGGCATCAATGGCCTTTAGAGTAGCGCTAAATCCGCGATGGCTCACCCTTTCAGCCGCCAACTGCCGGACATAGCCTGCCGGCAGCGGCGAAGGGATTGAGTCGTGGCCTCAATGTTTTGGAGCTTTGGATAGCAAAATCTTGCAGGAAGAATAGTGCTGGGAAACTTCGGTTTTTTTTGGAGCAAATGTTGTCATGTCTCGGATACAAAAAGGGGGCGCTTGGCCCCCCTAAATTTTTTGAGATGTGTGCCCCTTAAACTTGGATATTGAATTCTTGATAACGAGATAGTTTTTCTTTCGCGCTTTTATGACTTAGAAATAAGACTATGCGCATAGTATCTAAATGCTTTTTTTATAAAACCTGTCTAATCCGAATATTATCCATTGCCGGAAAGCCCTGCTCTATATGTATACGGATACTTGGGGCTGACGTGCCATTTACATATTCAAGCCTAAACTTAGCCCAGCCACCTGTTGGCTGAACATCCTTTGTGACCACAAAAGGCTCGGCCCCATAAATATGTATCTTTGTTTTGTGGGGCACGTAATAATCAAAGCTTAATTCAAAGCCCCTACCAATGCCAAGACCAAAAAAATTCTTTAAAATAAATATTCCGCCACCAGTAAGAGACTCCAAAACATACTCTCCACCGCTTTCAGATATTTTACTTACAACATGGTCTGTATTAGCGTCATGCCAACCATTCCGTTCTGATCGAGTAAACGTCGTCAAATCATCAAACAACGTCTTCACCCCATATACACGCACCGGACAAGTCACCGCGTCCGCCATCGTTGCCGCCTTGAACAACCCAACTCTAAGTTCCACGCTCACCGTTGAACCTTCGCTGCATTCGCGCAACCACTGCACTTGCGCCGCCATGGCCAGCCCATCGATCTGATTGTTCGGCGTACCCGAAGATGGAATGTTTTCCCGTGTTGTTCCATCACTCCGGCGTTCGATGTAACTCACCCATACCGGCGCGCCGTACAACTGAAACGGCCATTGATTGCACAACACACGGGTGGTGTCGCGAATGGACGCAGGATTGAACGAGTCTCCCTCAACACCTACCAGTTGCGGCATCGGCAAGTTGTTCAATGTGCCGATACGCAACGGCAAGGTTTCAGAAGGCAATGGCCCGTTGCTGCGTATTACCTCGTAACGAATGTTTACCTCGCGTCCGATATTGGCCCCGGTAATCGGTGCGGCAATGGGGAAGTCGATGGGCGCGCTCCCCGAGACATAACGGCGTTCCGGGCGAACCGAACCTTCACCGAGACGCCCCTCTACGATCAGGTCGATACCATCGCCCTGTTGCAACGGCGCGGTGTCGACCCGCACGGTGAACCCGGTTTTATGCGTATCGGGATCAAGCTGCCCGGCGGGCGCCTCCAGCACATTCGGAGCGCTCCACTGGGGCTGTGCAACACCAATGCTCAAGGTGCGAATGCGCGAATGACGCGTTGGTTCCTGCGAACGTTTGACGTAATAACTGACGTCCACCGTGCCATCGCGATTGGCCTCAATGTACGACGGTTGCACCAAAAAGGGCACAGGGTGTCCGGCGGTGTGTGTGCTCAGGGGGATTTCATACAGCGGATGCGCGCCGCTGACCGATCCGACCCAGCGCAGGCCTACGATATCGTTGGCCAAGGTACCGGTGAAGGGCGCGATCACATCGGCGCCCACGGGTGCGTTCTCCGGCAGCAGCACGTTTTCGGCGTCCGCCTGAACCACATCCGGTTGTTGCAGATCAGCCTGGACCACGCCAACCGTCAGGTTCAACGGCAAGGAATTGCGCACACTGCTGAGCATCACATCGTCGTTGGCCACGGTGTAATGGACTTTCACAGTACCGCCGTCCAGCGGCAGGATTTCATTGGCCGGAACGCTACGCACAATGGGCGCGCCTTCCGGCTCGTTGGCGACGATGACGCGGATCGGGTAATAGGTCTTGTTGCCGTCGGCGCGTTCGCCTTCCCATTCAATGGTGATCAGATCACCGGGACGCCGACCTTCGTAATAGGCCACCGACACCGTGGCATGTGGCGAGTCCGCCGGCAGTTGGCCGCCGGACGCTTCGAGTACGCTCGGGGCCTGCAGCCGACTGATGTCACCCTCGACGCTGACGCTTGCATTTTTCGACGGGCGATCCGCGCTACCGCTGCTTATTAACACGTAGGCGATCGAAGCCCGGCCCTTGGCAATGGCTTTGACCTTGGCATTCGGTATGGCGAAGGAGACCGCAATGCCCACACGAACGACCGGTAGTTCAACCGGCCCGTGAATCACCTGTGACCCCTCGGCCGGGGTGCCGATCCAGGTCAGGGCAATCATGTCATTGACCTTGAATGCGCCACCAGAAGTGTTGACCACCACCGCCACATCGTTTTCGCCTAGCGTGTCCAGATCGATGACGTCGGTTTCGGGATGGGCATCGATCACGATAGGAGGATCAAGGCGATTCTGTTTGAGGTCCACCAGCAGGTGGGTGGTGGCGGACCAGGGCGAGCGCTCGTCCGGGTAGTTACCCACCTCGTCGACCACCTGATAGAACACACTGATCCGATCGCCATCGCCGACCTCCTCGATGATGGTTTTGTCGATGGGCACTATCAGCGGGTAATTGACCGGGTCATCGACGTGTTGCTGGGTGACGGTCACGATGATGCGTTTGGAACCCCAGATGCAATGAATGCGGTCGTTCACCCGCATGAACGGGTACGGCAGGATGGTGATATTCACGCCGGCCGCGGCTTCCTCGGGGCCGACACCATTGTCGATGATGGTTTGCGCGATCGAATAACGCAGCTCTGAATGGCCGGGTTCATTCCCATCGTCATCGAAACCGCCGGGGCGGTCGAGCTTGACCAGCAACTTGAGCCTGGGGGTCGAGTCCTCCGGGATCTGAGTCACACGCTTGACCGAGTAGAACAACGGATAAAGGTCCCCGCGCACGATATGCCCCGGTTCGATCGTGCCGCGAACCGGCTTGTTTTCCTCGCCGGGCACAATGGTTTTTCGCCAGACCGGATCCGTTTCATTACCGCAATAAACGCGGACTTCATCGTCGGCGCTCATCTTCAGCCAAGGGTTGATTACAAAGCGCAGTCCACCTTCGATTGCCGCGACGCCGATACCCCCGTCATAACCTTCAACAGGCGTTGTCAAGCCGGGCAGGACCGGCGGATTCAGCAGCAGCGGTTGTACAGGTGATGATTCTTCAGACAGATTTAGGGTATCCATGGGCAAGCTCCTGGTCGGGCTGGAACGCAGGAACCATCAAACAGGAAAAAAATGCTGCTGCCACCTGTCAGATCTGACAGGTGGCGACGAGTGGTAGCAACTGCTGTCGAAGCGTTGTACCACCCTGGGCATTAGCCGCCAGATACTGGACAAGGCCCGCCCGCCTCGGCCCACAGCTTGAACTGCATAACGAAAATATCGTGCGGCACCGGCACCGGCGCGCGCCCTGCTCCGGGATTCCAGCCCCAAAGCACCAATTTATCTTCGCTGACGTGCTTGATCAGCGCGGCAAAGTCGCGATCGCCGTTGCTCGAGCGATCTTTGATCATTGCGCAAAGTTTGTCCGGAGGCAGGCCGATCCAGGCCATTTTGTGTGCCGCCGGCGGCAGGCTCCAGTGCGGCGCGCCCGGCGGCGCATGTGGGCCGTAACTGGCCGGCGGATTGTTTTCTGCGTGACAGGTTGCACAGGGCAAACCAGCCGCACCCTTGCCGTCCATGCCGCGCACCACATTCATGGCGTGGGGAATGCCGGCGTCGAACTGCAACGGCGAATCACCGGGAATATGGCAGTTCTGGCAGCGCGGACTTTGAAAGACTTTCTGCACCGTGCCGAAGGCTTTCAGCGCTTCCTGATCATCGGCGAACAGGTCCGAGGCATAACCGCCCAGCCCCAGTAAAACCACCGTGCCCAACACTAGATGTCGTTTCATCTCACACCCCCGACAGTTGCAGCGGCAACTCGCGCAGGCGCTGCCCGGTCAGGGCAAACACCGCATTGGCCACGGCTGGCGCGGTCGGCGGTACACCGGCCTCGCCGATGCCGCCGGGTTTGTCGCTGCTGGGCACGATGTGCACTTCCACCACCGGCATCTCGTTGAGCCGCAGCACCTGATAATCGTGATAGTTGGATTGCACGACCGCGCCGTCCTTGAGCGTCAGCTTGCTGTGCAGCGCCATGCCCAGACCGAAAGTGATGCACGACTCCATCTGCGCGGCGATGCTCTGCGGATTCACCGCGATCCCGCAGTCCACCGCGCAAACCACGCGGTGCACGCGAATCGCCAGATTGTCCTGCGACACCTCGGCGACCTGCGCCACGTAGCTACCGAACGACTCGTGCACCGCCACGCCCAGCGCGTGGCCGTCCGGCAACGGTGCTTTCCAGTTGGCCTTCTCCACCGCGAGATTGAGCACGCCGAGATGCCGAGGATGATCCTTGAGCAACGTTCGTCGGTATTCAACCGGATCCTTGCCGGCCGCCGTGGCCATCTCATCGATCAGCGATTCCATGACAAACGCCGTGTGGCTATGGCCCACCGAGCGCAGCCACAGCACATTGATGCCGGTTTGCGGCGAATGCAGATCGACTTGGTGATTGGCCAGGCCTTTAACGTAAGGACTGTCGGAAACGCCTTCGACCGAGGTCGGGTCGATGCCGTTTTTGACCATCGTCGCCTCCATCAGCGTACCGGTCATGATCGACTGCCCGACCAGCACGTGTTGCCAGCTCGACGGTAAACCATCGGCGCCCAGACCGATCTTCGCCTGATGCAGGAACATCGAGCGGTAATAACCGCCGCGAATGTCGTCCTCGCGCGACCACACGGTTTTCACCGGCATCGCGGCGGCTTTCGCCACTTGCACCGCTTCGGCGACGAAGTCTGAAGTCGGGTTGGCGCGGCGACCAAAGCCGCCGCCGAGGAATTCGGTATGGATTTCGACCTGCTCCGGTTTCAGCCCGGTGATCTTGCCGGCAACCATTTGATCCAGCGTCTGAAACTGCGTACCCGTCCAGATTTCGCATTTTTCAGCGCTGATTTTCACCGTGCAATTGAGCGGTTCCATCGGCGCATGGGCCAGATACGGCACGCTGTATTCGACATCGATCTTTTTCGCTGCTTTGCCAAAACTGCCTTTGGCATCCCCGGCCTGACTGGCCGACGTGCCCTGCGTAGCGGCGAGTTTGCGGAAACTCGCCAGCAATTTCTCGCTGCTCAGATCCGCATTCGGCCCCAGATCCCAATCGACTTTCAGCGCATCACGGCCCAGTTTCGCCGCCCAGTAATGCTCGGCAATCACCGCGACCCCGCTCGGCACCTGCACCACCTTATGCACGCCGGGCACCGCCAATGCCTCAGCACCTTCGAAGGATTTAACGCTGGCACCGAATACCGGTGGGCGCGCGACCATGGCGGTCATCAAGCCTTCAAACTGGACGTCCATGCCGAACTTCGCGCGGCCGGTGATTTTCTCTGGCGTGTCGAGGCGTCTGGTCGGTTTGCCAATGACTTTCCAGTCCTTGGCTTCCTTGAACGTAATCGACTTCGGATCCGGTACCGGCAGTTGCCCGGCGGCGTCAGCCAACTCGCCGTAAGTCGCACGTTTGTCGCCGGCGATCACCACGCCCGATTCGGTGCGAATCGCCGATGGCGCCACCTCAAAGCGTTTCGCCGCCGCCTCGACCAGCATCTGCCGAGCGGTCGCGCCTGCCAGTCGATAACGGTCGAACTCCATCCACGTCGACGTCGAGCCGCCGGTAATCTGCATGCCGCCAAACCCCGGCATGCCGTAATCCGCCGCTGACGCCGGCGAGTGCTCGACGCGGATCTTCGACCAATCGGCATCCAGCTCCTCGGCAATCAACATGGTCAGGCCGGTCCAGATGCCCTGGCCCATCTCTGAATGCCCGAGCAACACGGTGACGCTGTTGTCTGCGGCAATGCGCAAGAACGCATTCGGCGCGAAAACCTTGCCTTCATTTTCCGCTGCATAGGCAAACTTGTGCCCGCCAGGGACGACAAACGCCACCACTAACCCACCGCCCAACACGGCACTGCCTTTGAGAAAACCCCGACGCGATACAGGACTGTTCATCGTCTATCTCCCCACAAAATCAGCCGATTTCCGAAGCACGCTTTACTGCCGCGCGGATTCGGGGATAGGTGCCGCAGCGGCAGATGTTGCCGGAGAGCGCCTGATCGATATCGCTGTCGGTGGGTTTGGGGATTTTCGCCAGCAGTGCCGCCGCAGACATGATCTGCCCCGACTGGCAGTAACCGCACTGCACCACGTCGAGTTCGGCCCAGGCTTGCTGCACCGGGTGCGAACCGTCGGTGGACAGGCCTTCGATGGTGAGGATTTTCTGCCCGTGGGCCACGGCGGTTGCGGGCGTGATACAGGCGCGCAATGGCGCGCCGTCAACGTGCACGGTGCAGGCCCCGCACTGGGCCATGCCACAGCCGAATTTGGTGCCGGTCAGGTGCGCGACATCGCGCAGGACCCAGAGCAACGGCATGTCCGCGGGGACATCGAGCTCCTGATCCTTGCCATTGATATTCAAGGTCAGCATCGTGGAATTTCCTCAGACTCACGGTGTTCTGAAGGGGCGTCGCTGTGGCCATCGATGCCTACGCGCGCCTCGGCTTATCCCTTTCAGCAAAGCCTAATTTGCGCGTGAAGTCAGACGTTGCGACCACCGGTCATGCAGATGTCGACTTTAATCCTACAGTTGATAACGGCTCTCACCGAGCCTGCGCTGTAGAAAACTCGTCATGAGCGAAACCGGTCCGCGATTACCGCGCGGGTTATCCATCAGATTGGTCTGGAGTTGCGAACATGGGATTTGTCACCAGCAAAGACGGCGTCGAGATTTTCTACAAGGACTGGGGTCCGAAGGACGCGCCGGTGATCCACTTCCACCACGGCTGGCCGCTCAGCTCGGACGATTGGGATGCGCAGATGCTGTTTTTTCTGGGCAAAGGCTTCCGGGTGGTTGCCCATGATCGCCGTGGGCATGGGCGTTCGAGCCAGGTCTGGGATGGCCACGATATGGATCACTACGCCGACGACACGCTGGCTGTGGTCAATCATCTGGGTCTGAAAAACGTTGTGCATGTCGGTCACTCGACCGGTGGTGGTGAGGTTATTCATTACATTGCCCGGCATGGTCAGGCCAACGTCGCCAAAGGTGTGCTGATCAGTGCGGTGCCGCCGTTGATGGTTCAGACCGAGAGCAATCCGGGTGGGCTGCCGAAATCGGTATTCGATGACTTTCAGGCGCAGTTGGCGGCGAATCGCGCGCAGTTCTATCGGGATATTCCGACCGGGCCTTTTTATGGCTACAACCGGCCGGGCGCCACGCCTTCGGAGGGGATCATTGCCAACTGGTGGCGTCAGGGCATGATCGGTGGAGCGAAGGCGCATTACGACGGGATCGTCGCGTTCTCGCAGACGGACTTCACCGAGGACTTGAAGAAGGTCACGGTGCCGGTGCTGGTGATGCATGGCGAGGATGATCAGATTGTGCCGTATGCGGATTCGGGGCCGCTGTCGGCGAAGTTGCTGCCCAATGGCACGCTGAAGTCGTATCCGGGGTTCCCGCACGGGATGCCGACGACGGAGGCCGAGACGATCAACGCGGATCTGCTGGCGTTTATTCGCGGCTGAGATCATTGGCAGCCATACACTTCCCCCTGTGGGAGCGAGCCTGCTCGCGAATGCGATCTTTCAGTTGAACTTGAGCTGAATGACCCACCGCTTTCGCGAGCAGGCTCGCTCCCACAAGGGGGATGTGATTGGGCTCACGTCCATTATTCCTCTGTGCGACTTGTGCTTTCGCGATCACGCTCGTAGTGGTGAGCCAATGGCAGCGCCGGTAGCCACGACTCGCGGCGGATGGTCCAGAGTTCGTAGGTGGGTTTGAACTGATTAGGCCCATCGAGCGATCCGACGTTGACCTCCACTTCATCTGCCGAATGCGTGAACACCGGTGAGCCGCAGCGCGGGCAGAAAAAGCGCCCGTTGTAGTCGCGGATTTCGCCGGTGACCTTTAACGCATCCTCGGGAAATATTGCCGAGGTACCGAACAGCGTGCCGTGACGTTTGCGGCAGTCGAGGCAGTGGCAGATGCCGACGCGGTAGGGTTGACCTGTCACTTCGAAACGGACATCGCCGCATAGGCATCCGCCAGTCAATCGATTCATGTCACACCTCCTCTTCAGAATTTGAAATTAGCGACAGCCCTCACCCTATCCCTCTCCCAGAGGTAGAGGGAACTGACCGCGCTGAATGTGCAAGTTGCACCGACTTGAAATACCGAGTCGAACTCAGGTTTTGAAAGGCCTGGAGATCTGCTCCCTTTCCCCCTCGCCCCCTTTGGGGGAGAGGGAACTGACCGCGCTGTATGTGCAAGTTGCACCGACTTGAAATACCGAGTCGAACTCTGGCCTGGAAGTACATGGAGATCTGCTCCCTTCCCCCTCGCCCCCTTGGGGGAGAGGGCTGGGGTGAGGGGGGAAAATCTCACAGACTCACGCAAAACCGAAAGCCGCCACCAACCGGCATTGCTCATGTGTAAACGTCATCCGGTTACGGTGTTTAAAGCACACAAACCGTTACGCCATCCTCCCTACAACACCTTGCGTCGTTACCTACGCGTACGCCAGAATCCGCCGGCTTACACGGCTATGGGCCGGGCTATATCGTTTGCCTGTCACTGCAAAACAGTGATCGGGTTTGGTAGCCCGTCTGTAATAGCCGTGTGACAACACCCTGTGCTGTCTCTTTGTGGAGGCTCAGTTCAATGGTAGTCATGCGTGGGGCTCACTCGTGAGCGCCGGGTTCCTATTGCAGCCGGTCTACCAACCCGCGTATGGCCACCACCCACTCGTTTGGTAGCGAGAGTGATGGCTCCTTAAACTGCGATAGGAGTTTCATCCATGTTCAAAATCACGCCAAATCCACCGCCCACCGATCCAAGCCCTCACGACCCCGCGCTTAATCCGCAAAAGGTCAAAGAAGCCACCGACCGCGCCCTCGACTACTACCTGCGACCCGAAGCACTGGGTGCTCCACCAAGTTCGCCCCCGTTTCGCCCGGTCTATCTGGTCGACCCCACGCTGGATGAAGAAACCCTGTTGGTCGAAGCCTGTGAGTCGCTTTCATACGCCCACTCCATGGCCGGTAACATCGCCAACTCAATAGGCGGCCCGGAGCGCAAACCGCTGCTGGCGCTGCAACAGGTGATCATGCTGAACGAGCTGTTGGTCAATCGACTGCTGGACAAGCTGCGCGTACCGCAATAATCACCAGACCGAATAAGTGAGGGGTTCCCCCCTCACTTTCGCGTTTGCCCCCCTCTGTCGATTAATGAACAGAACTCATCAAGCCATCCCGTTTTACCCGTCTAGTCCTCACCAGTCACCTAGCTTACTGTTCTCCCCACGCCCAACGGGAGATCGACATGCACAAGCGCACACTCGGCAACAGTTCACTCGAAGTATCCGCCCTCGGCTTTGGCTGCATGGGCCTGAGCCATGGTTATGGTCCGGCCACGGATACCCAACAAGCCATCGCACTGATCCGTTCAGCCGTTGACCGAGGCGTGACGTTCTTCGACACCGCCGAGGTCTACGGCCCTTACCTGAACGAGCAAGTGGTCGGCGAAGCACTGGCGCCGGTTCGCGATCAAGTGGTCATCGCCACCAAGTTCGGCTTCACCTTCGGCGACGACAATAAGCAGCAGATTCTCAACAGCCGCCCCGAGCACATTCGGATGGCCGTCGAGGGTTCGTTGTGCCGACTGAAAACCGATTACATCGATTTGCTCTACCAGCACCGCGTCGACCCGGACGTGCCGATCGAGGACGTCGCCGGTGCGGTGAAAGATCTGATTGGCGAAGGCAAGGTCAAGCACTTCGGCCTGTCGGAAGCGGGTGCGCAAACCATTCGCCGTGCCCATGCAGTGCAACCGGTCACGGCGCTGCAAAGCGAATATTCGCTGTGGTGGCGCGAGCCCGAGCAGGAAATCCTGCCGACGCTTTGGGGGCTGGGCATCGGCTTCGTGCCGTTCAGCCCATTGGGCAAAGGTTTTCTCACCGGCACCGTGTCGGCCGAGGCCACTTACGGCAGCGATGACTTCCGCAGCATCGTCCCGCGTTTCAGCCAGTCGGCGCTGCAGGCCAATCAGGGCCTGGTGGTGTTGATCCGTCAGATCGCCGCGCAGAAACAAGCGACACCGGCGCAGATCGCTTTGGCCTGGCTGCTCGCGCAGGCACCGTGGATCGTACCGATTCCGGGGACGACCAAACTGCATCGCCTGGAAGAAAACCTCGGCGGCGCGGACATCACGCTCGACGCTGCTGAACTCAAGGCAATTGACACCGCGTTGGCGCAAATCCGCATCGAAGGCGAGCGTTATCCCGAGGCCCTCAAGGCGCGCGTCGGCCGATGAGTAACGATCACGATCCGCTGCGGCGCACGGTGATCGCCGCACTGGCCAGCGCCCCGCTGCTGTCGCTCGCCGACACGCAGAGTGCCAGTGAAACACCGCGCTCAGGCTCGCGGATTCTGGTCGCGTACTTCTCTCGCTCGGGCAATACCCGCGTGGTCGCCGGGCTGATTCAACGTGGACTCGGTGCCGATCTCTTTGAGATTCGACCGGCCCGCGCCTACCCCGAGGACTATCTGCAAACCGTGGAGCAGGCGCGTCAGGAGCGCGACAGTGGCTTCGAACTCGAGCTGCAAAACAGGGTTCATGCCCTCAGCGACTACGACACGATTTATCTCGGTTTTCCGATCTGGGGCGAAACCGCCCCGCCGATCGTGCGTGCCTTTCTCAGCACCCACGACCTGACCGGCAAGACCCTCATCCCCTTCAACACCCACGGTGGATTTGGTTTGGGCAATAGCCGCAGTGTCCTCAAAAAGCACGCGCCCAATGCCAGGCTGATCGAAGGTTTTGTAATGGAGGCCGAGCAGGAGCGCAGAACCATGGAACGCGTGAACGGCTGGCTGTCGGATAACCCTCTCAAGGGCTAGGCGATCGCTTGCCCTGCCACGGCGGTTCCCTGCACGGATCACTTCACTGTCTGACCGGAGTTCATCCAATGAATCGATTAATTGCGCCATTTGTTGCCTTGTCGCTCATGACCGCTGAGGCCGGGGCCGCCAGCGAAATCCGCATTACCCCGAACGGCGCTCAGCCCTCGATCAAGGGCGCAGCGGAAAACTTTACCGGCTCTGTACGCGTCGATGGTCTGTTCAAGGGTGAACCGCCGGCGCGCATCGGCGGCGGCACGGTGGCCTTCGAACCCGGCGCACGCACGGCGTGGCACACCCATCCGCTGGGCCAAACATTGATCGTCACTGCAGGTGTCGGCTATGTGCAGCAAGAAGGTGGCCCGCGTCAGGAGATTCGCCCAGGCGACATTGTCTGGATCCCGCCGCACACCCGCCATTGGCATGGCGCCTCCGCCAGCAAAGGCATGACCCACATCGCCATCGCGGAAGCCGAGGACGGCAAGACTGTCACTTGGGCAGAACAGGTTTCAGAGGCGCAATACGCCGACCAATGAAGTTACGGAATGTGTCGAAGTTTCCTGCCGGCACTTTCGCAACAAATCGGCAACCGACATCAAGGCCCCACACCAGCGGGGCCGCGTCAGGACTTCAGCGTTTAGCGCCGAGCCGACTCATGAGTTCTGCTCAGGAGTCCATGCGCATTTTCGGGGTTAATCGCCCCAACCATCCTCCGTACGATCCAGCGACACCGCAGTGACCTGCAATGGACGGAGCCTTTCACGATGACCACTGACCCACGCAACCGCACTGCCCTTCCCAAGCTATTGGCGCTCTGCCTGAGCGTCGGGGCGATATTCAGCGTTACCACTCAAGCAGCCGAGGCATCGCAAACCATGAGCAGCACGCCAGTCAGCGCAGCAACCCTGTCGAGTAAACAACAAACCATTCCACTGATCGCCGCGTTCATGGCAACCAGCGACATGCCCAACCTCAACGCAGCCCTCAATCAAGGTCTCGATGCTGGCCTGAGCATCAGCGAAACCCGGGAGATTCTCGTACAGCTTTACGCCTACGTCGGTTTCCCGCGCAGCCTAAACGCCTTGAACGAGCTGATGACCGTGGTGCAGACGCGCAAACAACGCGGCATCGAAGATGCGCCGGGGCGTGAGCCGAGCCGATCGATTCCAGTCGGTGATGAGCTGCTGGCCGCCGGCACTGCAAATCAAACGAAGATCTCCGGCGCTCCGGTCAAAGGCCCGGTGTTCGAGTTCGCGCCGGTGGCCAACCAGTTTCTGCAAACCCACCTGTTCGGCGATATCTTCGAGCGCGACAACCTCGACTGGCAAAGCCGCGAACTGGCGACCGTCGGCGCGCTGGCAGCGACGCCGGGCGTGGAATCGCAATTGCGCTCGCACATGGCGGCGAGCCTGCGCGTCGGGCTCAGCGCGGCACAGTTACGCCAAGTCACCGAACTGCTGAAAAAACATGGCGATGCTCAGACTGCCGAACGGGCCAACGCAGCGCTGACCCAAGCCCTCGCGGCCTCGG
>Ga0163162_10003203_pt1 | contig 15655 bp, 12 predicted proteins | sample S55metaG_FD_115310 | JGI IMG/M metagenome (GOLD analysis project Ga0163162, IMG submission 115310) | Switchgrass rhizosphere microbial communities from Kellogg Biological Station, Michigan, USA - S5-5 metaG | ecosystem: Host-associated > Plants > Roots > Rhizosphere > Soil | place: USA...
GCAGATGCCGGCGATGCGGGCGCGCGACGCACACCACACCTGGTCGCCGTAGCAGCCTCGCGTCGGGTCGCGCCACGAGATCGTCACCGTGGACGAAGACTGCCGGTCGATCAGGTTGACCACGACGTCGCGGTGCTCCGCTTCAACAACCTGACGCGCCCGGGCTATCTTTGGCAAGATGTCGCCGGCCTTCGTTCCCGCCGAAAGGCGCGACAAAAGGCTGATGGTTTTCGCCCACGGATCGTCGATGTTTCCATTCGCCATCATGTTGAGACTCCTTTAAATGAGCTACCTGATCAAATTGCTTTTGCTGGCCGCCTGAAGGAAATGAATCGACGCGTCAGGCCAGCCTCGTCTTTCTCCAGGAATGGGGCGTTTCGCCGACGAAGCGTTTGAACACCGTCGTGAAATGCGCCTGCGAGCGGAATCCGCAATGCAGCGCGACGTCCATGATGTTTTGCTGCGGGTCGATCAAGAGGCGCTGGGCATGCTCGATACGCCGGCGCAGCAGGTATTCATGCGGGCGCAAGCCCGTCGCGCGCCGGAACTGCGCGGCGAAGTGCATGCGTGTCAGGCCCGCGCTCTCCGCCATATCGAAGAGCGTGATCGGATCGGACAGGTGAGCGTCGATATACTCGGTCACGCGATTCATTCGCCATCCGGGGAGCGCGGCGACTTCCCGGCCCTGCCCGTTCGGCGCGGCGAAATGGCGCGCGACGACACGCGACACGATGGCGAGGCACACGCTGTCGGTGAAAACCTTGCCCACGGCGGCGTCGCTGAGGTGCGACACGACAAGTGCCTGCCCCAGCCGTTCGATCGCGGGATCGCGGATCAGCCCCGGGTTGTCCAGCACGATGTCGCCGGCATGCGAACGCTGGAACGTATCTTCGTAGCACTCCGCGAGCACCTGCTGGGAGACGAACAGATGCAGGACGTCCACGGGCGACTCGAATACGGCGCTGACGGGCACGCCGGGTGCCGTGACCTGCACTGCGCCGCCTGGCACCTGCCCTCGCACGAGCCTGCGGCCCGCGTAGCTGAAACTCAGGGACGCGCATTTCAGGATCAGGCCGAAACAGTGATCCGACTCGCTGCCGTGGTTGGCGACTTCGAGCGGGCGGCTGCCGTCGTGCGTCCAGCGCGCCACCGTCACACTGCCCGGATGATGACGTGACGCGGCCTGATGCCTGCTCGGTCGACGCCATTGCTCCTCCGCGTGAATGGAACCGGGAATGCGCGGCGGGGCGATCTCTGCACTCGCATCGGCTTCGGGATAGGTGAGCAACAGTCTGGTCATGATGGTTCGTCTGACAAATTGATCAGGCTGCGGCCGGAATGCCTGCGCCGCGACGACTCAAAGTTAGTCAAACGAAACTGCTACGGCTAGCCGTTCGAAAGGACGGCCATGCCGCCCATTGGGTTGTAACAACCTATATGAAGGTTTAGTACGGGCCCGGGCGAAGCGCGGCACGATACGAACCGCGAGGAGAAGTCGCGCCCGGCACACGTCGCAAGAGCGTGGCCCCGCACGGCTGCTGCCGTGCGTTTTTGAAAAGCTGCGTGCGTTTTCTAATCGATGCGTCAGGATGGATCGCTACATTCGGCGGGTCCCTAATCCTTCGCCCGACAATACCTTCATGGCCGATGTACGCGACATTCCATCCATCCGCAGCGGAGCGCCTGCCGACCACCCCCTGCGCTTTCAGGCGCCGCATGCGCACCTGTCCAGCGTGTTCGGCAACGACTGGCTTTCGCTGCGTGCCGAAGCATTCGCGCGCTTCTTCGGTACGCCGACCTTCCTTGTCGCGCAGACGGTGATCGTCGGCGTGTGGATGGCCGCGAACCTGCTCGGCTTCACTCATTTCGACCGCTACCCGTTCATTCTGCTGAACCTCGCCTTCAGTCTGCAGGCCGCGTATGCTGCGCCGCTCATTCTGCTTGCGCAGACACGGCAAGCCGATCGCGACAAGGCGTTGGCGGCGGCCGATGCCCATCATCGGGAAGACCTCGCGCAGGCGTCCAGGCAGCGCGAGCTCGAACTCGTCCACCAGACCGGGCAGCTCACCCTGCTGTTGCAGCAGAACACCCGTCTCACCGAGGTGACGCGCGAGCTCACCGAGCGAATCGAGTCGCTGACTCGCGAAGTGCACGAACGGCTGACTCAAGCACCGCATGCAGAACCAACGTCCCCCGCCGAGCCCCGATAAGCGGCGCAATTGAGGCGCCGCGAGCAAGCGCGGCGGCGCCAGATGCCCGGCTCGCGAAAGCCGCGGCACGTTCCCTCGTCACGCGGCCTGTCAGGAATCCCCATCCAAAAGCGGCTCAACAAGTCTTCGTACTTGATGCCAGCGCTCGGGCGCGGCCGGTCGCATGCCTTCATCCTGCCTTCACCGTGCGATTAGAAAACATGACGTTGTCAGATTAAAGAAAGGCCAGGTGGGAATCCGTACGCTCTGCATCGACGCAATTCGCCCGCTTTCCGGAAGACCTCCGGTTCGCGGCCAGCGAGACGCAAACCAATGCACACATCGTATGGAGCCCACTCGTCATGACCTCTGCCGAAGATGAACTAGCCGCCGCTGATGAAAGCCGAACGGGAGTCGAGCGATGAGATTTCCTTTCAGTTTCAGGTCCGTGTTCGCCGATGGTCCGCGCCGCGCGTCGCGGCCGGTAGCCGCCGCTCTCGCCCTCGCGCTGGCGGGTTGCGTGAACTACGCCGGCATCCATAGCGACAGCCAGATCGCCGCGCCCACGCAGTACGCCACCGCGCAGAGCCTGCCAGCCGAAGGCGCCCCGTGGCCCTCGACTGACTGGGCCACGCAGTTCGGCGACCCGCAGCTGCCGAAGTTGATCGACGAGGCGCTCGAAGGCAGTCCGTCGATCGCCGAGGCCCAGGCGCGACTGGCGAAGGCCTCGTCCTACATCGAGTCGTCGCGCGCCGGGCTCTTCCCCAAGGCAGGGGCAAGCTATTCGTGGAACCGCTTGCTGCTTTCGGAGAACCTCCTTCCGCCGCCGTTCGGCGGCACCTGGTACAGCGAGAACAGCGTGCTCGCCAGCGCCTCGTGGGATCTGGACCTGTGGGGCAAGAACCGCGCACGGCTTGCGCAGGCAGTCTCGCAAAGCAAGGCAGCCGATGCGGATTTGCAGCAGGCGCGCGTGACGCTGGCCGCCTCGGTGGCGTCCACCTATAACCAGCTCGCGCAGCTCTATGCCCTGCGTGACATCGCGCAGCGCGAGATCGACGACCGCAACACGATCCGCAGTATCACCAACGAGCGTGTCACCGCGGGGCTCGACACGAACGTCGAGCAGGAAACCGCACGCGGCAACGTGGCGACCAGCAAGACGACGCTGAGCCAGCTCGACGGTCAGATCGAAGTCGTGCGCTACCAGCTCGCGGCGCTGCTGGGCAAGGGACCGGACCGCGGACTGCAGATCGCGCAGCCGGCGCTCGGCGCGAACGCGCCGGTCGCGCTGCCCGACAACCTGCCGGCTGACCTGATCGCGCGGCGCCCGGACATCGTGGCGGCGCGCTGGCAGGTGGAGGCGGCGCTCCAGGGCGTGAAGGAGGCGAAGGCCGAGTTCTTCCCGGACGTGAATCTCTCGGCCAGCATCGGCCTCGATGCGCTCGGCTGGGGACGGTTCCTGCGGGCGTCGAGCCGGCAGATCGAAGCGGGTCCGGCCATCCACCTGCCGATCTTCGACGCGGGTGCGCTGCGCGCGCAGCTGAAGGGCCGCTATGCGGACTTCGACGCGGACGTGGCGAACTACGACAAGACGCTCGTGAATGCACTCTCGCAGGTGGCCACGCAGATTTCGTCGATTCGTTCGTCGGACCAGCAACTGGTCGACGCACAGCAGGCACTGGATGCCTCGACGCGCGCGTACGAACTCGCCGTGGTGCGCTACCGCGCGGGGCTCGTGCCGCAGATCCAGGTGCTGCAGGCGGACGACACGCGGCTCGCGGCGGACCAGACGGTGACGAACCTGGCAATGCAGCGGCGCGACCAGCAGATCGCGCTGATCCGCGCGCTGGGCGGCGGCTTCGATGCACAGGCCGTCGGCCTTGCGATGCCGCCCGCCGACGCCGCGGGCGCTGCCGCCGCATCAGCGCCGGCAGCGCAGGCCGTGGTTTCTGCTGCGACGGCCACGGAGCCCGAGAGCGCGTCGCGCATCCCTCGCTGAACCAATAACACTTTTATAGAGAAACCGGAGCCTGACCATGAGCACTCCTCCCCCGCAACCGGCGGCGGCCCCGCAGCCGGACCCGAACCACCACCGGCGCAGGCGCCTGATCGCGCTCCTCGTCGTCGTGATCCTCGTCACGGCGATCGCCTACGCGATGTACTACTTCCGTGTGGCGCGCTTTCACGTGAGCACTGACGACGCCTACGTGAACGGCAACGTCGTGCAGATCACGCCGCAAGTCACCGGCACGGTGATCGCCGTAGAGGCCGACGACACGCAGACGGTGCGCGAAGGCCAGCCGCTCGTTGAACTCGACGCCGCCGACGCGCGCGTGTTGCTGCAGCAAACCGAGGCGACGCTCGCGCAGACGGTGCGCCAGGTGCGCGGCCTCTTCGTCGATGACGACCAGTACGCGGCGCAGATGGCCGTGCGCGAAGCGGACCTCGCACGCGCGCAGGAAGACCTGCGCCGGCGCCTGACGGTGCAGCAGACGGGCGCCGTCTCGCAGGAAGACGTTTCGCATGCGCACGATGCGGTGCGAACGGCACAGGCCGCGCTCGACGCGGCGCGCGAGCAGCTCGCGGCAAATCGCGCGCTCACGGCGGACACGACGATCGCGCGCCACCCCGACGTGCAGGCCGCCGCCGCCCGGGTACGCGACGCGTATCTGGCCAACGCGCGCAACGTGCTGCCGGCACCGGTGACGGGCTACGTGGCGCAGCGCTCCGTGCAGGTGGGGCAGCGTGTTTCGCCGGGCACGCCGCTGATGGCGGTCGTGCCGCTCAACGAGGTGTGGGTCGACGCGAACTTCAAGGAAGTGCAGCTCGGCCGCATGCGCATCGGGCAGCCGGTGACACTGACGGCGGACGCGTACGGCTCGTCGGTGGTGTATCACGGCCGGGTGATCGGGTTTTCGGCGGGCACGGGCTCGGCGTTCTCGCTGCTTCCCGCGCAGAACGCGACGGGCAACTGGATCAAGGTGGTGCAGCGGCTGCCGGTGCGCATCGGGCTGGATCCGAAGGAACTGGCGCAGCATCCGCTGCGCATCGGGCTGTCGATGCAGGCAGACGTGGACATCCACGACGAGAGCGGTAGCGAACTGGCCAACGCCCCCACCACCGAGTACCAGACGGATGTGTTCGCCCGGTACGGCGACGACGCCGACGCGGAAATCGCTCGCATCATCGCGGCGAACGCCGGGCACGGGGCCGACCATGCCGCAAACGGCGGCGCCGTGATGAACGACGCACCACGCAAGGGCGCGATCGCGAAGGTCGCGAAGGTCGCGCAGACCGCGCAAGTGGCGCAGACGGCGCCATGAGCGGCGTGCTTCAGCATCCGGCCCGGCAAACGGTTCGTCACAACATACAGCACAAGGCTCGACTTCCATGGCTCTGGCACAGGCTCCCCTACCCCCGCTGAGCGGCGGCCGGCTCGTCCTCGCGACGATCGCGGTGGCGCTCGCCACGTTCATGAACGTGCTTGACACGTCGATCGCGAACGTCGCGATTCCGACGATCTCGGGCAACCTCGGCGTCTCCGTCGACCAGGGCACGTGGGTCATTACGGTGTTCGCGGCTGCGAACGCCGTGTCGATTCCGCTCACGGGCTGGCTCACGCAGCGCATCGGCGAGATCCGGCTCTTCGTCGGCGCGATCGTGTTGTTCACGCTCACGTCGTGGCTGTGCGGCATCGCGCCGACCCTGCCGGTGCTGCTCGTCGCGCGCGTGGTGCAGGGCGCGGTCGCGGGGCCGCTGATCCCGCTCTCGCAGGCAATCCTGCTGGGCTCCTACCCGAAGGAAAAGTCGTCATCAGCGCTCGCGCTGTGGGGGATGACGGCGACGGTCGGCCCGATCGCGGGCCCGACCCTCGGCGGCTGGATCACCGACAACTACAACTGGTCGTGGATCTTCTACATCAACATCCCGGTCGGCGTGTTCGCCGCGACCGTCACGTGGATGATGTACCGCAAGCGCGAGACGCCCACGCGCAAGACGCCCATCGATATCGTCGGCCTCGGGCTGCTGATCGTCTGGGTGGGCTCGCTGCAGGTGATGCTCGACAAGGGCCGCGACCTCGACTGGTTCAACTCGCCCGTGATCGTCGCGCTCGGCATCACGGCGCTCATCAGCTTCGCGTTCTTCCTCGTCTGGGAGCTGACCGAGGAGGACCCGATCGTCGACTTGCGGCTCTTCGCGCAGCGCAACTTCCTGGGCGGCACGGTCGCGATCTCGGTCGCATACGGCGTGTTCTTCGGCAACCTCGTGCTGCTGCCGCAATGGATGCAGGAATATCTCGGCTACCGCGCGCTCGATGCGGGGCTCGTCACCGCGCCGCTCGGCGTGTTCGCCGTGCTTCTCTCGCCGGTCATCGGGCGCATGCTCAAGAGCTGGGACGCACGCGCCGTCGCGACGCTCTCTTTCGTGGGCTTCGCGGGCGTGTTCTACATGCGCACGAACTACGTGATCTCGATCGATACGTGGCATCTCGTACTGCCGACGCTGCTGCAAGGCATCCCGATGGCGCTCTTCTTCGTGCCGCTCACATCGATCATCCTGTCGGGGCAGCCGCCGCAGCGGCTGGCGGCGGCGGGCGTGTCGAACTTCGCGCGCGTGTTCTGCGGCGCGGTCGGCACGTCGATTGCGGGCAACGAGTGGAACAACCGCACGGTGCTGCATCACGTGCGGCTCACCGAGCAGGCAAGCATCGACAACCCGGGGTTCAATCATCAGATCGACCTGACGCGCTCGCTGCTGCATCTGAACGTCGATTCCGCACGCGCCCTCTTCGATTACACCGTCAACACGCAAGCGGCGATGATGGGGCTCAACGACATCTTCTACATCTCGTCCATCATCTACGTGCTGATCATTCCGCTCATCTGGATCACGCGGCCGACGAAGGGCGGCGGCGGTGCCGCAGCGGCGGGCGCGCACTGAGCGCACTCGGTCGTCAGAGGTCGGAGGGAACATCCGCATGTCACGCAATGGCGGTGCGGCGCTTGAAGCGCCGCACCGCCGGTCTCTCAGGCTGGCCCTTCAGGATCGGGGCTCGTTCTTAGCGCAGCCATCCCTTGATGGAATCGGCCATGACATTGGTCGATATGCCATAGCGATCGTGCAGCGTGGGCAGCGCGCCCGCGGCCAGGAACGCATCGGGCAGCGCGATCTGACGATACGTCGGCGTGACGCCGGCCGTGAGCAGCGTGGTCGCGACCGCTTCGCCAAGGCCGCCGATCACCGTGTGATTCTCGGCCACCACGACCATCCGGCCCGTGCGCCGCGCTTCGCGCAGGATCGTTTCGGTATCGAGCGGCTTGATGGTCGGCACGTGCAGCACGGCCACGCCGACGTTGTCCGCTTCCAGCGCCTTCGCGACCTCGAGCGAGCGCATGGTCATGATGCCCGAGGAGATGATCAGCACCTCCGCCCCGTCGCGCAGCAGCTTGGCCTTGCCGAGTTCGAACCGGTAGTCGTATTCGTCGAGCACGGCGGGCACGTTGCCGCGCAAGAGGCGCGCATACACCGGTCCCTTGTGGGCGGCGATGGCGGGCACCATCTGCTCGATGTCGAGCGCGTCGCACGGATCGATCACCGTCATGTTGGGCATCGCACGCATCAGCGCAAGGTCTTCCGCCGCCTGATGGCTCGGGCCGTAGCCGGTCGTCAGGCCGGGCAGCGCGCAGACGATCTTCACGTCGAGGTTGTCCTCGGCGATCGCCTGGTGCATGAAGTCGTATGCACGGCGCGTCGCGAACACGGCGTAGGTCGTCACCCACGGCTGCGCGCCTTCGTGCGCCAAACCGGCGGCCGCACCCATCAGCAATTGCTCGGCCATGCCCATCTGGTAATAGCGTTCCGGAAACTCCTTCGCGAAGATGTGCAGGTCGGTGTACTTGCCGAGGTCGGCGGTCATGCCGACCACGTTGGTCTTCGTGCGGGCGAGTTCGGCGAGCGCGTGCCCGAACGGCGCGGAACGCGTGACCTGTCCTTCGCCCGCAATCGAGGCGATCATCGCGGACGTCTTCAGACGCGGCTTCTGGGTGATGGTGGTGTCGCTCATGCTTGCCTCCCGGCTTCGAGTGCTGCGAGCGCCAGTTGCCACTCGTGGGCATCGACGCGAATGAAATGGTTCTTTTCCCGCTCTTCGAGGAACGGCACGCCGCACCCCATGCGCGTATCGCACACGATCATCCGGGGCTGTGGCTCCGGGTGACTGCGCGCGGCATCGAAGGCCGCCTTCACCGCATCGATGTCGTTGCCGACCACGCGCTGGGTGAACCAGCCGAACGCCTCGAGCTTCTCGACGAGCGGCTCGAACGCCATCACCTGCGAGGACGGGCCATCGGCCTGCTGGTTGTTCACGTCGACGATGGCGATCAGGTTGTCGAGCTTCCAGTGAGCCGCCGACATGATGCCTTCCCAGATCGCGCCTTCGTCGAGTTCGCCGTCCGAGAAGAGCGTGTAGACGAACGCATCGGAGCCCTTGCGCCTGAGTCCGAGGCAGCGGCCCACTGCGATCGTGAGACCGTGGCCGAGCGAGCCGCCGGACATCTCCATGCCGGGCGTGTAGCTCGCCATGCCGGACATCGGCAACCGGCTGTCGTCGCTGCCGTATGTTTCAAGTTCGTCCGCCGGCAGGATGCCCGCCTCAAGCAGTGCCGCGTAGAGCGCGATCGCATAGTGGCCGTTGGACAGGAGAAAGCGGTCACGGCCTTCCCATTCTGGATTGTCCGGCTGGTAGCGCATCGCACCGAAGTAGGCGACAGCGAGGACATCCGCGATATCGAGCGCCTGGCCGATGTAGCCCTGGCCCTGCACTTCGCCCATCAGCAGGGCGTTTCTGCGAATCCGATAGGCGCGCTCGGCGAGCGTCACCGCATCCGATGAAGGACTGTTCATGATGTTTCCTTGATTTGAAAGTAAGTCTTTTGAAGCGAACCGTGTCAGCGGTTGACCGTCTTTGCCGGCACGAAGAACACGAGCGAGGCGCCGATCACGATGGCGACGGAGATGAAGATCAGCCCGGCTGTCGATTTGCCCGTCAGGTCGTTCAGCCAGCCGACGATCGCCGGCGAGAAGAAGCCCGCGAGATTGGCGAAGCAGTTCACCGCGGCAATTCCCGCTGCGGCGGACATGCCGCCGAGGAGCGCGGTCGGCAACGACCAGAACTGCGAAGAAGAAGCGAGGATGCCCGCAGCGGCCACGCTCACGCACACCAGTGAAGCACCCACTCCGCCCAGCATCGGCAGCGTTGCGAAGCCAGCGGCCGCGACGAGCATCGGGATCGCCAGATGCAGGCGCCGTTCGCGATGTCGGTCGGCGCTTGCGCCCACCAGCGGCAGCGCAATGATCGCGCAGAGGTACGGAATGGCCGTGTACACGCCCACCCACAGCGGATCGGCAACGCCGGCCTTGCGGATGATCGTCGGCAGCCAGAACGTGAGGCCATACTGGCCGAGCACCACGCAGAAGTAGATCGAAGCCATCAGCCAGAGACGCCGGTCGCCGATGAACGACCTGATCGAGACATGGGCGATCTTGTATGCGTTGTCGCTGGCGACGTTGCGCGAGAGGAGGGCCTTCTCCGCGTCGTTGAGCCACTTGGCCGAAGCGATGCCGTTGTCGAGGTAGAACAGGATGGCGACGCCAAGGACCAGGGACGGCAACGCTTCGAGGATGAAGAGCCACTTCCATCCCGCGAGATCGTGCACGCCCTGGAACGCATGCATGATGTAGCCCGACAGCGGTCCGCCGACCATGCCCGCAAGCGGAATCGCCATGAAGAAGAGCGAGAGCGCCTTGGCGCGCCGCGCCGCGGGAAACCAGTAGGTCAGGTAGAGGATCACGCCCGGCGCGAACCCCGCTTCGGCCACGCCCAGCAGGAACCTGAGGACATAGAAGGTCGTGGGCGTCTGGACAAAGGCGAAGCTCGCGGAGATCACGGCCCAGGTGAGCATGATGCGTGCGAGCCAGTTGCGCGCGCCCACCTTGTGCAGGATCACATTGCTCGGCACCTCGAAGAGGAAGTAGCCGAGAAAGAAAATGCCCGCGCCGATGCCGTAGATGGTCTCGCTGAACCGAAGGTCGTTGAGCATCTGCAGTTTTGCAAAGCCCACGTTGACGCGATCGAGATACGCGCCGAGATAGCACAGCATCAGGAACGGAATCAGCCGCCGTCCGACCTTCGCATAGGTTTTGGATTCGAAGCTCGCCGTATCGGCGAGCGCCATGACATCGCCGCTGACTGGCGGCGCTACGGACTTCGTTTTCATGCGTGTCTCCTGCCATGTTGCCCCGGGTCATCCCGGGTGCGTTGATTCATCGACCGCAAGTTGCGGCGCGCAGTGTGTTCAGTGGATCAGCATTCCGCCGTTGACGTCGAGCGTGATGCCGGTGAGATACGCCGACAGATCGCTCGAGAGGAACAGACAGGCGTTCGCGACATCGGCGGCGTCACCCAGGCGGCCGAGCGGAATGCCCTTGATGATGTCGGCGCGCATGTCGGGCGTGAGCTTGTCGCCGGTGATATCGGTCTGGATCAGGCCCGGCGTGATCGAGTTGACGCGGATGTTGTCCGCCCCGAGCTCACGCGCCATCGCGCGGGCAAGGCCGAGCACGCCCGCCTTGGCGGCGCTGTAATGCGGGCCGCCGAAGATGCCGCCGCCGCGCTGCGCGGACACCGACGACATGCACACGATGCTGCCGCTTTGTTGCGCCCTCATCTGCGGGATCACGGCCTGCGACATGTAGAGCGTGCCGCGCAGGTTCACGTCGACGACGGCGTCGAAGTTCTCCGCACCGATGTCCATCGTCTTCAGCGGCTGGGTGATCCCCGCGTTGTTGATCAGGCCGTCGATGCGGCCGTATTTCTCCAGCACCGCCTTCGCAGCGGAGATGCAGGCGGCCTTGTCGGTCACGTTGCACGCAAGCCCGAGGTGATCGCCGGCGAGATCGAGCGCCGCGCTTTCGGCGTCTTCCTTGCGCAGGTCCAGAATGACCACTCGCGCGCCCTGGGCGGCGAGCACTTTGGCGGTCGCCTTGCCGATGCCGCGCGGGGAGGCTGCACCGGTAACGAGTACGACTTTACTGTCGAGCAACATGTTGTCTCCATTGATGTGTGTGTGTCGGTAAGCGCAGTTTCAGCGCTCGCGGCAACACGATCAACGCAGATCAGCTCAACTATCGTTGAAAAAAATTCAGGTGTCGGATGTGTGGGGCGGAGTACCGGTCCGGGACGGGTGCGCTAGCGCGCCGCAGTGCCGCTGCCGATCTCGCGCTCGACCCACGCGAGGAACTTCGCGACCCTCGGCAGATCGGCGTTCTGGGAAGGGTAAACCATGTGGTGCGCGCCGACCTCCACCGCAAACCTACGATCAAAAACCGGCACCAGCGAGCCGCGCCTGAGATGAACCGATGCGAGCATCATGCTTTCGAGCGCGATGCCATGCCCCAGTGCCGCCGCTTCGAGCGACATGTACGAACGATCGAACGAGAAGTCGAACGCCTTGCGCGACACGGCGACACCGAACTTGCCGAACCACTGCTGCCATTGCACGAGCGGCGTTTCAGAGAAGATCAGGCGCCGCTCGAGCAGGTCCTCCGGCTTTTGCACCGGATATCGTTCGAGGTAGTCCTGCGACGCCATCGGCGCGATGAACTCGTTGCGAAGCGTCTTGATCTGGACGTCGGTCCAATGCGCGTAGCCGTGGCGGATGTCGATGTCGTAGTAGCCCGACGTAAACGACACGTCTTCGTATGAACATGCGAGATTCAACTGGATGTCGCCGTTTGCCTCATGGAACGAAGCGAGCCGCGGCAGAAGCCACATCAGTCCGAAGCTCGGACTGGAATGAATGCGCAGAATTTCGACGCCCGACGGGCTCGATGCGCGCTCCGTCGCGCGGCTCAGGTCGGCAAGGGAGCCGGTGACATCGGCCAGATATTGCTGACCCGTCGGCGTCAATACCAGGCCTCGCCCCAGCCGGGTGAACAAGGGTCTGCCAACGATGGATTCGAGGTTGGCGATCTGATGGCTGACCGCCGATGGCGTTAACCCCAATTCATCAGCGGCTCGATTGACGCTCTTCGTCCGGGCGACGCTTTCGAATGCAATGATCGACTTCAGTGGCGGAATTCGCATCGTTATTCGGTCTGTGTTCGCGAACCAGTTCGTTTCACTGGCTTGTGCCGCGACGTGCGACTCCGGGAATGTCGCGCGTCCGGGAGATAAAGGCAAGTGCGGATTGGCCCGGTCGCGGGTCCGTCGACACGGGCGCGCGCGATCGCTGAAACGGTAGCGTGAGCGCTCGCCGCGAGACGCCATACAAGACCGTGTGCGAAGGCTGCGATTTGAATGCATGGCCGTGAGCATCGCCTGCATCGCGGCCACGCAAACCGGAACGGCTATCGGGGGAACGCGGCTGCGGAACGCGCTAGCGCGCTTTGCCACGAGCACGCTTGCGGGCGCCTGCGGCGCGAGGGGCATCCTTGCCCGTCATGGCGCCGGCGCCGCTCATCTGCTCCAGATGCGATAGGGCGTCGACGTACGAGAGGAACTGCTGGAGATATCCCGGCGACAGCTCACGCATCAGCGAAAGCGACCGATGCACGAGACTGCTCGAATTGAGCGGACCCGCGTTCCCGGGCACTTGCGCCAGAGACTGCCGCAGCTGCCGCTCGGCGTTGACCTTCGACCACGTTTGCCTGAAGTAATCGAGCGCCTCCAGTTTTGTACCGGCGCGGGGATTGGGCGCGGCGCTGCCCGCCGCGGCGCCTTCGCCGTCGGCCGGGGCACGGCTCGCAATGTAGTCGACCAGTGCAGCAAGCGGTCCGCGAGCAGGCTCGCTTGTCGATCCGGCGCCGCTGCCATCGGCAGCGCTGGATGCGGCGCTCAAGAGAGCGTGGGCGTAGGCCTCGATCAGGCCGGACAGCCTCTCGTCCAGGATCCGGCGCGCCTCGCCCTCATGAGCCGCCGCACGCCGCTCCAGCGCCTCGATGAAATGAAAGCGGACGGGGTCCAGGCGATCGTCGCCGCGCTCGCGCCATGCGTCGAGCATCGCGCGGGCGCGCGTCTCGCCGCTACTCACGGGGCTTCACCGTTGCCGTCGACGGCCTCGGGACAGGTGCTATTTCCACCCGGCGGTTTCTGGCCCGCCCCTCCTCGTCGGCGTTCGAACTCACCGGTTGCCCGGAGCCGAACGCGGCCGCGAATACCGACGCGGCAGGAACGCCCTCATCGACCAACGCGCGCGTCACCGTCAGCGCGCGCTCGGCCGACAGCTCCCAGTTGTCCGCAAAGCGACGGTTGCCGTCGCGCACCTGCCGGTCGTCGGTAAAGCCGCTCACCATCAGGATTTCGTCGCGCGCCTTGAGATAGCCGGACAGCGGCCCGGCCAGGCTCTTCAGGAGATCCCGGCCCTGAGGCTGCAACTGCGCCGAATTCAGCGCGAACAACACGCTGCCGCTGATGCCGATGCGCCCGTTGACGAGCGTCACCCGCCCCGCCGCCAGCGGCCCCGCCAGCGCCTGCTCGAGGGTCTTGCGGCGCTGCGTTTCCACCTGCCGCTCCTTGACCTCCTGATCGAGCCGCGTCGAGAGTTCCAGCTGCACGCCGATGACGCCCACCAGGATCAGCACGAAGGCACCCAGCAGCACCGACATCAGGTCGCCGAAGACAGCCCATATGGGCGCCGTCTGCTCGACGCCGCCATCGATCTCCTCGCTCATGCCGCTTCGGCTCCGGCCGACGCCCGCTCGCCGGCGAGCTGCTGCAGGTCTTCGACGATCTGCTTCTGCGACATCATGCTCAGGTCGATCACTTCCCGTGCCTGCGCCACGTAATAGGCAAGCTGTTCGTCGCTGCGCGCGAGCGACTTGTCGAGCGCGGCTTCGATGCGCTGCAACTGGCCCACGAGCTTGCTGTTCGACTCACCGAACAGCTGCACGGCGACCCCGAATGCTTCACCCAGGCTCGCCACCTCCACGGCGCTGCCGGTGACCTGCGCGGCAACGGCGCCGAGCTTGCCGGTTTCGGCCTCGACCTTGTCGGTGAACCGCGTGCCGACACGATCGAGCAGATCCGCCGACGTGGCAATCAGCGCATCGACGGCGGCACGCTGCCCGGTGGACGCATGGTTCACGGCATCGAGCAGGGTTTCGAGCGTTGCCAGCAGGCGGCTGCGCTCCTCCAGCATCGCGGTGTCGCGGACCATGCTGTCGGAGAGCTTCTGGCGCAGCTCGGCGACGACTTCGGCCGCAGCCCTCGGCGCTTCAGACGCGGCCGCGACGAGCCGGGAGATTTCCGCGATCGTATCGCTCGCGTGCGCCTGCGTCTGGGCAGTGATGTCGCGTGCGGTTTGCGCCAGCGTGTCGCAGATCTCCTGCTGACGGCTTGCGGTGCGCGTGCCCGCCTGTTCCCACTCGCGGCTCAGCGCAGCGGCCATCGCGCCGAGCGACGCGGTCCAGGCCGCGAGCCGCTCTTCGTCCCGCGACGCCAGTTCCGCCTGCAAGTCCGCATGAGACTGCCCGACGGTGCGCAGGAGCGACGCGGAGTGCTGCTCGAAAGTCGCCGCGGCCGTCGCCAGCGCCTGCTGGTTGTCGTCCGCCATTTTCCCGCTGACGCTTTCCTGCCGCGACAGCGCAACGCTCCACGCTTCCGACATGCTGCCCGCTGTCGCTTCCAGCCGTGTAGAGACGCCTTCCAGCAGGCCGGCCGAGCGTTGCTCGAAGGTCTCGGTGAAGCGCGCGAGCGACGTGCTCAGGTTATTCGAAAGCGCCTCGCTCGATCGCTGATGCTCCGCCAGTGCCTGTTTCCAGATGTCCGCCACGCTGCTCGTCGTTGCCTCGAAACCCGTCGACAGCCCGTTCAGCTGCCGCTCGACGGCTTGCGTGACGGTGTCGTGCAACGAAGCGGTCTCGCGTGCGAGATCCGCCATCGTGGTCTGCACGACGGGCTGCAGCGCGGCGCCCGCGGCGCGCGCGCTTTCGGCGACGCTCTCCTTCAACGACCGCTCCACGGAACCCGCCAGACGGGTGTAGGCAGCCGCGGCCTTGCCGTGGAACGCCTCCTGAATGGCGATCTGCCGCTCGTTCAGGACGAGGCTCTGATGCTCCATGGCCGCCATCATCGCCTGCAGCCGGTCGACCAGCGTGGGCATCACTTCGACCTGCCGCTGCAGGAGCCTGAAGGTCTGCTCGCGATGATGGGTCTGCGAGTAGATACGCAACGTCGTCGCGATCTTGACGTCGAGCATCTGCGCCACCTGGATCCGCTCGCGCCGGCACAACGCGGAGAGCAGCCCCAGCATGGCGGATGTCGCCACGCCCGCAATCGAGGTGCCGAACGCGAAGCCCAGCCCCTTGACCGGCGCGGCGAGCGACGCGCGGATGGCCTGCAGGTCCGTCGCGCTTTCGAGTGCCGCGCCGGTGCCTCGCAGCGTCGCCACCATGCCGCGCAGCGTGCC
>Ga0163162_10003205_pt1 | contig 15652 bp, 8 predicted proteins | sample S55metaG_FD_115310 | JGI IMG/M metagenome (GOLD analysis project Ga0163162, IMG submission 115310) | Switchgrass rhizosphere microbial communities from Kellogg Biological Station, Michigan, USA - S5-5 metaG | ecosystem: Host-associated > Plants > Roots > Rhizosphere > Soil | place: USA: Michigan...
GTCATACTCGCTGAGGCTGCGATATGCGACGCCTGTATGATTGAGAACCGTGGCGGTGTAATAGGGGTTACCGACCTGCCGCATGAGCTGAAGCGACTGGCTGTAATAATCGAGCGCTCTGGTTTTGTCGCCGAGGTAGTAATAGCAGTTGCCGATGTTGCTGAGTGTGATGGAGCGACCGGCGATGTCTTTGGGACCAGGACCTTGTCGCAGCGGCAGCACTTGTAAATTCGTATCGAGCGCTCGCTGATACTGGCCCATCTTGGCATAACTCGCAGCAAGATTACTCATGAGTACCGGATCGGTTTCGTTGATCTTTTTCTTCGCCTCAGCGATCTGTTCGTATATATCGAGAGCTCTTTGCTCCTCGCCCAGCTCGCCGTAGATCCACGCGGTATTGTTCAGTGTATTCAACTCGCTCTTGCGGTTGCCCAGTGCTTTGTAGAGAGTGCCTGCCTGTGAGTAGCAGTCGAGGGCTTTCTGATACTGTCCGATGTCGCCATACAGCCATCCCGCCTCATAAAGAGTCGCAGCTTCCATCGGCTTATCGTTGAAATTGCGCCAGATGTCGACTGCCGCCAGGTATTTCTCGATTGCTTGCTGGTACGACTGTCCCGTTCTCTTTTCGGTGAGCGCCTCAGCTTCTGCAATCAATTTATCCGCAGCGACGCGACGTGGATCCTGTTGTGTCGCGTTCTGACTTTGAGCAAAACTGATCGATACACTGGCAAGCAGCACGAAGAGGAGCGAGAAAAAGTTCGATGCGAGGTGGCGATATGGGCGGGACATAGAAACCTCCAGCGGTCGGAAAGTCGTGGTTTAAATGAAACGCGGAAATTTTTCTTAAAAAGGACCATCATGGTGTAAAATTTCTGCCGACATACCTCCCGGTAGTGTACGAACCCCAGATAAGTAAGAGTTGAGTGACTTTGGCACGAATGTATTTCCGTGCTGATTTCTCTGTGCAACCTCTGCGTTCTCTGTGTCTCTGTGGTGAAGGTTAACCACAGAGACACAGAGAACGCAGAGGTTGCACAGAGAAAACCAATCCAAATACCTCCCTGTTTCAATGTTGGAATAGGAGACTCAGGTCTGCATGAGTGTTCGCGAATCCTCTGGGGATGCAAAGCGTGGCCGCCCGCAACGGCAAACAGCATCACCGCTTGGTAACTTGATCCTTAACGCAATGAAATTTCTAAGGCTGAGTTACAAAGACGTCGTGATCTCGAGTGAACGTTTGGCAGCGGCTCATAAGAATCCCGACATGCGTATCGGTAAGTCGACGCTCGGCAACATCATTAGCGGCAGCATCCGGCAACCCGGCACCGCGAAACTCGACAGTCTGCGAGTGATTCTGAATCTTTCACGCTCGGAAATGGATGCCGCCATCGGATTGCAGCCAGAGCGACGCTTCAATGAGCAACTCGGAATGATGAGAGCGCGCACGCACGAAGTGCCGATCGATGCGGTGACACGCCAGCGACGTGTGAAGCTGCCGATCTTGCGTAACGATACTGATATGGAAGTGACGCAGTTTCTGCCGTCGCGATGGACTGATGTTGAAGTTGAGTATCTCGGATCGTATTACCCGCCGCATCTTGCGTATGTTGTCGTAGGCGAAGAGGATTCTAATGCGCCGCCGATCGCGCCGCCCGGCAGTCGTTTGCTCGTGAACAAGCTTTTGAACGAAGTGCATCCCGTAGACAGCGTTAGTTTTGATCAGCGGGAGCTGTTTTATGTTCGGACGCCAAGAGGGTTCACTTGTATGTATGCAGAGATGGCTCCGGGCGATCGGATTGTGTTGATACCGCACCCGGCGTCGGGAAACATGCGTGAAGAGTTTCATCGAGATGAGGTGGAGATCGTCGGGCAAGTGGTCGGCGTTCTGTATCCAGCTCGATAGTAATTTTCCGGGATCCAGAACAATTGACTTGAATCGACGCCGGAGAAAATCGCTGCAAGTCAACGATTTGCTGCTGTCTACATTTAAGAGGACCACGACTTACTGCAGTGGACCACCCTGAGGGTGTTATCAGGTAAACACCTGAGTCATTTACTAAGTGACTACGATATAGCGCCTTAACAAACGAGCGACGGATAGTTTAATCCCTGATCCCGAACAAATAGCCTTGATCCTGTTTATCTGAAAACCCGCTATGTATATTGCCGCGAGTGAACGGTTCAGAGTTAACCCACTCTAAACTGCGTCATAATGCCGCAAACTTTACCACCCAGAAACTAATCCTCCCAACTAATCAATTTGGAGGATAAGTTTGACATCTCCTCATCCCAATACCGACAGAGCGCGAAAGCACAAGGATGGGAGTGTGTTGCTTTCGATTGCAGAAGACAGTGTCTGCAAGTTGAACGGCGTCGGCGCACTCACCTGGATGATTCTCGAAGACACTCGTGATGGTCTCAATCTTGACGAGATCGTGCGTGCACTCGAACAGGAGTTTGCAGCAATCAACGCGGAAGGCGAGCTGCGGTATGACGTCCCGCACGAGCAGCTTCAGTCTGATACGGATCGTTTCCTGAAAAAGATGATGTCGCTGGGTTTGCTCCAGCGTTCGTGCGACGGGTTCTACTCGGTCAGTGAAGACGTTACCGGCACAACTTCAGCTCCGGCAACCGAAATCGAGCAATCAAATTTTGCTGGTAACGACGTAGGGGAAGACCTGACTATCTCGCGCCGCGAAACATTCAGCGCATTTGTTGGTCTGCTGGCGTTTGACCTGCTGCTGAAATTCGGCGGCTTTCAAAGATTGATCGGGAAAGTTGCGCGTTGGCCCATCGCGGAGCCACGCCTTGCGGATCGTGAGATCTGCCGGCGTGTGCGCGGCATGGTCGATCGCGCGCAGATGTATTACCCGAAGAAAGCGATGTGTTTACAGCACTCAGCAGTAGTGACCTGTCTGCTGCGCCGCCGCGGCGTCCCCGCTGAGATGGTCCTCGCCGCCCAAACCTTCCCACCCAAAGCCCATGCATGGGCCGAAGTCGCTGGCGAGGTTGTGAACGATTTGGGTTCCGTGAAAAGCGAATATCGCGTGTTGAAACGAATTTGAAATCCGAAGACGAAAGCAATGAGCGCGTTAGCAGGAATACTCAACTTTGGCAGCAACGCCGCCGCAGTCGATGAATATGACTTAGCGAAGCTGGGCGCCGCGCTTGATTCTCGTGGGCCGGATGGCGGGTTCGATGTGGCTAGCGGAAATGTGGGCATGAGCTATCGCGCCTTTCACACGAACCGTGAATCACGTCTCGAAGCCCAACCACTGGTTTCACGCGAAGGCCACATGCTGACGTGGAATGGTCGTCTCGACAACCGCGATGATCTAATACGGCAACTGCGCGCAGACCTTCCGCACACGAACACGATTCCTGACCTTACGCTCGTGATGGCGGCATATCTAAAGTGGGGAAAAGACTGCTTCGGCCGGGTAGTCGGCGACTTTTGCCTTGCACTTTGGGATCAGCGACTCCGAGTTCTTTATCTCGTACGTGATGTAGCCGGCACACGTGCTCTCAAGTATCACGTTGATAGTCACAGGATTGCCTGGTCGACTGAGACGACGGCGCTGCTTGCACTGAAAGATCATGCCTGGGAGATCGATGAAGAATACATTGCCGGCGCGATGAGTCTTGGTCCTATGGCTCACCTTACGCCATACAAAAACATATTGAGTGTAAAACCGGCTCACGTTCTTACAGTGAGAGCAACGGGAGAAGTTCGTAGCGAGCGATACTGGCGGCTTGATCCGTCTAAAGCCATCAAGTACAGCACTGATGAGCAGTATCAGGAACACGCGCTCGAACAGTTCAGTGAAGCAATACGCTGCCGGTTGCGATCTGATCGTCCTGTCTTTGCGGAGTTGAGCGGGGGTCTCGACAGCTCCGCCATCGTCTGTCTCGCCGATCAGCTCATCAGGAAACGTGAAGTGCAGGCTCCAGGATTGGAAACGGTCTCGCACGTATTCGACGAATCTCCGACATCCGACGAGCGCCACTACATCCGCTTGGTCGAGGCGCAACGACAAATCGCGGGCAATCACATCAAGGATGAAGATTTCCGGCTGCTCGCACCGCTTCCGAATGACATCACGATCGTTACTCCTAATCCGGTGGCGCTGTCGTTCGGCTTTCACTCCGGAATCCACAAAGCAATGGAGCGAGCCGGCTCACGCGTGCTGTTGAGCGGCCTTGGCGGCGATCAAATGTTCGGAGGTGTTTACGGCGCCTATCCGGAAGTCGCCGATCTGCTCGCTTCGGGCAGGTTTTTGACTCTTAACCAGAGACTCCGCGCGTGGAGCAAGGCGGGGAAACGATCCTATCTGGGCCTGCTCTGGAAGGACGCTGTCGTTCGGCAGTTTCCACAACGCATGCAGGCAATCACCGCCGGACGAGCAGCCCAACTTCCTCCCTGGTACAACGCCGACTTCTCGAGACGAATGAAACTGCAGCAGCGGATGCTCGCGAAGGAGCTGAGAAGCTTCCCGACACATAGCTCGCGCGATCAGGCGCGCGGTTTCCTCTCGGCGGTGAAGAGCATTTCGTCCTGTTGGCGAACTGAACAGTTTGGAATTGACGTTACCTATCCATTTGCACATCGACCGCTGGTGGAGTTTCTACAGGCGATTCCATTGGACCAGCTAATACGGCCCGGCGAGAACCGGGTTGTCATGCGACGCATGCTGGCAGGAATTCTTCCGGACGAAATCGCAACGCGGCGCACGAAAGGAAATCCACGCGAAGCGATCTTTCGCGCAATCGGACGCGAATCCGGACGATTGCGTTCCGTGTTCGACAACTCGCGACTGTGTGCTCGCGGGTACATCGACAAGGAGCCATTGTTCGCCGCTCTCGATCGTGCCCGCCACGGCTACGAAACGCATTCGGCGTTCTTAGTGCAAACGATATCACTCGAGTTTTGGTTACGAGATCTGGAAACTCGCGACTCGTTAACCAGAAGCCCTGCCGTATTACCGAGGAGACTTGCCTGGGTGCATGCGGCAGAACCTGTCAGACCTGCCGTGTGACTCGTGTCATACGGCAGGTGTTCATGTAACCGCACTGGTTGATCCACCGGTGCTTAACCGAAAGAAGGAGTAGGAAGATGAAGCAGAATGAATATAACGCAGCGGAAGTTGTCGAAATCGGTCCCGCACAAGCGATAGTTTTAGGTCAAAAAATTATTGTACCTGACCTCGACAGCACAGGCGGGGAACCGATGGAGTGGCGATACGAAGAGTAGGTCCACGGGCAGCCACCATAAGGGTGAGTGTGTTAGGCGCGATCTAACACACCCACCCTTAAAATCTTTTTAGCCACAAAAAAGCACAAAAGCTCAAATAGGTTCTCCTATTTATGAGCTTTTGTGCCTCTTTGTGGCTAAATTCAGCGAGCTGATTGTTGCTGAGAAGCGGATAAGTGCGAGGCGAACCAGTCGAGCATGCGATTCCAGTGGTCAATTCGATTGCCGGGATGCTCGACGCCATGTCCTTCATACTCGTATTGCACATAAACCACCTTTTTGCCGAGGCGTCGAAGTCCGACAAAGATCTCTTCTGCCTGAGATGGGGAGACATCTATCCCTCCCTGGCTTATCAGCAAAGGCGTCTCGATTTTGTTGAGAAAAAAAGCCGGCGAATTTTGAACGTATCGTTCAGGAAACTGCCATGGTGGCCCACCCATGCGGCCCTGTCCTTCTTCTGCCCAGCCGACTCCTAACGGCACACCACTTTTTAGCATCGCACCATAATGACTGATGAGGTTACCGATGCCGACATCCATCACAGCGGCTTTGAATCGTGTCGTTTGGACCAGCAGCGCCAGCGTGCTGTATCCACCGTAACTTGTTCCCATCACACCCAATCGATCGGGATCGGCGATTCCCATTTCGATCGCTTTGTCTACGCCGGGCAACACGGTTTTCGCAAGGTCCTGCAGCGGCGTTCCCATGGAGAGGGGCGTATCAGGCAGCAGAACTGCGTAGCCACGCGATGAGAACAGCTGCAAGTTGAAATGCTCATTCCCGGAACCGCCGTAACGATTGATGTTGGCCGATAACATCGAGCCTCCATACACCCATGCGACTAACGGATACCGCCTATCGCTTTGATAGTTCACTGGCAAAAGCACGGTCGCCTGAAGCTTCTTTCCGTCAGCAGTGGAATAGTCGATCAACCGCGCTTCTCCAGCCGGGTAGCGCTCGAGATCCGGATTTACGTGCGTTAGTTGCCGGACGCCACTGAAGTCTCGGTTCGTGATCCAGAGGTTTAGTTCGTGGGTAGCGTTCTGTGCTGCATAAACAAGGAACTCGTCGTCATGCGAAACACCGCTGAGGAAGGAAGTAATGCTGATGTTGGCTTCGAGCGCTTTACTAAATTCGCCAGTGGTTCGATCGACCCGGTAATACCCTTCTTGTTTGGTTACAGAGTTACTGGTGTTGACATAAATTGATTCCCCGTCAGGAGACCATATTTGTTGTCCATCATGCCGCCCGACAATGCTCCTGATTTGACGGCTCCATGTGGTGGTAATTGCAGTTGCTTTGGCGTCAGTCGTTGGGATGCGCCAAATCTTATTCTCAGCAAGCACATAAATGACCCGCCCTTGTCTATCCCAGAGCGGCGTTTGAATAAACCTCATGCGTGCGGTCGAAGAAACCTTACGCGGCTGTTCGCCACGCGACCAAATGAAACACTCGCCGTCAGAGATATACGCCACAGTCTGCCCATCGGGTGACCACGATGCCGGCAGCGAAGGTGCGCCCGGAGAGAAGTCATTGACGCGCTCAGTTTGTCCATTCGACAGCGAGACTACTGACAGATTGTAAGTAAAGAGAAATGGATTATTCGGCTTTACCTGTGTTGGCGATACGTATACGACTCTATCGCCGGACGGAGAGAGTGAATAAGCAACGATCTTCTCTTGCCGGACGATTCTTTTGACATTGCCGGTGTGTGTATCCAACATCGCAAGGTCCCCGATAAACGAATCTGTGTATGGCGGAAGCTTTAGCGGAGGACTCTCGGACGTGTAGATCAATCTCGCGGCCGGGTCGAATGGCTCTCTTTTCGTGGTCCCGTCGAAACAATCATCAAGAGTGTTGGCTATTTTTGTCAGGACTTGCCGGCTATCTGGCGTCCAGAAGATCTTTTCGAACGGCAGACGCACGTGTACGAACGCAGTCGTCAGTGCTCTCAGTCTTCCGCTTGATCGTTCCCAGATCGATACATGGGTTTTACCCGATCGATCGGAATAGAAAGCCAGCGATTTACCGTCCGGAGACCAACTGGGTCCCCAGTTTGCGCCTTGCCCGGAATTGAGGTTGATCGTTTGTCCGGTTTTGATGTTGCTGATAAGAAGATCGGTGTTGGCGAGCAAGTATGGCGCGCCGGTGCAGGTGAAGAATTTCCACCGATCACTCGGAAGGCCCTGTATTTTCCGGCGTCGAGGATCAATAAGCGTGTAGGCGACCCACGCCCCATCTGGAGAAATATCAAACTCTACCGGCGCAAACGACTTCGCCATACTCGCGGTTTCCACGGGCAAAGGTTGGAGCGCACTTTGAGCGCTCACGGTAATGATGGAGAAGAGTAGGAGCCAGAACCCTCGCATAGCTGGAGTTGTCATCGTTGTGTACTCCAAGTTTTAGAAACCGAGCCTGAGTGCGAATTGAATGGATCTTGGACCACCAACCTGGAACAGTGGGCTGAGACCGAATCCCTGAGTGCTCAGGCTTGTCGCCAGCGAACGCGTCGAGCGACCGAACTGCGCGCTTGTTAAGCTGTTTTCAGGAAGAGCAAAGTTCGGATGGTTGAAAAGATTGAAAGCCTCAGCTCGTAACTGGAGATGCACATTCTCCGTGAAATTGAACTGGCGGCGCATCGCAAAATCGACTTGATTCAGCGCGAATCCGCGCAAAGCATTCCGTCCGAGACTTCCCTGAGTGCCTGCGGGCGCAGGACAGAAAGGACCTCGGCAACCGGGTCGCGCCGGGTCGACTGAGTTGTTCAATCTTTTACCGCCAGGCGCGAGGGAATCGTCGATATAGATCGGGATGCCAGGGGTGACATTCACTCGTCGTTGCACGGATCTACCCAACTCATCAACTTCGATTCCCGAGCTGATGCTAAACGGCGCCGCTGATTGCGCCCGTACGATTACATCAGTGGCCCACTGGCCGAACACTGCTTTCGTGAATGCATTCGCTTTTGGAGTTGGCAGTTCATAAGTGACGGCCGCGGAGAAGCTTTGACGGATATCGAAATCCGCGTTTCCTCGCACGACGTTGTTTATGCCCTGGGTCGAAATCTGCTCATCTGAGGTCTCATCGATTGCATGGGCCCACGTGTAGGACGCGATCGCTTGCAAGCCACGAGAGAGTCGTCGCTCGAACTGCAACTGCATCGCGTGATAATCAGAAGTGGCTCCGTTATTTGTGTACGACACGCTGTTGAAGGTGGGGTTGGGATTGCTCATGATTTGAGTACGCAGCAGTCGCCGTCCGGCGGCTCCCACGTAGGTCGCCGAGAACACCTGGTTTTGGCCCAGGAGGTAGTCGACGGCCGTGTTCCACTGCAGCGTGTAAGGCAGCTTTAACTCAGGATCAAAGCCATTGATGGTGAATGGTGGAGGGGCATTAAAGGGTGGCAACGCTGCTTGCGCGGGCGACAACGGGTAAACAAGATTTGGTGTGCCAACGATCCTGGTGGCGAATGGATAGCGTGTGAATGCTTCGCCGGTTTGGCCGTTTCCGAGGTCGTAAAAAACACCAAACCCGCCGCGAATCGTTACGTCAGTGAGCCGATTTTGAAATGGATGGATCGCGATCCCGACGCGTGGTGCGAAATTGTTGTAGGTAGTTTCGTACAGTCGTTCACCGCGCGGAGCAAGCGCGATGGTTGCGCGGTTGTTCACTCCGGTGATCGCAACCGGAAGATTGCCATCGGCTTCAGACGGTGGCGGATTGACGTCCCAGCGTAAGCCATACGTGAGGGTCATTGAGGTTGTAGCGCGCCATGTGTCCTGTCCGTAAAGCGAGAAATTATTGAAGAGCGGTTTGGAGCTCTTGATAGCAAAAGTAGCCGACGTCGAGGCGCGACCTGAGGTAATGGCTGCTGTGTTGCTGAAAATCGCGGTCTGGCTATAGTCCCTTGGATTGTAGATAGGTGCGAGTCTGCGGTAATCAACACCTGTTTTGAACTGGTGGTTTCCGAACTGGGATGAGTAGTTATCAATGACGTTGAATTGCCTCTGAAAATTATTGTTACTGGTGCCGAGTGTTAAGCTTCCCATTACTCCCATAGTGACGCTCACGAGGGATCGTTGGTCCAAAGCAGACGCCGGAATTAACAGTGACTTCTCGAATGGAACCGCCCCGCTGAAGCTATCGAGATTCGATAAGCTTTGCCCCTGCACCTGACTGAAGTTGAATCGAATTTCGTTATTCGCCCGTGCTGAAAGAACGTGCGTCAGGCCCAACGTGAGGGTTTGGGTCGTGAGTGCGGAGGTGCTTAAGGTGCTCAGGACGCGCGTGACAGTTTCCGATGGCGCGTAATCATACCTGCCAAAGAGCGTCACCGTATCTCCGAACTTGTGGTCTACACGAAGGCTCGTCGCGTTCAAGGTTGAGGGATTTGAAAAACTGGCTGCGTAAGGCGCCTGGCCCGTTGTTCCGACTTCCGGGCCCGTGGGCAAGGGAAGCGCATTCAGAACAGGTTGCAATGTTGCCGGTGCAGTTTGTCTGACGCGAGTCGCCAGGATGACTCGGTTCTCGGTTTGCGGCTGTCTTAAACGAAGCGCCTCGTATGAAAAGAAGAAGAAGGTTTTGTTGCGGCCGTTGTAGCCGGCCAGTGGTCCACCTTCGCCGAAGCGCGGTAAGAGCACTGGACCGCCGAGGACGAAGCCAAAGTCGTTCTGACGAAGGGCCGGCTTCGTGAGACGGTTCGCGTTGACAAACCAGTCTTTTGAATCAAGGGCGTCATTGCGGAAGTATTCGAAGAATGTCCCATGAAAGTCATTCGTTCCAGAGCGCGTCAATATTTGCACCTGGCCACCAGGCGAGCGACCAAACTCAGGAGCAAAGGTCGACGTTTGAATCTTGAATTCTTCCAGTGCATCGACAGAGACAAGACTATTAGTTCCTCCAAACGTGTTCAGGCCAGGAATCGAGCCGGCAAAGTCCTGAGAAATTCCGTCCGTTGAATTGGCGCCGATGTTTGCGCTCACGCCATCTACCGTGAAGTAGTTCGCATTCGCGCGTTGACCGTTCACGCTAAATTGGCCGCGGTTCAAGCTGGTCGCAGCGGTGACGACAACGCCCGGACTCAATGCGATCAACGACTGAAAGCTGCGCCCGTTCAGCGGGAGGTTACTGACGAACTGGCGATCGACCGTCGTCCCCACCGCCGGAGATTCATCTATTAGCGCGGGACTGTCTAATACGTCGACGGTTTGGTTGGCGACGTTGCCGACCTTAAGAGCGATCTTGATGGTGCGTTGATCGTTTACGTTGAGGATGACTTCTCTGAATTCGGCGGGAGTGAAACCCTCGTGCTCGGCTTTCACGGTGTAGTTGCCCGGAGGCAGGAGCGGCACAACGAAGATGCCTTCATCGTTTGTGGCCGTGGTTCGCTGGAAGCCCTGCGCGATGCTGATCACGGCGATGTTCGCAGCAGGGATTACGGCCCCGGTCTGGTCAGTTACAACACCGCTGAGCGTCGCCGTCGCGCCCTGCGCATGGACGTTAACAACGGTGAATGAAAGCAGGAGCGTAAACAACGAAGCGTTGAGTAGAGGACAGACGACACACAAGTACACTTCCCTCAATCTGGGCATGAGAGTTTTTCTCCTTGGGAGTTATCTAAATTTGAACTTCTTCTCTGTGAAGTCTCTGCGTACTCTGTGTCTCTGTGGTGATTTCCTTTATCGACTTGTTAACCACAGAGACACAGAGAACACAGAGGTTGCACAGAGAATCCGCAACCCTACGCGATCCGGTAGTTCTGAATCTTTTTTGCTAGCTCTTCCGCTTTGAAGAGCGCTTGCCAGAACGCTGCGGACTTAGCAGCGACTGCTGAGCTATGTGAAGACGTCGTGAATGCCGAGCGCACCGCTTCGTTGTTCGAGAGCGCGAGCTTGTGAAGCCGCTCGATCGCACGCGCCAATTCAGCATCACTATTAATTGCGCCGCCTTCGCTTCCCGGCGCAGACGTACCTGGAAAGAACACTGGTTGAACTTCCTGTCGCAACGCCGCCGTTTCGCGCGCGAAGGCCGCGGCGTGTTCGTGCAGCATGTCGAGCCACTTCTCGCGCGCCCCCGGAGCCACCGTCTGCATATCAACATTCGCAAAGCGATTCACGAGGCGCTTCAATTCGATCGCATGAAACAAGGCGCCGTACGCGCGCTTCACCACGCGCGATGAGTACTTGCGAATCGCGTCATCAGTTGGGCCAGAGGACGCACGTTTCTCAAAATACGCGCGCAGCTCGTCGTCTGCGGCCACAGTGTTTGCCGTCTCTTCTGCTTCCTCAACCGCTACCGGGCCACGCGCCACCGGCCGCTGCATCGCCTCGGCAACCGTGCGGATCTCGATCTTCACGGCCGGATTGTTACTCACCGACGCGAGTGCGCTAAGAAACTCCTTCTTTCGCTCAGCGCTCTCAACAATTCCCTCAACGCGCAGCGACCCACCTGCGCTGCGCGTGAGGGTGACTTGCTCATTGCGGTCGGCCTTCGCCGCATTGAGCAAGTATGCAACGTCGACTTCCAGCTCTGCGGAAGCTGCGGGTGGGGCCGACGCGCTGGGCGAAGAAGGTACACGGTTAAAGTTGAGGTCCGGAGACGCCCAGTCGCGACTATCCCTCGGCCTGCCAGGTTCCGCGAGTCTTCCGGTCAGTTCCGGTTCTATCTCGAAGACGTTCGGAGCCACTGTCGTCAATGGCAGCAACTCAGCACTCGCCTCGACGAACCGGTACTCTCGTAATTCATTGCCACGCTGCACGAGCAACGTCTGCTCGATCGCGTGAAGGTCAGATTTGTTTAGTGTGAGCGTGGCTTTCAAAAGACGACTGGCGCCCACAGTGCGCGGATTTTCAGAAGTCAACACATAAGTTGTGGATCGTTCCTCAACTTCAACAACCGCGAATTCACCGATCAATGATCTAAACGATTCTGCCGAAGGCTCCAGTTGCCAGATGTCTTCGAGGTTGAGCAGTAGATCGCCCGGAGATGCAAGCGCTGACTCCGATCGCGGTTTGGATCCGTGATGAAAGATGGTGCGAGAGCCGTCGGATTTTTGCCATGCGCCTGCGATCAGACGATTGCCATCGTCGTAGACCCTGCTTGCACTGTCGCCATTCGCATGGTGTCGCCATAGCTCAATCCTGCGGCGGGCGACGATCGCGCCTTCTGCACTGCGACGCTCTTCGAGATTGATAAAGCGATGACTAATGCGATCAGGCGTTTTCTGAGTAGCCTGTTCCGCCGCTGCTGCTCTCTCCATCAGGACGGTCGCATTCATCTCGCGCGACAAACTCGCTTTGAAGTACAGGAACGCAGTGGCAACGAGGACACACGCGAGCACAATGAAGGCGAAACGCCAGGGCGATGGTTGTCGGGATACGGGTAGCGAGCTAAGGAAAGTTGACCCGGCGCTACCGCGTTCGGTTCTGTTCATCGGCCGGATCACACGTCTCAACGTGCCGGTGAGCCGGCTAACCCGCGCGCGAAAACCGCGCTGAGCTCCCACGTTCGGCTCAATCAACACGTCGAGATCAGGAACAACAGTAAGGGGTGAGGACGAAGCGTTTGTTACCGGTATTTCCGAGGCTTGTGCCTCATTAGCCGCGGGATCGTTGTAAAGAACGTGAAGGCTTGGCCCGCTTTCGTCCTGGTAAGAAGCCTCGAGCAGCCTGCCTTCACTTAACTCGATCCGCGCCCATTGTTCATACCTTGGACCAGTTGAGCTAACACTGAAAAAGAGCAATTGGATTCCCTGCTCGCTGAAGATCTCTACAAACTCGATCGGATCCTCAGGCGCAAGATTTAGATCGAGCTCGCATAACTGCGAGCTGACTTTCATCGAGCCTACGAGCAGACCGTTGACTGCGATGCGCAGCTCCTGCGGCTTGTGTTCGTGCGTCTCGCGCAGTCGACGCGCCAATTTTCTCCCCAGCTCAGTTGGGCCACCACCTGACGCGCCGCCGCCATTGGCATCACCCGGCGGCTCCTGGCGCTCTGTCGAGTCGCCGCGATAGCGCTCGGCCAAAAGAGGTAATCCCAGCATCTCGTTCACGACGTCCAGGCACTTCGCACAACTCACAAGGTGAGCAAGCTTCGCTGTGGTAAGCGCCTCGTGATTGCCGCCCGCGTACAATTCATGCAACTCGTTGTCCGATAGGCACTCGCCCCGACATGAGCCGAAAATCAAGTGGCGCAGGTCGAGCATCAGATCGCAATCCGATCTGAGATACCTGACTGTATGTCGTGACGGCGTCTCGCCATTCACAAAGCGCAGCCCGCCGGGCCTGTTCATAAACAACTTCGCTTCACGACGCGCCAGTCGTTGCCACTGGTCGACGCAGTTGCGTGAGCTGTTCAGAACACTGGCGATCTCTGTTGGGAAGTAATTATGAAAGAACCTGAGAATGAGGACGCTGCCGGCCTTCGACGATTCTTTTCTAAAACACGCATACGCACAGATCTGATGCAAGTCTTCCGACGCCTGCAGGCGACGCGGGGGTTCAATCGCCGTCCAGCCGAGCAGGCCGGAGTCGTAGTCGGCGATTGAGAGCGTCGTTTCCTGCAGGCGTTGCGCCGCTCGACTCATCCGTGAGAAGTGCATGTTGCGCAACATAGTTCTTAGATACCCATCGATGTTTTCAATCTCTTCAAGCCTGGTCCGGCCCAGCATCCACTGAACAAAAGCGTCCTGCACAAGATCGTCAGCCGCCGACTCCTGGTTCGTCAGGTGTATGGCCCAGAGACGGAGATTCGCATAGCGCTCAGTGAACAATTGCTCGCGGAACGCTTGGTCGTGGTTCTCTTCTGGTTGTGCAGCCACTCGGCGCTGATCCAGCATCTGGGTCTCTGGGCTTTCTGGATTAGTCCCGTCGGGGCTATGTGGACCGATCCCCGTTTAAGTCTTCAACGCTTCAGGTCGGCTTGCGCCGAAAGACGCGTTTCAGATTTCTGTCATCATTGAGTGTTTTCATGAGGCGGATCTGAAAGAAATATTTTCATCTAAACTAAAGAAAAGTAAGGAGATAATACAATCGGAGGACACAAGACATTAGCGCACGCTCAACTGAGAGACAAGCGTGCTCAGATAGTATTCACGTGGGTTAAACCTTGGCGATTTCACGGGCCCAGGAGTGAGAAACTCAGTGCCTGGTCATCGCCGAAGCTTCGATAACTGTCGCCCCCAGATCGTTTTTCTCTTTAGAATGCGCGCCGCACGCGAATTCAAACTTCTCACCCGGCAACACGAATACAAATCCGGGTTACTCAGCAGAGGAAGTTCAAATAAAAGTAGACAAGTCGGTGGGGGACCAGGACTGCCAAACCACGTCACGCCTCACAATCACCTGTGACAGTTATGGCAATGCTGTTCTATTTGGGGCGGATGCTACAACTGCCCGCGCGGTATGTCAATTATTTTTGATTTGTGGTAGGAAGATAACTGTGGACAAGCGTGAGCTCACAGCGATTTTGCAGAATCCGGAAAGCGCCACCCACCGGTTGCTGATGATGTGGCGCGACGTGCCATTGCTGTTGATGCTCGACGTCGATTGGAACCGCGGACCTCTGGTGTTGATTGGAACAGCGGATGGGATGATGTGGCCGCTACTTCCGCCAGGCAGTCTGCTACAGTTGGACCAGCGCGTCCGAACTATCTCCGACGGTACATTTTCGGAGGCGGAGCGGCCGGTTTACCTGATCGAATATAGAAACAGGTTTTTCTGCTGCCATGCGCAACGGCGCGGCGACACACTCCGCCTAATCTCTCACCGCGAGTCACGTTGGCCGCCGGCCATTCCCGTTCCTTATAAAGAAGCAAGAGTGCGCGGCCAGGTGACTCCGATCTTCCGTCCGCTCGCAACCAAAGACAACGCACCGCCGGCACGATATGGCGCGCGTTATCGTTAATCGGCTTTCTCGAAATCAGAAATCACACTTGGACCGGGTCAGTACCACCTCGCGGTAGCGGGTGGGTGCGCAGCCTTCACGAGACGCCCACGGCTACGCACCCACCCGCTACCGCGAGGTGGTACTGACCCGGTCCAAGTGTGCTACTGACTTCTCAGGCAAAGCTCGTTAAATCTGGAACCGCGCGTTTCGCCTTGGTTCCTGTCTTCTCACCGGCGGACTATACAAGGCCTCGAGACGCCGCCACGTCTTGATCGTTGTCAACGAATGAGACGGTGCGTAGCCGAGTCGCTCCGCTTTAATCGCCAGACCCGCATAACTGAGAGTCGTTCCTGTTTTTCGTTTCAATTCAATCAATGTCTTCGGTAGACACTGATCCCGTCGGATGCGCATGGCGCTCATGTGAGAAATAAAATCGCGATCGGGAAAGAGTAATTCCGCCGCGAAAATCTCCGCGCCGATTTCGAGACTCTTGTTCAAGTTTGACTGATCGCAATA
>Ga0163162_10003206_pt1 | contig 15652 bp, 14 predicted proteins | sample S55metaG_FD_115310 | JGI IMG/M metagenome (GOLD analysis project Ga0163162, IMG submission 115310) | Switchgrass rhizosphere microbial communities from Kellogg Biological Station, Michigan, USA - S5-5 metaG | ecosystem: Host-associated > Plants > Roots > Rhizosphere > Soil | place: USA...
AAAGCTAAAAAGCAATGGGAACTTGACGCGCCGCGGATGCTTAAATCGTTTGAATACTGGTTTGGCCCTTATCCTTTTTATGAAGATGGTTACAAACTGGTTGAAACTCCGCATCTGGGTATGGAACATCAAAGCGGGACCGCCTACGGCAACCACTACAAAAATGGCTATCTCGGTCGCGATTTATCAGGTACAGGCTGGGGCCTGAAATGGGATTTCATTGTAGTACACGAAAGCGGTCACGAGTGGTTTGGCAACAACATCACCTCAAAAGATGTGGCCGACATGTGGATCCACGAAAGTTTTACCAATTATTCCGAATCGTTGTTCATAGAAACCTATTATGGTAAGCAAGCCGGACAGGAATATGTAAACGGCACCCGCAAAAACATCCGTAACGACAAGCCTATTGTAGGCCCGTATGGTGTAAACATGGAAGGCTCAGGCGATATGTATTATAAAGGCGGCAACCTGTTAAATATGGTGCGAACCATCATCAACAACGATGATAAATGGCGGAGCATTCTCCGCGGACTTAACAAAACCTTCTATCATAAAACGGTTACTTATGATGATATTGTAGGCTACATCTGCAAACAGGCAGGCATGAACCTGGCCCCTGTATTTGACCAGTATCTGCATTATAAAGACATCCCAACTCTGCAGTTTGTTGTTAAAGAGGGCAAGCTTTATTCTAAATGGATTGCCAATACCGAAGGTTTCAACATGCCGGTAAGGGTACGCGTTAAAGGCGGCGGCTATATATTTATTAAACCAACCACACAGTTTACTCCTGTTAAGATCGATGGGATTACCAAAGACAATGTGGAGGTGGATACTTTCAATTATTATATAAAGGTTGAGTAAATGGTTGATTGGGTGAGTGGTTAGTTCATTAGAGTTCAGACTTACGAAGTTTTAAAAACTTCGTAAGTCTTTTGTTTTTTACCCCTGACAAAATTAAAAACGGATGGTCATGCTGAGCCTGTCGAAGCATGGTGGGCAAGCCTCTACGCGCGAGTCTTCGACAAGCTCAGACTGACAGTCCCTAATGAATCACCCACAAAAAAATTAAATCCGGTGCAACTTTCCTCCCCCTACCTGCGTCTAATTTGAAACGAAACTAAAACAACCGTCATGAAATCGATTTCAAAAATATTATTAACTGCAGTATTGGCTGCAGGAACTACAGCCTACAGCACTGCAAAGCCATCATATCCAATTGTTAAACATGCAGATCAAACCACGCAAGACCGTCATTTATCAGGCTTTAGCGCCATTGACCTGGCCGGTTCATTTGATGTTTACTTTACACAAGGCTCAAACGAATCAGTAAAAGTTGAAGCACCTTCGGACGTTATCGACAAGATCATCACCGAAGTGCAGGGCGGCGTATTGAAGATATACAGTAAAAAAGGCACCAGTTGGGATAACTGGAGTTTTGGCCGCAACCGCAAAATGATTGTTCACGTTGTAGCTAAAGATATGACCAGCATTAATGTTGCCGGTTCGGGCGATGTTTATTTTAAAGAAGGGATCACCACCACCTCGTTAAAACTAAAAGTAGTTGGCTCGGGTGATATGCTGGGCAAATTAAGCGTAAAAAACCTGGATAGCAGCATTTCGGGCTCTGGTGATATGAAACTATCAGGCCGTGCGGATAATTCAAGAGTAAATGTTGTAGGCTCGGGTGACTTCACTGCCCGCGACCTGATCACCATTAATACCGAGGTACACATAGCCGGTTCGGGCGATGCTACCATCAACGCCAGCAATAAAATTGATGCCTCAGTAAGTGGCTCAGGCGATGTTCATTATACCGGCGGGGCTAAAAATATTTCAAGCTCAAAAGCCGGCAGCGGGGATATTGAGAGGATATAGATTCCGGCTAAATTCTATCCGGCAGAAAGTAAAAACAATTAAGAAATAATATGGAGCGTCATTGCAGTAACAGAGCAATGACGCTTTTTATTTTACAGTATTTGTGAAACTATTTTTATCCCGCTTCTTAGTATCTTTATACAAAAGAAACACTCCACCATTCCTATCGCTAACCATGAAAAAGCTATTCTTCATTATGATTGCTGCTTGCTTTTGCGCATGCAATAATCCATCAAAACCAACAGCGGCAGACACCTCCGCCGAACCATCAAACACTCCCTACGAAGTAAAAACCGGGGGCAGTAAAATGATCAAAGTTGCCGGAAAATATAATGTATGGACGAAAAAAGTTGGCGATGGCAAAATAAAAGTATTGCTATTGCATGGCGGCCCGGGTTTTTCGCACGATTATATGGAATGCTATGAAGACTTTTTGCCCAAGGAAGGTATCGAGTTTTATTACTATGATCAGTTGGGCTGCGGTAATTCTGATGCACCTGCCGATACCTCTTTATGGAACATTCCCCGCTATGTTGAGGAGGTGGAGGAAGTGCGTAAGGGTTTGGGACTGGATAATTTTTACCTCATTGGCCATTCATGGGGTGGTATGCTGGCTATGGAATACCTGCATAAATACCAGTCGCACGTTAAGGGAGCGGTGCTATCAAACATGACAGCCGGAATTAAAGGCTATGTTACCTATGCTGCAGCGTTGAAAAAGAAATTCTTCACCCAGCGCGATATCGCAGTATTTGATTCGTTGGATAAACTTAAACAATACGACTCGCCGCAATACAATGACCTGCTCATGAACAAGCTATATTCGCAGGTGATCTGCCGGATTCCTTTAGATAAATGGCCGGAACCACTATGGCGTGCCTTTAAAAAAGCTAACCATACCATATACATACAAATGCAGGGCGTTGACGAGTTTCACGTAACCGGCAATTTTAAAGGATGGGAATTTTGGGACAAACTGCAGGATATAAAAACCCCAATCCTTGTTTTAGGCGGGGTACATGATGAAATGAACCCGGAAGATATGAAAAAAGAGGGCCGTTTATTGCCTAACAGCCGTACTTACCTGTGCCCCAACGGTAGCCATATGAGCATGTATGATGATCAGCAAAATTATTTCAAGAACCTCATCGCCTTTTTGAAGGATGTTGACGCAGGCACATTTACCGCAGATAAAAAATAGCATACCAATTATAATACAGCGTTTTATATTCCACCACCACTAAAACCGAAAATCATGAAAAAGTTACTGATCTGTGCCATCGCCATGATGGCCCTTACTGCGACGAATACCTATGCGCAGTTAACCCCTCAACCCAGCTCAACACAAAGTATTGTACAGGACTTTGGCCTCGGAAAAATCAGCCTGACTTATTCCCGCCCCGATGTAAGAGGCCGCAAAATATTTGGAGGCATGGAGCCTTACGGAACAGTTTGGCGCACGGGTGCTAATTCGGCCACGGTAATTAAATTTACCGATGATGTAAGTATGGAAAGCAACAAAATACCGGCAGGCGAGTACGGCCTGTTCAGCATCCCCGGCGAAAACGAGTGGACAATCATCCTCAGCAAACAGCCTAAGCAATGGGGCGCGTACATGTATAAAGAAGCTGATGACTTTGTGCGTTTCAAAGTTAAAACCGAACACCTTAAGGCTTTAACAGAAACCATGACCCTCGCCTTTACAAACGTAACAACAACAACCTGCGATTTACAAATGATGTGGGAGCATAGCGGCTTCACGGTTCACATGACCACCGATATCGATGCCAAAGTAATGGCCCGAATTGATTCGGCCATGAATACAGATAAAAAGCCATACTATGAAGCTTTGATTTATTATTACAACAACAATAAAGACATGGACAAAGCTTTAACCTGGGCAACTGAACTGGAGAAAGACAAGAATTTCCCTCCGTTTGTCCCTAAATTATGGAAAGCGCGGATCCTATTAAGAAAAGGTGATAAAGCTGCTGCCATAACCACAGCCCAGGAAGGTGTAAAAATGGCCACCGATATGAAAACAAATGAGTATGTTCGTTTAAATAACGAGGTAATTGCGCAGGCGAAGAAATGATGTGTTAATCGCCTCGCCCATCATTGTTCACAAAAAAACCTTGCCAGTGATATTGGCAAGGTTTTTTTATGCATACATCTTAAAAAATGTCATTTCGATAGAGTAGTGTGGGCTGAGCGATGGAGCGAAAGAGAATCTTCTACATCCGGCTCTATAACTATACTTGTAAAAGCAGGGCGTAGAAGATTTCTCCTCACCTCCGGCGCACAAACCCTCCCACTGGTTCATCGAAATGACATTTCTTTTTAAGGCGTTTACACAATAATTTCTCACGAGGGGTTTTCTTGTTTGTCAAGCAATCCTTTGACCGACTTTTTAAAGTCCTCTCCTTTGGAGAGGATTTAGCTGAGGTTAAAACCTTGTATAAAAAGCCAACTGTGCTACATGGTTTACCACATAGGCATCGGCTTGTTTTATATATTGATTCAAATATCCCGCCTCTGCATCAAATGCTTTGCTAAAGCGGTACCCAACGGCCACATAAGCACGGTTTTGATCAAAGAAGTGTTTATTCACTTTGTTTTTGTTTTGCACATTTACAAAGGCCTCGTTTTGCAGGGCGAGGAAAGTACCTTCAGTAAACACGTCCGAATCTGGTTTCATAGGGATCACCGCTCGGGCAAAATACCTGAAACGCTGGGCGAAATAACGATCGTTCTTATTATCGGCTGTGTTTCCTAAAAAGCGCTGCTCCAGCCTTAAACGGTGTGCCAGTTGTATATGTTTGGTCAATTTATGGGTGTAGGTATATTGCTGCCAGATGCGGTGCTCCGGACGAAAAGTTGTTTCATTGTCAGGAGTACGACCATAGGTAGCTATGTAGGCATAGCCTAATGCCCCTACCTTATTCTTAGCAAAGTAATAATTAGCCGAAGGGCGAAGCAGGATGTGTTTCAGATAACTTACCTCATCGTGTGAGCGCAATTGCCCGTCGAACGAATAGCCCCAATGTTCGGATAATTTCTGGCTGTGGAAAATAGCCGCCCAGCCCGAAAACTGGTTGTCCTGTGCAAGCAGCTTTGCAGGTGCCGCAAGCAATAGTACTGCAAAAATTAATAGTTGTTTTTTTAATTGCATGGATATTATATATGTGTTATAAAGGTTAACATTTATTGTAGAGACGCATCATATGCGTTTCCTTCAGGACAGAAGTTGCAGGATCTGTCCTTTAAAAATACTTACGAGTAGCAGATGACAGGCAACCATTCACCTAATCAACCTACTCTCCACTCACTAATCTTTAAACCTCACCAACGTTTGGCGGCCCAGGTCAACCGTTACCCTGAAGGCTTCCTGGTTGCTACTGTAGCCCGGCGTTTGATGCAGGCTCAATATGAACTGTCCTTTTACACGCTTGTATAAAAACGGCGTGTAAATAATATCCAAACGGTTATAAGTTTTCTTTTCAAAAAACGCGTCGCCATAAATAATATGGCTGCCCTGGCCCTTGTAAAACTCATCAAACAACGCAAAACGTTTCCAGCTTAAATAGGCATTGGCCACAAAGCCGGTTGGTGTCCTGAAACCATCAACACCACGAACCCGCTCAAATGATGTCATGGCACCCGCTTCAATAGATAACGAATCTAAAATGGTTTTATGACTGAAGTCTAAACCTAATCTTATTTGTCCGCCACCGTTATCCTGAATATGGTCATTAGGCAGCAATACTTCCGCCCCGGCATCATGCATCAATAAAAAGTAATGCGATACATAAAACGGCCCGGTCAGGCTCGGCCGGTACTTACCCGAAAAACCAAACAGGAACTGTTCACGGTCGGTAACTGTTTGGCGGCTCACCCAGTCAATCCAGGCAGTTTCTGTAAAATGATCATTATGAAAGCGTGTTAACAAGCCCTCAACATTGGGGCGATAGTAGCGTAAAGTATCGTTCAATAAGGCCCGTGGATAATCATCCAGCAAACCTTCACGCGGAAAGGCACCGGCATTGAATAGCCAGTTTTTGCCGGTAAAACTGTAATAGGCTACCGGGTTCACTTTTAAAAAATATGGTTTAGCGCCAAATTCGTGAATACCGTTAACACCTACAATGAAGTGGTTCAGGCTATCCACGTTTAGGCCAAGGTCAAGCGCTGTACGTACGCCCGAATAAGTACGCGAGCGGGCAACAAAATCCTTGTACTCACGGTTATCCATGAAACCTAAGCCATTAAAATGAATATCAAGACTGCCCTGTGCAAGAGCAGCAGCAGTGGTTATGATCGAGAAAAAGACTAAAAGATATATCCGTTTAAACATAGTTGATTTATTATTTTACTGTAATGTTGATGCTCTTACTGTTACGTCCGCCAAAAAAAGGTTCGGTACGCAATGAAAAAATGAGTTGATATCTGCCAGGTTGCTCTGGTGCTGTTACGTTAAATTTAAAATGAGTGCTTTCGCCCGGCTTCAGCGAAATATTGTGAAAAGATTCGTCTGCTTTTTGAATAGTGATCTGATCGGTCTTTTTAAAAAAGCAGGCTTCAAAAAACACAGGGTGCTTTTGATCTTTATTGCTGAAATTAATGGCGAATGGATAAGGGTTTTTAACCGTAAGATCGAAATCTATTTTTTGCCCCGGACTAACGGCTTCTTTAGGAGCAAGCGTCTCAAATTCAACCCGCTGATAGGTGCGCGTATCATCAACCCAGCCTCCGTACCATTTGCCGGCAAATACATTGATCGAGTCGGTTGTAACGCCTGGCAGCCAGACGTCCAGCACATAATAAGTTTTTTTATGCTGAAGGCTGTCTTCTATAGGCCATATATCATACTGGGTACGGCGATAATGGCGTGAATCATAGGCCAGCCCGCGAGTAGTATTATTGTAAAAATTGTATTTGGAAGGATCCTGAAAACCTTCATAAAATATCACATAATTATCCCCCGCCTTTTTTTGAATTTGGTGTGCCCAGTCTTTAAAGCCAAAGAAGCTTTTCATGGCATCAATCTTCAGCAAAAAGGGCGGCCCCCAGATAATACAGATACGTACAAGCAAAATCAGGCTTACATTTATAACAGCCAAACGATTAAACCATAAAGGTTTGCCCGCTGACCTGGCAAAACTGATAAGTACCAGCATACTTAGTGGTACATAGGCAATCAGTGTCCAATGAAGCTGTACTTCGCCTTTAAAGGAAGTAAGGAAAAAGAATGCTAAAATGCCGATGCTGTTCACGAGCAGGGTGCGGGTGAAAACATCCTGTATTTTGGCCGTAAACCCCTTATAAAAAAGAAACCAGCCAATCAGCGGTCCGGCCATTATCAACTGCCCCAATGGATATAGATAAGTGTTGTCCAATTGGTAATCGTCAGCCGAGCGCTCGCTAAGGTGATAGCTTATTGAAGGATAGTCGTGGTTTACCTGCCACAGGATATGCGGCGCATACAAAGCCAGCGCCAGCAGCACTATCCCATAAAAAGACCCGCGCCTGAGTAATTTAATATTAGATGCAAGCGTGAAAGCAACCAGTAAAATACCATGATACTTGCTATACAGCAGGCAGGCAATCACTACACCCAGTATAATGGCAAGTTTTAAGCTGTCCTCTTCAATATATTGCTGATAAAAATACAGGAACAGCACTGTAAAAAACAACAAGGGAGCATCAGGAGTGGTGGTAAAACCGTAAATATGGAATACAAAGATGCCCGAAACCACCAGTATAAAATTAACAGCATCAACCCTGTAACGCTTTAACATCATCCACATCAGGTACAAGGATGCCGTGGTGCTGATTACCGTAAAAAGCCTTACACCAAACTCATTATGCATAAGGCTGTAGCCTGCTTTAATGAAAACGGCCACCATAGGCGGGTGATCATAATATCCCCAATCTAAAAAACGCGAGTAAACCCAGTAGTAAGCTTCATCAGCATGAATCTCGAGCGTAAAAGCCTGTACGGCATTTAGCAAAGCCCACAACAGTAAAAAATAAATGATGGGTTTGTTATATTTTACCGGCGCGGTATTTAAAGAGGTATCCTGCATTAAAATGGATGAGTAAATGAATGGGCAAAGGTATAATAAAAGATATAAGCCATAAAACGTTGACGGTTGCGATGTGATAATTTGACGAAAAACATACCACAATCTTCATAATTTAGCGCAGCTGTAAAGCCTTAACCCTTCCAATATAAAATGAAACAAGAATTTGAGGTTATTAAAAAACCACGTCTGACACTGCTTAACGTTATAAAAGACCTTAGCCCCGAACAACTTAACTATATCCCTACCGGATATGTCAACAACCTAATCTGGAACCTGGCTCACCTTATTTCGGGTCAACAAGGTATTTGCTATACCCGCGCGGGTGTGCCTATTGTGGTGGATGATAAATATTATACACCCTATCGCCCCGAAACCAAACCACAGGACTTTGTTAATGCAGATGATATCGCCGAAGTTAAAGAACTGCTTATTTCAACCATTGACAAACTGGAGGAAGATTATCATGCAGGCATTTTTGCAAACTATCAACCGATGACTACCCGCTATGGCGTTACGCTGAGCAATATTGAAGAAGGCATTCGTTTTCTACCTTTTCATGAAGGTTTGCATGTGGGCTATACTATGGCTTTGAAAAGAGCGGTTTTGGAAGAAATGAGTAAGCTGGTTTAATAAACTATCTTACTAAAGGGAATGCCCACAGTTAATCCGATTACTGTTTTATTAAAGGGCAGGCGAGTATCTTTTAAGGAATTATTCATGTCCTGAAGTAAAAGCTGCGCTTCAAAATTTATGGCAGGCACGCCTTTCTTATCAATCAAAACAATGGGGATACCTATAATAGAGTTGAGCGCCTTATATGTACCCCAGTTTTTTTCTATCCGGAAACTGATACCAACATGCGATGTTGATGGGATATAAACCAGCTTACCTGCGGCAACCGGTGTTATAAAGTTTTTATACTGGCCTATATACCTGTCTCCCCTATTTATCGTTACGGTATTCGTGCCATCCGTTCCCTGCGCTCCTGTTACATCTGCATTGAATAATGAACCGCTTTGTACGGAGTTATTCACAAAGCCCTTGCCTGCAAATGTTAAAAAGAACCTGCCCAATTTTGGGCTTTCCCAAAAGCGGGTATGGCTTATAAATAACTCGAACGGATAATTATAATGTTTGTTAACCTTTGTGTTAACATTATCACTCACCATAAATTTTTGCGGTATAACGGGGATATAAACGCCAAACGTTGTCCAGTTATCGGTCACCAGATCATAATTAGCTGAGTTAACCATTAGTTCCGATTGCTGTTCGGAAAACTTTTGCAGATAATCTGCCCGAAGTGTTGCGTAAAAAGTTTTCCGGAGTTTACTTTTAACCTCATTGAGATTTTGTCCCGGCACTTCATCCTGCTTTAAAGCATTAAGGGATTGCTCAAATTCTTCGGCTTTTTTGTTGATACTTTGGGCAAGGATATTTACCATTAACGCCCGCGCAGCGTCCATTTGCTTTTTAAAGTCGCCGTTTGCCGCATAGTGGGTCGTGGGTTTTCCCATCCACGTTTTTTGAATGGTAAAGCCAAGCTGGTTATCAAAATACCTGTTTGTAAGTTTAGCTGCATAAGCGTTGGCGATATTTACCCGTGCGCCAACAACCACAAACGACCTCACCCAATCGTCACTATCTACAGGTTGATGAAAATTATGATTGATGCCGATCATCCCCTCCGCAGCATTGATATTCACATAATTTTTATACAGTGAAAGATCCTCATTACCGGAGAGATAGGAACTCACTTTATTCGATAGGAAAATATTCATGGCCTTGTTAGAGATCAGCATTCCCTGCCCGTTGCTGTTTGGCCAGTTGGTTACTTTGCTGTTTATGGCTTTTATCTCACCGATGATCTGCCCGGAGGTTTGGGCTTCAGCTCCCACCGCTACGCAGCACAAAAACAGGCAACAGGTCACAGCCTTCCAGCAACCTCGATATGTCAGGCCAGCCCCCATTGCTGTGTAATTTGATTGGTAAAGACTTTCTGGCAATCTGCATTGAGCAAAGTTTTACGGGCATTGATCCAACGGGTGGCAGCATCGCCATACATTCGTTGAATGCGTTGAGGGGTAACCTCATTGGCCTTGCCCCAATGAAAGGTAAAGGGAACATTTTCATGCTCAAGCATCAGCCATACCTGGGTATAAAAGTTGTAGGCTTTGTCAGATAGCGGCGCATCCAGTTCCATAATACAGGTATGTTCAAAACGAGTAAAGCCCAATGTAGCTTTGGTTTGCTTAACAAACCTGAATGAAAACACACCACTGAAAGGGCCAATATCTTTATTTATCTTCAGCATCAAATCGGCAACTTTGGGCGAAAGTTCTGCAGGGAAGCCTATGGCTGAACTTAGCAATTTACCTCTTAAAGTAGTATTGCTAAAAATTTCGCCAAGCGTACCAAAGTGAGGATCAGTATTGGTTGTCATGCTGGTGTTCAATACCTTGGTGACTACAATAGGGATCAAAGCAGGTACCGCATCAGTAATAGTACCTATAAAACTGGCTGCATCATCCCCGGGACCGATCCCTGCTGCATTATCAACCGGCGGCTGGTGGTTGGTGCGATATGGCCGCTTGTACATAGTAGTTACGAAAGCCCCCTTATCCAGATCATACGGATTAAGCAGTACCGAAAAATGGAACGGGCGCTCGTTACCGCATGGCAGCTTATTAGTATTGCTAAAATCCAGCGTTTCCATCATGCCTTGCAGTTCTGTATCATAGGGCAACCGCTGCACATAAGTTTCTAACAAAAACAAAGGTTCGGTTTCCATCAATACACCATGTATGATACCAAAGCTGCCAAAACTTACCAAAGCTGCATTGAAAAGCTCATCGTCCTGAACCAGCTCGGTTTGCAGCAAATCCATAAATTTTTGTGCTACTACCGGTGCCGATGCCCTTTCCAGCCAGATATGCCTGTCGGGACTAACCACAATATGCAGCCCTACTACAAAATCAGGTGTTGCGCCAAAGTCAAACGCCGAGCCATGAGTTCCCGTGCCCACTGCACCGGCTATAGTTTGCCCGTTGCTGGCCCCCGAAGTTTTGAGCGACAAGCCCCTGTTTTTCAGAAATGCGCCGAGTTCCCAAATGCCGTTGCCGCTTTGGGCAAAAAGTAAATGATCCTTGTTACCCGCATAAGCTGGGTTTACCGCTGTATCAGCTACGGTAAACCTTGTATTAAGCGGTTTGGTATCCAGCATTACACCATCTTTAACCGTGGCTATCTTTGTCCACGACCAGCCTGCGCCCAATGACCGTAAAGGGGTATTTGTTGCAATAGCTTCCTTTATAATATTTTGCAGTCCTTTGGTGGCATCATTATAACTGTCAAGCGCATCAAGATTATCTTCATTGCCTAATTCATACAGATCTTTAATTTGTTCTGTAAAAGTTTCGTGCCGGTTTTCCCAGCTGCTAACTCCTGTTTTAATAACTTTCATAGCTACTTTCCAATTACGCCTTCTTTGGCACAGGGTTTACCACATTTCCACTCAACCCTTGCAGGGCTCCAGATACCTAAAGTGACAACAGTAAGGAGTGAATAACCGAAGTTATTTTTCACCGTAACTTCGGCCATACCATTGGAGCCAAGGGAATCACATATAGGGGTAACTATTCGCTTAGGGCTTTGAATGGCCCCCCAAAAAAAGAAATTTACATTTTGGTGCGATACTTCAGTGCCCGCCTGGGCTTTGGTTTCAACCCGGGCTGTATAACAACTGCTCAACACAACCGGAAGCAACAGGATGGGTACAAGTTTTCGATAAAAACGGGCAGACCGGTTCAGATAAGATGGCATCATAAGGCAAGTATTTAGGATTTTACTGAATAGAAATAAAGTAAATCTAAATACCTGATTTTCAAATACGTAAAAACACGTTTATTGAATACGTATTTTTACGCCATTTTTAAAGACCGTTTGAAGAGCAGTTTTATCTTATTGATTTGTATAATCCCAAATGTTTGGGTTTAGTTAAAACAATATGCCACAAATGATTTTTCCTTGAACGGAAAGATGCAGCACTGGCGCTAAGATAGTAGCGCCACATACGATAAAAAGTATCGCCATATTTTTCACTAAGCTGCGGCCAGCTCTGTTCAAATTTCTTACGCCACTCCATACAGGTGCGGTCATAATACACCCCGAAGTTATGCCAGTCTTCAAGGATAAATAAACCCTGCCAGGCGGTTGAGAGCTGTGCTGCAGACGGCAACATACCGTTAGGGAAAATATATTTATCGATCCAGGGATCGGTAACTTTGGTAGAATAGTTGCCACCGATAGTATGCAACAGAAAAATACCATCGTCGGTCAGGTTTTTGGCAACAGTTTCCATGTAGGTTCTGTAATTACGGTAGCCTACGGCTTCCAGCATCGCTATCGATACTATCCTGTCGAACTTTTCATCAATATCCCTGTAATCTTCCAATCTTATTTCGACCGGTAAGCCTTTATTAATTTCGCGCGCAAGTACTGCCTGTTCTTTAGAAATAGTTAAACCAACTACCGACACGCCATATTTTTCAGCTGCATATTTGGCAAAGCCACCCCAGCCACAACCAATCTCTAACATGCGCATGCCCGGTTCCAATTTCAATTTACGACAGATCAGATCAAGCTTGGCTTCCTGCGCTTCATCTAAAGTGTTGGCGTTTTCCCAATAAGCACAAGAATACATCATGCGTTTATCAAGCATTTGCTCAAACAGATCATTGCCAATATCATAATGTTTATGTGCAACTTCTATAGCCTTTGATTTGGTTTGCTGGTTACCAAATTTTGCCTTTAAAAAATATTTAAGTGTATTTAAATCACGTGGAAGCGCTTTATCAATGCGGTGATATTGCACACGGAAAAAGAACTCATCCAGGGCTTCGCAATCCCACCAACCTTCCATGTAAGCTTCGCCAAAGCCCAATGAGCCCCCAGCCAACAAACGATCATACAATTTAGGATTGTGTACTTGTACATCCCAGGGATTGGTACCATTCATGGTAATACCTCCCGCAGCAAACATATTTGTAACAATCTCCTTTGATGATCCCATAGTTATATAGATAATTTTGCCGATAAATATACACATCTACCACGGGTTACGCTGCGCTAAACCCGCGGCAGTCTTATATTTTATATTACAAAAAAAGCCCCCCTTCCGGGAAGCTCTTCTCATATATAGATTAAATCACTTTCAAAAATTAGTGTACCCCTGGTTACACTTCTTCCATGCTTTCGCCGGTTACAGTTTCTTTGATCTTATTCTCCAGTTCTTCCTGTAGTTCAGGATTATCAAGGATCAGCTGTTTAACGGCATCACGGCCCTGACCTAAACGGGTTTCACCATAACTGAACCATGAACCTGCCTTTTTAATAATGTTGTATTCAACACCCAGGTCAATGATCTCACCCGCTTTCGAAATACCTTCGCCAAACATAATGTCAAACTCGGCTATACGGAACGGAGGCGCAACTTTGTTTTTAACGATCTTCACTTTTACACGGTTACCTGAAACCTCGTCGGTATCTTTAATTTGCGAGATCCGGCGTACATCCAAACGTACCGAAGCATAGAACTTCAATGCGTTACCGCCTGTTGTAGTTTCAGGGTTACCAAACATAACGCCGATCTTATCGCGCAGCTGATTAATAAAAATACAGCAGCATCCGGTTTTACTGATAGTTCCGGTTAACTTACGTAACGCCTGCGACATCAAACGTGCATGTAAGCCCATTTTTGAATCGCCCATTTCACCTTCGATCTCTGCCTTTGGCACCAATGCAGCAACGGAGTCAATAACTAAAATATCAATAGCGCCTGAGCGGATCAGGTTATCGGCAATCTCCAGAGCCTGCTCGCCGTTATCCGGCTGCGAGATCAGCAGATTTTCAACATCAACACCTAATTTCTTGGCATAAAAACGGTCGAAAGCATGCTCCGCATCAATAAAAGCTGCAATGCCACCTTTCTTTTGCGATTCGGCAATGGCATGGATAGCCAAAGTTGTTTTACCTGATGATTCAGGCCCATATATCTCAATGATCCTTCCCTTAGGCAAACCGTTAACTCCCAAAGCAATATCAAGCCCTAATGAGCCTGTTGATATAACTTCAGTTTGCTCAATAACGGAGTCGCCCAATTTCATGATGGTACCTTTACCGTATGATTTTTCCAGCTTATCTAATGTAAGCTGTAATGCTTTCAATTTATCAGCGCTATTTTTATCTATGTTAGCCATCGTATTATTTTCTTCAACAAATATAATTACATTTTTTACAATTACTAATTTTTTTAGTAATTTATTTTTATGGTGAATGGTTGATTAAGTGAGTAGTTGATTAGGTTAGTATTAGCGAAGGTAGGCAACCATTCTCCCAATCAACTTTTATCCACACTCCTCTTCTTCAATTCCTTACTTATGGTATTAAGTTCCTTTTTCTTTTTAGCTTCTTTGGCCTTCTTAACTTTAGCTGCTTCAGCCCGTTGCAGCGCGGCTTCGGTATTGTTCCGCTCGTAATACCGGCAAAACCAAGTTAGCGGACAAACATCACATTTGGGGCTGCGTGCCAAACAAATATATCGGCCATGCAGTATCAACCAGTGATGCGCAACCGCTATATACTCTTTAGGTATATTTTGAACCAGCTGCTTTTCAACAGCCAGCGGCGTACGGGCATTATTAGTTAAGCCTATACGGTTAGCCACCCTGAAAACATGGGTATCAACGGCCATAGCGGGTTCTTCAAAAATCACCGAGGCAATTACATTGGCTGTTTTGCGACCTACGCCTGGTAATTTTTGCAGGTTTTCAATCCCGGCGGGTATCTCACTGTTAAAAACATCTATGAGCATTTTGCCCATTCCTACCAAATGTTTGGCTTTATTATTAGGATAACTTACCGATCTGATATAGGAAAAAACCTCGTCGGATGTTGCAGCGGCCAGATCCTGCGGGGTTGGGAAACGCTCAAACAATGCCGGCGTTACCTGGTTGATCCGCTTATCGGTACACTGTGCCGAAAGTATAACAGCCACCAATAACTGAAACGGATTATTATAGTGTAGTTCCGTAACCGGGTTCGGCTGGTTTTTAGAAAAATAATCAACAAAATGGCGGTAGCGTTCGGCTTTCAACATAGTTCACTGGTTCATTCGTTCATTAGTTTATTGGTGCTTTCTTGTTGTTAATAAATACCGCAAAGCATTCTAAACTAAGCGGCAAAACTATCAAACTTTTCACCAATGAACGAATGAACCAGTGAACTACTGAACTATCTTAAAATAGAAAGGTTCATAAATCATTCATTGGGTTTTCGATTCGCATCGGCAACCTTCTCAACAATTATGATCTATGAACCAGTGGGGGAATCCGCAATAGCGACTAACGTAAGCTTTTTGAATAATCCAGGATCTGGTGTATGGTTTGTACTTTGGGTTTCCTGACCAGCAGGTCCAAATCAACGCGAATTGAATTGTAAAAAATCACTTCGTCGGCATCCAGATTTTCTTGTGCATTCCTGTTCATTTCAGCTTCGTTAGCTAATGCATTTAACGTTTTTGTAAAGGTTTCATCCATAAGCTTATTTTACTATAATTTTTATATGGTTTATAACGGTGGCTTAAAGATAATATTTTGTTAAATGAAAATTAAATGAAATTTTTATTTAAC
>Ga0163162_10003208_pt1 | contig 15651 bp, 17 predicted proteins | sample S55metaG_FD_115310 | JGI IMG/M metagenome (GOLD analysis project Ga0163162, IMG submission 115310) | Switchgrass rhizosphere microbial communities from Kellogg Biological Station, Michigan, USA - S5-5 metaG | ecosystem: Host-associated > Plants > Roots > Rhizosphere > Soil | place: USA...
CGATCGGCTCGCACCTCGGGCGAAAGCAGCACTGGCGGTTCTTGAGACGCGCCTGTCGCCTGAAGCAACGCAAAAAACGTCGCCAGCAAAACTCCTGTATGTCGATCCATGAAAACCCTACCCGTTAGAAGCGAACATACCGCGCAAAATTCCCGGTCCCTCACTTCCGCCGTGCCCTACTTCAGTCTCAGGACGCTCGATGAAGAACAAGGCCTCCCCTCGTCAGGATTTGTTCGACGAATCGAAACCCCGCGGATTTCAGCGCGTGACGTTGTTCTTCGACAGACATATACAGTTCTGTATTTCGCATTCCTCCATCACCTGCGAAATGATCACACACCAAATACAAACCTCCTGCATCGAGACTCTCGCGGACGCGTGAATGCAATACCTTGGCGTGCCGCTTGTGGCGCAGCTCGTGTATGGCCTGAATCGTAACAACGGCCTGGAATGTACCCAAACCTTGAAATGACTCTGCTTCCTTGAAACTTCGTTCCACGAATCGAACGCGATGAGCTAACGCACCGATTCGAGTTCCCGCCAGTTGATGCATCGCGGGAGAGAAATCGAGCAAAGTGCATGTGATATCGGGGAGCTGTTCCAGCAAATGCCGGGCTAAGAATCCAGGCCCGGATCCGAGCTCCAGTACGTGATGGACTCGGATTGGCGCCGAAGCAATCTCCTCCGCAAATCGCGCAAAAAACTCTATTCTCCACGGGCGCTTCGACATTGCGGTCTGCTCCCAGGCAATTGCGTCGGGGAGCTGGCGCAAGTCAATCGGACTGGGCACATCAGCGATCATCGATTTCGGAGCTTCGCACAGAGCGATAGCGCAGACAACCTGCGTGTCTTTATGCGACAGGTTGGCGCGCGCGGGCATGCAGATTGCTAGACATGTTACGCGGGGGGGCGAGTCGATCCAGGGCTAGGCTCGGCCTGTGACAGCATTCACACAGGCACCCCCCCGTGTCGCTCGTGAATGCGCCGCAACTGTGTCGGCAACCGGCACAACGCCTCAAACGTTGTCGGCAAGGCATTCCCGTAACAGTTCCTAAGTCCGATCTCTTGTTCCTGTCCGGTGTGTCACTAGTGATATCGACTCAATCAATTCGGATAGCCGTCCAGGAGCGACCGAGACTTACAGGCCTATCCTGGACGTTCTGTTTCGGCACCGTATTGGAGTTTTACGTTTACGTTCCGATCACGCCGCCGTCAGTACGGGTGATGACGAGGACTGCCGAGCGCGGACGGCCACCCGGACCGCCGAACTGGCTTTTGGGCCATTCGCTAAATTCGGTGGGATTGGCTGATTTCGCCTCTTCACCGGGATGTTGAATGCCCACAAACATCGTCTTTCCGTCGGGCGTCGTGATGACGCCGGTTACCTCACATCGGGGTGGACTCGTGAGAAAGCGACGGACCTCTTTCGTATTGGGATCCGCACACAACATTGTGTTCGACCCGATCTTTTGCCAGTCTCCGGCGCCATCACCGAATTGATCCGTCTGAACCCACAGTCTGCCGTAATGGTCGAACCAGAGTCCGTCCGGTGCGCCGAAGTTTGAACTGCCGTCGGGAGCATCGTTGATGTTTCCAATGTACCCGTCGTATCCAGCGGCGTTATAGGAACCGGTAGTGGCCAAAGTTTTGGCGGCAGGAACGTGGACTGCAGCTTCCGTGTCGCCGCAAAAAACGAAGATATCCCATTCGAAGGCGGTTGCTGTCACCGTGTTGCCGTCCTCACGCCAACGAATGATGTGGCCATAGTCGTTATCCGGCCTCGGGTTCGCGACATCGACGGGAGGTCGCGCGCCACCGGCGCTGGTCGAACCGTCTGGATTGTTAATCGACACGGGCAGGTTGCCCCGCCGGTTATTGTTCGTTAGCGTGCAATAAACTTCGAGCTGGGTAAATCCCGCGATCCGCGGTCGCACGGCTACCCATTCAGGGCGATCCATCATGGTTGCGCCCACTGCATCCGCGGCCATACGAGTCTTCACCAGAATGTTTCCCATGATTTCGGCGTCATTAGCGCCGCTGAAATCGGCTAGCTGACGAAGTTTCAATTTACCGCCCGCGCCGTCATTGAATATGGTCTCCGTATCGGGCAGCAGAGGAATCCATGCACCTCGATAAGTTCCGGACGATGTGCCGGCGGCTGAGGTAAAGCGCGCCACATGTAGAATCCCATCGTCCAAGAGATCCTTGTTCGCGCCGGGGTTCGCCGGATCCCAGGCTCTCGAGCAAACAAATTTATAGATGTATTCGTTTCGCTCGTCATCGCCCATGTAAAACCCGAAACGCCGATCAGCATCGGTGGCCAACGTGGCGCTCTCGGCCTTGAATCGTCCCATTGCTGTTCGCTTAACCGGAATACTCGATGGATCTGTCGGGTCAATCTCGACACGCCAGCCAAAAGTGTTTGGCTCATTGGGCGTGAGATCCGTATCGAAGCGGTCGTCAACCACGTGCCATTTGTAGGTGCTCGTTGCAGGATTTGGCGCCACTGTGACCGTCGCGCCGTCGCGCGTAATGCCATAACGCCTCTCAAGTTTTGTTTGCGAGTGTGCAGGGCTTTTCCAACCGAAGTACCCGTTCCAGTTTTCTTCGCATGCGAGATAAGTGCCCCACGGAGTGAAACCATTCGCGCAGTTGTTAAGCGTGCCCCAGGCCTTCGTCCCGTCGGTAATAAGGCCTAGAGGAATAGAAGCCGAAGGGTGAAGGTCGTACTCCTGGGTCTTCAGTAGATTGTGGCCTGCCGCTGGTCCGGAAATCCTCACGGGCGTGTTCGCCGTAATTCGCCGTGCGTAGGGCGAGTCCTTCAGAACTTTCCACGCGCTGTTTCCAGGACGACGAACCTCCAGTACGGACACACCATGAGCTGCCTGCGATTTCCGAACCTTTTCGATTGTCACCAGAGAGCCGTGCAGACCTCCGGAGAGTTCATCCAACCCGTCCGCGTGCAATACAGACTCGTGCGAGTACTCGTGATTTACACACAGAATCCCGTGATCACTCGACTGCTGACCGTCTTTCAGAAATGGGAAGAAATGCATGCCGTCATTGTGCATTCCAAACTGTTGCTCTTGCGCCGATGCTCCCTGAGAAGCGTTCGGCGCCCAGCCCGGCGCATCACTCGTGATCGGATCACCCCATGCGATCAGCAAATCCACGGTATAACCGGGCGGCACGGAAACTCTGTCGGCCAACGGAGATAAGATCTGGCCCGTTACTGCATCAAGTATCGCTCGGCTTGGCGGGATGCTTTCGAAGCCGATGCCGGCAAATCCCGCTCCCGGAGGAACAGGTGCCGCTGAAGCAGATCCAACCAGACTTCTAAGGGGAATTCCGCCGAATACGGCGACCAGCGAAGCACTCAGACTCGTCTGAATAAATTGCCGGCGGCTCTTGTCAACACGCTCGATGACTGCGTGAATCGACTCGTTATTCGATGGATTAATGACGACATCGTTCTTCGGGTGAAGTTTTCCTTTCAAAACTACCTCCTTCAACGACCAAAGTTTTCGGTGCTTTGGCAGGGTTGATCAAACAGACTCCTTTTGCCTCTGCTGCCTAAGACCGGACGCCGCAGAAAATTCCACAAACTTTTTCAGACCTCCAATCGGTATAGAATGTCGCTCACGCGCGCGGGTTACCGCGCATCCCGAACATCGACAAAGGAGCAAACAATGTGCGATCAGGATAGTTTTGAGAAAGACCTGAAGGAGTTCGAGGCCCTCGGTCTTGTGACCCGGCGGCAATTCGGCATCCTTGTAGGATCCAGCATTGCGATGATGTTGCCGCAGGTCGCAAATGCTGTTCCCGTGACTGAATCGGAAGTGAGCGTAAAGACGCCGGATGGCACAGCGGACTGCTACTTCGTGCATCCGACAACCGGAACAGGTGCTGGCGTTCTAGTCTGGCCCGACATCTTCGGACTGCGACCCGCGTTCCGGCAGATGGGCAAACGGCTCTCCGAATCCGGCTACTCCGTGCTCGTGGTGAATCCCTTCTATCGCACGAAGAAAGCGCCGACGGCGGATCAGGGTGGCCAAACACCGATCAACCAGGTTCTGCCGCTCGCTCAGGGACTCAATGAGACCACGCATATGACCGATGCCAAGGCCTTCGTAGCATGGCTTGATCAGCAAGCGTCTGTTGCCAAAAATCGAAAGATTGGCACGCAGGGATATTGCATGGGTGGACCCATGGCGTTTAGGACTGCGGCCGCAGTGCCGGATCGTGTCGGCGCCGTTGCTTCGTTCCATGGCGGCAATCTGGTGGCTAACGGGGACAACAGTCCGCATCTCCAGGCCGCAAAAACCAAGGCGCAGTTCCTCATCGCGATCGCGCAGAACGACGACATGAGCAGGCCGATGGACAAGACCGTTTTAAAGGATACGTTCGCCCAGGCCAAGCTGCAGGCGGAGATTGAAGTTTATCCGGCAATGCATGGCTGGTGCCCTCCGGACACCCAGCCTTATAACCAGGAACAGGCCGAAAAGGCATGGACCCGTTTGCTCGCGTTGTACGGAAAAGCTCTGGCCTGACGGACAGAATCAAAAGAAGACAGCTTCTAGCGAACCGCTTTCGGCGAGGCGCGTCTGCGTTTGGGGGAAACCGCTGGACGTTTGCGCGTCTCGTCGCCTGAAACAAATCTGCACGCAGACCCCAGTAGATCCCGTAACGCATCAGAGTTGATGCGGGACAATCTGACCAAGACAGACGGATAGTTTACGTAGTGATCTGTGATGTAGTACGTCTCCGGCGCTTCGGCTATGAGTGCTGCGCGCTGATCGAAGTCAATACGCACCACGAGTGAATTGGGCTCCGCCGATTTGTTGATTGCCGGGCAGGCCAGCATCTTTCCTCCGATCTTCAATGAGGTGCCGCGAAGACCGGTGCTTTCCTCGACTCCAGGAATCGCAGATGCGATTTTCCGCACCGTTTCAAATGTAGTCTTGCTTGCCATTCTGATTTTCCTTTCGCAGGCGCACGCGGTTCGTTCGTTTTCAGTTCTTCGGGCTGAAATCATGACGGATGTCGATCGTGGTCGGCAAGGTAACACCGAGGGAGTTGGGAGCGACAAATAAATGGGCCAGCTGTTTACTGGCCCGGAAAGACGGTGAGACGAATGTACCTGGTCAGCGGTCCGTTGTCTAGAAAAAATGTCGTGGTTAGACGACGAAGTCATTATTAAGCGACGCACGGATGCAACAGACATCGCGAGGATTTCCTAAGCCGCAATTTATATAACGGTTGCTGCGCCCGACTTGCGGCATTGCGAAACGCGATGCCGCCGTGCTCCCGCTTCCCGGCCAGTTTTTTTCTTCACCCGCTAGGCTAGGGCAGCAATCTTTGAGAGAATCCCATGATGCGTATTGGGGTCCCTACTGTCCGTTTCGTCCTGCTTGTCCTCGCCGCCAGCTCCGCACTCACGGCCCAGCTTTCCCTCGAGCAGCCTGGCGCGGACGACGCCATTGTTCTACCGCACGAGGGAACCGTCGACGAACGTCCGTTCTTCTCTACCCGGCGTCATCCCTCCATCGGATACGACGAGCCGGCCAACGACCGGGCTGAAGAACTGGCACGGAAAGTCGATGACGGGACGGTCCAGCTTCGTTTTAACGGCAGCAGCGGATATCTGCTTTCTGTACTGCAAGCGCTCGGCGTTCCCGCTGAATCGCAATCCGTGGTGTTCTCCAAGACCAGCTTGCAGTCCCATTACATCAATCCGGAGAATCCCCGCGCGATCTACTATTCCGACGATGTTTCCGTGGCCTTCATTCGAGGCGCGCCGCTTTTGGAAATCTCCGCCCTCGATCCGAAGCAGGGAGTGGTGTTCTACGCCATCGAACAGCGGGAGAACCAGCGACCAGAGATTGTCCGCAGCGATTCCTGTCTGTCCTGCCATGAATCCCGAAATTCCCTCGACGTGCCGGGCATGCTCGCCCGTAGCATCGCGGTAGGCCGCGGCGGCGAGACCATGCCACAGTACGGGAACTACGTTTCGGACCACCGCAGTCCCTTTGAAGAACGATGGGGCGGGTGGTACATCACCGGCCAGCCTGGAACGGCTCGTCATATGGGGAACGAAATGCTGGAACCTGACGGAGGCGGTCACCAGCAAGTTACGGCGCCTAAGCCGTGGAGCGGCATGCCCAGCTGGGTGGATCTCGAGGGCTATGCGTCTGAGGCAAGCGACGTCGCCGCAGTGATGATTCTCGATCATCAGGTCCGGATGACGAATCTGCTGACGCGTGTCGGTTGGGAAACGCGCGTGGCGCTCGAACACCAGCAAAGACACCCACAGGAAAAAGATACCGTGGCGCGTCTCATCGCAGCGGACGCCCGAGAACTTGCCGATTACATGCTGTTTGTAGACGAAGCTCGGCTTCCAGGAAAGTTCGTTTCCCTTTCCCAATTCCCCGCAAAATTTGCGGCCGCCGGCCCGAAAGACAGCCGAGGACGAACCTTGAAGCAACTGGACCTGGAAAAGCGCCTGCTCCGCTATCCGTGTAGCTATATGATTTATTCCACCGCCTTCGATGCCCTGCCCGCAGAAGCGAAGGACAAGGTTTACGCGAATCTGTGGGACATTCTTTCCGGCAAGGAAAAGGCGGCAAAATACTCCAGGCTTTCCCCGACGGATCGTGCCGCGATCGTCAGCATTCTCCTGGAGACTAAGACAGGACTTCCCTCTTATTACAGGAAACTGGAAAAGTAAAAAATCGGGCCAGACCGATGATTGAACGCAACACAGCGTCGCCGCTCGTTTCCGTCATGGTTGTCAATTGGAACGGACGCAACCTGTTGAACTCTTGCTTTGAATCCCTTGAGCGGCAAACGTGGCGAAATACGGAGTTCATCCTCGTCGATAATGGATCAACCGACGGTAGCCGCGAACTTCTTGGCCAATGGGCCGATCGCCTTCCCAACGCCCACGCGGTTCTGCTCCCAACGAATACCGGATTCTGTAAGGGGAACAACATTGCTTTTTCCCATGCCCACGGCGAATGGATCGCTCTGCTCAACACAGACGCGGTCGCCGATCCGGACTGGTTGGCGGAGCTCATGCGCTATGGTGATCCCGACAAGCGAATAGGTATGCTGGCAAGCAAGATCCTCCTTCAGGATCCTCGGAACGTAATCGACAAGGTCGGCCATTTGATTTATTGGGACGGGCAGAATCGCGGCCGCGGAAGCCAGGCCAAGGATATTGGTCAATTCGAAAGACCGGAGGAAACGCTTTGGCCGGATGCGTGTGCCGCGCTTTATCACCGAAGAGTTTTCGAAGAAACGGGAGGCTTTGACGAAGAGTTCTTCGCCTTCGGAGACGATGCCGACCTCGGCATGCGCGCGCGGTTGCTGGGCTGGAAGGCCTGGTACGTACCTTCGGCTGTCGTCCATCACCGTCACTCGGCAAGCTTCGGCGTGTATTCGCCGCTGAAAATCATGCTGGTCGAACGCAACCGGCTTTTGCTCGCGGTGAAGAATTTTCCCGGCCGGCTCCTTGTGCAAAATCCTTTTTGGACGCTGAGACGTCTTTTCTGGAACGCCTATGGACTATTGAGCCAAGAGGGTTCCGCCTCACGCTTCCTGGAAGCGAATGGTTGGGGAGACACAATGCTCAGCCTCTTTCGATCGTACCTTGGTGCTCTGAAACTGTTACCCGGAGCATTGCGCAAACGGCACGCTATTCAAAGAACACGCCGCCTTTCCAGCAGCGAAACACTGGCGCTGCTTCGACGCTTTCAGATCGATGTTCGCGAACTGACGCTCAGAGACTGAAGAAAAATCGGGGCCAGGGGGAAATCGGGGCCAGGCACGCTGTTTCCCTATTTTCCTGCATGCTTCCGTCTGAACCCTTTGAATCTCGGCGTGAAAATAGGGAAACAGCGTGCCTGGCCCCGATTTTTCTTCACCGCGAAGCGCGTTGAGTTTTCTTCAGAGCGTCTTCAAACTGACGCGCATCTTTGTTGAACTGGTCCAGGTTCACCTTGTTGTTCTTCGCAACTTGGCCCCAGGATTTTCCGGATTTCAGCTCGGTCATCATGCTCGTGAAGTCCGAACCGGTTTGCTTTGCGAACTGATGCGCCGCGTACAGTTCGCCAATGCTCGACTTGTATTCCGCTTTTTCCTGCTTCAACGTATCCATCGAAACGCCAAAATGTGTTGCCAGAGCATTAAGAGCGTCCTGCTCGGGAAGCTCCTTTACTCTGTTGTCGAGTCTGTAAATCTCAACGTACTGGGCAAGAAGGGGAGTCGCAGCGAATGCGAGAGTCAGAATTGCCGCGAGAAGGACTGTCTGTATACGTGTCATGGATGCTCCTTTTCAAAACTCTGGAGTCAAACGATCCTTAAGCTGTGTCGCTGCTAAATAGACAGCATCCTCGTGACAGCGGTTGACGACTCGTTATGAAAATTTCATTAATCGACGCGCAATGTTCTCCGCTGAAGGGGAACATTGGCCTCATGCGGGATGTCTTTGGCGCGTTTCCCGACTTGACGAACGGTAAACTGCCATGAGAATCATGCATCGCATGATTCCGGATTACCTTCGAACCTCGCGACTTCTCATGGCATTGTTCTCGATCGCGGGGGCATCAGTTTGCATTCTGTTTCTATTCGATCCCGAGCAGTATCACTTCTATCCGGCGTGCTACTTCCATCTGCTCACCGGTCTCTATTGTCCCGGCTGTGGCGCTTTGCGTGCGACACATCAACTGCTTCATGGACACTTTGCGGCCGCGGCCCGCTTAAATCTGCTCCTGGTGTTGGCAGTGCCGGCTGCAGCACTTTGGAAGGTGCGCCGGATTCGTCCGGTATGGGTCGGGATCATTCTCGCCTCGTGCGTCGTGTTCACTGTGATCCGCAACGTTCCCGGTGGCGAATGGCTGGCGCCTTAACGAGCTATTCGACGACAGATTCTCCCGCCTTGCCCGATGGCGCCAGGGCCGGCTCACGGGAATAGCGAATGATAGTGTCGGCCGTTGAGAAATACGCATATCGCCCCGCTGCGGGAGAGATCGGGGTCGCCCTGGCGGTGTAATCGTCCCCTGAATTCTCGATCGTGAAAGAATAGCCGGCCTTCGGTCCCTCGATGAACGAAGCGTCCAGGAGCCTGGCAGAAATCAGTGCCTGAAGATCGCCGTACCGGCCGTTGGAGGATTGAAAGTTCTCTTCTGCGACCGTGATGGTCCTCACATTCCTTACTGCCGCGGACTCATTGGCCACCTTCTGTGAGTTTCGATAACTCGGAATTGCGATCGTGAGGGCAACCATCAACAACGCCATACTGATGTATCCCAGAATGAGCCCCACAAGAGCCATGCCTCGACCCTTGAGACGGCCGTTGCTGTTCCGGATTGAGGAGCGCGACATGTGACCAAGAATGATTGCGGGGATTGCCGTAACAAAAAAACAGCCTATCGACAGGATCCCGCATACAAGGCTCCAGATCGCCTTGCCATCCGTGCGGGGTTCCATGGCGGGAGGTGATTGCGGCGTTATGTCCAAGCTTGGCGTCCTCTCTGCGGTGCCGACGAGTAACGCGCGATGGTAGCACCATTTGGACTGCGGTGCGTTTCTGCCCGTAATCTCAGGGTTGGACCCCGCGTTATAGTTCCTGCATGATTCGACGACTTGGATTACTGACTGCATTGAGTGTGATCATGGGAGTTGTTGCATGTAATGGAACGCCCCCACCCACTGCCAAAGAAGTACCGACGGACGGTTTCCGCGGCACGTGGGTAATGAACCTGGGCACAAAAACCTTCATGGTGCTAACGCTCGAAAAGACTGGCGAAGCCTTTTCCGGGACTTTCGCTCGACCCGAAAAATTTCAAACCTCGAACGGTCTGCGTTTCTCGCACCTGGGCACTGGCGTAGAGACCGAGACTGTTGTGAACGGATCGAGTCAAGGTAATAAGCTGCACTTCACGACCAGAAATCAAAACGACAAGGGCAATGAAAGCGAATATCACATGACGCTACTCGCCCAGGATTCCGCATCCATCACAGTCATCGGCCTGCCGATCGAACCCTGGGTGTTTTCACGGGTTCGTGATTCAAATCCACGCACCGTCTTCACGGATTGGGATCCTCGGCGCTCCTACTCCCTCGACGACAGTGCCCCGTCCAGCCCGGCAATGCAGCGCATTTATGAGGCAGATCAGCAAGTGCGAAAAGACTTCGTGGAATTCTCGAAGGCGGCGGACGCTCTGGTACCCGGTGACGCCGAACGCCGCAGCCAGACACGCGAGCTTCTTTCCCGCGGCAAGCTGCGAACGGCGGAGGACTACACGCGCGCCGCCTTCGTCTTTCAACACGGCAGCACGCCGGATGACTTCCTCTTCGCACACGCCCTGGCCATGGTCGCCGCCGCCAGGGGTGATGAAGATGCGCTCTGGATCGCTTCCGCAACCCTGGATCGCTACCTGCAATCGACCGGGAAACGGCAAGTCTTCGGAACGCAGATCAAGGAGAAAGCGGACCACACCGCGACCCTGGAACCCTATGACCGCGAACTCGTCAGCGACGCGATAAGGCGCGAGCTCGGTGTGCAACCCATCGCTGCGCAAGAGGAACGACTGCCCACCTGGACCGAACAATTCAGGGCTGCCGCCGCGAAACCGAAGTAGTCGCGACGAATTAGGAAACCCGGGCCCCCACAAATTGAGCCGTTGTATACTCGCGCCAATTTGATCAGCAGATTCCCAAGGAGTTCTTCATGAGGCCAATCCGCGGCAAGCTGTCCCTCATTGCATTCATGTTCGTGCTTTGGTCTATTGGCGTCACAATCGCCCAGAATCCAACCGTTGCCCCGGTAACCGGCCCGGCAACGCAGGGAGTCGGCTTGATTAGAAACGATCCGGGTACCTACGAGGGATACACGCTGATTTCGCCGCTGCAATCGCGATCTACATTTCTAATCGACATGAATGGCCGCATCGTCAAGACATGGGAGACGGATTCAACGCCGTCCAGTCTTGCGTATCTGCTCGAAAGCGGCAATCTGCTGCGGGCAGGCCTCGCGCCGAATCCGGCCTTTGGACGAACCGCCGGTGGTGGCGGCAAAATGCAGGAGTTCAACTGGAACGGAGAGTTGGTCTGGGACTTCGCCTACGGCACGGCGACCGTCACTCAACACCATGACTTCTGGCGTATGCCGAATGGTAATGTCCTCTTGCTGGTCAAAGAGAAGAAGACCTCTGTGGAAGCGATTGCCGCAGGTCGAATTCCCTCGAGCGCCGAGGGAACCGACATTCAGCCCGACGCTCTTGTGGAAATCAAACCTTCAGGCAAGGCCGGCGGCGAAGTCGTATGGGAGTGGCACCTCTGGGACCACCTGATTCAGGACATCGATAAAACCAAGGCCAACTATGGCGACGTCGCTGCCCATCCGGAACGCGTGGACATCAACTACAACGTTGTTGCCGGGCAGCGTGCAAACCCCGACTGGACGCATTTCAACGCCGTTACCTACAACGCTGAGCTTGATCAGATTCTCGTCAGCCTGCGGAATTTCAGCGAAGTCTGGATCATCGACCACAGCACAACAACACGAGAAGCAGCCGGCTCAACGGGCGGACGAATCGGGAAGGGTGGCGATCTGCTCTATCGCTGGGGCAACCCGCGAGTTTACAGGGCCGGCACTGCCGCGGATCAACGTCTGTATGGGCAGCACAATGCGCACTGGATTCCCAGGGGTCTTCCCGGCGCGGGACACATTCTGATTTACAGCAATGGCGACACAAGACCCGGAAGCAGGTACTCGACGGTTGAAGAAATTGCTCTGCCGGTCGATGCCACTGGACGCTATCCACTGGGAACAGACAAAAAGTACGGGCCGGATCGGCCGGTCTGGACCTACGCCGCGCCGAATCCGACGGACTTTTATTCAGTCAACATCTCCGGCGCCCAACGCCTGCCCAACGGAAATACGCTGATCTGCGCGGGCGCGCCAGGCTTCATCTTCGAAGTCACGCCACAGAACAAAGTCGTCTGGCAATACAACATCCCAGGTTTTGGTAGCGGGGCCGGTGGCAATTCGCGCAATGTTTTCCGCGCATATCGCTTTGGCCCGGATTTTCCGGGTTTCGCAGGAAAGTCGCTGGTTGCCGGGAAAAAACTGGAAGAGGCCGCACCGTAACCTTGATTGCCCCTCGCGCTATCGTTTGGGTTAGCGGGATTGAACAGTCGTGTGTTCCGCGCAAATTCTGGTGAACGAGCGGCCATCCTCTGCATGTTGAAAAGCGCTTAGCGGGTAAGCGCAGAGGATATCGACGTTTCGTGTCTGGATCAGTTCGTTCCCTTTTTTCTCGAGTTCGATCGCAGCTTGTGCGCGCCCTTCCTGGAAAAGCAGCCCGACACACTCACCGAAAATGGCAATACGCGGATAGTCCGTCGTCGCAGCTATGGCAGCGGGTTCCATGAGGCCCATGATGCCATCGATAAACTTCTCCGGATCAGGGACGCCGTTCACGGAAATTCTTGCCAGCGCGTCTTCCGCGTCCAGTGAAATATAGGCGCCCTGCCGGATTGCCTGATCGACGTCGAAGCCCAGTTGCTGGAGCCGTCGATCGAGCTGTTCACGGTGCGTGTTCGTTGCGAGCAGAATCACCGGATTGCCGGCCCTCATGGCGTTGGAAACAAAACGGGTCACGCCTTCCATGAATACTTGATCATTGGAATAGAACTGAACGTCGTGCCGAGGTTCAACGCCCGGGCTTTCGCCAAATGCCATGTCGCTGCTCACAAATCGTCGGCCGTCGAGAACGGCATCGACAGCAGGTAAGAGATCAAGCTGCGCACGCATCTTATGGACGTAGCCCCACGCGCCGAGGCGAAACGCTTCCTGCATGATTCGGGCAGAAGATTCCAGGCTCAGGAAAAGGATCTTCGTGTCGGGAACGAGACTGCCGATCTGCCTGGCGGCTTCCAACCCATTCAGCTTCGGCAGCCCCACGTCGAGCACGACGAGGTCCGGCTGAAGTTCCTGCGCTTTTTGAACGGCATCGAGTCCATTGTCTGCTTCCCCAACGATATGGAATTCCGTTCTTTGCTGAAGTTCTGAACAAATGAAACGGCGAACAGCGGTGTGGTCTTCTACGACCAGGATTCTGTGTAAAGGCACGCGGATCAATAGTCTCTTTTACGTTCACGTGTCAAGGCATTCGTAGCTCTTTTGCAATCTCCGCATGCAGTGCTACTCTGCAAACCATTCGCCGAATTCGGGAGAAAAAGCATGAAGACTTTGATCCTCACACTCTGCGCCGTCATTGTTCTGGTGTCGCTTGCGCTTGGCCAGGCACCAGCGCCGGCGCCGGCCGCTGCAACCAACGAAAAATATGTTGTTAACAAAACGTGGGCGCAGGTCCCGGCAGATCTGCCGTGGAACAGCAGCACATCGAATATCGCGCCGGACGGCAAGGGTAACGTTGTCGTGTTCGTGCGGGCAATGCCGTTCTTTCGATCGTTCACGACCGACGGGAAATTCGTCCGGTCATGGGGCGACGCGAATCTCTTCACTCAGCCTCACAGCCTGATGTTCGACCGTGACGGCTTCATGTGGACAACGGATACCACAGGGCACGTGGTCTACAAATTCGACCCGAATGGAAAAGTGCTGCTGACCCTTGGTAAAAAAGACACGGCCGGAGACAACGCATCAAAGGACCTGTTCAATCAGCCGAATGCCGTGGCGATTACCCCGAACGGCGACATTTACGTATCAGATGGATACGTCAATTCCCGCGTTGTGCATTTCAACAAAGATGGAAAATTCATCCGCATTATTGGCGGAACAAAAGGTTCCGAGCCGGGGCAGCTTCAATTGCCTCACGGCGTGGTCATCGATTCGGCGGGCAGAATCCTCATTGGCGACAGCGACAACAAGCGCATCGCAGTCTTCGACAAGGATGGAAAGTTTGTTGAGAACTGGCCCTTCGCTTCGCGCGGCGGCATGCTGATCACCGCAGATGATACCTTGTATGTCAGCGACGTTAATGCGGGATCGATTTCAATCCTCAAGAACGGAAAACTGCTCGATACGATCGGCGGCCTGGGAAGACCTCATGGAATAGCACTCGATAAGGACGGCACGATCTATGCTGCCGACTCCATGAATCGCGCCGTGATGAAAATCACACCAAGGAAGTAGTCCGGGAGTGGACGGACAAACTCGCGCCAACATACGACCCGGACTTCGCGTCCGGGTCGTCGAGAAGCAGAATCAGCGCACCGGGAAGCTGACTGAAGGCACCGTGGAGAGAATCCTCACGAATTCTCCACATCATCCCCACGGTATCAAGGTCATGTTGGACAACGGCATCGTTGGCCGCGTACAAGAAATTATTACATCTGCCAAATCGTGATCGACCATGGGCGATCGATTCGACCTCAATCGTTTCCTTGAAGCGCAAAATCCGGTCTACGAGCGTGTGTGCTCGGAACTGCGGCAGGGTCGGAAGGCCAGCCACTGGATGTGGTTCGTGTTCCCACAGATTGCGGGGTTGGGCGTCAGCGAAATGTCGCGTCGCTTTTCCATCTCTTCACTCGGTGAAGCCTGGGAGTATCTCAACCATCCCGTGCTCGGCCCACGTCTCGAGGAATGCACTCGCCTGGTCTGTTCCATTGAAGGCAAAACGATCCGCGACATCATGGGATTTCCCGACGACATGAAGTTTCGATCGTGCATGACGTTGTTTAGCCGCGCCACCGAAACTCCTGATATTTTCAAGAAAGCTTTGGAGAGGTACTTTTCGGGCGAGCCCGACGCTCTTACGCTGGAACGAATCCGGGATTTGGAGGACCCAGGCCCGGGGCGGAAATCCGAAGGACGTTGACCACCCCACACGACGCATCGGATTTTATCGTTGCGCGTCGGATTTCCGAATATACTGGGTGCCTCAATAAGCCGCTTTTGAGTGCCAGAGCACCGCTGCTCATGTTCTCTTTTGCGGATCTTTCTGTGATTTGGCAAAGCCTTGAGAGGAGAATATGGGCAACAAGCTCTACGTAGGGAACCTTCCCTTTTCTGTCACTGAGGATAGTCTGCAACAGTTGTTTTCACAATCTGGCAAAGTTGAATCTGCCACGATCATCACCGACCGCGACACAGGGCGAAGCAAGGGATTTGGCTTTGTCGAAATGTCGAGCGAACAGGAAGCCGCCGATGCGATCCAGAAGTTCAACGGGACCGACTTTGAAGGCCGATCAATAACGGTTAACGAAGCGCGGCCGAAAGCGCCCCGCGAAGGTGGTGGCGGTGGCGGCGGACGCGGATTTGGCGGTGGCGGCGGCCGTGATCGCGGCGGCAGAGGTGGCGGCGGCCATCAACGCTGGTAAGGAGAAAACCTGATGCCAAAGGACACGCGCGCAGCCGCTCACAAGCGCGCGCGCGAAAAGGCGCAACAGGAACGCCAGAAACAAAAGCAACAACGGCGCATCGAAGCTCGTGAACGCAAGGACAGCGGCGACGCTTCCGGCGGCTCCGAAGATCCGGACATCGCAGGCATCCAGCCCGGGCCTCAACCCAGGCCGGAATGGCTCGATGATCTGGACGCCGAGGAGCCCGATGCGGACTCTGCAGAACCCCCTCAGTAATCCAGAGCTCGTTCGGTCTATATGGCCCTGGCGATAGAGACG